>Ga0115842_100499_pt1 | contig 15815 bp, 13 predicted proteins | sample InSIn2SAF170_2_FD_83856 | JGI IMG/M metagenome (GOLD analysis project Ga0115842, IMG submission 83856)
AGATGGTCGAGAAACGCAAGCCATACGACAGTACTTCGCCAAATGTCCAACCATACTGTCAGCAAATGCAAATACTCGACAACTGGAAGATTGTACCGCTCTTGAACGTCCCGAAAATACGTATCAACGAAATTGTTTATACCTCGACCAGTACGCTTGCGGCCGCAGCCACAGCGACGACGAACAGTAACTCTCAGAGCGATGTAATTTCAAATTTCGAATCATACTGCGTTTGTGAATGGACAAGCCACTGAAAGGCTTTTCTCAATTTTACTTTTGGCGTAATGTGCAAAAAGAGTGGGAGCGTTGAAGAGCTTGTCGTGTCACGACTCATTGACGGCCAACTAAAGATTCGAAATCAAGGCGTAACAGGGGAATCCAACACTAACGACTAATGATCAGGTGCACTTATTTTATGCACGTTGTTTTTTGTTTTGATTATACTCAAGCGGGCGATGGCAAAGGTTAGGCAAATATTGACATCCTTTCAGGGATAAAAAGGGAAGGGAAAGGGAGGTCCGTGTAGGGACTTGTATTCCTGTTATACTCGCTCGGGCAAGGCAGGTTGGCTGGTTACTGAGCGCGAGGCGAATATAGCTGTAAATATCATACGCAATTTCATGTGAGTATAATGATCCAATGAAATGGGTACATACCTCGATTCATAGATTCAGACATTTACTCGTACGTGTATGCCTATGTACGTAGGTACGGTACGTATAATAAATCTCCCTGGGATTCCAATCTCGTACCATAACTATATGTGGCTCAGGTACAAGATGCGTTACGTTACGTTACCTGCCGTTCGTTGTGTTATTCTATGTACCTACATATGCGATCCTATCTTCTGCCTTCCCTCCAGTACGTACTTTATCTCTAGCTTCCCCGTCCTTACCCTGTATAATCACCTAGGTTCAAACATCACTGCACTACTTGTCACCATTACATAATGTACGTATTGGGATATCGATACTAAAACTACATCGCTTCACACGTCTACACTCGCATTATATGTATGTAGATACGTAGGGATATAGTATTTATGCTAGCTAAATATCCTCTATATAGAGGGCACGTTCTGCTTTGGATCCTAGCGGTTGTACGAGAGGTACGGGGGGGAAGAAGAATGTAGGTATGTACGTACCTAGATTGACAGGTAGGTATGGCACGTACTGTATATATATATATATATATGTACATGTAACGGGGTGTTGAGGCGTGGAGAATGAACGAAGGAAGGAAGGAAGGAAGGCTTAGAACTAGGTTCTGCGATGTGGTGCGGGGTTGTAGGCTTGGAAGACGGTGGCCGTTTGTGTCGGTGATGTAGCAGCAGTGAGCTCTTGCATTGCTGCAACAGAGGTGGTTTGCGAGAAAAGAGTTGTTGTAGGCGGCCCATGCGAGGTGGACTTCGAATCACTGGCATCTTTGGAGGTGGTGGTCGTTGTGGAGTTTGTTGGTGCAGCTTGATTTAGGTAAATGAAAACTTCGTTGATCGTTGAGTTCCAGAAACAGAACCATGGCTTTTGGGAAGGTATGAGTGGTGTACCATCATAATCGGCGCTGCGCTTGAAAACATCCCACGTCGTAGTTTCTTTGTTTGATGCAGGGGTAAGTGCTGACTCAGGTACTGCACAAGTTAGCATACGAGGTTGGAGGATGGTGGGACTGTACATACTGATAGCAAGCTTATCAAACAAGACAGAAAAGAACATAGCAACTCCAAGTTCGCCAGCGTCTTTGTCTGACATTGGCTGGAGGTCGAAGGCGGTCCCATTAAAATCAGGAGGTTGTGGACCATATCGGAAGGCTGCTGTGTTGGCTGAGAAATCCTCGAATACAGCCTGGTATACGCCATTATTTTGAGAGACGTTCAGACCAATATAAGCGATATCCATACAGCTCCAAGCGTTTGAGTAGGAAGATGTCGGAATGCACTGGTTAACCTCCTGAGACTGATTGAGTGGGATTTGATAGTGGCCGGTGGGAAGCGGAGAGCTGTCGGCACCCAGGGTGGTTGGAATGGCATCTAGCCAGATTGTTGTGACAGCGCTGAGCATTGTTAGCACGCTTGACCTGCAAAAACTGAATCCGAACTTACCCAGCAGCCCATGCTTGTTGTTGACCTTGTCTATTGCCTATAACACCTCCAACCACTCCACCCACAGTGGCAGAGATCACAATACATAGCACTACCATTATTATCCCCCACAACGGGATGCCAAAATGGGTTCGCCGTAGAGTTTGTTTCTTCCAGCCCTCTTTCCGGGCAGTTTGCTCCTGTGCTTCTTCCTGGTCGAACTCTTCCCTAGCCGGGACAAGCAGTGTCGTTGATGCAGTATTTGATGGGGGCGCAGGTACGTTTGAGGTTGAGGGTGCTAAGGTAGAAGGTGCCAAGGAAGTCCGTGATTGCCTTTGTGACAGTCCTCTTCCATTGATTCTATCCATCTTTCCCTTAGCGACAGTGTTGTCGGCATATCGAGTATACGGTGGTAAGTGTTCTACATGTCCATCTGAACCAATAATGTCGCCAGCTTCAGTGCTCGAACCTCCCGAGGACGACGCAAACCCATTGCGTGGAAAGCCGAGTAGAGGAATACCGTGCGTGGTGATGTCTTCATCTTCCTCTGCAACCGTATTTTGAGGATACATTTGGTATGGGTGTTCCGGTCCGTTGCTGGGCGGTACGAACGGTGTCTCTGCGCCGGGCCGAAAGGTTGACTGACTTGCTGTACTGGATGCTCTTGTCAACTGAGAGTACATCATGTAAGGATGGCTCGGGGCCGTCGGGCCATTATAAGGACTTTCGGTTCGCGTTATTGTTATTCGACTTGAGGTACTGATTGATCGCCCCAATCCTCCACCACTCGTTGTCGGAACATCGTCAATCATTAACCTTGGTTTCGTCGTCGAGCTACGATCTGTTGAAAAGCGTGGGTTGTCGGAGAAAGGGACGGTATGCGAGGAATTATGGTCGGAAAAAGGATCATCAAAGTATTGTTGTCTTGGCTGAGGTATGTTGCTTAATGGCTCGTTATCGATGGTTACGGGAGAGTCGAGTTCATGATCGTCGCTGAAGACATCGTGAGTTGATTCGGTCGAAACGCGTCGTGACCGGTAGTCCTGCATTATTGATGGCTCGCGCGATAGGGACAGCGAGAGGTGAGATCGTGTAGTCATGACTCTGAGGGGCTGTGCAAAATCAGCGGCAACGCCGCGAAGGGTGTCGTTCGCGCCCGACGTCGATATCGACAAGTTCTGTTACGGCTCGAGGTTTCTCATGTGTGCGATCGTTGATACAGGAGGTTGCTCCACCTGTCGATTTGAAGTGTGGTTCTATATGGAATCGTTGCCCCAGACGTAAAGTTGGCTGCGGTATTGAGGTTGGAATATGATTACGTTTTAGTGGCTTGGGTTACTGCTAGTGGTTTCGGTCTCGGACAACGACCCACCAGAGCCGGTATCCCTATCAAAAAACTTTACTTGGCTTCACGCATGATGTCGCGCCCTCTTGGCACCAAACGAGTGTTGAGCTTAATGCGTTCACATGATGAGTGTCTGTCTGTCTGAATCTCCACAATTTCTGAGCATCAACGCGATAACGGGACTTTCGGACCGTCATGGAACGTCTTGACAGTTCGTTAGTGGATTTCGACTTTCCATTTTGATGCGACTCGTGTTGCAAAGACTCCCGAGAATGGCAACGGAAGCAGATACAATCCAATTGCTGCGCTTCTTAACGCAGGATAGCAAACTCGTGCTAGCCCAAGCGCTTCCCAAATGTAACGTATTGCGACAGAAAGGCTTGAACACTCCAGATGAAATCGCACGTGCTGATCTGAACACGCTCAAAACTGTCTTTGAAGACGACAAGATCGCAAGACAAGTTTTGACTGCAGCCAAGAAGAAAGTATCCAATTCTAAGAAACGGGGCGCCCCTGACGATTCCAGTGGACCAGTAAAGCATCTCAAGACTGCAGAAGTCGACGAAGAAGCAGAACTAGCTTTGCCGCTTTCCGAGCTATCTCTGGATGAGCTATGTGCGAAGGTCGTTGAGACGAACCGTGCGCCACTCTTCCTGGCATTCGCTGTGACGGTAGCAAAATATATATTGCCTGATCAACCACTTTCCAGTCGGTTGAGTCTTGCCCAAGCAGTAACAAGTGCAGGAGCGCAAAGCAAAGCGAAATACATTGGCCTTACAAACAGTACTGCGGAGGATGAAGGATGGGCGCAAGGACAACCCAAAATCAAATTGATGGGTAGAGAGATTGCGGTGATGAGGAGGCATACTATGGGGCCAGCCAAACCTGAGGAATTGGATAGCCAAACTACATTGCAAGACGATGGTGGGACAAGTCATGAAGCATTTTGGGGCATTGACCTGGAGGCCCTCAAGAAGTCAAATGGTCCGTTGGTCGCAGGCAAACTGACGGGTAGTGCAGGCCCACCTATTCACAAGCCACAGGCTGCTCGGACTTACCTCCTGAAATCGATTGATCTAGTTGATATAAGCGAGGACGAGCACACTGAGCCGTACATTAAATCAGAAGGAAAAGATTCGCCAAAGAAGTTCAAGAAGCTGACACCTGCACAGAGAACCTCGAGAAGAGAGGCTGCCACTGCAATGCTGCTCAAAGCCATCGACCATGTCTGTCAGTCTTGGTCGGCAACCCTGTCAAGCGAGGACTTGGATTACAGGGCAGGAGCTTGGTATGCCAAAGTTCGACCTGACGTGGAGTATGGACAAGCTGGATGGGGTCAGCGTGGTCGAGTTTCCTTACAAGCCATCTTTGACCTTGCCAAAGCTTCCTGAGTGTCGGTGGTTGTTTTACCAGCAGTGAACATAGCCATTGACGCTAATATACCTTGTTCGAGTCGCCACTTGTCGGTATCTTCCGTCGGTTTATTCAGGCGCGTAGATGTTGATGTTTGCTACTGGTTGGGAGACGTGGTCAGGTTTGTAATTTGCTTGAATTGAGCTGGAACACGAAGATCGCCCTGCTATTATAAGCACGTGCTGTACTGCTGATGCACAACAGGAGAGCCAAACAGTGCAGATGACTGCGGACATTCTGAGAGGACAGATTAAATATGTTAACACAAAGAAAGTGAAGATGAAGACCAGCCTTTTTGGGACTTTGAGTAGATCTGTTCATTCAAGTTCACAGTTTTATATTTTGAAGCTTTAGATCATGCAAACGCGACCCTATGAACGTCCGTGACTGTTCAACTCCATCTAACGGTAGTACTCAGCATCACCAACAAGCCCATCGAAATGTTTGAATGCTGACGCCATGGTACTTCACTGTTGTACAAATCTGATGCTCATCCGGCCGAATGTCTCACTTATGAGCTCTTGTCCTTGCTGTTGATATCACCAACATCCCCTGACAACGATTAGTTTGTGTAATGGACATCGAATGCTCACAACCTACCCTTCCAAAACTGCTTGTCCACTTTGTTGTCGTCCTCGCTAAGTTGGTTCGCAGACACCTCGTGTCTGTTCTTCATCTCTTCGTTGTGTTTCTTCACGTCGGGGTTATCATTTTCAGCAGGAGATGACGGTTGGTGGATCTTTGGCTGAGCACCGCCTTCTGAGCCACTCGAGGAGGATGACGAGGTGGAGGAGGTTGGCGATGAGGATGAGGACTGTGTCTGGCCTTTCTTTGCAACGCTGGGTGGCTCTGGGCCAGGGTGTTCTAGATGCTTCTTTGGGTTGTCTTGGTTGATACCTTGTTCCTGTCCAGACTGCACACTGCCATAGTCGGTTGATGCGAATCTCCTTGGAGCAGTATAGATAGCAGGGGAGAAAAGATAAGCTCGGGGTGCTCTGAACGAGGCTCGTAGTAGAAATGCCATTTTCGGAAGATACAAGGCTCTGGCAACAATCAAACTTCTAGGTGTACCTAAGAGGTTGTAATAAACGAGCTTCGCATTTTTGGATCAGAACTCCTACACCAGACTTGGGACTGGCGTTCACAACCGCACGTAGCTTAGCTTAGCTGAGCTACCATGTTCTCCGCTCTACGTCAACACCTCCGCTAGCGGCGCCAAGGAAGGTCTAATTGGTCGCCTACATGTGGCCTGTCACTCTTCAGATCGTGCTTCAGGTCGTTATTTGCAGGGAGTCAAAGTGCGTGCCAAGTATCTTTGTTTGAAGCAGTAAGACCTGAGATTAAATTCACTGTCACTTCACATCCCGATGTACGGTTGGTGTGTTTGTAGTAATCAGATATGTACACTGCGTTTCAAGAAAGAAATGACGTCAATAACCCCAGGATTTGAGATTGGTGGACCATCGAACCGCAGACAAAAAATCCCAGGCACGAGCATGTTTCTTAGTCCACATCCAAGGAGAGCTCTCAACACAAAGACCAACGGTTTAAAGTCTTGACAGGTACTGATGTAGCGGATGATGCAGGTAATGGGAGAGTAAAGCAGGAGTTTGGCATGTCTGCCTCCAATAGCAGTCACTGTGTATCCTCTTTTCTTCCGCTTTGTACCAAGTGTTTGTGTGTGGTGTTTTCTTGCACATGTGGTGTGAAATTACCGTAGCTGACGTCACAGCATGTAGCACATTCGCAATTGCCCTGTTGTATTATTGACAGATTTGCACTGCACCACATTCCACAACTACATACATCACAATTCTTCTCCTCACCTCTTCACCACATTCCTACAACTGATTTTGTTTCGACCTTATCAGTGATCTATCAAGATGAGGTTCTCATTCGCAAAGGTGTTACTTGTAGCACTCGCTACTACAGAGGTCGCTGCTGCCAGCAGTTGGTTTCCAGGCAGCAAAGCTGGTATGCCCACATTCCCCTCCATTTGTCTCGAATTTGGCTGACAGCTCTATAGCTTACAACAAGTGGCACGAGACTGAGCTGGAAAGATGGCTCGCAGACAACGATATCCCTTACCCTGCTGCGGCAGATCGTAAGGATCTGGAAAATCTGGTCAAAGATAACTGGCAAGCAAACGTTGTCGATCCCATCTCTGCTTCAGGCAAGAAAGTCGACGACCACTATGGCAGTGTTAAGGATTGGATTTTTGACTCGTAAGATAACCCCCTACCTTTTTAGGAGACACAACTAACATGTTTTTAGCTGGACTGAATCGAGCTTGAAGTCATTCCTTGATTACCACAAGATTCCATCTCCTCAACCACGATCTCGAGATAGCCTTCTTACTGCTGCCCGACAAAACTACGATGCAATTGCAAAGAAGACAAACGAATACGCTTCATACCCTGGTGACTGGTTGTATCATTCCTGGTCCGAGTCTGATTTGAAAGAATTCTTGGATGAACGCGGCATACCAGCTCCACAGCCCACCACTCGAGACAAGCTCATCGCATCTGTTCGACGTAACGCTAGACTCTCTAGTCTCAACTTGTCCTCCTCTATCTCTTCTGCTTCGAAGTCTGCTGCCAGTGCCACATCCAACCTCGCCAAGTCTGCCTCGAGTGCCCAGGCCAGCTTGAGTGATGCCCTCTTTGACAGTTGGTCTGACAGCAAGCTCAAGGAGTTCCTTGATGAACATGGTGTTCCAGTCCCACAAGGCAGCAAGAAGAATGAAATGATTGCCTTGGCTCGTAAGCAACGTGCTTCGCTGTCTGGCAATATTGCTTCTACTGTTTCTGGCTCAGCAGCATCCGCTTATGGTGCAGCTACCTCACAAGCTGGTAACGTATATTCTCAAGCTACCGACAGCGCTGGTAATGCATATGCTCAAGCTACCGACACCGCATCGGCAGCTGCTGATAAGGCTTTCGACTTGGCACTGGGGACATGGTCTGAGTCTCGCCTCAAGGCATTCCTTGACTCTCGTGGTATTCCCGTTCCTCAAGGCGGCAAGCGTGATGAGCTCCTTGCTTCGGCTAGACTCAACCAACACAAGGCTAGCACTGGTTACTCTGCCTGGACTTTTGACACCTGGACTGTGGAGAACCTACAGAAATATCTAGAGAGCCAAGGTAAAAAGACCAAGAAGGGTGTCAAGCAAAGCCGAAATGAGCTCGTCAAGCAGGCTCAAGATCAATACGCCTCTGCTTCCAAGAAAGGTGGCTCTGGATTCGCCTCTGTCACCAACTATCTTGCCAAACAGACCGATGCTGCCAAAGCCGAGGTCTTCGACACATGGTCTGACAGTGATCTAAAGGATTACCTTGACTCATACGGTGTAACAAACTATCAAGGTTCCAACACCAACGAACTACGAGCTGAGGCAAGGAAGCAGTACAACTACTTCAAGCACGGCAGCTCCACCCCAAGTGGTACCATCTTTGCTCAAATTCAGAATGGTATTCAATGGGTTCTGAACTTGATCGCACCTGCTGCCTCTTCCGTCTCCGCAAGTGCCTCCTCCGTCTCAGCAACTGGCTCTGCGTCCGCCTCTTCGGCATACTCGGTGGCCTCGAAGTCCGCTTCCTCCGCTGCTTCTTCTGCCTCTAAAGAAGCTTCTTCAAGCAGCTCATCCCTCAAGAACGAGTTGTAAGCAAGCCATGGCAAAGCAACAAACCCATTCGATGGTCGGGTTCTCTCATGGTGTATCTGGAATACCGAAGATTGCGCCAACGCAAGCAAGATGAGAGAGTAGAAAGCAGATATATTGGCGATCGGCTTTATGGATTATGATAACATGATGACACTTCGCTGGCCCAAGGTAGCTGGCACATGGTTGTTCTTCGAAGTACGAAGGAGATTCCATGAATAAGGTAGTGCTAAGACGAGCATATGATGAATGAATAACACCCGATATGCTGATAAAGAAATTTTCACATCCTCGATTTTTGTCTCTAGCCTCGTCCTTTGACACTTGACTTGTCGTTGACCTCCATCTACTAATATTGCAGTCCATACTAAGCTATAGAGGACACTGCGGGCGATGAAGACCAATGTGTAGGAAAGCAACTTGCAAGACCGTTGACGCCAAGTCGGCTGCTCGGAAGCTGCAGTGTTCGACCTCTCTCACTGGGCCGTTGCAATGTTTCTCACTATTCTCAACGTATTCGCGTCGCTCACCAATTGCCAGTGCAAGCCAAGTCGCAACAGTGAATTGCTGTAACAGGACTTGGTTGGCTGCAATGATGTGCTAACCATGAAAGTGTGACTGCAGTCGCTACTGTTTTCAGCTTTCGCTCATGCCACACCAGAATACCGGGTACTGTTTCAAGGAAGATGATGTGGTGCTTACTTTACTGTGAAGTGAAATTATGATGCACCATGAATGAACCCATTTAATTAATATCTACCCGCTAATCGTGCCAGCAGGATCGCTTTATTATCCGTGTTATGTTTTGCATAGGTTAACCTCATCAAACACTCCGTCCAACGCCACAATCCTCCTCTAAAGCTTTTCATCTCAGTATGCGATTCCAACACGTAACCTGCCATTCCAATATCCTCCCCAACCACTGTTAGCGAGCGACCTTTCTAGCTCCCAAACTCAACTTAACCTCTACTATAGATAACATGTGCTCGCCGCGTCCACCCAGCCTAATAACCGATTAACAATATCGGAAACATAACACCTCGTACTCCCCGTTGCACCACTGAGATCTCCGTCTGCCGGTAAAGACCCAGAATTGTAGATTCTGGCGGCCTGGTAGTATAGCACTGCTTCATCTATAACCTTTGTTTTTGTTGCCTCCTTGACGTTCTTATTGGTCCTTATGCTGGCGGCGCTCCATGTCACTCCATTGGCCCTAGCGGCCTGCTCCAACGCAGGCACGATGCCAACCCCTTGATTTCCAAGTACACCGTCCATAACCATCTTTTCGATCACCGAGTTTGGGCACGGCTGCTGAAGAACGCCGCCAGAATTACAGCTTGCGGTTCCGTCGAATGATTGCATGATTCCTGGGTTCTTGAGACCCTCGTAACTCCATGTTGTTGGGACGCGTACGCAGCCGTTTGATTCCTGTTTGATGATGGCTAGGATGAAGGAGGGGTGCACGCCTGTTTGGGACGAGACAGAGAGGATGGCGGATTTTATCGCGCGGTTTTCGGAAGCGGTGTTTGTGGGGACGGAACCCACGCAGTTTTGGCCCATGTCAGGGAGATTGGTGAGCCACATGGTTGAGAAGGAGAGCCAGGTTTGCATTTCAGGGTAGGGAGGTGTGATGGCGGGACCGGTGTACAGGGAGTAGGTATCCGTGGCAGATTTGAGGGATTGGGCGTTGGATAAGCGGGTCGAGTGGACTGCTGCCAGTTGAGGTACTAGTACAGACTTGGACGTGCTGAGTGAGGAGGGGAGTGTGGAGCTTGATGGCAGGCTGAGGACTTGGTTGATTTGAAGGTTCGTCCATGTGATGCCTGGATTGGCTTGATCTAAGGCACTGAAGGAGATGTCGTAGGCAGCGGCAATTTGATAGCCTGTATCACCGGCTTTGACGGAGTATGTACGAGGGCTTGAGGTGGATGAGTGCACTGAAGATACGGTTCGAGTAGGTGAGGTCGATCGACGTCTGGTAGTGACAGACGAAACCCGTTTGGAATGAGTTGAGCTGACAGACCCAGCCTTATGTGCGCGCTTTGAAAACAGATCCCGAGAACGCCCAGCTTGAGTCTGGTACGCACGGACTACTGGTGAGTGATAAAGCGTATTGTTTTGAGGCGTCTGGTTCGTCGTATCCGTCTGGTTCGTCGTGCCCGTCGGACTGACCTCCGTACTGGTTGTTGAAAATGTTGAAGTATTAGTAAACTGTGTAGTAGGAGTCAATGCATCTCGTTGCTCGGTTGAGATACTGGTTGTTGAAAGTGTTGAAGTGTTAGTAGATTTTATAGTAGGAGTCGATGCGTCTGGTGTGGTTGTTGAAAGTATTGAAGTGCTAGTAAACTGTATTGTAGGGGTCGATGCGTCTGATTGCTCGGTTGAGATGCTAGTAGTTGAACTTGTCGTGGTAATTGAACTTGTCATGGTCTCTGCCGTCTGCGGACTCGGCAGTTTTAGAATCTGCCCGATCTGCAGGTTATACCAGTTGACACCAGGGTTGGCAGAGTCAAGCTCTTCGAACGATATACCTGCACGGGCTGCAATGTCGTTGCCTGTATCGCCAGCGACTACAGTATAAAATGAGGTTTCTGTGCCGGTGCTGCCAACAGGTACGGGAGCATCGCCATTGCATGGAATGTTGAGGACTTGGCCGATGCGCAGGTTGTACCAATCCACACCCTGGTTGAGGTAGGCGAGTTGGACAAACTGAATGCTCAAGCGAGCGGCAATCCCATTGCCAGTATCTCCGGCTTGGATAGTCCATGTGCGTCCACACTTGTGATGATATCCGAATGTCGCACGAAAGGCCTTTCTTTTCACGAAAGCTGCTAGGTTGACTGTATTGGGAAGGCTGCTTGCGATGTTGCCGCCGTGGAGAAGGCTATGCCTTCCTCTCGGGAAGGATGAAGCGGTCGTGGTTGAGCATAATGATAGAAGGCAGTACTGTCCATGTTAGAGCCTGGTGTCCAGAGATACTATCGTACTTACGACTGCTAACAATATTTTGCTGATGCTCTGTAACATGCTGAACGAGTATAGGATGTCGAATTGACAAGCTCGGAATGATAGCTGTCTTGCCTGTCATACAGGAAATGGCGAAGTGCTTATAAGCATGATTTTGGCTCGCGGCATGGCCATGGTGCTACACGGTCAGGATCGATGGCATTCCTCACGAGCCAGGTGCGATGGTCATTGCGCTGCGGACGTGCCCCCAAGAGGCTGCAGATATTTGGAGCCTCTCAGGTGGTGCACCAGGTGCTCGAATCAACCACACTGGCACAAGCTTCAACTAGAAGTCTTCACCATCTTGTTGCGTGTCATGGATGTCCCCACCGTGAGCAAAGCCGGATACGTCTGGTGAAGAAAGAGCGCCATACTACTGATGTGTTCTCTCTGGAAGCAAACCCACTCATTCAGCGCATAGGGGTAAGCAAAGCACGATGGCTTGAAAAGGGGGCATTATAGATCCACGTCGACAGGAATGGGCATTGGCGTGGACGACGACACGTGATGCCAGCCTCCTCCAGGAGTCCAGGTCAAGGAATTTCGTGGTGAAGTATCAGTAGTCGTACTGGGACCGAATGATGCTGCAAAGAATGCCTTGGAGTCCATCCCCAGACTCTCGGCACGGAACAGACCACAAACCACACGTCATAGTTCAAGGACATAAAAATGTGGCTTTCTCATCCCTGCTGGCTACATATCAATCGACTCGTGCCCTCACCTTCCAAGCATTTTTCCAAGACTTACTGACACCAATACCAGACACGACCAGCACACTCAGATTGTTTTCAGGCGCATTTGGCACGCCATATAATCCTTTGCCAAGCTCACAGCGGGCTACATAGTGAGGCTTGGCTGTCCTCACCTTGCTGTCGCATGCCGATTCACTTGTTCAGCTGCTTGGATTGGACAGGATCTTGATGGCATCCATCCCGTGTCCCTTTGACACCCCGTTAGGCTGTTTGGGGGCTGAAGCCGTCCTCGAGACGCGAAATGTCTTGTATTCGCCATGTGATCTACACCTATGTCTTGAGCATATCTGCCTAACTCCTTGCCTGCGGTTTTCATGATCTTGTGTTTCCTTGACGCGTCCTTCCTTGCATGATTTTCTTTGGATGTTGTTGCTAGTCCATTATACAGCATGTCGGCTTCCTCAGACAGGTCGTCCACGATTAATGGCGATCGCTCAACGCGTACCAACAGGGCCGACCAGGAAGAACAGAACGCAATGGGCGTGAAGGGACCAGAAATGGCAGCTGGCGGCGGAAGCCATGAGAAGGAACAACGCTCAGATGGCAAAGTCGAGCTGACCGAGGACGATGCCGAGGAAAAGTTGGGTTATGCATATCCAGGCTGGAAGAAGTGGATGATCCTAGTTCGTCAAGCGCTATCGACCCCGGGAGTCAACGCTGACACCACAAGACTGTCATCTTATTAATTCAAGTTTCGATGAACTCCAGTGCAGGCATGTATGGGAACGCGCTTGATGGTATTGTTGAGAAATACCATGTATCTGCTGCAAAAGCACGCCTGGGACAAGCACTGTTCCTGATTGCCTATGCTTTTGGCTGTGAGCTCTGGGCACCATGGCAAGTCCGGCTTCTTGATATCTTTCCTTCCTCCTGACTGTTGGCCAGGTCCGAAGAACTCGGTAGGTGGCCAACCCAACAAGCTTCGCTACTCCTCGTCAATATCTGGCATATATTGAGTGCATTGGCACCAAATTTTGGCGGCCTTCTAACAGCTCGAATTCTTGGTGGTCTCTCCACTGCAGGTGGTTCGGTCACACTAGGTAAACACTGGTTCCACCTGATGCAATGCTCTCCTGCCGAAGTCTTGAGCCTGATCTTTCATTTAGGTGTCATTGCAGACCTGTATCATCCAGAAGATACTGGATTCCAGTATGCTGTTGCTTTTTGCGTTTTGTCATCTGTCGGTGGAGGTAGGTTGTTCTCTTGCTTCCAGATGTGAACACCACTGACAGCCTCAAGCGCCTATCGGCACCGTCATAGGGGGGCTTGTGGCTTACCTCCATAAAGATCCAGCTTGGATTTTCTGGGTGCTGCTCATCATGGGAGGGATAGTACAGATCGTGCATCTTGTCCTCGTACCAGAGACGCGAACAACAATCTTGCTTGATCGAGTAAGTTGCACTACTACGATGGCGGAGATTGTTCTTATTGTTTTTTAGGAAGCGAAAAGGCGTCGCAAGAACGGTGACAACGTTTGGGGCCCTGATGAGCTCAAAGAAAAGCGATTCAGCACCAAAGAGATTGGGCTCATCTGGTGGAGGCCATTCCAAATGTTCTTCACCGAGCCCATCGTCCTCTGGCTATCTCTACTTAGTGGTTTCAGCGACTCTTTGATCTTTACATTCATGGAAGCGTTCCAACCCATCTTCAAACAATGGAACTTCAACACCTGGCAACTTGGGTTGGCATTCCTCTCGTATGTAAGCCGCACCGATCTGGGATAAATGTTAATGTTCATAGCTCACTCATCGGTTACCTCCTAGCTTACTTCTCGTACCTTCCTGTGATCTGGCACCATAACCAGATTCGAAGGAAGGATCCCGATAAGTTGGCGCCAGAGAGTAGGTTGTGGTGGCTTTTATTTCGTGAGTATTGCTCGACTGTGATGGAAACTCTCGATGCTAATTTCATCAAAGTTGCACCTGGTCTTGTTATCGGACTTTTCGGCTTTGCCTTCACATCTTTCGGGCCACCAACCACGCCATGGATTGCACCACTGATTTTTACAGCTGTGAGGCAAATTCTGTGCTAGCTTTGCTGAGCATTCATATTGACTGATTTCTATTACAGATCCTTGGAATCACCAATTACTCTGTGTACAAGAGCTCGATTGATTACATGATCGCAGCTTATGGTCCCTATGCAGCATCCGCAACAGGAGGCAACGACCTAGCAAGGGACTTCTTGGCAGGTGTAGCAGCACTTTACTCGACACCATGTAAGTTCATTGCTTTTTCGGCCCTGCTAGAAACTGATTTGCATCCAGTCTATGAAAACGTTGGAAACAAGAAATGGCACTTGATCTATCCTAGTGTGATATTAGCTTGCCTCGCAATACCGATCATCATCCCAATCTATGTCTTCTATTGGAAAGGAAAAGACCTGAGATTGAAGAGTCCATTCGCTCAAGAGCTCGAACAGAAGAGACAGGCACGCATTCAGCGCAGGAAAAGGGGGTCAATGGGTGATGCAAAGGATAGCGAGAAACAAGTAGAGAAGGTTTAGACCTTCCTTGTTCAGCAAACGCACTGACAGGTCTTGTTTAGTTGAACCGGTTGAGGAAATGTGAACTCTGCGCATCGGAGTGTGTAATAGTGTTGGGTTGATTACAGATCCAGGTGGACGCGTTCGAAATGTTGTATACGCGGATGCGACGGCATGGCCGTAAGCCTTGGAATTGGTATGGTCAACTCATAATATACATCTCTGTATATATAGACTTTCCCTGGCTTGAGGCAAAACTAAGTGGATGTCAATAGAGGAGGAATTACGCTTTCCAAGTCTGTGAACGCTGTGGAGATCAGCGACCGCGTTTGAGATGTCCTTGTCGCACGTGATGACGCGCCCTGTCGGGAAAGTGAAATCCAAGTCAAATGCCTGCCTTACTCGAACACCCTATGTACTTGTGGCAGTGGCATCCATATCACTTCATGGATTGACCAGCCGATATCCATAAAGTAAGAGCTGCATCATGCGCCATATACCGATCGACCTATCGAGATATTAGTAGCCCACCTCGGACACAGACCGATCTTCTCCCTGCGGACACCATGTCAGCGTTCTCGGTGTCAGACCTCCTAAACCCAGCACCTTTGTCACGTCCAGTCTCGCCCGGACCAGTAGACGAGACGATGGAGGACATGTAAGGTTCCATGAGCGAAGGTCGAAGAAACACGCTGACTGACGACTTTTGTAGTCCACAGACAACCATGGCTCCGGACATGTTTGCAGCCGAACTTTTCCAAACCGATTCAATGGATGACAGTCCGAATATCTTTGAACAGCAAGGTCTATTACCTATGGAACAGAGCCCTTCCCCCGAGTTCATGCGCAAAGATTCGGTCACGACAGATATGTTGAACGGTATGGATGGAATGATGGAAGAGAACGAGGACGAGACTGCAGGAGGTTCAGCAAAGAAAAAAGAGAGATCCACAAAACAACGCGATCCGGAAAAGCTGAAGGACACCAAACATTCATCCAAAAACGAAGGTCAGCATACTGATCGCAGATATCTTTGTTATATCTGCTATAAGCTCTTCACACGTAGACGCTCTGTCC
>Ga0115842_100502_pt1 | contig 15786 bp, 16 predicted proteins | sample InSIn2SAF170_2_FD_83856 | JGI IMG/M metagenome (GOLD analysis project Ga0115842, IMG submission 83856)
TTCTTCACATAAAGAGATACTAGCTGTTAAAAGAGGAATAAAACGGTTTCATTTGTTCCTGAAATGTGTTAGATTCTTTGTTAGAATGGATTTGAAATATATGAAGAGCATTTGGCAAACAAAACACTGCTTGAACAATGAAGTACTAGGCTATTGAGATGGGCATTATGGCTTGATGGTTTTAATTTTGATACAGTTTATAAATCCGGTGCTGAAAATTATCTTGCTGATATGCTCACAAGAGAAGGTTCACAAGAAATCAAAGAAATCAAAATGTTCAGGCCATTGCGACAGGATGAAGCATCAAGTTCAGTCCAGTCTAGAAGAGTCAGTCAAGTAATAGTTTGTAGTCAATGTCATTACCATTTCTGTTGGGATTGTTTTGTAGAAAAGTTTGAGTCTTTTCCATTAAGTCTTAGGGAACTAGTTCTGCAAAAATGGTTTGAGTTTGAGGATAGCATGTGGTCATATGCTAGAGAGCTACCATATAGAGAGAGACGTTGGAGAGTTTATTATACTTTGTCTAGAGAAGCAGAGCCTTCATATCTTGCATTCATCCAGAACACTGACTGGACATGGCATGATTACTTTACCATTCATCAAAAAGCCAGGATACATGGGTCTGTCAAAGTCATTTTCTTTACTATAAATATAGATAGTGTTGTCAATTGGTGGAGTCCTTGGTTCAAAATATTTTTGGTCAAGTATATGCCGAGAGTCAATTGGATGTTAGAACATGATACTAAGTACTCTTAGTACTCTAATGTGGGAGTTGCATATAGCTACTCAGAATGATCATGTCATAGAATTCACATTAGTTCATCAGGATTCATTGATAGTTGCAAATGAAGGGGACCAATCTTTTAGTCTCTTTGTAAGTTTCCAAGGTAGGATTTTTGTCGATGAACAATACCGACCCCAAAATCTGTATTCATTTCCATTTTATTGTTGTTTCAGAGAACATGATCCCCCATGGCTATATATTCCTAATGAAGTTTTTGCTCCTGAGTTAAATGGCTTAGCAGATTATTATCAAGAAAGAGATCCTCATCATCCACATGATCATGAAGAAAGAGCAAGCAGTGACTGATTGCGGAAGATCACTCTAATGAAATCTTTGCACATCACCTCAATTGATATGGAATAATTGCTTTTGGTTTCTGTGGGATTTGGTCCAGTTAAAAAATCGCCACTGTGTAAATACTTTTGTAAAAGAGCAGATGTCCTAGATTCCGGCCATTCTGATAAGATTTGTTTTCCATATGTCAAGATTCGGTCCCCATATGGCTTAGCCTCTAAGGGACGAGATAACAAGTGGTTGTCCCCACTTGCCCGAATCTTTGGTTTTAGTACATTTCTTTGGTCAGTTCTTCATTCATGTACACCTTATTATTGTACTCCTACATTCGGACTATGATATCTTGCATGATAATCTAACCAAAAGGAGATTCTTTTGGTTTCCAGTTTCCAGTAAAAGTTATGACCAGATAATCGGTTCAAAGGCTATATATTGTTGAGGCTTGCATTGTAAATATCATTCAAAAATTAATGAAAAATTGCTCTAGCTGAGTGTTATGTGTTGTTATCTGAGTTTCATTTTATTTTCTGGTTTTGGTACTGAGTTCTATAGCTCCCTACTCTGCATCTGTAAGATTTATTCTTGATCTGCTTACATCACAGAGTCATTGACTTAATATTTAGAAATGGTATCAGAGCCATATAGTTCTTTGTCCAAGTTATTTGATATTGTCTGGTTCCCTATGAATTGTATTTGTCTGAGCTACTGTCCACAAGTCTAAGTCGGTGGTAAGGCATTGGTAGAGAGCTGTGAAGGTGAAGGACTATCGTGTTTTGCTTTCTTGGTGCACAAGGACTTTGTCTCTCCTCTGTTCAGGTGCTTACTTATACTTAATTTCAATGGCTGGTTATATGAATGGGTTTACTCTTCAGAAACCCGAAGACAGAAAGATATCTCATAAGAATAGATGGTCTTTCCTCAATAAATTCTTGAATAGATCTCATAATGATGAAATCCTTTATGATGAAAAAGTATTGTTACAAGAATTTGACCTTAGCCTAATTGGACACTGCCAGAGATAGAAGTTGATAAGCTTTATAAGGTTCTTGTTTTTCAATTTCGCGCTACTCAGTTTTTCAGATTTACTTCTGTAAATATTCCTATTTCTACTGGCCAGTCAGTTTACCAGATTCCTTTTATCAAGAAAGATGACATAGAATGGGGGTTAGAGAATGGTTTTAAATATGTTCATATAGGGATGATTCAGTTCGGCATCAATCCTCTAGTCCGACTTGGTTTGAATACTTCATGTTTGACTTGTGTATTAGATACCAGGATGAATAACTTTCATGATGCTTTGCTGGGAGGATTCCAGAGCCCTCTCAATAATGGCCCTGTTTGGACTTTTGTCATTCCTCGCTATCAAGTTTCCTTAACTGACCCATATATCAATGAATTCCTTAATGCTTGTATACAATTTTATGGTTTTGATGTTGCTCCCCAATCTCAAATTGCTCAACTGCATTCATCCATTTTCCTATGGTTTGTCTCTACTTCTATCCCTGCACTCAATCCTAAGTTGAAAGACAGAGCTTTGAAAGGAGGAGTAATTGTTGGCCCTGGAAATACTGCTCCACTACAGATTGGTTTTTGTGAATGTACTTTGCCTGATGAGTGGAATAGTACTTTTGTTCCATTATCACAGAAATACCCTCAGCTTGATACTCCAAAGGCACCTCAACACTTGTCTTTGATTCAACATCCTGATGGCACATCTGGATTAAAGCTTAGTTCTCCCACACTTAATTGCTCCATGTCTGATGTCAATGCATCTCCACTCTTAAGAGGTAGGGATCCTACATCCTCTTCCTACCTCGCTTTGCCTAGACACATGCCAGCTATCCCAAGAAGGGTGACCCAAAAGGTTCCAAACTCATAAATCTGTTGATTGCCAGTTTTGTGTCCCATCTACTTCCTTTCAGACTGAAAAACCTTATTCTCCTAAAAATGATTCTCGAGTCTTCATTCCTGATATTAAAAGCTTTTCTCTTCCAAGAGCTCAATCTGAGATATTTGCAAAAATAAGTGAGAGACATTTAGAACCTGGAAATACTAGAAGGACATTCAACAGTGGAACAAAGAAAGCAGATTTACAATGGTTATCTATGAAGGATATGTCTGATCCAGATCAGACAGAATTAGCAAATTTACATAACTATACAAACTATCAAATTGTTTGTATGTTGCAAAATATTGATGATATAGCTAGAGATGTTGTAGAAGTCAAAGAGCATATTAAGAAATTTCATCCTGGCTACAATGAAATTTTGGGCACACAAAATGAACATACCCAACAATTGAATGATATCAATTCTAATATGGGTATTATTTCCAAATCTCTTGGTCATTTACAAGATGATCTTCCAATCCCTACTTCTCCTCCACATTACAGAGAAGTAGACCTATCAAGTTCCAAATTAACATTCACATCTTCTGAACCTGAGTCCTCCCATAAAAGTATTCTTTTTAAGGGGGTAGAGAATATTGGTAAACTTTAGATTGAAAGAGTTTAGAAAGGAATATATTTCGCCAAGGAGAAAACAAAATTAATGAGAAATCGGCTAAACTAATTTCCTTCTCTTGATAGTCTGAGACTACCAAAACAGTATGTTAGTCTCAAAAGTTTGATTGAAAATGGTCAACCATCTACTCCAAAAGAAATATTAGCCATGTCTGGAATAACTACTAACCAAGGTGAGTCAATTATCTGTGTTTCATTCTTATTTTCTAGTTTCGGTATTGAGTTCTATAGCTCCTTGCTCTACATCTGCGAGATTTATTCTTGATCTGCTTGCATCACGGAGTCATTGACTTAATATTTAGAAATGGTATCAAAGCCATCTAATTCTTTGTCCAAGTTTTTTGATATTGTCTAGTTTTCCCTATGAGTTGTATTTGTCTGAGCTACTATCCACGAGTCTAAGTCAGTGGTAAAGCACTGGTAGAGAGCTATGAAGGCAAAGGACTACCGTGTTTTGCTTCCTGGTGCACAAAGACTTTGTCTCTCCTCTATTCAGGTGCTTACTTATACTTAATTTCAATGGCTGGTTATATGAATGAGTTTACTCTTCAGAAACCTGAAGACAGAAAGAAAGCTCATAAGAATAGATGGTCTTTCCTCAATAAATTCTTGAATGGATCTCTTAATGATGAAATCCTTTATGATGAAAAAGTATTGGTACAAGAATTTGAACCTCAGCCTAATTGGACACTACTAGAGATAGAAGTTGATAAGCTTTATAAGATTCCTGTTTTTCAATTTCGCACTATTCAGCTTTTCAGATTTACTTCTGTAAATATTCCTATTTCTACTGGCCAGTTAGTTTACCAGATTCCTTTGATCAAGAAAGATGACATAGAATGGGGCTTAGAGAATGGTTATAAATATGTTCATATAGGAATGATTCAGTTCAGCATTAATCTTGTAATCCGGCCTAGTTTGAGTACTTCGTGTTTGACTTGTGTATTAGATACCAGGATGAATAACTTTCATGATGCTTTGCTAGTAGGATTCCAAAGCCCTCAATAATGGCCCTGTTTTGACTTCTATCATTCCTCGCTATCAAGTTTCCTTAACTGACCCATATATCAATGAATTCCTTAATGCTTATATACAGTTTTATGGTTTTGATGTTGCTCCCCAATCTCAAATTGCTCAACTGCATGCATCTATTTGCCTATGGTTTGTCTCTACTTCTATGCCTGCACTCAATCCTAAGTTGAAAGACAGAGCTTTGAAAGAAGGAGTAATTGTTGGCCCTGGAAATACTGTTTCCCTACAGATTGGTTTTTGTGAATGTACTTTTCCTGATGAGTGGAATAGTACTTATGTTCCATTATCACAGAAATACCCTCAGCTTAATACTCCAAAGACACCTCAGCACTTCTCTTTGATTCAACATCCTGATGGCACATCTGGATTAAAGCTTAGTTCTCCCACACCTGCTGTCAATGCATCTCCACTCTTAAGAGGTAGGGATCCTACGTCCTCTTCCTACCTGTCTATGCCCAAACACATGCCAACTATCCCAAGAAGGGTGACCCAAAGGTCCCACTCTCATAAATCTGGTGATTGCCAGTTTTGTGTCCCATCTACTTCCTTTCAGACTGAAAAACCTCATACTCCTAAAAATGATTCCCAAGTCTTCATTCCTGATATTAAAAGCTTTTCTCTTCCAAGAGCTCAATCTGAGATATCTGCAAAAATAGTTGAGAGACATTTAGAACCTGGAAATACTAGAAGGATATTCAGCAGTGGAACAAAGTAAGCAGATTTACAATGGTTATCTATGAAAGATATGTCTGATCCAGATCAGACAGAATCAACAAAGTTACACACATATACAAACTATCAAATTGTTTGTATGTTGCAAAATATTGATGATATAGCTAGAGATGTTTTAGAAGTCAAAGAGCATATTAACAAATTGCATTCTAGCTACAATGAAATTTTGGGCACACAAAATGAACATACCCAACAATTGAATGATATCAATTCTAATATAGGTATTATTTCCAAATATCTTGGTCATTTACGAGATGCTCTGCGGGTCCCTACTTCTCCTCCACATTACAGAGAAGTAGACTTGTCAGGTTCCAAATTAACATTCAAATCTTCTGAACCTGAGTCCTCCCATAAAAGTATTCTTTTTAAGGGGGTAGAGAATATTGGTAAACTTCAGATTGAAAGAATTCAGAAAGGAATAGATTTAGCCAAGGAGAAAGAGAATTAATGAGAAATTGGCTAAACAGATTTTCTTCTCTTGATAGGCTGAGACTACCAAAATAGTATGTTAGTCTCAAAAGTTTGATTGAAAATGGTCAACCATCTACTCCGAAAGAAATATTAGCCATGTCTCAAGTAACTGCTAACCAAGGTGAGTCAAGTTTTAAGAGAGATAGACATGAGCCTTATTTCTTTTCACACAAAGGAAGGAAAGACCAAGAGGACACTACTGCTCATGAAGCTTTTGCTTTTAGTCGTTTTGGTAGATATTGAGAAAGATTACAGACCACCTCCACAAACTTAGATAATCCCCCAGGAAAGGGATATGGTAATACTTCGCTAGTGAATATCGATTGCTTAAGTAATGAAGAAGTGATTAATGTCCTACATAATATTCATGCTTGGACATTACAAAGGAAAGTAGAAACTGAGGTAAGTTGGTCTGATATTGTTACCCAGATTGTTTGGTCTTTTACTGGTATTGCAAAAATGTGGTGGGATAAATTGTCTGATAGAGATATGACACAGATTGTTGAAAACGAAGAAGATCCCTTGAAAGCCTTGTTTGATGCTTTAAAACATGAGTTTGTGGGAAGTGTGCCAGAAGACTCAGCTCATCATGCCTAGTTATTCCTGCCTCATAAATTATGTGATATTGATTATCTACAAGAATGTTTTGGCACTATGCAAAAATTGCTTTATCTAGGTCATGACTCTCATAATGTTGCATATATGAGATATTATATAGCCTCTATGCCAAGAAAATTCCCAGATCTGATAAATCAGTACATAGAGACTAACAAGGTCAATATTGAAAATTGGTCTTTTGCAGCTATCCATTAGATGATAGTCTCTATACTTCAAAAAGAGTGTGCTGTGGAAAAGGCTAAAAAGAATTTCAAGAAGCAGATGCATCTTAGCACCAAGTTATGCGATACTTTTCCTGAAACATATAATTTTGGTTGCCAGTCAAAATCCAAGAGCAAAGCATTGAAGAAATCTAAAGCTACTTTTTCATGTAAGCTTGAGAGGTATTTTCCTAAGAAAAAGAAATATTATCCTTCTAGAAAAACTTTTAGCAAAAGAAGAGTAGTATTTAGGAGGAGATCAAAACCTTCAAAGAAAGTTACTTGCTTTATTTGGGGGAAAGAAGGTCACTATGCAAATAACTGTAGATAGAAGAAAGATAAGAAACAAATGAAAATTATGGATATTTTCTCTACAATTCATGATTCCAAAGAATGGGATCTTATATCTCATTTTGAAGGTGAATATTTTGAGATTTCTAGTTCCTCTTCATCTGATACTGAAGAAGATATTCTTGATATAAGAAAAATAGATCTGGGTGGCAGTTCCTCTGATTCAGAAGAAACTTTTATTCCTGACGTAAAGATGTTTTACAGTTCTTCTGACAACTTGCAGATGAATATTGCAACAGTCAAAGCTGAATTGGCTCATCTTGATCTAGTCCAGTTCACTGCAAGAAGGATATTGGCAGAAAAACTTGAAAGTCTAGAAAAACAGCTACCTTCTGGGAAGAAGAATAAAGAAAAATTCATAGATGAAGAGTTCATAGAAAAAATAATTTGATTCCCTGTCCAAGCCACTCCAAATAAAAGAAAGTTCATAATCAGATTCAGGTATGGATAAAATCAATTCTTTAAAAAAACAAGATAGAACAATTAGAATCCTCAATTCATCATACTAGATCAGAGATGATTCAGTTATCATCCAAACTCCAGATGCTTATCTCAAATTATGATGATTGTAATTCCAAATTGTCCAGTTTGTTGCTTAAGAATGTTTCAGAAGAATTCCCTTAGAAAGATATCAGTATAGAAGTAGTCAAAGTAATGGGAATTGGGGATAGAGTGGTAATCCCAACAAAAATCAAATTGCCAAAAATAAAAGATTACACTCTAGATGCTCAAATTGATTCTGGAGCCATGAGTAGTTGCTGCAAGTATGGTGCAATTCCTTCCTATTATTGGCAGCTGACTAAATTGCAGTTTAGAGCTATTACAAAAGATGTGATGGAAATTAATCACATAGCTCCAGGTTCCCAATTTATTTGAATGATGTCCAGGTGAAAGTTACATTGTACATTTTTGATACAGGTTCTGACTTTCTTTTAGGACAAGATTTTTTGAATGACCTATTGCTTGTCACTTTTGGTAAAGGCACAGTCACCTTCAACACCTCTGGAGGTCCAGTTAGCTTTCCCTCATCTAGTGATTATCAAATAAGAGTACAACCAACAGACCAAGATTTAGTCTACTACAATCTCCAAGATTTAACCAAGATTAATAGGATTGTCAAGAATGCAGAACTTCATGGTCCCAAAACTTTGGAGAAAATATCAAACAAGCTTCGGAAAGATTGCACTGCCTCTAGGCCTGATGCATTCTGGACTCGTGAAAAGTATTTCGTGGCCCTGCCTTATAAAGAAAATTATGTTCCAAAGCCACAAAAAGCCAATGCTAATCATATGAGCCCCTCAGAGCAAGACTTATGTCGACAAGAGATAGCACAATTGTTAGAACAAAAACTAACAGAGCCCTGTAAAAGCCCTTGGGCTTGTCCTGCATTTTATGTGAATAAACACGGTGAGAAGAAAAGAGGTAAGAAGTGGCTCGTCATCAACTATAAAGCTCTGAATGATGCCTTGTTGCCAATCTGCTATCCTTTGCCCAACAAAGAGTTATTACTTGCCAAAATTGCTAATGTCAATGTTTTTAGCAAATTTGACTTAAAAAGTGGTTTCTGGTAGATAGGCATTCTTCCTGGTGACAGATACAAGACTGCTTTTACAATCCCTCATGGCCAATATCAATGGATTGTAATGCCTTTTGGTTTGAAAAATGCTCCATCAGAATTTCAGAAAAGGATGGAAGACATTTTTGGTGGGGAGGAGTACATAATAGTCTACATAGATGATTTGCTTGTTTTTAGCAAAGATGTAAATAGTCACAAGATGCATTTAGAAACATTTTCTGAGCTGGTTTATAAGCATGGTCTTGTTCTTTCAGATTCAGAAGAAAAATTTCAGATTGGTAAAGTCAGGATAGATTATTTGGGACTGCATATAGAACAAGGACAAGTAAATCTGCAACCTCATGTTCTAACCCATTTTTTGAAATTTCCTAACGTTATTGCAGATGTTAAAAAATTGCAGAGATTTATTGGTTGCTTGGATTATATAAGACAATTTTATGAGAAACAAGCAGATGATACAAAAATCCTTCAGAAAAGATTAAAGAAGCAAGCAACAGGATGGACAGAAGAGATGACCAAGATGCTTCGCATCACACTTGGGTTGCAGTATTGTTGCAGAAGCATGGAAGAAAAGAACTGGTATGTGCTTATTCCTCAGGTACATGTGATGACACTGAAAGAAAGTATCGTTCTTCACATAAAGAGATACTAGCTGTTAAAAGAGGAATAAAATGGTTTCATTTGTTGCTAAAATGTGTGAGATTCTTAGTCAGAACGGATTTGAAACATATGAAGAGCATTTTGGCAAACAAAAGACTGCTTGAACAAAGAAGTACCAGGCTATTGAGATGGGCATTATGGCTTGATGGTTTTGATTTTGATATAGTCTATAAATCCGGTGCTGAAAATTATCTTGCTGATATGCTCACAAGAGAAGGTTCACAAGAAATCAAAATGTTCAGGCCATTGCAATAGGATGAAGCATCAAGTTCAGTCCAGTCTAGAAGAGTCAATCAAGTAATAGTTTGTAGTCAATGTCATTACCATGTCTGTTGGGATTGTTTTGTAGAAAAGTTTGAGTCTTTGCCATTAAGTCTTAGGGAACCAGTTCTGCAAAAATGGTCTGAATTTGAGGATAGCATGTGGTCATATGCTAGAGAGCTACATATAGAGAGAGACCTTTGAGAGTTTATTATACTTTGTTTAGAGAAGCAGAGCCTTCATATCTTGCATCCAGAACACTGACTGGACATGGCATGATTACTTTACCATTCATCAAAAAGCCAGGATACATGGGTTTGTCAAAGTCATTTTCATTGCTATAAATATAGATAGTGTTGTCAATTGGTGGAGTCCTTGGTTCAAAATCTTTTTGGTCAAGTATATGCCGAGAGTCAATTGGATGTTAGAACATGATACTAAGTGTACTCTTAGTACTCTAATGTGGGAGTTGCATATAGCTGCTCAGAATGATCATGTCATAGAATTCACATTAGTTCATCAGGATTCATTGATAGTTGCAAATGAAGGGGACCAATATTTTAGTCTCTTTGTAAGTTTCCAAGGTAGGATTTCTGTTGATGAACAATACCGACCCCAAAATCTGTATTCATTCCCATTTTATTGTTGTTTCAAAGGAAATGATCCCCCATGGCTATATATTCCTAATGAAGTTTTCACTCCTGAGTTAAATGGCTTAGTAGATTATTATCAAGAAAGGGATCCTCATCATCAACATGATCATGAAGAAAGAGCAAACAATGACTGATTGCAGAAGATCACTCTAATGAAATCTTTGCACATCACCTCAATTGATATGGAATAATTGCTTTTGGTTTCCATGGGATTTGGTTCAGTAAAAAATCTCCACTGTGTAAATACTTTTGTAAAAGAGCCAATGTCCTGGATTCCGACCCTTCTGATAAGATTTTTTTTCCGTATGTCAAAATTTGGTCCCCATATGGCTTAGCCTCTAAGGGACGAGATAACAAGTGGTTGTCCCCACTTGCTTGAATCTTTGGTTTTAGTACATTTCTTTGGTCAGTTCTTGGTTCATGTACACCTCATTATTGTACTCCTACATTCAGACTATGATATCTTACATGATAATCTAGCCGAAAGGAGATTCTTTTGGTTTCCAGTTTCTGGTAAAAGTTATGACTGGATAACCGGTTCAAAGGCTACATATTGCTAAGCCTTACATTGTAAAGATAATTCGAAAATTAATGAAGAATTGCTCTGGTCGAGTGTTATGTGTTGTTATCTGAGTTTCATTCTGATTTTCTGGTTTTGGTATTGAGTTCTATAGCTCCCTGCTCTGCATTTGTGAGATTTATTCTTGATTTGCTTGCATCACGGAGTCATTGACTTAATACTCCATGATGCAGGCAGATCAAGAATAAATGTCGCAAATCTGGCAGCTTAAGCTTTGGCAAATCTGTGATTTTGCTTTTAATACTTCTGACTGCATGGTCATCTTTTCTGTCCATCCTGCTGCTTACTTCTCATAAAACTGTCTTATATAATTCAAGCAACCAAGAAATCTCTGCAATTTTTTAATATCAGGAATAACGTCAGGAAATATCAACAAATGGGTTAGAACATGAGGTTGCAGATTTACATGTCCTTGTTCTATATGCAGTCCCAAATAATCTATCCCGACTTTACCAATCTGAAAATTTTCTTCTGAATATGAAAGAACAAGACCATGCTTATAAACCAGCTCATAAAACTTTTCTAAAAGCATCTTGTGACTATTTACATCTCTGCTAAAAACAAGCAAATCATCTATGTAGACTATTATGTACTCCTCCCCACCAAAAATGTCTTCCATCCTTTTCTGAAATTCTAATGGAGCATTTTTCAAACCAAAAGGCATTACAGTCCATTGATATTGGCTATGAGGGACTGTAAAAGCAGTCTTGTATCTGTCATCAGAAAGAATGCCTATCTGCCAGAAACCACTTTTTTAGTCAAATTTGCTGAAAACATTGGCATTAACAATTTTGGCAAGTAATAACTCTTTGTTGGGCAAAGGATAGCAGATTGGCAACAAGGCATCATTTAGAGCTTTATAGTTGATGACGAGCCACTTCTTACCTGGGTTCATAAACTTCAAGCCCATTGTACAGTAGTTAAGTTTCTGATTACTCTGTGTAATTTCTTTTCCTGTGCAGTGGAGAAACGCAAGGGCATAAATCTTAGCATTCTTTGCTGCATTGATGTTGATGTCGTTAAACTCATGCCATGGAAAAGAGAAGGCAGCAGAATATGGAGAATTTCTGAATTTTAAGATTTACCATTTGACCCATTTTTTCAAAATTTTAAAAAATAGTTGTTGTTGTTGTTGTTTTTTTTTTTTTTTAAATTTGCACTCTTTTGAAAATACCATGAGATAATCTCAACCACTTATATTTATAATTTTAAGATTTACCATTTGAACCATTTTTTTTAAATTTTGAAAAATAGAATGTCTAGTTAACAAGTCCAGGTCTTCTTGATCTCTTATTAGTGGACTTTACGCGCCTCAGACACTGTACTAATATCGACGGTCTCAATTGACAACTTTTAAAATGACCAAGCATTTGAAGATTGCATTCATGGGGGGAGTCCAGTCATGATTCTGCTCCTGCATACTCCGTTGATTAAAGACGTAGGGACCATGCTCAAAGTAGCCGATTGATTATGTTACCTGATACTCAGAGTTGCCGATGCAATGAATACAACAAAATCCACTCAAGTATCTTACAAGTTCCATCATTCATTTGTCCCATCATTTTTTTAGCTTGAGTAATAGCCATGTCACATGAGTGAGAGCGCAAGAATGTGAAGTCATGTAGATTGAATGACAAGCATATAAGTGAGGCTTGTGTCAGTGTGATAGACTGTGACCAACGCAAGAGTGAAGATTATGACAAGAGACTTGTGCCATATGATACACGAGGATAGTGACAGACATATGAAGTGCACAAAGCGCTCAAAATACCAGAAGCTAGTATTTGCACGCTAATGTTCATTCTATCTTAATAGACAGTGCTTTCCTATTATTTCTGTCTGTGTATCCATAAAAAAAAATTATGTAAAAAAAATTAATGCACCGAGGATGCTTCATCTAAATATATACATTTATTTTTTTGTATATAAATATATATTTTATTAAAGCAAAGACTTAAAATTCCAACATCTCCGAGCTCATTATAACACCTTTTTTCAAGCAAACTCTAACATACATTTTAAAAGGGAATATTGAAAGATGAGAAGATGTACAACGAATATATGTTTGTGTAGCTTCGCCGAGGCCATAGCAGTCAACTAGGTTAGGCATATGGCTATCCGAAACAACCTAGTCACAAATGGGAATGCCCACAAATGTTGATTAAACCTATCCATTGAATAAATATACTTTTAATAAACTTAGCAAGCTACACTGTTTCTAGTTCAACATGAAGCTCCATAGAAGTTTGAAAAAAAAAAACCAAACATATGTGTCAGATGAGGAATGGACAAGATAGGCTTGTATCAGAAAATACTGAGATCAAAGTATTTATACATGTAAATTTCCAGTTTGGTGATAAGTCTATGTTCAAGTTGTTAAAGTCGTAACAAAACGGTTAAATTTGGTGAAGTTAGAAGTTGTTAGAAAAGGCTAAACTCAGTGAAGTTAGGCACTAAGCTCCATAAAGACGAAGACACGCTCTTGGTAGTTGATGTGTACCACAGTTAGAGAAGAACACCGGTGTAGCGTGCGTATTTGAGAGGTCTCTTTCCTCGGTTACACAATGACGGCGCCGTTGGTAATCAATTATCTGGGGTTGAGTCAACACTGTTTTCTTCATTCCTTCATTATAACTGCATTTTATATGATAGGAAAATAAAAATAACCCATATCTTGACGCCAGTCAACACTGTTCTCCTCGTTCCTTAATAATAACGACATTGTATGCTAATTGTTTCTCCTCATTATTTCTTATGCATAATATACGCAAACTCGGTACTGAAGAAAGCTCTTAATCATGTTTGGTCGTTGAATCAATCATAAAATTATGAAGGATACGCCATCCGCAATTAGATTATTATCAAATATTTGCATTGAGATTAACATCCTTACCTATCCACTTTAGATTGTTTTTCTTCGATGCACAGTTGAGGTTAATTTCAACCATGTTTCTAATACTCTGTATTTTGACATTTCCATTACAATACTAAAGAAATCGTAAGGAAATTGATAGCTGCGACATTTCATGTCAAATTAGTCCGTGCTTTTCCACCGAAATAAAATTTGATTGGTTCTTTATATTTTCTTTCAGTTGTCATTGCATACTCAAACCTGGATTATTACAAATTCTTGTCCAATTTAATGTTCGTATACTTTTTTTTATACATTTAGTTGTCAATGCATACTCAAACATGGATTATTACAAATTCTTGTCCAATTTGATGCTTGTCTTAATTATTAAGATAAGTTTTTTCTTCATTTTCTATCATTATAATGAGCCATCATTAAATATCATTAGTGAGGTTCCTTAAATATTATTAGGGTCGAAGAAGCTCATTATGCTTAGTATGTAATTACCTCTATATCACTTGTTAATAATTGGTAATTGTTAATAATTGGTAAATTCACTTAGAGACCAGTAAACGTGAAATGAATAGCCAAATTGAAAGCTCATGACACAACATTGATATATAAAGTAGATTCTATATAAGAGATTGTAGGAGCTTGTCAGGTGTAATAGATTTGGATTATTGATCCAAACATTAATTCAGTGGATGGTGTTTGACATGAAGAGGTTGAAATATGTTACTCATGAAGTAGATGGTGGGATTGAAAAAAAAAAAAAAACATAGCACCGTTGATGTCGATGTTATGGTTGAGAACATGTTGAATTTATACCTAGGAAAGAAAAATGATATTCTACCAAAAACATTAATGTGTTTTTTTCCTCATAAACAACTTTGTTTGGCACATAAAAATTTGGTTTTACTAGCATTTTTTTAAAAGTTTGAAAATTGACCCTAAAAAAAAAATCATTGTTCCAGTATCATCACTTTTTCGTTTTAAAGCTATATTTTGCACGAAAAATTTGTAGTAAATTTCGTAGTCACTGCCATTTTTAAAACATGTTCAAAATTGACCCCTAAAAAATAAAATCATCATTCCAGTATACACACTTTTCATTTTTAACACTGTTTTTGATGTTTTTTCGGGGTTTTTTTGCCAGAGTTCTTGTTTTGAATTTATAGTTCCTATTTCAAAGTTTACATTGTTAATATCATACTTTCTGCATTTTAAAAACACTTGTCTCAAATGATCTAAATGTCACTGATTTGATCTAGAAAACACAATGAGGTCATCTAGATATACAACCAGAAAATCGTGAATCTCTTTTGCAAAAGCTATGTCCATTGCTCGTTGAAAGGTTGCCCCTGCATTCTTAAGTCCAAATGGCATTTTAACATAATTGAACATACCCCATGGTGTTGTAAATGAAATATTTTCCTGGTCATCAGGATGAACTAGAATCTAATTAAAACCTGAAAACCCATCCAAAAGTGAAATCCTAGAAGCACCTACTACTCTTTGTAAAATATGATCCATTTTAGGTAAAGGGTAGTTGTCCTTCAAAGAAACCTTGTTTACATTCCTTAAGTCAACACATAATCTGATTTCTCCTGTTTTTTTTCCTGGTAGGCACTAAATTAGACACCCACTCTGAAAATATGATTGGAGCAATTATCCCTGCATCATGCATTCGTTTGATTTTCTTTTTCAATTAAAGGAAGCAGTACAGGGTTGATTATTTTGAGCTTTTGTTTGAATGGTTTTTGATTTTCCTTGAGGGGTATTGTATGTTGAATTACAGAGGTGTCATAAGATTTCAGGTCTTCATAGCTCCAGGAAAAAACATCATGGAATTCTTTGATCAATTCAACATACTTAAGTTTTTGATTAGGGGGCAACATTTTGGATAATTTTACCATTTTTAGAAATTTCTCTTCAGTTCCTATGTTGTAGTCTTCAATGTCTGCTTTTAGAGGTTCCATTTGGGGTTTCTTTGGAATATCATTGAAATCAAAGAGATCTTCCAAAGGAGTTAATCCTTTGGGCAAATGATTGTCTTTCAAATTGATAATTTCAGATTCTCCTTCAATAATCTCATCTACATCTGTTTATTTAAGATCTTGTATTTCTTTTTTGGTAAATTTCGTTGGATGAAGCATTTGAGTTGCATTTTCTGCTGAAATGTTTGTTTCTACTTGATTTTTT
>Ga0115842_100504_pt1 | contig 15775 bp, 13 predicted proteins | sample InSIn2SAF170_2_FD_83856 | JGI IMG/M metagenome (GOLD analysis project Ga0115842, IMG submission 83856)
CCTCGGTGGTGGAGAGCCGGGCCTTCGTGAAATCTGCTTCACGTAACAAACGTTCCATCCTCCGCTTATCAAAAGAGACACCGCGCTCGTTGGCATCCAGACTACTATTCTTCACCACAGGAGCAGCAAAGAAGAACTCTTCCGGTTGAGGGTAGCTTTGTGAGTCACACCATTCCCTGAACACTTTACGCAGATGTGTGTAAAGGTCGAGGAGAAGATCATCTTCTGTCATCTCGAGGCCTAGATCCGCCAGCGCCTTTAGATTTATGAAGATTATGTAACGCGCAGGCTTGTTTGCATCGCTGTTGTCCAGGAGAGCTTTGAGGTGGGGGAATTTTATTATATTGTGGGAGGCCGTGACTAATCTTGCCTCCCACCCGAAGAGCTTGATGAATTCTTTTTCACCTATTTTCTTGATAGCCATTTCGGCAGGTTCGTTGTGATCGAGTATATTGGGACCGCCGGGGAAGGAAACGGGGACTATATTTGTGACATCGGCAGTCTTTCGAGAGAGGTACGCAGCTCTACACCCTGATGTCCCTATGTCAACGGCGCCTACGGCATGCTCCATGGTTCGAAGATTCTGCAATGAATGCCGGCAGAGAGCACTAATTATTCGCATCGTTAGCTACGGCGCGACTAAAAGTTGTAGATGACGTTCTAGCTGGAAACTTACAGGAGCAAAGTGAAATTTGGTTCCGTGAAACCCAGCTCGGACAACTCGACTTCCGTCAAATGTGAGGCGGTGGCAACGCAGAGGTTTTGCTGGGGGGAACACACTCTGTACGGGGTTGCAGCGACTGAGTTAATTGAATTTCGTTGCGCAGTTTGTGTCTGCAGTCGCGGTCGAAAGTTCTTTTCCGGGCTGGGGAGTCCAATGTTTCGAGAGGCGTGTTGTTGGTCCAAAATCCCTCCGAAAGTGTCTGCAGATCTGACTGGCCAGAGATTCCGCTCTATGCAGGGTGCGAGTCAATCTGATAGAGCCCGTTCGAGTGATTTGAGAGGGTTGCTCCAGGCAGTCGAAGTTGTAGCAGAAGGAAGTACTTGCTTTTAGAAGCTCCGATGTGCCATTACCCCCAAGATCACAAACCGTAGGATTGGAAACGCCGCTGCGCACTCTTGCCCAAGTTTGATATGATGGTCGCACAATATCGCCTGGTGCAATTGAATGAGTGGTGAAATTTGCTGCTGTTGCAGTGTACTGATTGACGCGAAATTAGAAGCTCCCCAAGAGCTTCGCGACGCGATAACGAACTATTTTTGAGCCCTCAGGCACCCTTCGGGAACCGATTCCATATCGGGATTAGAGTTTTGACATAGCGTGACTTAGGCTACGCATGAATCTTTACCCCACTCCTGTGATTGAATTTCGCGTGAGAGGCTGGTGAGGAAAGGTCTGCTGGTCGAAAGATTGCTTTGGAGGTCCAAAACCTGGAATTGAAGGGCCACAGCTTATCTGTATCATTCGCAACATTTTGGGTGAGGATCCGCGTCAACAAAATCAACATCTCGCGCCCACGAAAAAAAATCCCTTCAAATCTGTTAAGCCTTACACCGTACAATGTTCATAATCCGCAGCGGTTTTGAAATTTACCTTAGGGTACAAGGTGATGGATAAAGGTACATAGAACGACTCCGATTTGAAGCATGGTTGCAGAGGAAAGCAAGTGGCGATAGGGGTGTAGTAATATCCAAGCCCAGGATCAGAAAAGTAGTGAAAGTGGCAGTATCGGGCGACTGGATTGATCGGGAGGATAAACTGTGATGGCAGGTTTGGGAGACAAAGAACAGAAAGTAAGGCTCCTTTATACGAAGTATGTGTCCATTCAAGATTGCCGCTACAGTGGCGCGAATCAGCCGGAATGCAGTTCGTCTTCAAGGGACCCACTAGGCGTAAGTGGAAACTAGTGGTGTATACTACTACGTACAAGGGGAAACAAATGTAAAAATTGCCACTGTCACGCTGCTTTAAGAATGGCACCACAGAGGCAAAAGCTCAAAAATGAAGTTATTCGGATTTATTTACCAGCTTGTGTACATTCCATTAGCATTTATGACATCTATACAGCGCTGGTGCATTGTATGCACTAAGTCTCTGACTTCTGTGTCTGTGATAGCTTCCCAGGCTTCTGCAACAGCTGCTCTCAGCCTTTTAGAGTTCCTGTGAACTTCTGGGTGCAATGCTTCCAAAATATCCTTCATTCTATTCCATAGAGCCTCAATAGGGTTCAGATCTGGAGAGAATGGGCAATGAAAGATTGGTATAACTCCCCTATCAGCCATATATGCTAAAGTATATGCTGCATTATGTCCTGGTCCTCCATCTTGCTGAAATAAGAGCCCTGGATGCGAGTCCTCAGAGTTGTAGAAGTAGTTCCAAATAACTGGGAACGTATGCTCACAATAGGACTCTGCTGTGATTGTTTTCCATGCTTTTTCCCAAAATAAGCTTGCTCCTTTGCCATATTTTCCACTCATACAACCCCAAAACATCCATCCTATCTTCCTCTGCCACTTGTGGGAGATGCAGTCAGGGTGATTAATCTCTGAGGGTCCAACAAGCCGTGTGCACCACTGTCTCCTATGATAGCCTGGTTGTACCCAGCTTTCATCACTCCAAAGGATTGTATCCCACTGCTCATCAGTCCATACCAAATGCTCTGTAGCCCAGTCAAGCCTCTTGATTCTGTTAGTTTCAGAGAGTGGTGCTTTCCTCCTTCTCACTGCTCTTGTGTATCCTTCCTTTTTAAATGCTGCTCTTAGAGCATAGCTCCCACACCAGCTCTCCCATTCTAGCCACTTAGGGAGCTCTGCCCATGGTATCTCGCGAGTAAAGGAGGACTGGGTGACCCAGTTGATAAGGTGCTTGCGGTGAGGTGTATCAAGGAGGGCATGCCTGCCAGTAGTATGCTTTTGAGGAGTGAGTCTATGGGTGAGGGCATAATAGACCTGACGCTGTGTTATTTGAGGATTTTGGAGGAGGATGTCAGTGACTGTCCAGCCCGCATCGTGATACAAGGTCTGTATGCGCAGCCTATCATCTCTAGAAGCAAAATGAGTAGGTGTTTTAGGAGTAGGAACGTTGAATGGTTCTGCCATAAATGATAGTGAAATAAAGAGCAGAATCCTGACTCTTAGAGCAGCATGAACAGCTGTTAATTTTGGTTAGATCAGCTGTTTACTAAATGGAATGATTGGTGGAACCCCCTGTAAGGAAGCTGATTTTAACCCCTGCATTTACATTTGTTTCCACTTGTACGTAGTAGTCAATTGCTGTAATCTTACACGACCTTGTCTTTCTAAGGCCCTGTGTCTGCATCCACTTTATTTACTACCAACTATCGCAGCAATCGTAACTTTCTTTTCATATCAAGCCAAACTTCGAGATTCGTGACATTGCCTAGAAGTTTTTGGTTAGAAGAGTATATATCAAAACGTCTTTGAAACCTGAACTCCCTTTTCGGGAGGCGTCGCGCTGAAGACTTTGATCGTGGCCCGGTTCGGCCTTCTTATTACAGCCGGCCAGCACTACTTACGACCTTACATTTAAGGCACGGAAGGCACCAATGAAAACTCCATATCGGTGCCTGATGCGAGCCAGAGGGACCTCAACATGCAAATTCTCCTCCCAATTGGCAACAACAGACTGCGCTATCATGGAACCTAATATAGTGAATGAATTTCTCAGACTCGCTGAGCGTGATGAGAAAATCCAGGATCGGGATTTTGAGCCCTTCTTATAAGTAAAAGATCATCCGCTCTTCCGCGCCACCACCATCGCCTTACGGAATATGCTTTATATTGCAGCTTATGAGGATCGCTATCCCCCCATGGCCTTCGCTAATCCTGAGACTTATGTGTCTGGGGAACCAGCTTATGATATAAATATGGACTTGGATGATTGGGAAGGGTTAGCAAATGTTGCTCAAATGAGATTTGGACATAATCTACAGGGCAGCAAGTTTTTGGGCTATGAATTCTGTGTTTCTCAGCCTGTTACGGTAGACCTCACCAACAACAAGTTAAAGCATGCAAGGTGGTTAGTGGCTGCGGTGGTGAAGTTCAGACAATATCAGAACGGTTTCTTTCTTCTAAGTCATGGACTGGGAAAGACCTTCGCTATTGCCAAGATTGGGGAGAATAGAGCATTAGTTACTTCTCCTGAGCAGCGAGGAGAACCCGCTACGGAGGGATTCTTCTTTGAGCCCGAGAATATCGCCAATGAGGTGATACAAGTGGAGCGGTTTCTATTTGGAGGGAGACGGAGGGGAATGTTTAGCATGAGATGCTTGGATGGAAGGACAACGATGAAGACGATGAGCACGATGAGCATGATGAGGAAAGCGAGGACTCGAGGTATGGATCCTCATAAACCTTGGTTGAGAAGGGTGTTTCTGCAAGGGACTGCACGTGGGTTGTATGTGACTTCGAAGAATGTGGCCAAAAGCACAAAAGAATAAAGGAATGACGGACAATGGGGTAAAGTTTTCCGGTATTGCTTATGATATTATTTACCAAGCTTACAAATCTATCATCATTACTTCTGCTCGCCTTGTATAACCCTTATCCCTTCCCAACTAACTTCCCTTCCCAGATGACTTCAATATAGTAAACCACAAGTTACTAAAGCCTTAGTTTGGATCTGCCTTTGAGCTTGATACATTCATTGTATTTAACACCGTTTCTGGCGCTAAAACTGCTCACAAAAAGCGATGAGTATAACCTTAGAAGGTGTACTATAATGCTTTAATTTTCGTCTCGTACTGTTCCGAGGAGCTCCTGGGGGTGGGTGCCCAAGTAACCATGGACAAGATATAGAGGATCAGCATTAGGCCTCAACGGACACGAGGGAAGAAAGGGCGCCAATTATCTAAATTTTATTTAAGAAGCGGCAATTTATGTAAGGACGGATATTAGATCGCGATATTGTACTTACCTGCCGTTTGACAATCCTAAAATTATCCCAAAGCCCGAAATAATCTCCTCCTCTGTCACGAACAGCCAGAGCCTAGTTCGATGGTGTTGTATAGAAGAGAGTTAGTCTAAGGCAATTCTGCCGCTCGTGAGACTGTACATCTTCTACGCTGTCCTCTTGACTCAAAATCCACGGTACATCCCAGATCGCTAGCGATGATTCGTAGCAACCGTACGGAAACATGGATGATGACGATTTTAAAGCTTAGACTTGGAGTTCGAGTCCATCCCAATCTATTCTTCTCTGCTGGTGCATCTAGCATCCAAGCGATTATTGATCAAGCTACTGAAGATAGAACCCGGTTAAAAGGGCGATGTTCGCCGAAGCTTCGCCAAAGACAGAATACATTTGTGGTCTAATCGATTCCTAGCCTTCGTCAAATTTACGTTGAAGAAAAGGTACCCAGTTCTACTTCTGTACCTTTGGCGCCTTGCGCTTGTTCGTTTATTGTGGACGCAGTCCATTCTTTCTGACGAATCTGGGCCTAACCAGACGTGTAGTACCGATTATGTGCCAAATGGAGCCGACCTCGAACGTTTCCTCATCTCGATTGTTTGTAAATCAAGCCAATAGGCAATGAGGTACCGAGTCTGTCTTGGATCAAAGTTAGCTTCCGACGCACTCTTATGAGCCTCCTCTTGATCTCCACTGCTGCAGCTGATGACGGACCCACGCCCTCTTCCCTGTAAATGCGATTCACTTCGACCCTGGTCCACCTTGGGAGCTTGTACACACTGTCTGTCACATCGAGGCTGAATGGATCTTGAAACTAGCATCGGCCCGTTTCTTCCAAGAGTCATTGTTACATTTGATTATTCACCTTCAGAAGAGCCATGGTATCGCTAAAGATGAATCTACAACTTAAGTCAAATCACTCTCGAATGATTCCCATACTTGCTCAACCATCATGCTATTTCGATATCCTGCGAACCGCAGTTCATGCTTTGCCTGCAGACATGAACTTCGGGGGCTTTTGCTTAGAAAGCTGCAACGTTACCTCTAGACCACATATACTCATTCTTTGAAATATTTCCCGTTCCACCCAAAATGCGACATACTTGATGGTGGAAAAGGCGAATAAATAGGGCTTCGGCCCAGAGGCAGCCCCACTCACCCGGTATCTCGTTTTACATGTAAAGAGCAAAGTGAAGGGAAGCAAAGACTATATTGAATCGGACTCCATCGCCAGCAATAATAATCGAATGATCATCCATTTACCCCACCGCCTTGATTAGAGTAGTCGAAGAACTCCACATGACACTTGCCCATCCCCAACCTTCTGCGCCCTCAGCAGCCATATGTATGTGCAACAAGAGCATAAAGTCAATTTATTCTCCAGAAGCAATCTAACGTTTTCTTAGAATCGGGCAATGAGACCTAAGACTTAATCCTAATCCCAAACATACTCGTCCCTATTTTTATAGGTATCCACCTCGAGAGTCTCTATTTCCTGGGGGAAATCGTCGTCATCATAGGTGTCATCATTGTCGCTATTCAAATTTGCCTTAATCGCCGGCCACGCCATTCCGTCTGTCTGCTGCCTGATATCGGCTGGATCATAGGGACCTTCAACACGTTCTGCAATATCAGTATCGCCCCGCTTTACAACTACCAATAGCTCCTTTTCTTTCTGGCCGTCGCTCATTAGCTGCGGATCCTCCTTCAAGCCAAAAGTCTCTAGTGTGTCGGGAGGAACAACTTGACTCAGACGCCGACTGTTATTCTTAACGAACGGCGCTCCAACTACCTTTCCCTCAGCTGCTTGGTAGATGACGACAGTGGCTTTGGAATCGATGCCATCACGGGATAATAAGGAGTCCTTCCATGAACTAGGCTGCGGTTGACGCCTATAAGGACCAGCCCGAGGACGCCTACCGGGCCTTGCTACAAAACCAAGCATTGCTGAGTCTGGAGAGACATAGTGCAACTCCTTCCATCCATTTCCATTATTAATCAAGTCTTCCAGAGCGACACAGTTGACGTAGCCATCAAATGATTCGAGTGGACCAAGAACCGTGAGTGTATCTAGTCGCAAAGCAGGAAGCAACTTGAGTATCGAGGCTAATTCGTGATAGTATTTGACATCGTCAAATGACAGGATCCAAGAGTCTTGTCTCGTTCGGAGGTAGCGTATCTGTGATAGTGTGGCCGAGGGTAGAGGGGAGAGCTTATCGAAAAGGCTTTCGACGCTTTCGAAGTTGAAAAGGAGCCGTTGGAGCCAAAGAGTTTTAGTTTCGTCGAATATTTGGCGGCAGACGCTGAGCAGAGCTAGGGAATGCGCTGCTGGCATAATGTACTTAGGGCTGCCGTCATTAAACCTTGTACCAAATGTGACCCGAGTCGACAAAAACAGGAAATTATACACCTTGTCGCGAACCTCTGGGGGAAGCTGTAAAAGTGGGCAGTCTGGTTGTGGAACATATTCATGTCGCTCATGCCCACCTTGTTTCCCCATTTTCATGGAGACTTGGGTGGCTGGTGTGTGCAATCTTCAGGAGCCAGAATTGAGCCAAAGCGAAGAGAATCGCGGTCGAACTACTTCAGCAATATTGGAGGAGAACCTTGGTCAAAGGACAAGTAATTGAGCAGTCGAGTAGTCGAGCGTGTGTGGTCGAGCGGTCGAGTGGTCGAGCGGTCGAGTAGGAGGAGTGTGAGGAGTGGGAGTGGTTGAGCGATCGAGAAAATAGCGGCGAGGCTGAAAGTGACGGCGCTGAGTCGGAGACCTTGAAGTTACGGGTAGGAAGAAGACTTCATTGTATTATTGGGACTATAGATGAAACTTAGGCAGAAGAGGATGTTGAGGCGTATTGGTTAAGATGTTGACAGGCTTCAAATGTTGATTGAAATTTTGGGTAGTGGGAGATTGCAATGTGTTGCCTTAGATTCCAGGCCTGAAGCGATGTCTACAAGTAGTGTAAAAAACCTTCCGACCCTCGAGTTTGAACTCCGCAGAAATAAAGTAAATCAACCACCCACAATATAACAACTAACGTCTCTCCCTGCGTCCAGAGACGCACCCCGTGACGAGACAAAACATAGGTACTTTGGATTCGGAAAGCTCTAATTTCATGAACGCCTTAAGATTTTGCATACTTTTGGGAACAATCATGTTGTGTACGCTTCCCGAACATCCCTGAATTTGTAACTTCGAAAATTATGATCGCGTCGTCGCCGCGTTGCTGATTTGCGAAGTGCCTCTTTTTCTAGTGCAATCGGGCCCATCAACCCACAACATCAACATCGAGCATATTTCGCCTCACAAACACATAAATGGGTTGGATCTGATGTTCATATCACCCCACGAAAACAAGAACTCGTTGTCAGCCCTATGCCGATCGGGGCGCGATGTGACACACGACGTCGCCACACGGATCGGTACCTCCCAAATAAGCGAACAAGGGTTCCTGGTCAATATACTGTATTCATAAAACCATGGTAAAAGGTAATTTAGCCTGTGGCTATCAAACCTCGCCGACATTTCCCGCTTCCCCGACATACCCCGACAACGCTTGCTTAAAAAAAAGTGGTTTTCAGCTAGTTATTGAAAGCACTGTAAGGTTTGGCTTGGCTGGGGAAGGACCCTTCACCGCACCGCCCAGCTTCCGACAGCTTCGAGTTTCAACATCGACCTCAATCCAAGCACATCAAAGATAAGTCAACACGATACTGAAGCAAGAGAAGATTGCCAGAGAAGATTGCCGTGATGGAAGGCAACTACATAGCGCTCCCTGCCTGCCAATACTGCCTACCATCTCCCCAGGCGGAAGTTGGGAAGCCGCTGGCATGCTGCGATAGTGAGTAGAGTACTCGAACGCATTAACCTAGACTCCAACTAATGCTAGGAACATAGCTGCCTGTATCGAAGTCGCAGCTCAAAGAGAGTGTGATGCTGAGAGCTACACCAGCAGTATCACTACCGACAAGCAGGCAGAAGTCACTGGTATGTCTACTTGCGGTGTGCCAGTCGAGCGCTGCTTACAAGTTACAGAGACGTCGAACTGCGCAGGCGGATGCAGCTCTGAAAAGACTTCGACTGTGAACAACAAGAAGGCGGCCGCCCGAACTGAGAAGCTCAAGGCCGCACGCGAACGATATGCCGCAACATTGGAGGCCGTCGGCTGCATCTGCAGAGCCCTACTGGCGCGAAACCTCGAAACATGCTGCTCCCCCCAAACGAAGCGATCACTGAGATCAGCTACTCCGCGAACGAGCACCTCTTCGAGCAGCCTGCGAGCTTCCACATCTGGATGCTGCTCAGCCAAGGAGGCTAGTGCTTGCAGTAAGCGCAAGATGAAGGCGGACACACACGGGAAGAATGCGGGTATTGGGGGAGGATCTGGTTCGGTTGGAGACAAGATTGACAACTCCAAGATACTAGCTACATCTTGCTCCAAGGAAACTGGTTGTTGTGATAACCCCAAGTTGGGAAAGTCCATTGTTAAGGAAACATCGATTCCGGCAAAGACTGGCTGCTGCCCAAGTCTATCTCAGACCCCGAAGGACAACGTCAAGAAGACGTGTGGCGACAGTGCATCGACCACCGATGAATGTGGGATCAGGTCCAGCTTGCCTTCAGCAAAGGCTGGATGCTACGGTGGCAAAAAGCCTGACAATCTGCTGGCTAGCTTGGGACAGGGTCTTCCAGCTACGGGAAAGGACTGTGCTACGAAGTCCTGCTGTGCCAAGAAGAACGACGTTCCGGTTGTCAAGGTTGGGTGCGCCAAATCTTGTTGCTCCAAGAAGCCTGATGCTCCTATCCAGAAGGGAAAATGTGCCAAAGCTTGCTGTAGTGAAAAGACTATTCCAGCCACTGTCGAGCAGGGATGTTGCGGCAACAAGTCTGAAGCAAAGTCTGCCTGTGTCGAAGCTGACGACTCTTGCGGAGCGAAGAAGTCAGATGCTTCAGAGGAATCTTCTTGCGCCACTAAATCCTGTTGCAGCAAGACAGCTGATGTCACCATTAACGCTGTTACTTGCGAGTCATCTGAAGAGGAAGCCTCGGATGATTGTTGTAATACGGAGAAGATCAAGAACGAGAAATCGATTATCCACAATGCTCCCGTCACTAGCAACATCGACATTGAAAAAGCAGGCCTGATCACCGAGCACGTTACCCTCAGCATTGAGGGCATGACATGTGTTGGATGCGAGAACAAGTTGTTCCGCTCTCTAAATATCATGCCTGGCATCAGAAATCTCCAGACAAGCTTGGTCATGGCTCGAGCCGAATTTGATCTCGATACGGAAGCGTCTGTTGACGAACTTATTAAAGAAGTTGGAAAGACCACCGGCTTTACCTGCCAGAGACTCAGTACTCAAGGTCAAACACTCGATATTCTGGTTCCGGGCGACGCCAGAGACTTTGTAAACCAGAAGCTTCCGTACGGAGTCGAGGAAATGACTGCACTCGATAGATGCACAGTCCGTGTTGCCTACGACGCCAAGCTGATCGGGGCACGAGATTTACTTGAAAAAGGATTTGACAGAGGAATCTCACTCGCCCCAGCTCGTCCGTACGCTGAGCTGGAATCTGGGAGTAAGCATGTTCGAGAGACTGCTTTCATGACAGCTTTCTCCACAATCCTTACGATTCCGGTGCTGGTCCTAGCTTGGGCACCATTGAAACCACGGGAAACTCTATATGGTTCGATCTCGTTGGCACTCGCTACGATTGTGCAGTTCGTCGTGGCTGGCCCATTTTATCCTAGTGCTTTTAAGGCTCTGCTGTTCACGCGGTTCATTGAGATGGATCTTTTGATTGTCTTGAGCACATCCACTGCCTACATCTTCTCTGTCGTTGCCTTTGGATACCAAGTCCGAGGACGTCCCTTGTCCACTGGAGAGTTCTTTGAGACCAGCACTTTACTGGTAACATTGATCATGGTTGGCCGTCTTGTTAGTGCCTTTGCCAGACACAAAGCCGTTGAGTCGATTTCAATTAGGTCACTCCAGAGCGGGGCCGCTCTCCTGGTGGACGAAAAGTATCCTGGCGGACTTGGGATCGACGCGCGCCTGCTTCAATACGGCGATATCTTCAAGGTCTTGCCTGATAGTCTCATCGCTACCGACGGCACTGTTGTATCTGGCGAGAGTGAAGTCGATGAATCACATATCACAGGCGAGGCTGTTCCCGTCGAAAAGTCTGCTGGATCCAATGTCATCGCTGGAAGTCTCAACGGATCCGGCACACTCACTGCCCGCCTCAGACGGCTGCCTGGGGAGAACACTATTAGTGAGATTGCAACTATGGTTGATGCAGCGAAGTTTTCGAAGCCGAAAATTCAAGAACTTGCGGATCGTGTCGCTTCGTACTTCGTGCCCGTTGTCATCGTACTTACCCTGATCACGTTTGCGATTTGGGTTGCCATCGGCAAGGCAATTCGAAACCAGTCTGGCGGAACAGCAGTTGTCCAAGCTATCACATACGCCATATCAGTCCTAATCGTCTCTTGCCCTTGTGCCATTGGACTGGCAGTTCCCATGGTTGTTGTCATTGCCGGCGGCGTGGGTGCTAGATTTGGTGTCATCTTCAAGTCGGCTGAAACAATCGAGATCGCCAGAAAGGTCTCTCATGTTGTCTTTGACAAAACTGGAACACTGACCATGGGGCAATTGTCTGTCGCCAGCGAAAACTATCTAGCTGAAAGCTCCTCCACTGCTTCACTAGTTCTCGGGCTCACGATCAATAGCAAGCATCCTGTTTCAGCAGCTGTCGCTGGTCACTTGTTGACACAAGGGGTTGAGCCCGCTGCCGTCGAGGAGGTCAGGTCTGTGACAGGTAGTGGAATGGAAGGAAAGCTAAGCACGAGCAGCGTCCGCCTTCGTGGGGGCAACTCTAGATGGTTGACAGTCCAAGACAATCCCGAAGTCGCGGCACTTCTTTCTCAAGGCCGGACTGTCTTTTGTGTTGGTCTAGGCGAAGACCTTATCGCAATCTACGGACTCGATGACTCCCTCCGACCAGACGCCAAATCCACTGTTGACGAACTCCAAACTCGCGGTATCGCCGTATCCATCGTCAGCGGTGATGATGACGGCGCCGTCCAGCGTATCGGCAACGAACTCGGAATTACCCCAGCTCGTATTAAATCACGCTGCTCGCCAGGCGACAAGCAAAAATACATCAGAAACCTCATGGACGGAAACAAAGACGTCATACTCTTTTGTGGGGACGGCACCAACGATGCTGTGGCCCTCGCCCAAGCCAGTATCGGTCTACACATGAACAGCGGAACGGACGTCGCGCAGAGCGCTGCCGATGCTGTGCTCGTCAGACCTGCGCTTGATGGTGTTCTTGTATTGATTGACCTTTCTCGTGCGGCATTCCGTCGTATTATTTTCAATTTCACTTGGTCGTTCATCTATAACACTATCGCTGTCTTGTTGGCTGCTGGGGCCTTTGTCAATGCTAGGATTCCGCCGGAGTATGCTGGTCTGGGTGAGATTGTTAGTGTGTTGCCGGTTATCTTGATTGCGTTGCAGTTGAGATGGTTCAAGAGAGACTGAGTCAGACGCTTGGAGAAGGTTCGAGCTTTCGAGAGAGGGTGTTCTATGTTCACTAGTCCGGTCCTGCGCTATGCGCATTTCACACTCGTTAATCTTGCGACTATCATTCTTTACCAGGACGAGATGATCTACCATTTTTCTTAGAAATCCCAATATTCTCACGGTTAAATAATACACTTCTACCGTACATGTACAGGCCCATATTCACATTCAGCGCATGTCAAATGGGTTGGTGTCTTCAACTTTCTGATGAAAACCCTAGTCCCCAGATGTCTACTCGGTCGAATTGTTACCCACTGGGGCCGACGATGAGTCGTAAACCCGTAAACAGTCCGTATGTCATTTTCACAGTCTGCAACAGTTTCCACCCCGCATATTCCTTCCGGACATCAGGGAGCTCCTCCATGCTGACAAGCCAACCCGCTACATCCTATCCTCGTTGGCGCTCAGCATAAAATGCCCTCTGCTCACCGTTTGACGTATCATTCGTGATGTCTCGAGCCACGATCATTCCTTCAGGTTTGTCATAGCCCTCATCGCATTCTTCAGACCTCCAATCGTCGAATAATGGGCTAGGGCCGTCCCCAAAATACGCTTCATCGATCGCAACATATTTCAAGCAAGCCAGCTCAGTCTCCTTCAAAATTCCGAAGAGCCGATACAGGCCATCCTTCTCCTGACTGATGTCTAAATAGTAGGTGTGGCTTTGACCTTATCATTGAGCCTTGTCGCGTCTAGGTCATTCATCCATTGAGAATGATAATAACCAGATTCTAGCATGTGCTCAATGACCGCAAGGTCATTAACAGTGCAAATGACTCTGTTTAGAGTACCGCCTCCGTTAACAGTGCTCCAGATTCTGAGCTTGGCGGACTAGTGGCCAGACGTTATGCAGCAAATGGAGGCAACCCGTTCCGACATCAGCCAAAAATGGCTGAGGTGATCCGCGCTCACATAATCACATCATTTTAAGCGAAGTGACGCGAAGCCGATTTTGCAAGCTACTGTACCCAACACGATGAAGCTCCAAGATTCTCAGCTCTGGTCTACGAGGGCTTCCGCTCCTTTATCGCCGCCACTGGAGAACCCCACGTTGCCTACTTCGACGACATGACCGTCACCGATTTCTCAGTTCAGTTTGAATGGCATGTCCGGCTCGAGTGCAAAGATACGAAGTTGAAGCAGCACGACGAGACTGCGATGCGACTCCGCAGACCTCAATAGCAATTCGGAGGATGATAGCGTGGCAGCGACTGCAAGCACGGCGGATGACACGATGATGACACGATGGGGTATGACCAAGGGGCAAATCAAACACAGACGCAACAAGCAAGGCTGAGGGAAAGTAAGGCCAAAGGGCCAATCTCTATTTCGATTTGCTTGACTGTAACGTAACATCCATCCGACTATTATTATTACTGCGCCAAAAGATCAACAAAGAACGACAATTCCCCATACAATGAAGCAGTCGCGAAGCCAGCGCGGGCTGCCTCTACCCACATTCCACAGAAGGCCAATCCATTAGTTATTTGTCCCTTGTACAGCAGTGTCATCGTCCGCATCACCGTTAATACATATGCGCCTTTGGGGCTCTGAATGGTTTTGGCACAATGTCATCTTCAGCGGGCGTTCTAGTGGTCAGCACCACTGAGGCTCTTGCTGTCTCTAGCAAGAGCGCTTCGCTCATCCGCGGCACCTTAATACTTGGCTCTGGCGTATCTCCCTCTGGCAGATCACTCTTCCGCTTTCGACCACGCTTCGTCTTTACTGGAGTAGGAGTATCTGCCTCTGGTGTAGCACTTCGACGCTTGCGGCTGCGTTTACCCTTACCTTTGGCTTCTTTGGCAGCGTCTTTTTCGGCACGCTTCACTCGTGCTTCTTCAAGGTCCTCATAGCTCATGACCTTCGCCTTCCCCAATATTAATGGCTTTGTTTTTCGTCGGACTTTGGCTTCGTCGTTAATTGTGGTCAGGAATCGAATCTGGTCATCTTTTAAGGCGGCTCCTGTCCTCACGCTTTGGCCTCCGACTGCCGTTGTAACTAGCACTACCACTGGGATTGTTGTTGTTGCTGTTCGTTTCCTTCCTCGCCCTGTCTCTAGCCTTCCTCTCTTCTTTCAAGCGAATTTGCTTGACTTCTTCGACGTGAAGGCGTTCGTAGAGATAGTCCAAGTCAGGAGCATCGTCAGGTTTGGTCGAACGAATCCAGTCATACTTTTCTTTGAAGTCGCGGAAATTTGGTGGAAGACCATGAAGAAGAGCAGTTGCAAGCATGTCATCGGTCAGGTCATATTTGACAGTCTTGAGGTCAGCCTTGACTTGACGTACTCTGTTGGTGTACTCTGTTATAGATGGGTAATCGTCTAGCTTGAGTTCGTTGAGTTGGTTCAATAAGCCATCACGCGCACGCTCCATAGTGACTGCGTATCGCTTCTTGATGAAGTCGTAAGCCTCCTTGGCGTCTGCACAGTCTTCGATCTCGATCTTGATGCCGTCGGAGACCCAGGCGTCAAGCAGCTTGCCCCCAAGCTTCATTTTCCCTTTTGCGGTCTTGTGTTCATCTGAATCAATCTGCCATCGAAGGCTATTGTTGGTGGACATCATGGTCTGGACATCGGCCGTTTCGTCGTCATCGTCCATTGGGGGGGTGAAGGTCTGAGCTGTCTTCTTGGCTCGGATAGGACGACGAGTATCGGCTTCGATGGACTTCACAAAGTAGTCTTCCTTCTGAGGTTTGGGAGGGACGACTTCTTCGCCAGTGAGATATTCAAGAATATCGTTCGCTTTAGCCGCGCGCTCAAACTCACGTTTCCAACCGATGAAGTTGGTCTTGCCTTTGAGCTTGCGGTCGTCTTTGACTTCGTCCATCTTGGAGTCAGTCATGTCTGGGTCTGGGTCTGGGTCTGGGTCTGGAGTCTGTGATCACTGACCACCTGTCCTAATTCAAAGCATAAAAAAAGAGAGGCTCATAACCACTTAGAGCTCTGAACTGAGGATACAAGTGTGATGATTCCTCTGACTATCTATGAGAAGACATACAACTACTTATAGTTGCTGTAGGTCTTCTATCTACCTAACGCCACGTGACTGCCTACCAGGCAGTATTCCCAGTGGCGCACCTGCCTAGTAGGCAGGTGACTCAATAGCACGTGATCATGGGATTCAACTAAGTGTGATGATTCCTCTGACTATCTATGAGAAGACATACAACTACTTATAGTTGCTGTAGGTCTTCTATCTACCTAACGCCACGTGACTGCCTACCAGGCAGTATTCCCAGTGGCGCACCTGCCTA
>Ga0115842_100507_pt1 | contig 15752 bp, 20 predicted proteins | sample InSIn2SAF170_2_FD_83856 | JGI IMG/M metagenome (GOLD analysis project Ga0115842, IMG submission 83856)
AAGAGCAAGTCATTGCTCATGTGCAATATCTAGACTTGATCTATACTCAGTCTGGCACGCTCTATGACAAAATTCCTGATGCTACCAGACTAGAGTTTTCCATTCCTCCTCCTCCAAAATCAATTAAAGACTCGATTTGGAAAGGGAATTGTTTCATTTTTTAATGAGGTTGACACAGTAAAAGAACTATCCTCATGCGACCTTTGATCACAACTCATAAGGGGTCATGAAGGAAAGGTATGGTTCCAATGCCCCCAGTACATAATGTACAACATCACTGAATTGATCGTCAGATGATGTGGGTATGGTAGGGCTTGGAGGCAATACCTCGCGATGATCCACACTATTAAAATGGTCAGAGTTCTTCTTAATCTTTGATGATGTAGAAGATATCATATGACAGGTTTCCACTGTGACCACTTCCACTGGATTACTTGGAGGCGGTAAGGCAAAAGTATCCATTAAGGCAGGGTCTTTTAGGAGGCCTACACCGACATTTTGGAGCAAATGATAGCTTCCATGGCTCATTGGAATGATTCCTGTAACTTGTGCTTTGTTGGGGAGGAACGTTTGTTGATCAATGATTGTAATTCCACCTTAGAAGGGAAATGCAATCTTTCTAAAATATGTTGACACAACAGCAGCCATAGCATAAATCTAGGGCCTGCCCAGTAGGATATTGTAGTCAAGGTTTCCATCAATGACCTTGACTTCAATTTCTACTGTCTTGCCCCCCAGTTCAACTTGAAAGTTACTTAAATTCCCAGATGGCATGTATGTTTTTCCATCAAATGTTTTTAATGTCATTGATGATCATGACAAGGGTGGAGAGCCTAAAGTTTTCTAGCAACTCATTGACATGATACAGGTAGATGCCCCCTCATCAATGATTGTTCAATGAACAGTTTTGTTGAGGGCTTTTACCTGTCTGAGGAAAGGGGGCTGGGACGGTAACTGAGGTTTGTATCCTTTATGATTAAAGACCACTAGATTGGAATCCGCTATATCAATCCCACCTATCACTGATAACAAAGCCTACTTTTGGGAGGGGCAATTCTGCAGTACTTCAAGTGTCAACATAGCAGATGACGATTGGGCCAGATCCTCCACTATATTATAATTCTGTGCTGCTCGAGCACGAGGATTGAATGTCGATTTATGTACTACTCCCTTGGCTGGTTTTATTGTTAATTCATGAATGATTGGTGGAACAACTTCTGGCGAAGTTGTTGTCGAACTACCAGGTTGATTTATAGCCTTGTTGTTCGACAGCTATGGATTCCTGTAATATTTATTCCTTATTGATATCAAAGCATCGTTTTGCTGTTTCGAAATGGACAACATAAGCACTTGGGATGGGGAAGCATTGCCGCTAGCAACCAGATTGGTTTCTGGGTTTGGAAACAGATCAATCAATATCATTGAAGTTTTTGAACTTTTGAAAAACTTCTTAACCTCAGCTTTATATGGACAATCACTCGTCCAATGGTCTTCATCACATATGTGACATGGAGAAGGAGGTTTCTTTTTCCCAGAAGGGTTTGCAGAAGATTTTTTAGGAGACGAATCATCCCGTTTCTTCTTTTTGCTTTTCCCTTTCTTCTTGGCCCCTGGTTGCTTTAGTTCTTTGCCTTTGTCAGGCAACATGGCATTAACCCCCGAGGCAAGAAGTTCTTTATTTTCATTTTGACCAGAAACCGTATGGGATTTCTTAGATGTATCCTTTGTGGTTTTGGTGTTGGTCATACATATCACGCCATCACCAGCATGAGAGTCTTTATTTGATTTTGGAGGAGGAGGAATGGAAAACTCTAGTCTGGTAGCATCAGGAATTTTGTCATAGAGCGTGCCAGACTGAGTATAGATCAAGTCTAGATATTGCACATGAGCAATGACTTGCTCTTCAGTGACAACCCCCCCTTTAGCCACATTTTCTGTAACAGAAGGTAATAATGACTTAATAAACCATTCAGCTAGCAGTTGATTAGGAACATATGTTTTTACCATTCGACAACGATGTCGCCACTCATGAATATGATCAGATATGTGAGTGGTTGTCATCTATTTAAAATTGGTAAGAAGCTCTGTTCCTGTTTTGTACCTTATGGGTAACTGAAAATGGGTTAAAAAGGTCATGGCAAGGGCGCTGAAGTTATCGAATGAAGCTCTTGGCAATTCGATGTATCATTTTGCTGTTGGAATAGTTAATGTTCGTTGAAAGAGGCGAAGCCTAATCGATTCATCATTGAGAGTGTTGGACAAACACCATAGATGAAAGGTCATCACATGATTCGAGGGATCTTCACTCGGATTTCCATTGAATTTAGGAATATATGATGGAAGTTTATGAGGAATCACCGGCCACCAAAGGGCGTAAGCAATTGGATCATTTGTTAGCCGATTTAGATATGGTAATTCCAACGTTGCGACGAAAGGCAACTGTTGATTCAGGTTTGGCGAAGCATACCCAGAATAAGATGGGATTGCCTGAGAAGTGGGTCTTTGCATACCAGCGTAATGTATTTGATGTTTATAACTTTGATAAGGTTGATGGGCATAACAATTATGATATGATTGATGGTGACCGTTTTGAATATACGGATGCCCATTACCCACAAAGCTTTGTTGCTAAGGTCCTCGGTAAGCTTGCTGGAATTGTGGTTGTTGATATTGTACCAGCCATGGCTATGAAGCCATTTTCTGTTGTCCAATACTGGATGTTTGACCAAGATGAGGGATGATAGTATCCATTTGAGCCTGAGTCGCTTCAGTTAAGGAGCCACTAATCGGTGATTATGGTTGTGTCATGGAGACAAGAGGTTATTGTATTATGACCTGAGAGACTTTAGGTTGACATACAATAGGTAGCGCTTGTACTTGTGACACTATCACAATAGCATGCATAGTCGGAATATTCGACACAGGTAGATTTGGTTGCATTGAATATACAACTCTTGGCTGTTGAGGCAGTATTGGCACCTAACCACTGGATGTAATTCCAGCTTGACCTAAATTCTGTTGTGAACTCTCATATAGTTGTTCTCCTGGAGGGAACAATGAAAAGGCATACTGCCCCCCATATGGCAGCAATCCAGTGTTCAAAGCGAAAATTGGTCTTTGTAGACTGGGTTGCCCAAATTGATACTGTTGTGAAGAATCAATTTGGTGAGACTCAACATAAGAAATTCCAGATATTATTCTGGATGAACAAACAGGAATAAACCATACTGTCAAAACAGTCCCTGGGTGGACTTCATCTAGTGGTTGAGAGCTAGTTGGGACAAATGGTATACCAGCTAACATTGTCGGAGTAGTGGCAGGAGGTTCTGCTGCTGCTGTATCGGATGACATAGTCCTAGATGTCGATGGTTGTTCAAACATATTGAGTCTATCCAAAAGACTTCCTAGTGATTCTACAGGAACTTGCAATGAAGGATGACTAACTTCTGAATTAGAAGGATATAGGTGGATCCCAGTTCCAAAGTGAAATGGGGTACTGGATGGAAGATCCTCCACAATCTCTTCTATTGCAATCAGTCCATGTGGAAGAGGCAGACCGTCAGGTCCGTAAAATATTTCTTGTGCCGAAGAAGATACACACTCTACAGCGATAGATGTTGGAGGGTTGACACCTTCCGAATCAATCCTAGATGGAGTTGGTTCAGGAATAGTTGTGTTTACCATTACACTAGGATTAGTTCTAGTGTCCTATTGTAACTGTGGAACTTCTTCTGTAGAGGTAGGGATACCAGAAATAGTTGGAGTAAATGGAGTCTCTGAGGATGTTGAAACACAAGTTTCAGACAAACCAGGAGACTTTGATCCAGTTAAATGAGATTGCTTGGCTTGGAATGGTTTTGTTTCTAGAGTCAAAGATGGTTGACTCGTTAGTGTCCGCGAATGATGGGGTTTTGATTGACTTTCTTCCACGATTACCTATTACTTGATCAACTCAAAATAAAAAGGGGAAAAAGTTATTCCGAATTAAATGAATTTTATGATGCTTTGATATAACTTGCTTTTTCAATTTTCAAGAGTCGAGAAAAAGCTAAAGATGACTCTAGTCGCCTTCGATTTTTAATGAGTCTGAAGTGACAAGTGCTCAGATGGACCTTTTCTTTTAAGGAGTCTGAAAAGGAATGAAAGTTACTACTATGGAAATCTAGATAGAGGGATTACCATACCAATCACAAAATTGCAGAATACTTTTTACGGTACGACAATCAATCTTCCCGAATGTTGTGTTCAGTGCATTGCGATGGATAGGGCAGCAGACACGTCTTCCTAAGGATAAAGGATATACCCTATTGTGGTCTCCCAATATATACTCAATGGTACGATCGAGCACAAGTCCGTACGGAGCACTTGTCATGTCAAAGAGGAGGAATCGCCCAACCTACGATGAAAATGATAGTTACCATGCTTTACGACGCTGGAATACGTCTCTAGCCTAAACTTCTAAATGCTGTGCATTAGGTTCCAAAGAGTTTTTATGTTCATTGAGGTTTATTTTAGAGTTGATCTTTCTTAGGAAGTTTGCCTTTAAGGTTCACCATGTGATGTAGATATACAACTCCTAAATATGAAATCTAAGATGATAAACAATTGTTTACTTTTCTTTTTGCAATGAAAATCCTAGCTACTAAGGAAAGAGAAATGAAATTATTTCAACATAGATCAGAGAGCACACACTAGATGCACTTTTCCTAAAACAATTCCAGCATGCAATCTAAATGCAAATGCACATGCATGTATTGTTTTTCAGTTTCCTTAATGTGAGAAATGACAAAAAGAAAACTAAGTACAGATCTGAATTATTTTCTTTCAAAGTGACAATACTAACAATTTTCTCTTCAAAAAACGAAAGGAAGGCTAAGACGACACTTTGCAATTTTGAATTTAAAACTGCTTTCAACACTTGAAATACTGATGATTCAAATCAAATATAATGGCAAAAAAGTAATTGACTATGTAAAAGAGGAATGCTTTGTGACACTCTTTTTCTCGACTGAAAATGACACTTTCGACACTTTCAAATCAAAAGATGACAGTTCGATTAAGCTACTATTTGCAAAGGAGAACTGTAAATGACAAAAAATACATAAAAAACATTCACAATTCCTTCTGATAGAGGCTAAATAATGCAAAGGAAGATGGTTTCAACAAAGATATACTGATCATAGACAGTAAACTGCTGAATAAAGCTGAAGACAATGAAGGAAAAACCAAAATCTGGAGGCAGAAACATTCTCATTCAATCATCGCACCTGTAACACAGGGAAAAAGGGATGCATCTCACCTGCAACACACGGGAGGTGCGATGCATCCAGATTTCCAAGAAGAGACAATGCGATGGTCCAAGAATGAGACTGAGCTTGGTTTTCACTCACAGTTTGCAGCTAAGTTCAGGGATTTAGGCTGAGCTAATGACAGTCAGTAAACACAAAGTATAGGGGCTGATCTAATGAGGTTATTTGAGCTACCACCAGGGCACTTAGGATGTTTGCAAGCTATATGTTCAGTTCATAAACCAACCTAGAGATTGATTGAAGTAGCGTTTATCTACTTTGTAGTTGCATAGCAAAAGAAGTTCGAAGGCTAATTGGCTTAACTTTAGGCTCTGTCCGTGGTTTATAAAGCAAACAACAGTGACAAAAGCAAACAAACTATTCGATCCCCAGTGGAGTCGCCATTTTTTTATTGGGAAAACTAGTGTCCACTCAGAGCTACTAGTCCCACTAAGACGGGTAGCTATCTTAGAAACAAACAAACTCAAGTTACTTGTGTTTTCCTTTATGAGAGATAGATGAGAGAGAAGCAAAGAGTACCAACCTCAGTCTTTTGCTAGTCTCTTTGCTCATTTCCTCTCTCCCTTGATAGAGCTTTCACCAGTCCTTTCTCACTTGTCCCACTTCAAAGAACACCTGTAGAGTCAAGGCAACAAAATACCATCAAAGCATAGAGATCTATAACCATAAACAATGTAGGATCAGATGTACATTAACCATATAAATGCATATACAAATACAATATTCAGAGATATACAAGCATATGGAGGAAAACTCAAATAGCTTTATCGATAGAAGTACTAGAAGAGAGGATTATTATGGGATTTTGATTAGTGTCATTTCACTGATAGTTCTTGGTTCCATTTGGAGATTTCTTTGATCTCTTACTCATCCTTGGGCGAATTCGGAGAGGCATATGTCATATTAGAAGTTTCTGGAAGATTCCATGATCATCCACTTAGCAAATTGTCTCTGCCATTTGTCCTTTCTTGCTCATTGCACCCTATAGAAGGCCTTTTCAGTATGCATCACACCCCCCATGTGTATAAGGTGAGATGCATTGCACCATGGCCATGGAGCAGGTGAGATGGTCTAGTTTTGACCAGTTTTGAGCAGTTTTTCAAGGAGAACTTCTGGGAAATGATGTAATCAGTTGACCTTGATCTTTTAGGGTATGAAACAACACTTTTAGGGGTTTGAGAGACCTTGGTTTATGGACATATATGATTGGGGTTGCAGTGCCCAAATATTTCTATAACAATATGGGAAGGTGCTCCACATATGATGAGTATATAGGAATTCCCCCACCATATAGTTACACATTAGACAAAACTACGACATAATCCAGTTCCACGTGCTCTCGGGTATATATTGGAAGTCCCCACTAGATTGCAAACCAACCCTAAGTAACCAAGTCGATTGCCTTGTCATCTATGATACATTGAACACAACATTCAAGGAAATTCTGTGCACTTACCAAATGGTATATTGTAGTTCATAGTGACCTAGTAATCCTTTTATGCCTAGTTACCCCTTTCTTTGTTTTTACTGTTCGATTTTCTAATTAATCATGGTAGATCATTCTCGTAATTCATGTAGAATGCAAGGTTTACCCCTAGAGGTAACACCCAATAAATCAACACATCGTAAACATAAGAAATAAAAATATACTATAGCTGGTACACCAGAAGATCCTCCATCTGAAACTACATTAGAAATTACCTAGCATGGATCATCACTTCCTACTGTTACCAAACCCAAAGTTATATCTTCCAGAATTGGTGAGTTAGAGTCTAAGGGAGTCCAAACTATTCAATCAAAATTTGTTGAAACATGTGAAGTTGAATTTAAAGCAACTAAGCTTGAAGTTGTAGAACTTGAAATCGTAGAGTCATAAAGTTTGGAACTTGAAGTAATTCAACCAGAAGAATCCCAAGTTATCGAGCAAATAAATTCAAAAACTTATCTTTCTACCCCTCTACCTTTATCTCATCCACCACTTCCATCTTTGGGTGGTGAAACAAAAGTACTTCCACCTGGTTTATTGAGTATACATGACATCATTGAAGAATATTCTCTTGGTCACCGATCTCTTGTTTGAATACCCTTGTGTTAGGATTTTCCTCCTTTGTATTATGATTTTCCCAGTTATACGCCTCATACTCGATTATGCCAGAACCCTTAATTTAATTCTCCATTACATCAGAATCCTTGACATTATTCTCTCTTGAAATCTCCTCGAAAAATTCACACACACACTCGTATCGAAAATATAACCATGACAAAGTTAACGACAACCAAAAAACTTGTGTCTACCTCTATAAGTGAATCAATTGAAGTTGTGTCGACTTCTATTTTCACCACCTCACCAAAAACTTATCTTTACAGTGGTCCATCAGTAGCACCTGGATATTAGTCATTGTCTATAAACTTTTTGGGAGTTTTGAGTAGTCTTTGGACTTCTCAACTACCTTTGTCATTTGGAATATCATTTGGTTCATCTTTGTTGAGCACCTCACAACCTGTTCAACCTATTTCACCTCAAAATCCTTTGGATCAATAATATGGTTTGTTTCTTATTGGATTAGGACACCCTAAACTGTTTTTTCCATCTCATTATGGGTATCCTCCTGCTGGGGGGCAATGGAATTCTTATAATCCTTATCCTCCATCTACGGGGCAACCTATTGCTGGTATGTTCTCATCTCCTGAGAAAACATTAGAAGTTGGTGTTCCACCTTATACAAGTCCTCTTTTTGCTGGTGCCCTATTTCAAGGAATGGATAACACTCCTTGGAATGTTTCCCTTACTTCTTCTAGTCAACCTGGTCAGGTTTCAATATTCAACCTATCCAGGCCATAGCTCAAATACAAACCAACCAACCAGTCCAAGTTATACCTCAAGTACAAACTAGTAAACTTGTTCAAGTTACGCCTTAGGTATAAAATTGTCAACCGATATAGGGGACACCTCAAATCACATCTTTCTAGCCTATCCAGGGTGTACCATATAAACCATCTAGTCAACTTGGTATGATTGTACCTCAAGTACACGTTTGTCAACCTGTTCAGGGCATGCCACATATCCATCTGGACAACCTTTTCAAGGTATATCGTAGGTTCCCGTTGGACAAAAAATGACCATATTGTAGGCACCTAATGATTTAAGGTAAATACGTCTAAGGCCCACATTTTCCACCTTATCAAGGCTTTCCTGGAATAGGGTATCCTGGTCATAACTATCATGGTTTTCAAACCACTGCTTACCATGGTGGAATGCAAATCCCAATGGCCCAACCCATTCCACCTTACTTAGGATGTCCTTTGACAGTAGCTAATATTTATTCAAAAAGTTACCAACCCCCTTAATTTGACTTTAATAGGTAGTTTCCATTTATCACAACATTAGAGTTACCAAAACTCTCATGGCTTACCAAGGATCCAATTTACCATTCTCCTTGGTGGCTGACTATTCTAGCTAAATTTTCGAGCGATATTCCCAAATTTAATGGGAATCCTAGGGAATACCCATCAAATAATATTATGACTTAATATTAATGGTGTTATTCATACTCCTTAAATGATGATTCTATTCATTTATGTCTTTTCCAATGAACTCTTACAAGTTTGACAACAAAATGGTATGTCAAATTACCAAGATCTTTGTTTAATAACTTCAATGCATTGTCAACAACATTTTTGACCCATTTTCAACCACCAATCCATAATGAAACTAGTACAAAGCTTTTGACGTCCCTAAAACAATCTAACTCTACTCACATATCTGATCGTATACATGAATGGAGACATTGTTTTTGTTTGGTCAAAACTTATATCCTTGATCAGTTATTAAGCAGAATGGTTTGTTAAATCATTGTTTCCTGATATAAATTAGGATGTTGCTAAGGGAGGAGTTTCTACCGAAGAGAAAGTTATTGCTTGTGCTAAGTATTTATACCTATACTATACTTAATTGGGCATGGTCTAACTGAAAATACCTAACACTTTGTAACCATCTCACACTGTTCCACCCAATCCTTCGATGCAATCACATGTTGTTGATGGCATGATTATTTCTGTAGAAATTTTGAATACTAAACACATATTCAATGGAGATTATCCTGATCATGTACTATTGCGGAATACATATACAATACATAAGCTCCTCTACGTTGATCATCAATATAGCAGCATCAATAACAATAAAACATCAAGAGCATTCACACATTAACACAGTATGTAACCCGGGGAAAGCATCTCGCTAAAAACCCCACACTATCTGTATATTAATGATTGAGAACATGTAACATTACAAAGTACAATGCTTATCACAAGCAATCCAGTACCAACTCCACCTGTTACACACAATGGATCTCAGATCTGATCTCCAAATCTATTCCACTGCTTGCCTGCCTCCACAGCTCAATACCTGCTCAAGAATTGATGAGAGTGGTTTACCAAACTCATATTTCACATGCAAAGAATCACTCACACTGTGTTGGACGTGAGAACAGACTACAATTCTTGGTATTGGACAATTCATTGGCATACTCAATCCCTCTGATTGTGCAAATAATCATGCACAGCTATAGTCACAACTGATAGCAATCTGATTCTCTAACACCTGTCCCTACTGAACTTAACATGCACTGACATGCAACTGAGTTAACTGATGTATTCTATAGTTGCATTATGAGTTAATAACTTGTGAATTAATTAATAACTAATTCACCCAACTCATCTGTAGTCTATTTTCCAGTTAGACTAAATACAACCAGTTTAACAAAGCTAAACTGAACACAACTCCATCAACTGCACCTCTAGTCCACTAAACTCAACTCACTTGAGTTCTAACTAAAGTCTTGCATGTAAATATCAGTCATCCCATAGGTAACTACATATTTCCTTCTGGGATTTGCATGTACCACATCCGTAGCTCATCCTGAAGTGCTCCAAGAGAATAAGACAAAGTTTATAGTCCAAATATTATTATGAGCTAATAATATTTGACTGTTCTATATTTAGACTGAGTAGTCACTCCGCTGTGATCTAAAAATAGAATTCCATCTATTTTTCCCAACTTGACCAATCATCCATAAACAGCAACCTGCAATCCATAGACATGATCCATATGTCTAAAAATAGACATAGTCTAAAAATAGACTTGCGCCAAAAATAGCCTGCGGGCCCACTTAGTGAAGGTGACTCTTTTCACTAAGCTCCATCATCTTGTTGCAATCTCAACACTCCCTATCGAAAAGATATGGATTATCAGTAACCCCTATCCTGCCTCGATGGTATTCGTATTTGCTCCTGGTGAGAGCCTTCGTCAGAATATCAACATCCTGATCCTCCATTGGAATGTATGAAAGTAACACGATCCTCCGCTGCACATAATCTCTGATATGATGGTACCTAATGTCAATATGCTTAGATCTATCATGAAATACAAGATTAGCCGAGAGTTTAATGCAACTCTGGTTATCACAGTAAATCACAGTAGGATCCAAATGAGAACCGAACAAACCAACCAGGATCTTCCTCATCCATATAGCCTCACATGCAGCCAAACTTGCTGCCATATACTCGGCCTCTACTGAATTGAGTGCCACAGATCTCTACTTCCTGTTGTACCAAGAAACTGCTGTCGATCCAATACTGAAGACCCCTCCTGATGTGCTCTTTCTGTCCGTTGGGCTACTTGCCCAATCTGCATCCATGAAGCCACATAGCTTCACCTCATCCTCCTATCTTTACCATAATCCATATCCCGATGTGCCTCTCAAGTAGCGCAATACATGCTTTCTCACCTTCCAGAAGAGCTTGGTAGGCTTAACCATAGCTTGTGAAAGCTGGTTAACTGCATAGCATATATTGGGTTGTGTATTGACCAAATACATCAGCGACCCCACCAACTGTCGATAAACAGTGGCATCCACTTCTTCTCCTGAAGTGACATCCTCCTTCCTCCAACCTCCAGGAAGAGGAGTATCAACAGGCTTGCAGCCATGCATGTTGAACTTCTCCAGTATCTCCCGAGCATACTTGCCCTAAGAAACAAACAGTCCACCACTGTACTGTCATATTTCCAATCCTAGGAAATAGTGAAGGAGGCCCAAGTCCTTCATCTCAAACTCTGTAGCAAGATCCTTCTTGCATGACAGTATCAATAGCTCATCACCCATTAGAATCAAATCATCAACATACAGTACAATGATAAGCAACTTACCCTCCACCACAATGTGGTATAGGTTCGGATCCGCCTCGCTCTTGGAGAATCCAAGTCTTGTGAAATAGTTGTCTATGCGTGTGTACCAAGCACGTGGTGCTTGCTTCAACCCATACAACGCTCTCTTGAGCCTGCACACATGCGACTCGCTGTTGAAGACCTCAAAGCCTTCGGGATGCTCAATGTACACCTCCTCCTCAATGCCTCTGTTGAGGAACGCAGTCTTCACATCCATCTGATGAATGTGCCATCCCATCTGCGCTGAGAGAGCAAGAATCGTTTGTATGGAAGAATACCTTGTGACAAGTGCAAAGGTCTCCTCATAATCGATCCCCTTTATCTGTGAAAAGCCTCGGGCAACAAATCTTGCCTTGTACTTCTCCACACTCCCGTCAGCTGCCTGCTTAACTTTGTAGATCCATCTCGAACCCACCATTGATTTCCCTTCCGGTCTAGGAACAATCTCCCATGCACTGTTTCTGACAATAGAATCATACTCTCCCACCATGGCATCTACCCATGCGGGATCCTCCACAGCTTCCTCGAAAGACGATGGCTCAATCACAACACACTTGCTCATAAGAGCCATGTATCCAGTGTACCGATCCAGTGACTGTCTCTGTCTGCATTGGGCTGTAGGTGGTCCTACAACTTTCTTTGCATCTTGAGCCAGTCGCTTAGCTTCTGTCAAGCGCTTTCGCCCTCTGATGGTTGGCGCTGCATGAGTGGACTCTTCCACTCCATGAACCTCATCCTGTGGCTGATCCACGTCCTGAAGCTCATCCTTAGGAACTAATAGCTCCTCATCTACATGCAAGTGTAGCTCCCTCTCAAGTGAACACTTCATGGCTTTCTCCTCCTGAAATTTTATATCCCGTCGCACAACAGTTTTACCACTGTCTGGAAAATACACACGATAGTTGTGGGGTGTATCAGTGTACCCCACAAATATCCCAACCTTTGCGGTCGGCTCCAACTTCTTCCTGGCATCCTTCGTCACATGCATGTAAATGTTAGCACCAAAAATCCTCAAATGAGAAAGATCAGGCTTCTTACCAGAATAAGCCTCCTCAGGTGTACTCATGCCAAGTATCTTATGAGGACAACGGTTCTGCACATAAACTGCTGTGTTGCATGTTTCCGCCCATAAGTGAAGGGGTAGGCCCTGATCATGCAACATCGCTCGTGCAGCACCCACGATCTACCCCATTCTGCTGTGGGTTATGGGGAGCTATGAGCTCTCTACAAACCCCTTTTGCCTTGCAGAAATCCTTGAACTTGTCCGAGATGTATTCACCACCATTATCGCTCCTAAGAGCCTTCACCTTCTTCCCCGACTCCTTCTCGGCTAGTGCTTTGAATTCACAGAACTTTGAATATGTTTCACTCTTCTTCTGCATGAAGAAGATCCAGCACTTACGAGAGAAATCATAAAAAAAAATCACATAATACCTGTGTTTTTCTGTCGAAGCAACTGAGAAAGGTCCACACACGTCTGTGTGAATTTTCTCAAGGATCATCATGGCGCGACTATCCTTCTCATGAAAGGTGGCTTTCACAAACTTCCCCAACGTACACCCCTTGCACTGATTTGACTGCATAAGTGTGCCTTTAGGAAGCCCTGTAGTGATCTGTTGCAGTATCTTCAAGGCTCCATGGTGAAGGTGACCCAATCTCCTGTGCCACAACTCGCCATCATCCCGTCTCACTAATCCTTCTGCCTTGCCTACCATTGCTGCGCATCCATCTACATGCAACTGATAAAGGTTCCTTACTCAAACCCCTATCTTCCGGGTCTCACCAGTTGTCTTGTTGCGCAGGAAAGCTTTTCCCTCGCTGAAAACAACATCATACCCCTTGTCTTCTAACATTGCCACCGAGATGAGATTCTTCTTCAATCGTGGAACATGCATGACTTCCTTCAATACGAAGGGTTTACCAGACTCCCTCTTAAAGGAAATGGTACCGATATCGGTCACACTGTATTACCATCATCGCCCATCTCGATGTGTACTCCAAGATCTTTGTCCTCCAGATCAGAAAACAAATCTCTATCTCCTGTCATGTGAAAAGATGCACCACTGTCCAAGAACCACACTGGTCCTATCACACTTGAAACCAAGCATGCGATCAATGAAAAATCAAGCTCAAACTGAGAAGCTAAGGCCTCTCCCCCTGCAGATCTAGCAGCTTGCTTGTTCTTCCTCTTCTGCGGACAATTTGTGGCATAGTGTCCGTGCTGGTGACAGTGAAAACACTTCACCTTGGAAATGTCCTACTTCTTGCCTTTCGCATCAGACCGAGAAGCTTTCTTGCTCTTCCCTTTCTTTGTTTTGGCAGCCAAAGCACAATTTTCTTCATCAGTTCCCTTTGATGAAGATCTGTCCCTGGTACTCTGCCTGATCTCCTCCTGCACAAGATCTGACCACAGTCTTTCCCATCCTGGCAATTTCTCCTAACCATTGACAGAGTCCTGATAGGAATGCCAACTCTTCGGAAGACCAAGGAGAGCCAAGCTCACCAAGTCCTCATCATCGACAGTAACCCCCACACTTCCCAGCTCATCTCGACACTGAGTGAACCTCGTGAGATACTTGGGCATACTGTCACCCTTCTCGCATTTGATGTTTCTGAGTTTATCTTTGAGCGCCAGCTTCCTCTGATTGCTCTTGCTTTGGACTAATTCTGTTAATGATTTCCACATCAAATATGGAGTAGCCTTTCCATGGAGGCTGGACATAATGTGATCCCTCACGCCCTCCAACATAATTCTTCGACATTTTGCTATCTTCTTTTGCCAAGCTTCATCTTCAGTAGCATCAGTAGGTTTTGGGACATCTGTATCCACGAACTCCTTCAGCCCATTATCATCTAACACTGCCTCCATCCTGTCCTTCCATGCAATATAATTCGTACTACCCTCAAGGGCATACTCCAATCGCAATCTTGTGAAAGACATCTTAGTTTTGACACCAAGAAAACACTGCTGCAAATTCGAATTCCACCAGCAACCAACTCAACCGCCTGAGATCTAAGATTCGTGAGAACACAATATTTCTCGTACGGAGATCGACTGTACGGGCATTCACTGGATATTTCACCTTCCAAAAGAAGGATGAATCCAGAGGCTACCTGGCCCAATTACAGACTCTTCTTGAAGAAATAAAATGTAAACATTTCCTGAATAGTCGATTAGATGATCAAGAGATATGATACCATGTAGAAATTTTGAATAATTTAACACATATTCAATAGAGATTATCCTGATCATGTACTATTGCGGAATACATACATAATACATAAGCTCCTCTACGTTGATCATCAATATAGCAGCATCAATAACAATAAAACATCAAGAGCATTCACACATTAATACAGTATGTAACCCGGGGAAAGCATCTCGTTAAAAACCCCACACTATCTGTATATTAATGATTGAGAACATGTAACATTACAAAGTACAATTCTTATCACAAGCAATCCAGTACCAGCTCCACCTATTACACACAATACAACTCAGATTTGATCTCCAAATCTATTCCACTGCTTGCCTGCCTCCACAGCTCAATACCTGCTCAAGAATTGATGAGAATGGTTTACCAAACTCGTATATCCCCTGCAAAGAATCACTCACACTATGTTGGACATGAGCACAGGCTACAATTCTTGGTATTGGCCAATTCATTGGCATACTCAATCCCTCTGATTGTGCAAATCATCATGCACAGCTATAGTCACAACTGATAGCAATATGATCCTCTAACACCTGTCCCTGCTGAACTGAACATGCACTGACATGCAACTGAGTTAATTGATGTATTATATAGTTGCATTATGAGTTAATAACTTGTGAATTAATTAATAACTAATTCACCCAACTCATCTCTAGTCTATTTTCGAGTTAGACTAAATACAACCAGTTTAATAAAGCTAAACTGAACACAAATCCATCAACTACACCTCCAGTCCACTAAACTCAACTCACTTGAGTTCTAACTGAAGTCCTGCATGTAAATATCAGTCATCCCATAGGTAACCATGTATTTCCTTCTGGGATTTGCATGTACCACATCCGTAGCTCATATTGAAGTGCTCCAATAGAATAAGACAAAGTTTATAGTCCAAATATTATTATGAGCTAATAATATTTGACTTTTCTATATTTAGACCGAGCAGTCACTCTGCTGTGATCTAAAAATAGAAGTCCATCTATTTTTCCCAACTTGACCAATCAT
>Ga0115842_100482_pt2 | contig 15722 bp, 15 predicted proteins | sample InSIn2SAF170_2_FD_83856 | JGI IMG/M metagenome (GOLD analysis project Ga0115842, IMG submission 83856)
GTCAACTGAAGAGGAGGCTGAAGCAGTGTACCTAATGACACAGAGGAGGCAATGGCCACAAAGACAAGGTATGGGTTCTAACACAACATTTAATAGGTGGAATAATCAATATCCTTTTCAAACAAACTACCCACCCATGTTCCCACCCTTTAATTCAATGCACTATCTACCCATGCAACAACCAAGCCCTCCATTTGCTGATCCTACTATGTGGAATCCTTGGGATCCCCAGCAGCCATATTTTAATCAATGGAACCCTAACTGGGCAGCCCAACAGATGCCATTTCCTCAACAGAGCAATCCCTTTCCTTACCTTCTAATGCCCCTCCGAATAGTCAAGCAATGAGACCGCAGCTACCTGTGCAACCTAATCCCAACCCCAATAACAATAAAGCTCTGCAAGTAATCAATGTACAAAACCAACCTGTCTCCCCTGTGCAATGTAATGACATTCATCTCCGTTCAGGGAGAATTGTAGAACCCATCATAAATGACATCACTCATTTAGATAAGGAGGAAGCTGTAAACGAGAAATCAGCTAACAACAATGCAGAAACAGTTGAATCAACACCTAACAATACTACTCAAACAACAAGCCCACCATTTCCCGAACATTTAGCCCCTACCAAAACTCTTGAGCCACTGGCCTTTAACATTTTAGGAGAATTACAGAATTTATATGTCAAAATTCCATTATTGCAAGCACTAAGAGACGTCCCTATATATGCTAGAACTGTTAGAGATGTTTGTATAAAGAAACCTGGAAGAAAAGCCAAGGACCCCCTCACAGTACGTGTGATGGGGAAACTAACTGCTTTGATGACAGAAAAAGACCCTCCTGTGAAATATGGTGACCCTGGTCACCCTACAGTAACAGTTCAGGTCAGAAAAACTTTTGTCTCTAAAGTTTTAGTTGATTTGGGTGCCGCAATAAATATTATGACATTAGAAACAACACAGTTACTGCAATTAAAAAACTTTATTAGGGAAACTCCAACCATCTTAGAGTTGGTTGATCGCTCTACAATCAAGCCAGAAGGAGTCATTGAGGACCTTATAATTTCTGTAGAATCCTAGAATTACCCAACTGATTTTGTGGTGTTACAAACTAAAACAAAGTTGGGGGGTCATCCATTAATTCTAGGAAGATCACGACTAGCTACATCTGATGCCTTTATTAGCTGTAGATCGGGATCAATGACCATTTCTAATGGCCAGGAAACTAAACAGCTCACCCTTTATCCTCATGCTACACCTCTGATGAATAATGATAATTCTGTGTGGGTGGATTATGAGGATGAAGAAACCCAACCTATTCTAACCGTCAGACAAGCTTTAACATTTAAAGACACTACCGAAGATGAGCTTATCAGTAATTTTGTTTCTGAACCTTCTTCGGTCAGCCCCGAAATGCATAATCATTTTGCTGCAATCTTAGAATCTGAATTTCAACATAACCTGGAAACTGAAAATGTATCTCAGCCAGCAATAGGTAGCCCGTCTAAAAGTACAACAATAGATATTGAGCCTGGTAAAACATTAAATATAAATCCTGACTTAGTTGAAAATGAAAAACAACAGTTAATAAAATTACTCCAAGACAACAAAGAAGCCTTTGCATGGGATTATTCAGACATTAAGGGTATCTCTACTGAACTATGCACTCACCGCATCTATATCAAGGAAGGATCCTGCCTGGTCTGTCAACCCCAGAGAAGGATGAATCCCAATTTAAGGGAGATTGTCAAGGAGGAAATTCAGAAACTGTTAAATGCAGGATTTATATATCCTATATCTGATAGTGAGTGGGTTTCCCCACTTGTAATTGTACCTAAGAAAATGGCAAATGGAAAGTATGTGTGGATTACAGAGCCTTAAATAAAGCCACCCAGAAAGACCATTTTCCCTTACCTTTCATTGATCAGGTATTAGATAATTTAGCAGGCAAGAAATTCTTTTCATTTTTGGATGGATTCAGTGGGTATAACCAGATTAATATTGCACCCCAAGACTAGGACAAAACCACCTTTACTAGCCCATGGGGAACCTTTGCTTACAGGGTACTCCCATTTGGGCTATGTAATGCCCTAGCAACATTTCAAAGAGCAGTAATAGGGATTTTTTCTGATATGTTAAATGATTCCCTAGAAATATTTATGGATGACTTTACCCCTTATGGAGTAACATTTGAGGATGCATTGTGCAATTTGGAAAAATTACTTAAGCGATGCATAGAAGCACATCTTGCCTTGAGCACAAAAAAATGCCACATGATGATGAATCAAGGCATTGTATTGGGTCATTTCATTTCATTTCTAGGAATTCAGGTTGACCCTGCTAAAATTCAGGTAATTCAGAACCTCCCTATCCCCAAAACACAAACTGATGTGAGAAGCTTTCTAGGACATGCTGGTTATTATAGAATATTTATCAAGCATTTTTCCAAAATAGCTTCTCCTCTGTTTGTGCTGTTAACAAAGAATGCTGAATTTAGGTGGACTGATGAGTGTGAAGAAGCATTTAATGAGTTAAAACATCAGTTGTCTACAACTCCCATTTTGAGAGGACCTAATTGGGAATTACCCTTTCACATCTCCTCTGATGCTTCAGACACTGCAATTGGAGTTGTCTTGGGACAGGAAGAAAACAATCTCCCATATGCTATTTATTTTATCAGCAAGAATATGACACCAGCTGAACTCAACTATACAGTCACTGAGAAAGAATTCCTAGCAGTCATTTATGCCATTAACAAATTTCGGCATTATATCACTGGCTATACTACTTTTGTGCATACAGATCACTCGGCCATTAAATATCTAATGAATAAATCAGTCACAAATGCTCGAGTCACTAGATGGTTATTACTATTACAAGAATTTGATATCACAATTGTGGATAGGCCAGGAAAGGAAAATGTAGTTGCTGATTTTCTTTCTTGTTTAAAAACTGATGAAAATGTTCCAGTAGATGACTCTTTCCCTGATGAATATTTATTTGCAGTATCGGCCCACTCACCTTGGTATGCAGATATTGCTAACTATTTAGTTGCAGGAAAAGTACCATCACACCTATCACACAGAGAAAAGAGAAAAATCATTCAGCAAAGTGCTAGGTACAGCTGGATAAGCGGGTGTCTGTTCCACACAGTACTCGATTAGGAGATCCGAAGATGCATTGGCGAGGATGAGATTTATGATGTGTTAAAAGCTTGCCACGACGGCCCTTGTGGAGGGCATTTTGTAGATAAAAGAACAACACACAAGGTACTGGGAACGGGTTATTATTGGCCTTCAATTTTTAAAGATGCAAAGAAATATGTGAAGGCCTGTGATAGCTGTCAAAGAATGGGCCAGCCAAATCACAGGGATGAAATGCCACTTAATCCCCAGGCAGTTCTCGAACCATTTGAAAGATGGGCATTAGATTTCAGAGGTCCCATTAACCCCCCATCTAATCAGAGAGTCTACATACTGGTATGCACAGACTATATGACTAAGTGGGTAGAAGCAAAGACACTCATCAAAGCTAATGAAGAATCAGTTCTAACATTTTTATTTGAAGAGATCTTTGTTAGATTTGAGTTGCCTAGAGAGCTAGTCACCGATGGAGGACCTCATTTTAATTCCTATGGCTTCAAGGATACATTGCAGAAATATCACATTAAACATAAAATGACTACACCATACCACCCCCACGCAAATGGGCAGGTAGAAAGCACTAATAAAGTCATAAAAGCCATTTTGACAAAAACAATAAAGGAGAATAGGAGGGACTGGTTTCAGAGATTGCCTGAAGCACTATGGGCATATAGGACTACCTGGCGAAATACCACACGCTTTTCACCATATGAATTAGTTTTTGGAAGAAATGTTGTTTTTCCAATAGAGTTTGAAATTAAAACTTTGAGAACTGCTTTAGATGTTAATCTGGATTTGAATGATGCACAGACAGCCAGGTTGCAGCAACTTCAGGAACTGGATGAAAAAATACTTGATGCCATCCATCAAACAACACTGGTACAGCAACAAAGAACTAGGTGGCATGACAGAACCATCAAGAAAAAGCAGTTTCAGAAAGGCGACTGGGCTCTACTCTATGATTCCCGTTTTGAAAAATTTCAAGGTAAGCTGAGAACAAGATGGTTAGGGCCTTATGAAGTAGATGTTGTTTTTCCAAACGGAACAGTCAGATTGATAACAATAGATGATAGCAGAACACCACTTTTGGTGAATGGATATCGACTCCGTTTGTATCAGCAGCCTCTTTCTAAGGAAGAATTTAAAGCCACTTGCATGACTGATGTACATTATGATTTCTTGGGGGAACTTGCTGTCCCTCAAAGCACTTAATTTTATTTATTCATTTATTCATTTATTTGTTTTAGAATAGATTTTCGTTTTAGCTAATAATCCCTGCCAAAGGGTTGTTATGTTGCAATTTGTCATTTTGCAGGCTTTAGCTTTGGAACTAGTTGGGAACGAGAGTTATCATTTTGCAGAATTGGGAATATATTGGTTGTTGCAACACCATTCTCCCCGTTGCTGCAACACCATTCCCTGTTGCTGCAACACCATTCCCTGTTGCTCCAACACCATTTCCCGTTGCTGCAACACCATTCTCGTTGCTGCAACACCATTTCCGTTGCTGCAACACTATTCCACGTTGCTGCAACACCATCCCTGCAACACCGATCCCGTTACTGCAACACCATTCTAGTTGCCGCGACACCCGATCCTTCGTTGCGACACTATTTCCTAAGGCTATAATATCATCGCCAGCACTTAATATCACTCTTTTTCGATAACAGTTCCCATGAAATGAATTAATTGCATGTAATATATCAACCCCCATCAAACCCACTAGCTATGTACCATAATAATGATGACTCTCCACTACTTCCCATCAGCAACAAAGATCGCCGCATCCTAAATACGTCGCACCTGCTTTAATCATTATTCACTCGACAAACGACAAAACGAAGCTTTTTCGACACGACAATCAACAAAGAGGTAATCGATAAAGGTACGCGTGATATGCATGAAAATTAAATATAGTAAATGGGGAAATGTGACACGAACTATCCAATAAATGTACTTCCAATTATATCGCCTAACCATAGCCTATGGTGGGGGGTATTACCAATGTCCCGTAATAATTGCACACCATGTCAATTACCGTCGGCCTTAATTCTCCCGGTATTATGTAAAATCAACTTCCGAATGCCATGCTACCATTTGCAACAGTTGTTTCAGACTGAGCTTGTAAACCTTGGCTCTGGAGTGTGAATTTTTACTAACGATAGTAGCTATGGGAGGAAAACTGATCACCCATGAACCTACCACCACAACAGTCCTAGAGATTTTTCTTGAAGCTTACCAGATCTTCTTACAGGCAGGGTGGATAGATTACTTTAGGAGGCTTCCTAAATTCGACTTGCAACAGGTCTTGGAGTTCACATGCAATCTAAGGGAAGGATTTTCCATAGTTCAAGGAGTCCAAATTCCGGTTATTGAAGATATTATAGCTCAAGTTACGGGGCTTCCAACTAACGGTACACGTTGGTTCAGCAGGAAGCACTTGATTTTTAACGCGCATCAGAGTTTCCTTCGGCCGGGAGAGAACGTGCAACCTAAGGACAGGGGTGTAGCGCTCCAGTCGCTGCCTCCACCATGGCCGAAAGTAGCAGAATTCGTCAGGCAATATCTGACATGTGAAGGGCGATACAGGTAATATACCAACATGACTTCGTCTTACTAAATCATCTGAGGCATGGTAAATTAATCAATATGTCATATTATCTTTTGGGTTGTCTCAAAAATATGTCACGATATACTGTTAATGCCAAGCATCCAGTTCACTCCCTGAAACATCATCGCCTAGCCCAATTGCTTATAAACAGAGGCCTGGCTGAGAATAACCCTGCCCCTGTTATAAATCCTCAGCCTGAGCAGCAAATTCCTCCCCCTGTGAATCCACAGCAAGAGGAACAAATGCCTCAGCCAGAGGAACAAATGTCTCAGCCAGAGGAACAAATCCCTCAGCAAGAGGAAGAAATGCCTCAGTCTGAGCAGCACATCCCTTTCCCTGAAAGTCCCCAGCAAGAACAAGCAAGTACCCAAGCTGAGCATGAAGAGGAAATTCCCTATCCGTTTGAAAATATACTTCAGCAGAAAGAAGGAATCCCTGAGCAAACTGAGCAAAATTCAGAACAAAAACCTCAGGAGGATAGTGAGAAAATCAAGCAAATGTCCCCACTACATACTGAGGATATACAGAGAATACCTGAACCACCCATGCAAGCAGCCTCACCCCCTGCTAAAAGCACCCCATCCACCCCTATACTTAGCATCTCCACTGATGAATCCGAGGATAATATACCCATTGATCGGCTTAAAAGGAAGTAGCAGCAGAAGGTGGACCCACCAAAAAGAAAAAGGACTAAGACTGCAGAGAAGGCAGCTGCCCCTTCTGTCTCTGTAACTATCTCAGAAAAACCTAGCCGAAAAAGAAAAGTACCCCAGTTTTCTGCTTCTATACCCAGGAGAAGAACTCGATCATCAGCAGCTGTTAAGTCCCCTGACCCTGTTTTTCCTATTTCCCCACCCATTACACTAAGACCTCGTACTCCCCCTAGCCCTGAGCACTCCCCTCCCTCTCCATCTGGAGCTGAGATGCAAGGCGTGCATGATTTCGTGACATCATTCTTACAGGCAGCTGCAACACAAAAACCAGCTGTCGACACGCAAGGTAATACTGGTCAGCAGAATGTACCACAACAAACCACCTTCACACCACCAGTTGTAACAAAGGAATTCTCTGCTCAGGGTGGAGATAAGTAGGTAGATGAAGACCAACAACGGTCTTCTCCTCACCCTGCAGATACACAGTCTCAGAGTACTATAGCTGCCTTGCAAGAGGAGATAGAGTTTTTGAAACAAAGAGTCCAAGAGTATTAGGAGGAAGCAGAAAGGGTTAGAAATGTTTACCAGAATGAATACAACCTCCATATTTTGGAAAAAGTGGCATCGGCAGAGGAAAGAACCAAAAGTGAATTCATGTGCAGTGAATGTGCAAACCTTTTCACCACTGCAGGGTATAAAATAGTTGAGGTTTCGTTGTCTGGAGCTATTCCAGAATCTTCCACCGTTGAGAAAAAAGGAGAAGGAGAGATAGAAAAACCTTCTGTCACACAAGAACCAACAGGTCCTTCAGGGGCTGACAAAGAAGAAATAGAAAAACCTGCTGTCACACAAGAACCAGCAGGTTCTCCAGAGGCTAAAGAAGAGCAAATAGATAGACCTGCTGCTCCACAAGAACCAGCAGGCTCTCCAGAGGTGGTGGAAGAACAAATAGATACACCTGCTGACACACAAGAACCAGCAGGATCTCCAAAAGCCCTGGAAGGATAAACCGATACACCTGCTGTCACACAAGAACCAGCAGGTTCTTCAGAAACCATGGAAGAAGAGATGGATACACCTGCTGCCACACAAGAACCAACAGGTTCTCCAAAAGCCCTAGAGGTAGAAACAAACACACCTGCTGTCACACAAGAACCAGCAGGCTCTCCGAATGTTTTGGAAGAAGAAATAGACAGACCTGCTGTGACATAAGAACCAGCAGGTTCCCCAGTCATTATGGAGACGGAAGAAATAATGATCATACAAGAACAATCAGGAGAAGAGAAGGAATCACCCTGGCCTGCCCAAACAATCAGTCAACAAGAAGAGGAAGTGATGGTCACAAAAGAGCAATCAGGAGAAGAGAAGGAATCACCCCGGCCTACCCAAACAATCAGTCAACAAGAAGAGGAAGTGATGGTCACAAAAGAGCAATCAGGAAAAGAGAAGGAATCACCCCGGCTTGCCCAAACAATCAATCAACAAGAAGAGGAAGTGATGGTCACAAAAGAGTAATCAGGAGAAGAGAAGGAATCACGTCGGCCTGCCCACACAATCATGCAACAAGAGGAAGAAAGCTTCATTAGAATGCAAAAAGAGGAGCAAGTTACTAAGGATAATGAGGAACTGGTTGACACACAGAAACAGCGAGTAGATGGACAACTGTCACCCCAGTTTAACCAAATACTTGAGGATCAAGAGGAAGAAGAGTCAATCAGTGTAGAAGGGTCAGCAGAAAAAGAGGAGGAATAGGTTGAATCACCCTCAATTAGTACAGAACGTAAAATCTTGGTTGAAGCCTGTACACAGACCGAAGACCCCTCTGTCACTGATGCATCCATGCAGACCACCAATTTTCAAGAATTGAGAGAAACATGGTGGAAGGAATATGAAGAAGCAAGAGGGGAAGCATGGTTGCAATAGAAGGGACTTTGGTTTAGTTATGCTTACAAAAACTGGCAGGCACTGGAGCAAGAAAAAGCCCAATACAAAGAGATTAAGCAGCTCAAAGCTAGGCTATCTCAAATGTTTGAATTAGTTCAGAGGATGCTGACCACAAGAAAACCCTCTTTTAATTATGCCATATTTTTGAGGGAAAGATTGATGTTTTTATAGATGAAAGCAATTAGAGATGGTAGACCACATCAGGTGGTCACATGAGACCAATTTATGCAGACATTTGCCCAGGCCCCAAAGAGTGATAAGAATCTGTTATGTGAGTTATACCTCCACAATGAGGCCATGTCTGAGGATAGAACAACAAATCTGATCCCTGTTGTAGGGGATATACAGTTAAGAGCTTTTACTGCCTTCTTGGCCAATCAACTTACATGACAGAATGCCTACACCTCGGGCCAGTATAATGAGTAAAATTGTCTTCTTTGGATCAGGGCCGAACCATAGAACCCGACTTCTTTTATTGCAGAACATCACAGCATGGAAACACACTCTGAAACGGCTAAGCATATCCAACAACTACAGACAGAGGTTCTAAGGGATTGCCAACAATATGTCAACCAAAAGGCACCATTGGCTATTGAAGCCAACAAAGCCTTTTGGGAACTCTGTCCCAGGGAGAGACAAGAATACCACCCTTATAACCCCCTCAATGTACAAGCAGCAGTTGCAAGAGTGCCCTATTACGTCAGATGTGTGCAAGCATGTGCTCAGAACTGGATTGGGTATAGATTTCATTTTCCACTCTTATGGCTGTCTGGATAGCAGCAGTATAAGAGTCAGTATGCATTAACAAAGAAACATGAGGTGGCAGCTTGGAAGCAAATGCAGACTGTCTGTGGTTTTAGAAGCAAGTTTGATAATACCTTTCATAGCTACTGCATTAATAATCTTCATTCTTCATCCCAGTTTTCAGATTCAGACTCTGATTAAAGCGTTGCATGAGGACATGCAACCATTTCAGTTGGGGGGGATGTTAGTTCCCTAAATTGCCTACTTTTTGACCATATATTTTTTCCATAATACTACTGTTTCCAGTCTATGAGTTGGAAGTTTTGCCCTTATAATGTCTTAACCATCCCAAGGTATAAATAACTTTACTCATTGCTATTCATTTAATTATTATGTGCATATTCATGTCATCTTTATCATTACTCTTTGTAAAGTCGATTAAGTTACTAAGGAATTGATGAAATGCCTGAAGTTTGCAGAGTTGTTATGTTTTAGTTGCTGCAACACCAACTATGTAGTTGCTGCAACACCAAAAGCAGCAACTACGCAGTTGCCGCAACACTGAGAACAACAACTATGCAGTTGCTGCGACACGACAGACAATAACTATTTCAAACATAACAGCTGGAGTACCAGAATTAGTAAAGCGGGAACAACGACTATCTAGGGATCGCCAGAACTCTTTGCTGCAATAGCATAACCAATAACCGTTCTATAAAGAGGAAAAGACAAGCAATAGTTGCTGGAATATCGGGAGCAGAAATGAAGCGGAAAAGAATAGTGAAGGATGGTTGAGGATCTATTGTGAGGACATGTAACAGAAAGAGATGTATTATTATTTTGTTGTAACAACCTCCCGTATCAAGGAGGGAGTTCTTATCTCAACAGATGGGTAAAACTATATGTATTATTGTAACCAATGTTTCCTCTATAAAGAGGATACTTATATTGGAAAAAGGATCATACGGGGAGTAGGGAAATTTTTGTAAAGAACAAGCTAGCTGAGCTTCTATTGTAACCAATACTTTTGGCAGATGAATAAAGCAATTCACTAAGTTTTTGATCTAGCTTCTATGTTTCGGGGAATCTTGTGAGAGGGACAGGGCCCACCTTCTTCACAATATTCACCCTTTTACTTTCTGCTATTGTGTGTGTGCTTAGGTTTCATAGCATCACTTTTAGTAATTCCTTTTGCCGACACTTGGTTTGATCTATTGTTTGCTGTTGTGAGAATTCATTCACCGGTGATTAGAGATTCCAAGGTGTGTATTGGCGAAGTAGTTACAAGAGGAAGGTGCTGAATGTCCTTACTTAGAGGATAGGGTCCTGATCCTCTGCTACAACATAGCCATTGTTTTCATTTGCAGATTGGCATTGGTATTTGATTTTCGTTAAGGCTTACTTCTGCAATTTAATTTGAATGTTATAATATAAAGTAAGGAGTTAATGTAAAGTATATTTTTAGTATACTGCAACTTTAATGCTTTCAAAATTTAGTACATACAGTACGCGGTCATCTTTAGAATAAAAAGACTTTCCCGGGTTGACAGATAATGTTGTACTCGCCTGTTTAATTAATAAGCAAATCGAGTAGCCAACAAGCATGTGGGATTCATTCATGGCTCAATTATGTTTCCCTCATTTTAGGTACATTCCATGCCAAAGAGCTATTATTTCTCAAATCAATGATGTTTTGTTCACAATATACCCTGAGTCTATATGGAAAATGATTCAAGTAAAAGCTTCAACCCCTATGCACCCTTTTTCTATAGATTCCCTAATGGAAGTATATAAAAAACTCACTTTCCCTCAAACAACTAAGATCTTTGAGATATTACTACCTAAAAATGTAGAATTAGCACGAAAAATCCTCCATACCCTTCTTAAATGTTCCTAGAAATGACTTGACAGGTTGTTTCAGTAGTTTCTTGTCTATTAATTTATCCAACTTATCGGTGGTTTCATTAAATTATTCTAGGATTTCCATCAACATTTTCAGTAGGTGAAAAACCATCAATGATCTTCAATTATAGTGAATTTTTGTCAGAAGCAATACATGATCAATTCTTGAAGTCTTCTACAAAAGGATCTTTTAAATATTTGTCATTTTGTTTATACTTGTTCTTGTCTCATCAAGCATATAAATTTCAATTTCAATTACAGAAGTTAGATGAATAGGGTAATCCTCAATCTATAGTTCATTGGACTTCCTTGGTAAGGAAGAATACCAATGAATTTTTGTTCAATGATTACACCAGATAGTTCCTATATATGGTTTCATGCTTGATCAATAGTGATGTTGCCCCTTAGATTTCCCATGAAATCAAGAGAATTATCCACCTTAGCAAGGAGATAAAGACTAGAGATTGGTACTTGTATCAAAACTACATAGATATCAGAGTATATGGATATGATCTCCCTCCATATAAACTACCTAATATTGTGCCAATCAAGATTTTTTGATTAGAGGATATTAGGAAGATGATGAACATGGATGAGTCACACTTTATATTAGTGAGGAAGAAGTCTTAGTTTAAGTTGAAAGGTCATATTATACACTTTATTTGCAATACCAGAGCAACGACGAAGGAGGCATATCATCTTTTAAAACAAATGAATTTAAAATAAATTTTTACCTACTCTTATGATCCCTTGGGAATTATTTCTAAGCTAAGGGTAGAACAAAAAATTACTCCTTATGCACACACTCCCATACCATATATTTAAAGTACATGAAGCAAGAGGAGTGGTAAGAAAATACATTGCAGGAATATGAAGAACATGTTTTCATTTCGAAGACTTCACAAACTCTAGTTCCACAGAAAAAACATACTAAGAGGAAAAGGGAAAGTGTTTCCCCTTTAGTTTCAAAATTTCAACATATATAATTCATAATGTATAAAAATAAGAAGAATAATAATCCTCTTGAAGATCCATTTTAGGAAGAAAGTTCGCAGGATCATACCACATTGTTTCTCACATGTCCCCATGTGGCAACCTTTCCAAGAATTGAGGAGATTTTTTCAAGCTCTCCCATATCTTCAGTCACTCAAGACCCATTAGAAATAGCTCAAACAAGAGAGTTAACTCATACTACAGCATGACCAAGTATCTTTTCTAGACAGAGATAAATTAATAAGAAAAATGAAGCACTAAAGGCCACCATTTATTCTGAATTTTGGAAGAAAACTTTAGCTACCTAGCATAGGCTTCTCTCTACATTAGATATTGTTAAAGGACAATGTCAGATGACCCTTATGGATCCTAAAGTATGCTTTCCTAAAATTACAGAAGATTTAAAAAAAAAAATGTTTTTATTTTTTATTTTTGATACTAAACAATTTCATCCTATTGGCTAGATTTATCCACACAAGAAAGATGGAGAAATTATTTACTCCACCTTGACTAGCTCGACAATGGAAACATCTAATTTGTAGGTTTCAATGAATAATATTCAGTCTTAGCTAAAGCTAGAAAATATCATCCCTTGCCAAATATACCAAGGTAAAATCCTTAGAATATTTAGTAATCGAATTGTGATATGATCCCAGTAATGTTAAATCTTCTGAAGAAATGATTAGGAGAAAATCTGATAATATTATAACATTAAGAAAACAACTAAAATTCCTTACCACTGAAGATCCATAGACCAAAGACGCTTGTGAGTTAGGAAAGGGAAAATAAAGCATGTTTAATATTATTGTTGAACAAAATTTAAAAATACAAAGGATGGAGACTAAATTAAAGAATTTATTAAAAGAAAAAGAAAAACAAACTAATGTGGCAACAACTATTTCTATAGCAACAACTTATATTGCATGTACTTCAACAATGTATTAAATTCCAACACTAATTAATGCAATTGATTATTTCTTTTTAATCATCCATGTGATCATAAAGGATCCTAAGCTAAAACATCCTTCGGTAGCATTTCTTCCACCTGACCCACTGCCTCCCCAATCTCAATTTGTATATCCCATTAGTTGGATATTGTTCTTTCCAGCATACATTAGCAAGTAATGCAATGCCCCTTGTATATATATCAATATATGTTTGGCTACTATCTAGTGGTTATTTCTAGGCTCTGTCTGAAACTGAATTGAAATATTTGCTATAAAACAAATATTTGGTCTTGTGTTGACATGATACATTAGAGAGCCAACCAATTGTCTATAACTTGTAGGATCCACTAGGCTTGATTTTGAATTTCTTCACCTCTTCAAATTTGTGGCCATGGGAGTTTTCGTAGGTTTGCAATCCATCATGCCAAAATTTGTTAGCATCTTAATTACATGCTTTCCTTAACCTAGATATACTTCACCCAATTTTTTCCAAACTTCCAACCCCAAGTAATAATGCATGAGCCTTAGATCCTTCATATTAAATTATGCTACCAATTGTTTCTTTCATTCTTGAATACGACTTTCAACACATGCTATAAGAAGGCCATCCACATATAGAAGAATGATCACTGGCTCACCCTTCACTAGTTTGATACGAAGATTTGGATCAGTATAACTCTTTTAAAAACCCATTCTTTTTAGATATGTATCCATGCTATCATATTAAGCCCTAGGGCGTTTCTTGAGGCCATAAAGTGCCCTTTTTAGCCTACAAACATGAGTTTATTTACTATGTACTTTGAATCCCAAGGGTTTTCCAATGTATACTTCTTCATCAATGCTGCATGTTGTACTTCTCTAGATAATTCTAGGTTAAGGAATTATGCCAGAGCATCTAAAATGTTTAATTTTGTTTTGGATTTTTAGATGACAAATTCACTAAACAATTAAATAGGTGTAGACTCTTAATTATTTATGATACACTGGAAGGGTTGATTCTGCACCTTTAACATAATTTATCTTTGAAATATGTGTAAGGTTGACCTTAAGAACTTATACAATTCATTAAGCATTAAAACAAACCATTTAACTAGTCATATATAGGTGATAAATGTGAAATAGTTTTGCATCCAAACAAATACATTTAAAATTAAATAGGAAGTGAAAATTTAATGATGTAGAGGAATTAGTTAACTAGTCTCTCTAATTCATTATAACACCACATGGGTTTTCAGATAGACTTACATTTAATATTATCTTACCCATATTTCCCATTTATTTCAAACATATGCAGATTTAAACAAAATGAAAACATAAATAACATAAAAGTACTCACAGGAACACAATATGCTTGAAAATGAATCTAGATTCCTTCTATTAATCTCATAAAATAACTTAAGAGGATTACAAATCTGCTTAAGATTTTATCACAAGGGTTAAACCCTTTATACATCTATCTACAAAGTATTTATATAACTTACTTCAAAATATCTTGATTTTAAGATCAAGATTTATTTACAAATATCTTAAAACTCATTACAAAAATATAACTACAAAATAGGAAAATTAAACTTCTTTGACATCTTCCCACATAATTTGAGGCTTCTAGTGATCACTAAGCTAAGAAAGTTGATGTTTTGTTTCCTTTCATAATAATCTGTCCTTTTTCTCTTAAAAACATATATCTTGCTGCTGAAAACCTATTGTCTGCTCCTAGAAACCTACTATCTACTACTGGAAACCTGCTTTTTGTTCATTCAATGACTTGGCATATCTTTTTCCATATTTCTTCATCAGGAATGGAATATATATATATATATATATATATATATATATATATATTGTGAGTTTCATCCACTTCAGTATATTTATAAAAGGTCTGTTTGACTATGAACATATGTTTTATTACATGTTATATTAACAGATCAAAGCTAAAACCTTCAATAAAAACCTTCCATGTAATGGTTGCCTTTATTTTAGAAAATTTTGATTTATCTATAGTTATAGAATGTTGTGTATACTGGCCAGACTGTCTCCCATTCCTATTAAACCCAAAATTCCTTTCTGATCAAGCACATTAAACATTTTATGGAATTTTTGAATGCTAGCTTCTAGATTGTGACATTTATTTTCTAATTGCAGCATTAAGTTCCTTTTAGTGAGTATCTTTATTACTTCCAATATTGTTTCAGTTTCGTCCTCAATGTCATATTATTCCAACTCTTCTGTTGTCCTTGAATTAAAAATATTGTTCAATAGTATTTCATCTCCTAGTTTATGACCGATATCTTTCTTTACTTCTGTAATTACCTCCTTTGACTTTCCCAATAATTCTTACTCTTCAAAAAAAAATTCAATGGAAGGCCATAAATTAGTCATAAACTCATTAATATCCAGCCAAATATTTTCATTGGCCTATTCAATGGTTTGAGTAATAAAAGACTCATTCTCAAGATTCATTATTCTCTGAGTTAGTCTATGGATTTTCTAATGCTCCACCAAGTAATAATTATCAATTTTGAGCTTCTGCTCCTAGAGATTGTTGAGTTGAGCCTTTAGATTTTCAATTTCTTGACCTTCTATAGATAAATCTCCCATTTCTTTCGTTAAATCAATTGCTAAGTCTGTGGACTATGTTTCCGCTATTATAGATGTTGCAATAAAAGTCCTCATTGTTGAAGTACATGCAATATAAGTTGTTGCTATAGAAATAGTTGTTGCCACATTAGTTTGTTTTTCTTTTTCTTTTAATAAATTCTTTAATTTAGTCTCCATCCTTTGTATTTTT
>Ga0115842_100509_pt1 | contig 15704 bp, 17 predicted proteins | sample InSIn2SAF170_2_FD_83856 | JGI IMG/M metagenome (GOLD analysis project Ga0115842, IMG submission 83856)
AAGGAGGTGCTGAGATCCAAATTCTCGATTTACCGGGTATCATCGAGGGTGCTGCAGAAGGCAAGGGTCGTGGAAGACAGGTCATTAGTGCTGCAAAGGTACATTACTCGACCACTGTCTTGTTTCGTGCTACTGCTGACAGTTTCAGACCAGTGATATGATCTTGATGGTGCTGGATGCTACGAAAAGAGCCGAGCAAAGAGCTCTACTGGAAGCTGAGTTGGAGGCCGTTGGCATCAGACTGAACAAGGAACCCCCGTGAGTATCCACGAATATATGCACCTCCAAATGCTGATAATAAGGAAGGAACATCTACTTGAAGCCCAAGAAGGCTGGAGGCATGAAGATCACCTTCCAAACTCCTCCCAAGAACGGTCTGGATGAGAAGATGCTGTACAATATTCTTCGTGACTACAAGATTCTGAATTGTGAAGTCCTTGTTCGTGACGAAAATGGTAAGTGCTGACGGGCTTGTTTGCGAAGCTCAAACTAACATTGGTCAGTCACTGTCGACGATTTTATCGATGTTATCATGAAGGATCACCGCACATATATCAGATGGTAAGTCTGTCATGATTCGTAAGCATGAGCCAAAGTTAACCCCTTCAAGTCTTTATGTCTACAACAAAGTCGACGTCATCGGCCTCGATCACATGGATATGCTAGCAAGAGAACCAAACACCGTTATCATGAGTTGCGAGCTCGACCTTGGAGTCAGAGACGTCGTAGATCGTTGCTGGGAAGAACTTCGCTTGATCCGCGTTTACACCAAGAGGCAGGTTCTTCCAAGTTCTTCTTGTTTGCTGCACAGACTGACAATCATACAGAAAGGGCATTGATCCGGATTTCAGCGAGGCTCTCATCGTCCGCGGAAACTCGACTATCGAAGACGTGTGTGATGCTATCCATCGCAACCTGAAGGAGAGCTTCAAGTATGCATTGGTATGGGGTGCTTCCGCCAAACACATCCCTCAAAGGGTCGGTCTGGGTCATGTTGTATGTGACGAGGATGTGGTATCAATCGTCGGTACGAAGTCTGGTCTTGCAGCAAAGTGACCAAGCAGTATTGTGGACAGACTCACATACATATTTGCAAGTGCTGGATTCTCTCATCGAAGATCCTACTCAAGATGGTAAGTCGAATGAGTCCTGGCTCCGGAGGATTTACGGGTTCCTCGGGAAATACTAGTTCTATTATCAGTGGCGTGGAAGGAAAAGATGCTACGAGAAACAAATCGTCCACGACATCACGTCTCCGTCCACGATCGAGTCTAACCTGTTACAGTATTCGAGGAAACCAGGTCGCGATTCACGCGTAGCTGTTTTTGGGAATGGCCTCTATGACGTTCGAGGTCCTCTAGATGTGGTCTGTGCTCAGAAGCAGTCCCAAGCGTTTTGCGGGCGAGGGAGCCTCTTGGTGTGGGTCTGATATCGGCTTGGTCGATACTGTGGTGTAGTATGATGCTGGTAATCAAAGACGTCCAGCTCGACTTCTCCAGAGTTGAAAGAAAAGAATCGCGTTTGGATTTGGTGTCTGCATCAACGTCGTCACAGACCGCCGAGACCAATGGCCATGCAAGTGGTAACGCTCATCAGGATGGCTCGACTCTGCATGCTCGTAGCAGCCACGTGGGCACGACACAAGCACCTGCTCAAAGGACCGGCACACTCGCCTGGCAAGGCTATCCTGCAGGTCCATTTGTCGAACGCCTCGACTGGGTTGCCGATATCTTCTCTAACTTCAGGGGCATGGGCTGGAACTGGCGAATTTCTGGACTACCCTCCCCACCACTGTGGGTACAAGCTCAGATATCTGGCAACTCAGGCACACCGCCCCCAGAAGAAGACGAAAAGAAGACTCAGATTAGTCGTACTGGTGTACGTCGCTATCACGACAATTCATCTTTGCTCAAAGCCAACCTGTGGCTTGTCTGCCGCGATGTAATAATCCTTGACGTCCTCAAAACCCTGATCTCACATGACGCTTACTTCTGGGACGGCAATGTCTCGGCTCGGCCTAATTACTTGCCAGCCTACCTTCACGCATTTCCGGTCATCGTCCGCAGTGCTCGCCTACTCATCAGCTTGAGTGCTGTTTACATAGCATTACAGGCCATCTTCGCTCTGGGTCCTCTGTTCTTCGTCGGAATGATTGGTCCCCGCTACATAGGCGCACGCGGTGAGGCCTGGATGTACCCTGATAGCTTCGGCTCCTTCGACAACGTTCTCGACAAAGGTCTTGCTGGCTGGTGGGGCGGTTGGTGGCATCAATCCTTCCGCTACGCATTCGAAGCACCAGCCACAAAGTTAATGGAGCTAGCGCAAGTGAAGCCAAAGTCACCGACTGGAAAGTTCATCTCGTTGACAATAGCTTTTGTGCTGTCGGGAGCACTGCACGCTTGTGGCAGCTACACGCAGATGGGTCACACGTATCCGCTTTCTGGCCCTTTTCTGTTCTTCATTTCGCAGATCGGAGGTATAAGTGCTCAGCTTGCAATCAACTCGCTTTTGCAACAAATTGGTGTGGTGCAACGATGCCCACGATGGCTGCAACGTACAGCGAACTTCATCTACGTACATGTATGGTTCTACTACACTGCACCTCTGCTTTGCGATGATTTTGCACGTGGCGGTATTTGGCTGTTTGAACCATTGCCTTTCAGCCCACTTAGGGGTCTGGGCTTAGGCGGACCTGGCGATGGATTCTGGTGCTGGTGGGGAGGTATCTTATGGTGGCACAAGGGAGACCGATGGTGGAACACTGGGCTTGCTCTGTGAGGCTTATCAGTGGTGACCAAGTTCTCAGCATTTCACGGCAGTTTAGATATAGATGAACCATCTTCACGTATAGATGTTCAACATGCGAAAAACAAGTCAGCCGAATCCGAAACTGTCGCAAGTAGATTTGATCTCGAAACAACAAGAAGAACCACCCCAATAGAGAAAGAGCTTGCCGAAACCCATGCGCGCATGACAATGAAATCGGAAGAAAATAAGAAAACTAGAACAAAACGGTTTCTAAGAGGGGGTACTGGAGTTGCGCCGGCTTATACACAATGGGTCTTCTTTCTCTCTCTCTCTCTCTCTTTCCCTCAAAAACCTTGGACCATAGCCCCCTGTGGCCTACTAAAACATCAAGTGGGTATTACAGAGTGGGTGCTCGGATTTACATCAAATCGCGCTTGATGAACTCTGCGTGCATGGTCTTACCAAGCGAGGCAGGGCTGCGCTCGACAATGACACCAGCAGCCTCGAGAGCGGAAATCTTGGAGTCGGCACCACCCTTACCACCGCTGACAATGGCACCTGTTGACAACGTTAGAATGCTAATGCGAAGAGAAACACGATGTTGGAGTCTACTCACCAGCGTGACCCATACGTCTGCCAGGAGGAGCAGAGATACCGGCGATGAAGGAGACAACGGGCTTGTTGGCAGTGTTGTACTCCTTGAGGAAGTCGGCGGCGTCCTCCTCGGCGGAACCACCGATCTCGCCAATCATGATGATACCGTCAGTCTCGCTGTCCTCGAGGAAGACCTTGAGGCAGTCGATGAAGTTGGTACCAGAGAAGGGGTCACCACCAATACCAACGACGAGCGACTGACCAAGACCGGTCTGGGTGGTCTGGTTGACGGCCTCGTAGGTGAGAGTACCGGAACGGGAGACGATACCGATGCGACCACGCTTGTGGATGAAGCCAGGCATGATACCGATCTTGCATTGTCCCTGTGAGATGGTCAGAGATGTTCATGGGCGAGCATGGATCGTTCTTGAATCATACCGGAGCGATGATACCAGGGCAGTTGGGGCCAACAAGTCTGGTCTTGCCCTGGGTCTTGAGGATGTCGGTGATGCGGACCATGTCGTGCTGGGGGATACCCTCGGTGATACAGACAACGAGAGGGATCTCGGCCTCAATGGCCTCCTCGATACCCTTTGCGGCAACGGGGGGAGGAACGAAGATGGCCGAGGCGGTAGCGCCAGTCTCCTTGACGGCGTCGGCGACGGTAGCGAAGACGGGCTTGCCCAAGTGTGTCTCTCCGGCCTTCTTGGGGTTGGTACCACCAACAACGTTGGTGCCGTACTCGATGGCCTGCTGGGCGTGGAAAGTTCCCTGCTTGCCGGTGAAACCCTGGAAGAGGACCTTGGTCTGGTCGTTGATGCGGAGGTTTGTGTTTGTGGTCAGGTAGGGGGACGAGGCGCTGCTGTAGGGGCGCGAGGCCAGGCGCAGGGCGGAGCCCAGGGGCTTTCTGAAGCTCTGCATTGTCGACGGGAAAGAGAGGAGTGGTGGGTAGGCGGGAAGGAGGTTGTTTGGAGACACACGAACTTCTTCGATTAGCTGTTTCCCTCTTTTGCGCAGGAGCGAGCAAAGCCGCAGCAACCCTCCGACGCCCGCGAGCCGATATTCTACCGCTCGCCCAGACCCTCAGCCCTACAAGTCCCGCTGCATCTCAACTTCTCAGCCAGAAGTCCGGGGCACGAATCGACTTTTGAGCTTTGAACTTTTTGTCGCCGACACTCGACTTTTGACGTTTCCACTGCTCACCAACCTCTGTTGGACAGCTGCTTCCTTCACCAATAACACTCGGGAAGGCTCTCAGGCTGCCAAATTTCATCGGACCTCAAACCCACCCTTCGCCCTCGCCCACGCCCTAGCCCCAGCCCCAGCCCGCGCCGCTGCAGGCCCAGGCTATAATCCACAATGGCGACCATGACCATGACGGCCACCGAGCCCAAGGCCAAGCACTCGCGAGTCCCCAAAGGCGTCAAACTGCCCCCAGAGAACGAACGATACATGCGCGCTTGCGCCGACGTTGCTAGCGCCCTGGTCGAGGACTATGAAAGCCAGCTGGATGGCAAGAAACCCAAGAAGGACCTGAACCTCAACACCCTGCGCAACAATATTGCCAAAAAGCATTTCCTCAGCAACACCCCGCCTCTTACCGCCATCATCAATGCCGTCCCCGAACACTACAAAAAGTACATTTTGCCTCGCTTGATCGCAAAGCCTATTCGAAGTGCCTCTGGTATAGCCGTTGTCGCCGTCATGTGTAAGCCGCACAGATGTCCTCACATTTCATACACTGGAAACATCTGCGTCTACTGTCCCGGAGGCCCCGACTCGGACTTTGAATATTCGACTCAGTCATACACCGGATACGAGCCGACTTCGATGCGTGCCATTCGCGCGAGATATGACCCCTTTGAGCAAGCAAGAGGAAGAGTGGATCAGATCAAGTCTTTGGGCCATTCGGTCGACAAGGTGGAATATATCATCATGGGCGGCACGTTCATGTCACTTCCCGTCAGCTACAGAGAAGAGTTTATTTCTCAGCTACACAACGCTCTGAGCGGTTTCCAAGCGACCAATGTCGATGAAGCTGTTTTGGCTGGTGAGATGAGTAGCACAAAGTGTGTCGGTATCACCATCGAGACAAGACCCGATTACTGCTTGGATCAGCATTTGAGCGATATGCTACGTTATGGATGTACCCGCTTGGAGATTGGTGTCCAGTCACTATACGAGGATGTCGCTCGCGACACCAACAGAGGTCACACAGTCGCCGCAGTTGCAGAGACTTTCAAATTGGCCAAAGATGCAGGCTTCAAGGTTGTGAGCCACATGATGCCCGATTTGCCCAACGTCGGCATGGAAAGAGATCTGGATCAGTTCAGAGAGTACTTTGAGAACCCAGCCTTCAGAACAGATGGTTTGAAGATTTACCCTACACTCGTCATCCGAGGTACTGGTTTGTACGAGCTATGGAGAACGGGTCGCTACAAGAACTACACACCCAACGCGCTGATCGATCTCGTTGCTCGCATTCTGGCATTGGTGCCGCCATGGACGCGCATCTACCGTGTGCAGCGTGACATTCCGATGCCTCTGGTCACTTCTGGTGTCGAGAACGGCAATCTGCGCGAGCTGGCCTTGTCACGTATGAAAGACTTTGGCACAACTTGTCGTGACGTCCGAACGCGCGAGGTCGGTATCAACGAAGTCAAGAACAAGATCCGGCCATCACAAGTAGAGTTGGTCCGCCGTGATTACACGGCAAACGGCGGGTGGGAGACATTCCTGGCCTATGAAGATCCCAAGCAAGATATCTTGATTGGATTGCTGCGTCTACGCAAGTGCAGCTCGACGCATACTTTCCGCCCGGAACTCACTGGTCAGCCCACGAGTTTGGTACGAGAGCTTCACGTTTATGGCTCAGCAGTTCCCGTGCACGGTCGTGACCCGAGGAAGTTCCAACACCAAGGCTACGGTACGCTATTGATGGAAGAGGCCGAGAGAATTGCGCGTGACGAGCACGGCAGTGAGAAGCTCAGCATCATATCTGGCGTTGGTGTACGCAGCTACTACGCCAAGCTTGGATACTGGCTTGATGGACCTTATATGAGCAAGTGGCTCAAGGCCAAGGACGACGAGGAGAGTGACGATGGCTTCTGATGTTGATATTTCTGGTTGCTGGGATTATGGTGCATTTGGTAGAGAAATCAGCATGGGTGGTGGCGTTGAAAGGAGAACAAAGATGAATGAATGAATGGAAGGATCCAAGGTGCAACAGATCAATGATAGGTATAAACAAGGGTAAGACGCCCAATTGCCGCTCAGTTAGAGAGTCTACATGACGCCTAGTGTGTGAGGAAGAAACAGTAACGCCGCGCCGAAGAAGCAAAAAGTGGTGGAGGTGGTCGTGACGTTGGCGAAGAACAGAAGGACAGATTATCGAGGTCATTTCAAGACTTGGTATCGAGGATTCTAGTGGATGAAGTGAGGTTGTGAGCGGTAGGAGAGGGATCAAGACAGTGCGATGGCGCCTCTTGATCTGTCTCGTTGGTGCAGATAAGCTTGGCCGGCGCAAAAGACGAGGAAAGCCTGGAATCAAGTCAGTACTTGGAATGAAAGGAACAGGAGGAAGGGGTTGACATACACCGTAGATAGCGACAGCACCAAAGACGGAGGCGGCGACAGCAGCGCCGTCCTCTGGATCTTCCTCGGAGCCCATGAGAGAGTGGTTGTTTGTCTTGAAGAGAGCACCGATGATGGAGAGGATGACAATGGCAAAGACGGAAATGACAACGCTAGTAGATGGTCAGCACGAAGGTGGAAGCAGAGGTCGAGGTCGAGGTCGAGGTCGGTGTTGAGGGGCGTACCATGTCCAGGCATTGAAGGCGGAAACGACGGGCTTCATGGTGGATTGAGGCGTGCAGCGGTTGTAGGCGGCAATGCGCTGTCTGAAGTGTGGTTTGGTGGGTGATGGAATGGGTCAAGCGACTCGGCGGGATTTGTTGCACGTCCGAGGTTGGGCGGGAGCAATCGAGCAAGGAGGAAGTTGTTCGACAAGTCCAAAAGATGAAGCTGTTGGCCGTGACGAATGTCGAATGTCGCGGGTGAGAGGTCGACGCTTGCCGCTTGACGTGCTTCGTCTTGGCATGCCCGCTGGCCATGTCCGCAGTCGACACGAGTAGCTGTCTCGAGTGACCCCTCGTCGACCGAGAGTTTGCGATTCGGGACCTTGTGCAAACAGACCGGAGTCAACAGGAGTCGACATGATTTCGGGAATCCTCATCTTCAACCAAAAGGGCGAGAACCTCATCTTTCGCGCCTTCCGCAATGACTGCCGCCCTCGTCTCGCCGACGTCTTCCGCATCCAGGTCATCTCCAACCCGCTGGTTCGCTCGCCCATCTTGACTCTGGGCTCCACCACTTTCAGCCATGTCAAGCATGAGAACATCTTCATCGTCGCCGTCACAAAGGGCAACGCCAATGCTGCTCTGGTCTTCGAGTTCCTATACCGCTTGATCCAGCTGGGGCGCTCCTACTTCGCCAAGTTCGACGAGGAGGCCGTCAAGAACAACTTTGTCCTGATTTACGAACTGCTCGATGGTTCGTCAAGTCCACACGACAACCATACTGCCCGTACTGCCCTTTGCTCACTACCTGCCCAGAAATTCTCGACTTTGGCTACCCTCAAAACACCGACACCGACACGCTCAAGATGTACATCACCACCGAAGGTGTCAAATCAGAGAGGAACCTCGTCGTACGCCTACCTCTGATCCTCCCCCATCTACACCATCGCTCACATGCTACCAACAGGAGGACTCGTCCAAGATTACCATGCAGGCCACCGGTGCCATGTCCTGGAGGCGTGACAATATCAAGTACCGCAAGAACGAAGCCTTTGTCGACGTTATCGAAGATGTCAACCTCCTCATGTCTGCGAACGGTACCGTCCTGCGTGCTGATGTCAACGGCCAAATCGAAATGCGCGCCTACCTCTCCGGCACTCCCGAGTGCAAGTTTGGCCTCAACGACCGTCTGACCCTGGGCGAAGAAGCCCTAGCCTCGCCCTCTGGAAACATGGCTGGCACCAAAGCTACCAAAGCTGCTGCTGGCAGTGTTACTCTCGAGGACTGTCAGTTCCATCAGTGTGTGCGTCTGGGCAAGTTCGACACGGACAGGACAATCTCCTTCATTCCTCCGGACGGCAGCTTCGAGCTCATGCGCTATCGTGCCACCGAAAACATCAACCTGCCCTTCAAGGTCCACGCCATAGTCAACGAGATTGGCAAGACCAAGGTTGAATACAGCATTGCAATCAAGGCAAACTATGGTTCTAAGCTCTTTGCGACGAACGTTGTCATTCGCATACCGACTCCTCTCAATACTGCTTCCATAACCGAGCGCACGTCTCAAGGCAAGGCAAAGTACGAACCTGAACACAACAACATCGTTTGGAAGATTGCTCGCTTTACTGGTGGTTCCGAGTATGTGCTCAGCGCCGAAGCTCAGCTTACTTCCATGACCAACCAAAAGGCTTGGAGTAGACCGCCGTTGAGCTTGAACTTCTCCCTGCTCATGTTCACGAGTTCTGGTTTGTTGGTCAGATACCTCAAGGTGTTTGAGAAGAGTCAGTACAGCAGTGTCAAGTGGGTGCGGTACATGACGAGGGCGGGTAGTTATGAGATACGGTAAGCCTTTTGCATCTTCCCAGTATGAACCCTGTGCTAACAGTTCTCTAGTTTCTGATCGTTGCACATTTGCAATTTCTTGGTCTACAGCATGGCGTCTTTTCTTGTAAGCAAAAAAGCATTTTGCCAGGCAGGGGTTCAACGGCGTTTGTTTCTTATTCTTGTTTCTCGTTTATCAAACGTCTTCTGAGATACCCGCGTGACCAGAGGCCATTTATTGCTCTTCTATTTTGGTCCTTTTGAGCTGGGTCACGCATCAGCCTTTTCTTTCATGTATCAAGATTGGTTTGTAAAACAGTTGTGTCGATCATCGTGAGCTGACAGTCTGATGCCCTCAATCACATAACACCTATCTAATAATCGGTTAGCATGAATCTCCTCCAGTGATCTACGGTCAAATCAGCCAGTCCTTGAAGTGTCGTCGATTGCACTTCTTGAAGACAGAGGCACGCGAATTTTGAGAGAGCAGAAATAAAGAGAAGTAGTATTCCATTCAATAAAGTCTGTAGTAGCACATGCATTGTCATTACAATCATCGTAAACTCCGTAGCCCTCCCAATCTCCAAGAAAAAGAAAAAGGACACAAGAGAAACAACAAGAAAGGGTGAAAAGCGACATCTATGTATTCCCGAGTCGCGATGGAAAGGAAGACAAAAGGAGAAACAAGAAGAGCCCTGCAGAGGAGGTCAAGATCGTCCAAAGAAGGCATGCCGTGGGAACCGCTGCGCTCCATGAACCATGAGCCATGCTTTTGGTTGCAGAAAGAAGCCGAAGACAAGAGAAGAAGAAAAGGAGAGCACGGAAGGAAATAAGAGAGAGAGAGGAGGGAATGAGGACGGTTCTGTCTGACCCCCTCTAGAAGATCATGCTCTTGACCTGATGTCTCTCACGTTGCACTGTGCGCGGACTCGTAGGCGGCGTCTCATCTCTCATCGTGTCTTGGTGGGACAGTGTACGTTTGAGCTTGGGCGCGGCAATTTTGCTGTCCTGAGCATCTCGACTGGGGTCGGGCGAGTTCTGTTGTGCCTTGGCTGCTGATTTGGCATCCGATCGTTCCTTGGTCAGGACGACGTCTGTCCATTTGGCCGTGCTGCCTGTCGAAGGTTTGCCAATGGACGAACCAAGTGCCTTCATCCATGCGTCCTTCTCGGCGGCGCTGTCGGCGTAGAAGTCAATGGTTTCGCCATTGGCAAATCTCATTCTGAAACCTTCCTCGACATAATGATAGCCATCGTCCTCTTCAGCGAAAGCAGACTTACGTCTGCCTTTGGTGGGATGGCCTGATGTCGGATCGGCCACCAGAGATTTCTGATCATCGATCAATCTTGTAGCCTTTGAGAGATTAATAGTCGCTCTCGGCTGACGGGTATGCTCGTGGTACGCTGTGAGCTTGGTGCCCTGAAGACGGAAGAAACGGCGGCGCCAGTATGGGCAGTCACCTCCCTGCTGACTCAAGCATCCCTCCCAAGACGACTCCTTGACTTGCTCTGCGGCCTTCATCTCTCGGACCGCCGAACTCATACTCTTTGGCATTTGTTCGTCACCAGCGCCCTTGGGCTTGGGGATATACATGAGTTGCAGCTCGAGCTTGCCTACTGCATAGGGCGGGCGTCTGATGGTACCATCACGGCCACCAAAGCCGGGATTACCGTTGTTACGCTTGCTTCGCACACTGCTGACGACATCGGCATCCTTTTCAATGGCCCATTCGTTGAAGCAAGGTACGTCAACAGTCAACTGGCGTCCGAAGCACTGAGACTCGTGAGACTTCAGAGAGACGTATGCACGAGCAAATGAGCCAGACTTGGCATCGACTACTTCGCGCAGCATGTCCCAGGTCGTCGGTTTGGATGAGGCACGCTTGCGTTGCATCTCTTCTTGCTGACGACGCTCGACCTCGGCAGCCTCCTCTCGCTCTTTCCTTTCACGTTCCGCTCTCTTCTTCGGCGAAGACAGCAGACGAGAAAATCTAGAGGTTGACGATTTGATAGGCTTGGTAGGAGAGACAGGAACAGGGATAGACATTTGAGGCTTCGGTGCAGGAGCGGGAAGCTTGGTAGTCAAAGTCAGCTGGAACTCGAGATCTTGGAGAACAACGAGCTCAAACTCCTGGCCAATTGCGGCAGCCTTGCCGAGCTGGAGATCGGCAGTCGTGACGCAGTGCAACCCATTGTCCAAGGTGAGTTGGAAGAACAGACGATCGTCTGAAAGAATGTTAGTTGTGGTTAGAGATAGCTGTTGTCCAAGTACTTACTGCGTGGCAGTGGTAGATCAAGCTCCTTCACGCCGACTACTTTGACGAACAATCTTCCTCTCTCCTCGCCATCACCGGACTCATCAGTGGTCATGTATTCATCAACCTTTCCTAGCGAGCTCTCATGACCAGGTAACGGAGGAGCCGGGCCACCAACATTGGACTTTCTGCCAGAAGATCTCCTGGAGCTCTTTCGTCTAGTCTTACCGTTCCATGGCTCGGTCGTCAAGAATTTCTCGCCCGCACTCGATTTGCGAGGGCTGCGCATACCCTTGCCAGCGGCAGGAGGATTGGCTTGAGAGTTGGGAGAGAGCGGTCGTTGGCTTTCATCACTGAAGTTTCTATTACTGGCGATGATGACCTTGGTGTTCTGACGCATCAGATATCCCTTCTGAAAGTAGTCAGCACGTGTACAGGTGAATGATGAGACTTGAATCAAAACGTACCTTTTGAGATTCGATCACGCGGTCAAATTCAGCATCCATCCCAAGGCCCATATCATTGTCGAAGGAGCTAAGCGGGAAGTCAAGGTCAAGCTTCATCTCGTGGCTTTTTTCGGAAAGAGCCTCTGGAGATGCATGGGTTTCCGCGTCAGAATGCCTATCGAGGCTGGCAGTTTCTTGGAGAGAAGACTCGGCCATCTGCTCGCCGTCTGCAACATTCAAGAGCCCTTGACTACTGACTTCTTGCTCTGAGTGTGAGTCCGAGCCGTGAGACTCCTGATCATTTTCTTCTTCGTCTTCCGATGAGCCTTGATCGTCCGTTTGGGCCGAATACTCGTCGCGATACTGGTCAGGGATTGCTGGCACCTCGTGGCTCACATGACGACGTTGAGCTCTCATAGCTTCCAAGTCGGCGGGGGTTCCTGATGGTCGTGCCTTGAGCTTACCTTGCGTCCTGATAGTGGCTTTGCGCTCGGGGATGATCGGTGCATCCTCAGGGGGAGGAGACATATCAATCATCGAGCCATGGATAACAGAACCGAAAGACTCGCGACCAATTGTGTGGTCGGAGTCAAACGACTCTCTTCTTCCGTATTCAGCTTCAACGGTGAAGCTGGGCTGTAGCAATTCGGGAGGCTCGAGAACGGAGTGCTTGCTTTGATCCTGTTCGCCTGATGAAGAGGGTGGTGTAGGGGTGATGTAATCCTTCAAGCCAAAGTCGAAGTCGTCGTTGCCCAGGAAGCTCAAAGGAAGACCCATGCTGGTATCATCTGTGCTTTGCGTATTGCCTAGCGGAGTAGCGAACACCTCTTCGTCGACGGGAGACTCTTGATGCTCGGCAGGGATGATTTGGTCAGGTTCCTCCGGTTGCTCGTTGATCAAGACTGACATGGGAGACGAGTAACGACTCTCATCATCCTCTGCATGTGAATCATCATCGTATTCAGCATGATGAATAACAGAAGATTGTCTCTCATAGTCGTCCATTCTGGGCTCATCAATGTCTTGATGGAAAGATGGAACAGCACTGAGATCGATGTAGCTGTTGTCATCCTCGTCTTTGATGGTGGCCCCGATTCCAGCGTCGAATTGGATCGATGTCTCGCGAGAAGGAATGGGAACATCAGGGTCGAGGTTTGCAAGTTCGCGGTAATCTCTATCAGCGTATGAGGCCATTGACTCCTCTTGCAGGTCAGCATCGAAGTGATCGTATTTCTGAGACTTGACGTTGCGCAAGATAGACTCTCGAGATATGCTTGGTGCAAAGTCAAAGCCAGCAAGGTCATCATCCTCGACATCAGAGTGCTCTGAGCCGGCAGTCGCATTCTGTTCGGTCGAATCTGAGGTGTTCTGGGCAGGCTCGTCTCCGTTTTGTGATTTGTGAACATCGGCCAGTGATTCCTGCAGAGCGAGGAGATTCATTCTGTCTTCCAACGACATGTTGGTCTCCCTCATGCGGAGGATCTCATCCTTGGACACCGAAGCGGGACGGGGCGGAGAAGGAAGAGAACGTTGAATGCTGCTTGCACGCTCTGCTGCAGCAGCCAGACCACCTGAATCGACGCGCTCTCTCCTGAAGGATGGCACACCAGGAAGCGCGGGCAGAGGCCTTGCTTCAGCATCTGAATTGGCAGACTCGGACCGACTGGAAGAAGGTCTCTGTTCGTTGGGGGAAACGGTTGCGTGTCTCTCAGTGACCTCGTCATCATCCTCGAAAACATCATCATAGTCGTTCGCGAGATGGCTGCGAGCAACCTCGGGACTCATATGCCTCCAGTCCTCGGGAAGGACAACTGGGGTCTTGTCGGTATCCTCGAGTGAAGCGTCGAAGCTGTCTTCGTCAACAGAAGAAGTGCGCTCGAAGCTGTTGTCTTCGTAGTCCTCGGAGTCGTAGCTGCCCTCTCGTGATCCCGATGCGATGGAAGATGGCTCTGGAGTCTGCTGTTCGTATTCGTTGATCTCAGGAGGTGATGTCTGGAATGTCACGCTTTTCGCATGGCGAGGTTGCGCGCGAGGTGTGGCGACTCTCGCATCATCCTCATCCTCGGGCCAATGACTTTGGTCTGATTCGAAGGAGCCAGCAAAGCGACTGTTGGATGTGAGGGAAGATTTGGTCGGTGAAGGAATGTCCCTGCGAGGAGAGCTAGGGGCTGATGTGTTTATGGCAGAAGGACCTGGCGATGGACCGGGAATCCTGGAAGGGCTCAGATCTGCGTCGGTGGGAGACCTGAGCGGGTTGTTCTCCTTGCGCAGACTGTCGAAGCGAGTGAATACGTTGTTCTGGAAGTTGCCTCCCCAGCCACGGTTGCTAAGAGGGCGCTCGATTACCGGAGAGCTCGAGGGATCGTAGTTGTGCTTGGTCTCGCGAGCATACATAGTGCTGTTCTTGACCCGGGACGCCTTTTTGAGGTTCTCAATCGATGAGCGACGGTGTGAAGATGTTCCAGTGGGAGAGGCCGATCGTTCAGGGCGCTCGGGACTATTTTCCGAGCCAAAGCGAGAGGGAGAAGCGCGGTCTTCCCAGAACATGCGCGGAGAGCGCTGCTGTTGCAGCGGCGACGAGTCGAATGGCGACGAGTCCTTGCTAGCGACCATTTTCTGGCGCAGGGTGTCAGCAAAGGGTGATCGGCGAGCTGTGCCGTCTCGGCTTACCTTTGTGGCCTGGTTATAGCTGGGTGAGTTCCTTCTGCGCTCAGTCGAGCCAATCTCTGATAGAGGGCGCGACATCTTGGTGGGGGAGCCAATCGACGAAGCAGTCGAGTTAGACTTGACAATCTTGAGTGGCTGCACCTGATGGAAACGTCAGCGCATGTGAGAGGACATGCAGAAGGAGAGTCTTACCTCTTCGGTGGCCATTGTTGACGAGGAATGCACGCTTTCCCGTCCAGGGATGGCGGCAGACGATTACAAGAACAAAAGCGTCGAGGCAGATGCGATTGTCGCGGCGCTGCTAGGGTTAGAAGACAAGAACAGCAGACACTCGAAGGTCGACACAAGAAAGCAATGGTGGATGCGAGGACAGATCGAAGAGAACGAACTTGTATATACACAACAACGTGGACAAAAGGTGGAGACTCTTTGTTATGACAACCGTTTTCTGGCGCTAAGATGGCGCTAAAACCCGGGCGTTTGGTGCCGTCCCGAGCTTGCAAGCTGCATCAAGCTGAGACGGAATTTATTTCTGTCTGCTCAGCCCAGAGCCCATACGCGCATACTCGATTCGTCATCTGTCACCCTCGCCGTCGCCGTCTATACATACACGTCCCCATCCACAATGCGACCGTCGGCGCTGTGCCCCTTCTGTGAGGCGGCTGCCTCCATGGCACGCACGACTATACCGATGCGCTCCACGCGCCACATGGCTACCTCGCAAAAGCCCCGGCCTTCACGAATGGATCTGTCGCCAAAAGTCGCTTTGCCCGATGCCAAACCTCCGAGACGCCGTACAAACAGCCCTTTTGGTGGCATGAATGTGACGCACGCCGATCTCCGCCATGCGCCCCGTCAACGCCCATCATCGGCCGAGCAAAAGAGAGCTACGCGGAATGCCCCCGACAAATATAAGCCCAAGGATGACAAGGACAAAGACCCTTTCAAGGCCTTGAAGATGCAGCGTGCTTTGAGTCCGCTGTCTTACAGCCATCGATCTGCTGTCAAGCAAAGCATAGCCGACACCGACACCTTCGACCGCTTTGGCTTGCTACCCACCATACATCAGTCAATCTCCGCTCAAGCATTGAATGGCCTAGACGACACTTCTCCCACACCAATTCAGCGACTTGCTATTCCTGCTCTGCTTGGAGCCAGCTCCAAGAAGCTCACAGACGCTCAGTCCATGCAACAATTCCTTCTGGCCGCCGAAACAGGATCTGGCAAGACTTTGGCGTACCTGTTACCAGTCATCGATGCCTTGAAGCGCGCAGAGAACGCGCAGGCTGATCAGGATGCTCAAGTTGAGAAAGAGGCGGGGTGTTGCTGAGGAAATGCTTTTTGGCAATATTGTTGCGCAGGGTGTTGAGGTTCAGG
>Ga0115842_100510_pt1 | contig 15695 bp, 15 predicted proteins | sample InSIn2SAF170_2_FD_83856 | JGI IMG/M metagenome (GOLD analysis project Ga0115842, IMG submission 83856)
AATTAGGTACACTTTGAATGACTGTTTGATATCACAGTAGGTACTGTACGATTGCTGTGCAATGGCGGCAGCAATACCTTGATAAGGGCTTTTATCCTCACGTGACTGCATTGAAAGGCTCTGAAGTGTTGGCACTACTCAAACGAAATTTTGACCGCGGACGGGTAGTACGCCGCAATAGGCAATCTCGACGTGTACCAGTAACATTCGAATAGACAGTGGGCCGACGTCTTTCGATGTTAGTTCGGAGCTAAAGCTTCCTGGCAAGTTTAGTCCCGTCCCTGCGCGGTAGGCCGTCTATCAACTATACTAAACTTGGTTAGAGATGACATGAAACTGTGCACATGTGATACAGCGCCTGCCGAATAGGGGCTGATCACTGCACTGTGCAGTATATAAGTATCTTCAATAGGTTAGCCCCGAATCTCGATTCGCCACTCCCAGCTCGAAGGATTATTTTTACGCCACGAGTTCGCCAGATAAGGTGGATCTCTTCACAGCCTGGGGAGTTGTTGTCATTGGTTCACAAGGATACGATTGCATATTTTGAGCCACACTGAGATAATCCTTGTCTGTCTTTACTTGAGCTCATGCTAGTGCTGTGTAGGCATTCGATGTTGACCACGAAATTCGTCCTTTTCATGACAACGTAGTCTTGCCTAACAATGCAAGCAAGGCAAAGTACAGTCCCAGAATGCAGTCATTGTAATATATAGCTTGAAAGTCCTCAAATCATACCGAAGCATGATTCTCTTCCTTATATACATTAGCATTGGGAAATACACTTGACCCACAACCCATAGACATATACATATACATACACCTCTTCCTCCAGCCGGAATCCAGCTAATCGTTGTGTGTTCATCATGTCCAACAACCAACATCACAAGAGGTCTCCTTACCCTTCTTACTTACCCTTGCTCTCTTCCCCTTCAAGACTTCTTACTTACCATGCTTCCCATCCCAACCAAGCACTCGATACCTCAGACGCACTCTCGACCACGACACACAAGTCAGGTGTGGCCCTGTGGTCCATCCCTGCCCACATCAGAAGCAGACCGGCCATGCTCGAGCGCTTCCTCTACCACTTCGCCAGGGTTGACGACCTTGCCTGCACGGCTGTGCAGGGTGACTTGTCCCCCGGCGCACCAAAAGAGGGACCGGTGGTTGCCAAAGATGTGGCTGCCATGAATGAGTTAGATACCTTTGTGAATGCAGTGACATGTCAGAAGATGCTTGCTGACTGCAAGGACATGGAGGAACATAAGTAAAGGGGGGTGCAATGGCGAAGAGGTTGACTCATGGGTTGTGAATGGATCTGGTTTCAAGTCACTGCGGCAAGCAAGTGCTCAAGAATAATGAAAATTTTTAATATGGACTGTTTTGGAGAAGTGTTCTTCGTTGTGCTTTTGCATAAACCAGATGATGCCCAATGTAAAATCGATAAGACATCAGTGGCCCAAACCTCAACCTTGACACCCATAGCTGGAATCAAACATACCTACCTGCCGTGCCATGCTATACCTAGACTGGACGTGCGCAAAACGTTCCTACCTTGGATGAATTTCGAAAAGCCTCCGAACGAATAGTACTCGTGAAGTTACAAGCACAACACCTAACCACTCAGTTTTCAAGTGTGATCTTCACATTCTTCTCTTCCTTGGGAATGACCTCGTCCTCCTTCTCGCCCTTGAGCGTCGGCAACTCCTTCAGCGCTTCACCAATGATGCTCAAAGCCTTCTTAATTTCTTCTTCGGTAATCACTAGTGGTGGTGCCAATCGGATGATATTCTGATGTGTTGGTTTAGCCTTATCAATTCCACCGTTAGTATCAGTCGTTATAGTCTCTTTAGGGATAGGGGTAGTTGGCGAAGTATTGTTCTTCACATGGGCAATTTTCAGGGCTCGACCGACCAGTAATCCTTTCTCCTTCAATAACATGCACAAATCCCAAGCACTATGACCATTTGTCTTTGATTCATCGATAATGATCGCATTGAGCAGACCCTTGCCGCGGATGGTGATGATAATATCGCTGTTGAGGTCGCGCAGACCGTCTCGTAACATGTTACCAAGCTTCTCGGCACGTTCTACAAGATTCTCTTCTTGGACGATCTCGAGGGCACGGATGGCGACAGCGCAGCCGAGTGGGTTACCACCATAAGTTGAACCGTGAGTGCCTGGCTCGATGACAAGCATGATATCTTTCCGTCCGAGCACACAGGAAACTGGATACATGCCGCCTGAAATAGCCTTACCAAGGGTGACGAGGTCGGGTTTTATGCCAGACCACTCGTGGCAGAGGAGTTTGCCAGTCCGAGCAATGCCAGTTTGGATTTCGTCACAAATCATGAGGACGTTGTATTTGTCACAGAGAGCACGGATCTCACGGAGATAATCGTCGGAAGGAACAACAATGCCAGCTTCACCTTGAATTGGCTCAACAAGAAATCCAGCCAATCGATCGCCGTGCGCTTCGAAACCGGCGCGGACAGCGTCAAGATCGTCGAAAGGGATTACTTTGCCTGTTGACGGACAGACAGATCCAATACTTGGGAGATACGGACCATAGTTGTCTCGAGATTCGGGGTCTGTCGACATTGAGATGGCGGAGAACTGTGGATGTAAGTTTGGACGATTTCTTGGCAAACGGGGTTGGAGGGTGGATGCTTACTGTTCGACCATGGAAGTTCTCGGCAACACTGAAAACAATCGCTTGATCCTTTGGGATACCCTTCACCTTATAGCCCCATTTTCTTGCGATCTTGACAGCTGTTTCGACTGCTTCGGCACCTGTGTTCATTGGCAATACCATATCAAAGTTGAAAAACTTTGTGACGAACTCCGCAAACCGTGGAAAGACATCATTGTAGAATGCTCTCGAGCTGAGAGTCAACGTCTGTGCCTGTTCGACCAATGCTTTAACAAGCTCTGGATGACAATGACCTTGGTTGACAGCCGAGTATGCAGATAGGAAGTCTAGGTACTCGTTGCCCTCGGGATCCCACACCTTCGTGCCTTGTCCTCGCGCGAACACTATTGGTAATGGATGGTAGTTATGAGCTGCGAACTCGTGTTCTGCATGAATGGCTTCATCTGATGAGGAGGCGTGGTACCTTGACTTCGTTGATGTCTTCGTAGGAGTGTGCTTTTGGTCGTTAGTGTGTGCGCCATTGCTAACGCCGTTGGTTGCTATCGGAGACATTTTGATTTGTTGGTTGTCTCGAGTTGGATCACCTTGAAATACGGCAATTCTTCCAGTTCTTTAAATAATGTACAAGTCTTCGCTTTCTCTTTGACGTAGGGCGCCTCTTGAAGTTTGTATTAGATAAGGCGGACGGTCATGCGCGAAATTTTCCAAAGACCATTACACACCAAGTGCTAGGTATCGGACTCTGATATCGCTAATGGAAGGAGTTGAATCGCTATGCGCAGGGCCAAGCGGTTCATCCCACGCTCAAACACGTTAAGAATAACGTTGCATGGATCCAAGGGAACGAGCGGAGAGGTGGTATGCTAATGAAATGGTTATGAATGGTTACTGAAGGCCCGGAAGATGTCTCAGGAAATTCGTCGTGGGGCAACGGAGGCAAACCCCTCAGTCCTGGACAAACAGTGCATAGCTGCGTAGTCCGAGCAATTAGACCCCGTGCTATTCAGGAACGCGTTTGCTGTCGGTTACAGTAGTCTATTCAGGAAAAGACCACTTATCGACTAAATTCCTTCAGAGCACATCTCCTTTATCATCAATCCCACACACTCATTAACGCGAGCAATGGCAATGTTAAAGGGCCCCGGTGCCCCACAGAAGCACGACGGCTCTGGCCTACGAGTCGCGATTGTCCATGCTCGATGGAACACAACCATGATTGAAGCACTTGTTGGAGGCACAATAAAAGCACTGAAAGCATCAGGTGTCAAAGACGAGAACATCGTCGTTGAGTCGGTTCCTGGATCTTATGAACTGCCGTTGGCAGTGCAGCGGGTATATGCTGCTTCTCAAGTTCAAGGTGCTTCAAGCGCTGTTGCTGGAGGAGTGAGCACAATCGCATCTGGCATTGGCGACTTACTAGGGGGAAGCTCATCACAAACAGACCTTCACGGAAACCTACAGCCGAAAGAGCCAGAACAGAAGAACCTCCCTTTGAGTCACGCGTTCGATGCCATCGTGGCTGTTGGCGTGCTCATCAAGGGCGAGAGCATGCACTTTGAATACATCGCAGACTCTGTTAGCCATGGTCTAATGAGGGTGCAGCTGGATCTTGGTATACCTGTGATATTTGGTCTTTTGACTGTACTCAGCGAAGGACAAGGACTTGCAAGATCTGGGCTTGAAGGTGGAACTGGTAAAGAAGCCAAGGGACACAATCATGGTGAGGATTGGGGAAATGCTGCCGTTGAGCTTGGTGTCAAGAGAAGAGCATGGGCTGAGGGCAAACTCGCTCAATGATCTTCTCGCCAGATGTTTTGGCAAAATCAATATTCTGCTAGACTCTTTTGATCGCCCCGCGAGGCCGCACTGGTACCTTCCTGCGCCACACGCCAGAAATCAATTAATGGTATAGTTATGCGCTTACTCTTCCATCTCATCCTCATCCTCGTCTTCCGGCTCCAGACTCTTCTTAGCATGTTTTTCTGCCTCTTCTAATAGCTCCTTTGGTACATGCTCGTGTCGTCCTTTCGTAGGTCCATCGAGGCCAGAGATCCAGGTCATCTCAAGCTCGAATTCCTTATCCTTGGTGTCTTCATGTGCGACGTGGATGATCCGCGCAGCTTCTAGAACAGAGTCTTTTAGGGATAGTGAGCAGGTTGGTGAGGCGAGATCGAGCTTTTCGAGTTCAGCTTTAGCAGTTTGTCGACCTTTGCCAGTGGCAGCACCGTAGTAGCCCTATTAATCATATAAGTAGATGCTGCAGCCAAGACAGCCTTGGACTTACCCAATATAGACCGCTTGGTTCGATCATATACAATCCTGGACCTCCTCGCTTTGTTGAAGCATCATCGACTTTACCACCCGCACCTGCAGCAGGTCCATTGCCCACCTGACCATCAACACCTAGTTCTGCCTCAGAGTCCCAACCTCCAAGTATAGCGGTCACACCAAAAGGCCGTACACTGGAGTAAAGCGTGTATGCTTGCACGTAACCACCTAATCTTCCAGCCAGTGCACTCATGGGTATGGGAGCTTTATATGTTTGTCGCCAACTGCTCGCCTCATCTCTTCCTCTGCTTGTCAAATGTCGACCGTCTGGTAACAACCCTGATGTTACAACCCCGGCGTTTTTGTCAATTGTAGCGATTCTCTTGTTGCAGCCCGGTTTCAATAGTTTGGAACTAATGATCTTCTCGCAAGCCAGCACCACTCCATGTTTAGTTCGGATTCCGATACATGTGCCTCCATTTTCGACTGCTTTAACGGCATATTCGACTTGGAAATTTCGACCATCGGGGGAAAATACTGAGTTGGACAAGTCGTAACCTGTGCCTATCGAAGTCTACTACAATGTTAGTGCTGCATTGTCTGGTATTCATTTGGCCTACCATTATGCAAGATGTGGCGAGTTCTCGGTTTCGATTTCTTGTCCAGCGGCTTTCGAAGGTGTGCAGGTGGTAAAGAACAGGTACGAGGTGATACCAATGCTGTAGCTATTCAGAGTGTCTCTATAACTTTCACAGGCAACTTGATGCCGCGACAACTTGACACAAGGCTATAGGTACCGCGACCAGGCTGCCAAGCTAGCCTGCAGCAGCAGACAATGAATCCACAATTTAATATCGTCATCAGGAGGACACCGTGTATTGGGCTGCTCGATTTGGCGCTTGTTGGACTTCTGACACTTCAATCCCACCATTACAGATTGACTTCTTCCCTTCTCACACAAACACAATACTCTCCCTGCAAACACACTCCCACTTCTCAAACGAACAGCGATCGCATTAACAGCACTACTCAAGCTTTTATGTTGAGCTGAGACGTTCTGTTCGATACGATCAGCCTAGTCAAACCAAGCCCCTCTTCATCAGTTTCCTCCTTCATTACTCAGTTTCACTGACAACCAGCTCCTTCCTGGCTCTTCCGTCTGGCTATATCTGGATTGGACTTCCCTGGCTGCTTCCACTGGACTCTGGACCGGATTGGGTTGGACCTCCTTTGTTAGCTATTTCGATAGTTAGTCTGAAATACACAATCAATTGCTCTCTGCTTTCCTCCTTTGTCGAGCCTTGACCACCTCGAAACAGCCTCTATTGATCAATCTCGATTCTAACGTTTGCGGATTTACTCGGCTTGGAAGACATTCTGACGATGACTTCTTTTCACTGCCAGAATTGTGGCAGTGTCACCGATATCTCGGGCGTGCTTCAGGCGTTCGAACAGAACCCCCACTGTCCTACGGTTTGTCCTATCAAGATCCCGATCTTGACTTTCTGATTTGTGCCTTTAGTGCGGACTTTCGATCTCCGAACTCGACACAAAGATGCAAGACGATCTTGCTGATTTAATGGCGCGTCATATGCATCTCGGCAGCATGCAAATTCCCTCTCACGACGTATCGATGCCACCTACTCCTCAGGTTGTGCCTCAACCAACTCCAATCGCCTACATTAGCCAGCACTATCATCACTCATCCCATCAAGTTCCAGCAGGTCAGGAATCGGAGGGAATGTCAGCATCCACAATCTTGCGGAACGCCGGAGTCAGCACCGACGCGCTCCTACCATCGCAGTTGCAGCTCTTCAAAAATGCTCAACCAGATCAGCAAAACCGCTTGATAGAACTATGGAAGATTGCTCCAGTAACCTACGGTGGCCAGTTGGTTCCCGGACATATGAGCAATTGGCCTCAAACGAGTATGGAAATGGAAGAAGAAGCAGCACGTCAACGGTGGGAAAAGCAGGAATTGGAAAGATTAAGAAATCTTAGTGTCTTACCGAGTGGTCAAGCCTTGCCTATGGACGCAGAGCCATACATGGACGAGGTCTATACACCAAACACTAATGGTATCACTGCTCAACAGGAGTATCGACCCGCTACTGATCCCGTGTATTCGAGAGAAAAGGAGTGGTGGCACATGGAAGCAGAGCAGCAACCTATGGAGCATCAATATGGGATGTTAGAGCAGATGCGGATGATGAGTGGCTTCTGCGGCGTGTCTGAGGACCACATGATGATTTGACCGCAATTGATGGTATTGAATGAGGTTGGTATGCCTGTCTGAGTAAAACAGTACGCTTGAAGGAGGAAAGTCTGATAGACCTCAAGGATACCCTTGCTGGAAACGTACAGGAAATTCTTGAGACGCATGCCAAAATTGAAATGCGTATGCACAACGCTCTCTCTCCTTATACTTTCCTCGTTGTGCACTTTTGTAGATCTGTCAGCCAGAATATATCAAATGTGGTGCACAACATCAATCTGACGTGACAAGGTTGTGGTTGGTGGCATTTCTCAAAGGCGACCCAGGCCCACCAAGGGTCTTCTTGTGGAAGTGCTGGTGATCGTTTAGCTCGGTAGATGGAGCAATTTCGCTCGGTTCAGCTCTTGCCTGACTAGCCTTCCTGTGCTTCGGCGTCATCTTGCTTCGAAGGACGAGCCGACATGAAGGAACATTCATTGTCATTTTATTTACCTTTCCTAGACCACATCGTGCTTGACCTAGGGCTGTCCTCAGAAACTTCCACCTCGAAATATGGCGTCGCTGAGCAAGCGAGAGCAAGCTCGCAACGAACGAGAGCTACATGATTTATTGCGACAACCGGGCAATTCTGTGTGCGCAGATTGCGCCGCAAGAAATCCATCGTGGGCAAGTTGGAACTTGGGCATCTTTTTGTGTATGCGATGCGCGTCAATACACCGCAAGCTGGGAACGCACATCTCTAAGGTCAAGTCTATCAGTATGGACAAGTGGACGGCGGATCAAGTCGAGGTCAGTACCTTGTTACGCGACACGGCTGAAAATATGTTAACAAGGCCTAGAGTATGAAACAGAACGGCAATCTTGTCTCAAATAAACATTATAACCCCAAGAACAAAAAGCCCGATATTCCACTCGATGCCGATGAGGTTGATTCGGCCATGGAGAGATTCATACGGAAGAAATATCAAGAAAAAAGTCTGGCTGACGGTAGGCCAGAACCACCAAGCCGAGTGAATATGTCTTCAAGCATGACACAGACACCTCAGTTTTTTCAATCTTCTCAAGAGCCGGAACTGCCGCCTACTAGCAAGAAGCACAAGTTCTTCGGCTTCAGTTTACGAGCCTCATCGAAGAAGGGTAGACCGGGTGTTAATGAGGCTTTTCAAGTTACTCCTGTCGAGTACAGCCCGACCTCCGACAGCATGCGAGAAATATCCGATCGCGAACTACAAGAAAAGCTTGCACAACTTCGAGACATGGGCTTCTCAGACAACGACAGAAACATGTCCACCCTGAAGCGCAATGGAGGAGATTTAGAAAGAACTATTGCCACGCTGGTCAAGCTGGGTCCAAGTGCCCCGTCGAGACAAGAGAGCACAAGTCCTGCTCCAGTAGCTAGGTCGAGCAGTGCCACAGCCGGAAGCTCGGCAGCAATGGCTGGGTCTAATTCAAACAATCCATTCGACCAGGTGCAACAGTCAGATGGGTTTGGTCTTTCTTTTCCTGAACCGCAACGCCAAGTCCAACCGCCGTCAAGAGCCGCCTCTTCTAGCACAAACCCGTGGCAATCAGCAGTACCTCCACAGCAGGCTGCAGGCCTTGAACAACAACTTTCTGACATGCAGCTTTCGAATCCACTGTTCCCAAACACAACCGGAGGATATGGCTCTCAATCACAGCTACAGCAAGATCCCCGGTTACAAGCTCTGACACCTCCTGTACCGTCAATCCCGCAGCAGTATGCCTACGCTGCTTCTCCAAACTCCAGCAACACCAACCCCTTCTATCAACCTGCCTTGTCATCTCAATCGACTGGTAACAATCCTTTCCTCCAGCAAATGCAGAGCCAGCCTGTGTTTGCCCCTCAACCGAATCCTTTCTTTGGTATGCAACAACCTCAGGAACAGCGTAGCGTTTCGCAACCCGGCAACCCATTTGGGCTTCCTCCTTCCTCTTCGCCACCCACTACACAGCATTACTTTACGAACTCCACCCCGCAGTCAAGCAATCCGTTTGGCTTTACTCAGCAGGAACCACCTTCTCCAATGCAATCATCTCAATCATTTCCCTTTTCACAAGAGTCCTCGAGTTTTGGACAACCATCCCCGCAGCTCCCCAATTTTCAGTATGGTCAGGCACAGCAACGTCAGCAATCACAACAATTCTCACAATCTGCATATCCACATCAGCAACCACAGTCTGTGCAACAACAAATTCAGCAGCAATTCCAGTATCAACAAGCTCAAGCATTACAACCCCAGCAGACAGGCAGGTACACGAAGAATGATATCATGGCCCTGTTCAACCAACCTGTATCAGCACAACAACAACAGCCGCTGGCCTCCATTCCGGAACCTTCAGAACAAACATATCAACAATCCCATAACACACCTCAACAGTATTTTTCACCAGCACCTACGAACAACCCATATGGACATTCTAGTGCATCAGCCACAAAACGCAGCGTGACCATGCCAACGACATATTCATCACTACACTCTTCAGGCGGAGCGGGTTCCAGAAACCCGTTTATGAGTAATCCTGCATCACGACAGACGAGCAGGTCCTCCATGAACCAATCACCGTTTGGTGTGCAACCGCAACAACAAAACCAGGGCTATAGACATGTGAGTAATGAAAGTGTCAGCATCAACAACCCTTCTTTGATGGATGGACGGCATAGTCCAGATGCATTTGCTAGTTTGAGTTCGAACTATATGCGATGATGACGATAGGATATGAATCTTGTATAGTATATTTGAGGGTGTTCAGTTCCAATCAAATTTGGCATTGGTTTTAGTGGGTGAAAAGTGGAAGAGCGGGATAGGATTAAACAGAACGTTCGTTCTCACAGGACTTTTGGATTAGAAGAGTTTTGAAAGATTAAACACTGGTTCGATTAATGTTGATTGTCGTGCCCAATTAGTAGGAACACCGACTTCAGGTTGTCTTAACAACTGTATACATGGCGACGACTTGGCTAACAGAATACCATACACAGACTAAATAATGTACACTTGCATAATCAATCGCAAAGCCTACAGAATCTATACCACTATCCCTACATACCTCGGTATATTCTATGACCAGAATAGAAGAATCCTGTTATCCAGAACTATTCTATTAGCATGATCTTGTGTCCTGAGTCGATTGGAGCATTGTACATTTTTCAGTAGAGGTAGATACCCTGGGAGGAGAATGGGTTGTGTTGGTAGATTGTTGACTTAAGCGAGATCCTAGGTAGACAGCGTGGCATGGCATCTTTTGATACGTATAAGGTACACTTACCCAAGCAGGCCGCAGTCACAAGCACGTAGCAATTGACGGCCTGCAGGTGATGAAGAGATATGTAAACGCTCAGTGCATTCGCCCTTAAAGTCCCGGATCATTCAGCACCTACCACCTACCAGATTGCTCAGACATCAATATGTACATGTAATAAATACAGCCCAATACAGCCCAATACCTCCCCACCATCCTCGAAGCAGTAAAGCGCTAACAGACAAATCGAAACGGACGGCCACCAACCAGCGTTCCGTCAATGATGGTGCCAGTATTTACGTCATAACTACTGTTTGCGGACAAATTACCTTCACGATTTGGTAGGTTTGGACGAGGTTTGATTGCCGCGTCCGTTCCACAGGATCGAACCTGTTGCGGTCTGGAGTTGGAGTAATATGGAATACTGAATGATACGAGGGTCTTTTACATGGATACATGGATATTGGAGACGGTTATTCGATGTTGCTTGTGGATGTTCATGTATAGTACACAATTGATGTAGTGACTGTGCCATTATCGTTTGCGAACGGGTTACGAATGAGCTTGAAGATATCTGGTTGTCTTAACGGATGTACAGTATGTATGTGTCTTTATCTGCCCTGGTTTCGGGAGTTTATGCCGTCGTTTCTTGGTATATATACGTACATTGTTGATGGATACTCATCACAATCATGTCTAGACAAACATCGATGCTAACAGTCCCTTCTCACGATTTGGGCCCAGCAAAGTCAAAACCAACGTTAGAGCACATTCCACACGAAGCGAGCGAGAACTCAATAGCCCTGGTCTATGGTATCCTTCCTTTAGCTGCTGCTGTAGATTTATTCAACAACTCCATTCACAACTCATACCTTCCACCTCACGACCTATAACATCGCAATAGATCTAAGACAATACCTGAAACACCCGTACTCCTCAGTCAATTAGCTTCACCCAGCTCCCCTTGTGAGTGAGAATGAAGTGGTTAGCTCCGCCGAGACATTCGTTTGCGAGACGGTGCTTGAATGCCGGAATACCGGACATGGGCGTTGGATTTTGGACTGGGTTACCTGATTGGGGAATTGTATTCGCCTCACGTGGTACAGTATATTGACTGAGATGCTGCAAGGACACCTGCATTCTCTGATGATGCAGTTGTACAGTACATGTAGTGTCTATTTTCACGATGTTCGTTGATGGTTCACTAGGAATGGAATAGTGTTGAGATATATTGTGCTGGCTTCCCTTCCTATCACTACATAGTAAATGACCAGTCTAACTATATACAGCACATCACTGTCGTAGCTAAGATGAGCTTCGTGCAATGTCTGGGTCTTGATAGGATCATCTCCAAGCGAACATCGTCTTCGTCGGTATTGATTTAACAGTTTTTGCACGACAATTTACAGTATTGTGCTTCAGAACAGGTAACAAAATAACGTGATAATATTAAATATGTAATCTAGCAACAAAGAAATTTAATGGTGAGTCTTCATAATCTCACTTGCAATCCTACTCTTACTTCTAATCTTCTCACCCTTAAACACCAATACCCATGGTACAATTGTAAGAAGTGCTGCCACGCCACCAAGCAGACTACTAGCACCTGGAAAGCCAAGTCGTCTAAACATGATCTCCGAGAACAGTGGAAAAACTGCAGCTAGAATATTTCGACAAAAGGACTGACACGCAAGAGCTGAAGAGGCATATCGATGGTAGACGTCCGCAAGGTAATTGAAGACAGCGAGGTAGATGCTGAAGATACCCATTATAGCGCAGCCGATACCGAGACATGGCACGATCCATGGGATACCAGGGTAGGATGTCCAGCCGAACCAAAACAAGCCAATTGGGAGGAGGGCGGCTTCGAGACAGGCGAAATAGAGACGGCCTTCAGGGGCAGAGAGAAGCTTGGGATAATACTTTTTGGCGACTTTCTCTTGAGTGATGGAGACAACGAGGATTAGAAGGACGCCGATGATGAGCGATGCGAAGGTGGCACCGACTTGTTCGGTGGTAAAGTTGTGGTTTGTGCGAAAGACCAGGGGGAGGACGTTGAGGGTCATGTAGAGGACACCCCAGGCGAAGGCTGCCCAAAGTGAGAAGAAGAAGACGACTGGTTCGGTGAAGAGGAGTTTGAAAGGGGTGGTGAGAGAGAGATATATCATGTGTAGGATATCCTTCTTGGAAGCATCGGACGGTACATTGTATCGAACTTGAGGAACGCGTGACGAGGGTTTGTCTTCTTGTGCAGCGGTTTTGGTGTTGTCTTTTTCAATATCATCGAGATACTTGTTGAGAATGGCAGCTTTGCGAGATAAGAGGACGGAACCTCGAGTTTCCTTGAAGAATACAACAATGCCAGCCATAACTATGCCGAGCGCAATAACCTGGTGCCAGAAAACCCATCGCCAGAAAACGCGCGTGACGACAAAACCGGTCAGCATAGGTCCAAAGCCTGTTCCTGCCAGTGCTGAAGCTGAATACAGAGCCATTGGTGTATTTCTATACTCAGCGTGGTAGACGTCGCTAAGTACACCACCAATTATGGTAGCAAATGTGCTCGCGCCTGCACCCACAAAGAACCGAGCAACGATTAGGCCAGCAAAAGACTGTGTGACTGCACAACCAATCTGTGCGACAAAGAAAATCAATCCTGAGGCAAGGAAGACAGGTCTTCGACCGTTGAGTTCAGATAGTGGCGCAAGAAACATGGGCGAGCATGCAAAACCCACACACCATGCTGTCACACCAGTTTGATATGCTTCGTTACTGACGTGGAACTTGGCTTGTAAAGGTCCTGAGGCAATAGAATAAGAACCTGCTGAATAAGCTGCTAAAAAGGTAGAGGCGCAAGAGAGAATAAGACATGTATTCTTCCGTGTGGCGGACCATTTGAACGGAGAGTCATATTGCTTGAGGTTGGGCGCTCTAATTGAGTTCGTCGATAGATGAGCAGTGGTAAGTACTTCTGTTTCGAATGTCAAATCTTCGTATCGTATTGAACCGGTATTCTCGGCAAGATCTCTCGACTTGGTGTTGCTTTGGTGAGATACATGGCTCTTTGCTTGATGCAGCGACTCGAGTTCTCTGTTGGCTTCAATACTCGGACTTCGTGATCGGGATGTCATGGCTGTCGATGCATGTGGCAGCAAGGCGATTACAAAACAGAGATGCAGAGAGACGAATGATGATAGTAGAAAGTTTTGGACTAAGGTGATGGTTGGCATTACTGTACATGACGCAGGGGAAGGTCGCCGGGCGGACTCCACGGCGAGCCTCCCGAGCCTTTTTTGCGGCACATCACTTGGCCGTTTCAGGCAGGATTGCCGAGATGTGGTTTTGAAGATGAGAAATTGGCCAATCAAATTACTGAATGGGTGCCGTTAGCCGACGTGGATTCTTGGGCTGTTGTGTTGCTGACTCACAAACAAATATCCAACTATCGCACGTGCAACGGACGTGTTTGTCTGGTCGTGCCCAAGTCAGCTGCTTTTTGATGCGGTCAAAGCTGCTGGCACCTTGCCGATGAACGATGGCCATAGGTGGGTATCGTTGTACCTTTTCCAAGATTAACCATATGACCAAGATAAACAGCTCCCAAGACGAATTGATTCCTTCCTCAGTCTACTGTTGAACCCGTGCTAGAGATAACGAGCAGAGATATCAGGCGAGGCGAACAGATGTGTCTTTGACTGTTGCTACAGCCAGCGCATTGAAAATGTAAAATTGGTAGCAATGAGGGGTATATGGCATTTGCATCGACGTTTCTCCGTCTATCAGCTGGTTGTAGGTGGCTCAACTCTTCTTCAATTACCGCAAACCAGCCAATCTTCGATCTTGGACTTCTGTAAGTGCTCGACTTCCGCTCAAGAACGTCACAGTGCCAACAGCGCAAAGTGCTGGTAAAGTCTGGAACAAATTCCAGCTCGAATAGTACATGAATAGGATACCTTCGATTCCAATGATGGATCCAACAAACAAAGCGTGAGCGAGCGGAGCATCCGACAAGGCCTGCTGGAAATGATTGACGTTGCCACCAAGAAAGAGCCACTGGTTGTGTTAGCCTGGCCATCTCTCTCTGCCAAGGGGTCGAACTTACAGCGCCCAGTAAGACGGGAAGTGTAGCAATAGCTGCGAGTGTGAAGACAGTGCTAATCAGAATGTTGGGCATCTTTTGATCAACACGGAAGATATGGTGTATCTCAGGAAGCTTGCCATAACGTAGTGGCTTCTCACCGGCGCCTGTCGGTACGCCCTTGTCGCTGACCACGTTCAGTGTAAAAGCTTCTGAGTTGTATCCCGTCGATGGCCCAAAAGAGGCAATGACGAGGCTAGCTGTGACCTTGGATTCGCTTCGCAAGAATTGTGTAGGAAGTTCTTTCTGTGTCTATGTACCCTATTAGCATGTCGAGCGGTGACTTTCCTTGATTCCATACCAAGTCAAGTTTTGCCTTCCCAGAATCCTTTACATTCAGAGGATACGAAACATCAAGGTTCGAAGCAGAATCCCTCAATAGCAAGAAGGCCTGGTGTGGCCGCTTGGCCGACTTTCCTTCTTGTGCTGTGAGGATGATCTTGAGGCTGTCGCTCGGTCCAAAGTTAATGGCTTTCGATATCAGCTTGCCAGGAGTCAAACTTTAGTTTGTTAGCCTCGGTGCTGCTTGCTAGGGAGAATTGGCTAGCAAACCTGTCTTTCTGGCTACCTCCTACACCTGTACCTTTACTCTGCACTGATACAGTGCCATCTGTAAAGGTCCAACCTGCTGCCAGTACTTTTGTTGCTGACAGAGCAAATATGCTTGCCTGAAGCAAACTGTGTAGTAACTTCATTCTGCTGAGACTGTTGTTGATTGAGTAATAAGTATATAGTCAGATCTGTCTGGAGCATGGATATCGAACAACTGCGGCATTCGTGTTCAATTCACTTGTAGAAAGTTTGCCGAATTGTGCCAGCCACAGGGTCGGCCCTAACCCTAACCCTGGTTTTATGGCCTGCTAATATCAAGTACAGCGGAATGGGAACGACAACTGTGAGCACTCACCAACAAGGGAACAGCAGAAGTACTCGGAAGTATAGACATATCGTTCTGAATGGATTGCTCTATCTATACATATACTGCATGTTTCGCGTGGAAGAGCCAGGTTGATGTGATAATACACCAGCACTTGGGCGGAAGTATGGCACCAAATCATGATCGGCAGACTCCCGAAGACTGCAGTGATCAAGGAAGGACAACATGCTCAGCTACTTTTTGATGTGAATGCTGTTATTGCATATCCTCACCATACTGTCGC
>Ga0115842_100444_pt1 | contig 15652 bp, 10 predicted proteins | sample InSIn2SAF170_2_FD_83856 | JGI IMG/M metagenome (GOLD analysis project Ga0115842, IMG submission 83856)
CATCAGTATTCTTGACGTAGTTAAAGCCCTCTAAGAGGGAAACAGTCCACGGCCTGAGCCAACGCGGCCACTTTAGGAAATTTATTAATGTAAAATAAAGTAAATTTACATAAGCTTCTCTCATGAACGGTCACCTAACAAATGACCCTCCATGCTCCTTAAATAGAGACCATGGACCAATCGGGTGTTAAGTCACATATCAAGTATCGGTAATATCGAGGAGACAATGAATCGTTAGATCACTTCATATCTAGAACATATTGTGACAGTCGGATTGTAAGTTACAAAAAATACATACTAAAGAAACATACTTTACCTAACTATACACTAGACCAAGTTATACTTAATTATTTCCTATGTGTCGAAATATCCTAACATCCCCCGTTAAGAACAACTTGGGATAGGATTGAAGGATGTACAAAGATGACACAATAGGATAAAGGAGGCTTTATAGCCTATTCCCCCCTTAGTGACAACTTCCTGAACTCCAACCATAAATTGAAGTTCAGTAAGATTTGCTTCTGTGAGAGCCTTTGTAAAGATGCCTGTAACTTAATCATCGGTTGAACAATATTGCACTTCAAGAACATGGTCACGAATGAGATTTCTGATGAAGTGCATGTGTAGTTCAATGTGTTTGTTACACTGATGTTGGACTAGATTTTTTCATAGTTGAATGGCACTTTGATTATTACACCAAAGTATAGTCAGATGTTGCTACTAAAAACCAAACTCTAACAGGATCTGACGAAGCCACAAGGATTCCTTACTAGCTTCAACGGTGCCACGATACTCTGCTTCTACTGAAGAAAGAGAAATGGCACTTTGTTTCTTGCAAGCCAATGTAATAGGTCCAAAACTAAGAATGAAGACATAACTTGTAGTAGACTTCGATCATCAGGGTCATCACCCCAATCAAAATCAGTGAAACCAACCAATAGAGGAGATGCTTCTACACTGTAATGAATCCCAAGATGAAATGTACCTCGAACATAACGAAGTGTTCTTTTAACTGCTTTCCAATGACTTTGATGTGGGTTTTGCATAAACTGAGCAATAAGGCCAACCAGCAAAGGAAAGTTCAAGATAGGTATTGTTCAGATACAAATTTTTTCCAACAAGCTAACGGCATAAGGTAGCATCAACTTCAGGGGGAGTATAAGTGACTAAAAGTTTGGCTCCATAATAAAAGGGAGAAGGGGATGGCTTACAGTCTTCCATGTGAAAGTGGCGTAGAAGATCATAGGCATACTTGGAATGGGAAAGGGAAATACCTTCTTTGGATTGCAAGACTTGAAGACCAAGAAAATAATGCAAGTGTCCTAAGTCTGTCATTTCAAACTGCTTTTTAAGGTTGGACTTCACATGGTTTATAAGGTTGGGATCACTACTAGTAAGGATAAGATCATCAACATAAAGAATAAGAAAAATAAGAGACTTACCCACTTTCTTGGCGTAGACAATATTGTCAGAATGACACCTAGAAAAGTCAGTATCTAAAAGAAAGATATCCATTTTGGCATACCAAGCTCGAGGGGCTTACTTGAGACCATAAAGGGATTTATTAAGCCAACATACAAGGTTGGAGTCTATTTGTATAAAGCCAGGAGGTTGTTCCATATAGATTTCTTCATGCAAGTCCCCATGCAAGAAGGTAGATTTAACATCCATATGATGAACTTCCTATTTGAAAGAGGTAGTAAGGGAAATAACAAGGCGGATAGAGTTCATTTTGGCAATAAGAAAGAAAGTTTTAGTATAGTCAATGCCTTCAACTTGTGAAAAACCCTTAGCAACAAGATGAGCTTTATGTTTATCAACTTTTCAATTTGGTCCAAACTTGGTTCTATACACCCATTTGCATCTAACAAGTTTTTATCCCTTTAGAAGAGGAACAAGGTCCCATGTATCATTTTCCAATAGTGAATGACATTCTTCATTCATAGCTACGTCCCAATCTAGATGGCCTGAAGCTTCTGCAAAGGTGTCAGGATTATAAGTCGTTGAAGCTTGAGCCAGTAAAGAAGAGGCTCTATTGAACTAAGAATGTGTACGACAATGATCTGTAGGGTTACCTGCAAGAGCATCTGCTACATCCTAAGTAATGCGGACCCATTTTGGAAGCTAAGGAGCTGAAGGAGGATCCTGAGAAGTTAGGGGAGGATTGTCACCCTCGTTGTCATCATTTGAAGAAAGAATATTTTCAAAAGTAGTAGGGATAGAGAGAGGTGGCACATCTGCCAAACTAGCCTCATAGGCCGATATATTTTTAACAAACTTTACATCTCTTCTAATGACAACATTTTTGGATTTAGGTTGAAGAAGTCTATATCCTTTGACATCTTCAGAATATCCAACCAAAATACATTTTTCATCTTATGTTCTAATGCTTTATGTTTCTCATCTGGAATATGGGCCCATGCTTCACTTCCAAAAACACAAAAGTGACTTACATCTAGTTTAACTGAGCTCAATGCTTCTTTTGGAGTGTTATTCTTTAAAACCTTAGTAGGAGTGTGATTCACCATGTAATTTGCACAGGTAATTGCTTCTACCCAAAAATTAATACTAAGTATACAATTAGCCATTTCCTTTAAGGTGTGATTCTTCCTTTCAGCTACACCATTTCGTTGTGGAGTATATGAAACAGTATGTTGCAATTGAATTCCATGCTTTGTGCAAAAGTTCATGAATTTGTTGTTAACATATTCTCCGCCATTATCAGATCTTAGCTTAAGAATTTGATGTCAAGATTGTTTCTCAACAAAGGCCTTAAAGACAAAGAACATGTTAAAAACTTCACTCTTGAGTTTTAAGAAGTATACCCAAGTGCGTCTAGAGAAATCATCAATGAAAGTTAAGAAATATGTGTAGCCAGAGAATGAAAGAACTGGATGTGGACCACATAAGTCACTATGCACAAGTTGTAAAGGGGTTGAGGTGTACCAAGAGGCATGTTTTTCAAAAATATACCAATGATGTTTTCTAAGTACACATCCGGAATAAACACCATCTCTGTAAGCTACCACCTTATTTTCTTTATATAGATTTTGAAGGGAGCGATAGTTTAAGTGACCAAATTGCTCAAGCCAAAGTTTTCTTACTTCATCTTTATGAGAAACAAATACCGAGGGAAGAGTTGATGACCCAAAGTTGTTAAACTTATACAACCTGGTAGAATCATCAACAGTGTCAGTAGCTACAATATGTCTAGGATCTCTTAGATCCTTAATTACAACATCATGAGGTGAAAATTCAATGATTTTACCTTCACTTGAATGAGTTATCTAATATACAGATAGAAGGTTGCATGATAAGGTAGGAACACATAATACATCATTAAATTGACCATTATCTAGATTAATAGTTCGAGTCCCTACAACGCTAAGATATCTATCATCACCAACATATATATTTTTGGTATTACACTAATTTAATGAAGTGAACATGGCCTTGTTTTTAGCCACGTGATAAGAAGGTCCAAAATTAATGAGCCACTCATGAGAATGAGAAGAAGGAGATAAATATAGTGCATAACCAGACCGAGATGCTTGACAACCACATGCAGAAAGTGTTATTCCTGAAGATGAAGTTGAAGTTGAAGAGTGCTTCAAATGGATGTTATGTTTCTCCATTGATGTTTCCAAGGCTTCCATATTCTTAAAGCATTTGGATTCTAAGTGGCCATCATGATTACAAAAGTTGTAATGTCTATCAATATTCTTCCCTTTGTTTTTAGTTGCCTTATCATTTTGTTGAGTTGATTTTTCAATGTGAGACTAAAATTGCTTAAGACCCTTGTTTGGTTTAGGACCATTCTTTTTAAGATGTTGCTTATTGCTTATTAGGATTCTTTGAACTTGGTTGTTGCTTGGTTGCGATGGTTTTCTTAGAAGAGTTTCCAATACTAAGAAGAACAAGATGTAAGAGTTTTTCTTGCTTTCTTATTAAAGAATCACAAAATACATCAAAAGAGGAGGACTTGTAGTCTTGTCCTTGAGAAATAAAGGCTTCTCCAGTAAAATGAAAGGTGGAAATAAACACAGAGTAGACTGGTCCTAATTTAATAAGAATGAATAGATAAGGCTACAATCTTCTTTCTTAACCTTAACACCTTCCAAGAGAAGTCTAAGGGTCTTGAACTTGGACAAAAAATCTTCGAAGGAACAAAAATTATTGGGGTCCAACGCAAGTAACTCATTTTCGAGTTGATGGGCTCTAATTTCATTTTTAATTCGAAAAACTTTGTTGAGCTTTTTCATTGCTCCATCGGGGGTATCGATTTTTGTGATATGAAATCTAAGGTCTGGAGAAATAGACATTCTTATCAACCCATGAGCTTGATCTTGCTTATTTTCTCATTTGGCTTGCTTATATTCATCTTGAGGTTTAGACTCTTGGCCTAAAGCTATTCTATAAAGAACTTTACTTCTAAGTAAATCCATCATGTAGGATAACCATTGGAAGTAGTTGATGTTGTTAAGAATAATTAGCCATGGACTTTCGCTTTTAAAATAAACTGAAACTATATGTGCTAAAACTAAGTCTTCCAATGGAAATATCTTGAAAACTTAAGCCAATTAAAAAAACGGCTCTGAAAACGGCTTTCGGATGAAGAAGTTATGGTTTTTTGAAGAAAAGTTGTTGAAGATGCCAACGAACCAAGTGAATGTTGGGAAGTTGATGATAATGTTATACTTAAAAATAAAAAATAAAAATCCCCCATTCCAAACTTAATATAAATAGGTCACTTTAAAAAAAGATTACTTTATGTGACCCACTTTTATAAATAAGTGAAAGTCATTTTTACAATGGTACTTTATGAACTATCCACTAAATTGTAACTTAAATAAAAGATAAAGTGGCTTTAGAATTATAAGTGACTCACTTTTACATAAAATAAATTTAAAACATAAGCTACATGTGTTTCCTGAAAAAATAACTCAACAAAAAGAAAGACTTGAACCCAAGACCTCTATTCTCATAAAGTAACTTTAGGCCAAGTGAGTTAGTTTAAAAGATAAGTAATTGTTGGATAAGAAATTTTTTATTTTTTTTTTTTTTTTTTTTTTAATAAAGTTTTGGGGTTTTTTTTTTTTTGAAAAACCCTTTTTTTCTTGTTAAAAAAAAATAAAACCAACAAAACCAAATGAACAAGCAAAAGTATCCAAGCATTACAGCTTAAAGTTAGATTTGGTCGAAAACTAGATATTTTCCTCAATATTTCTGATTTTCCGAAATCACACTAAGGTATGATGGAAAAGAGCATACACATGAGAAAAATCATTTCTTTTTGTTTCTGGTTTGCCTAGATCGCACAGAGTCGCGAGGCAAAGAGCATATGCAAAAATGAAAGGTATAGATCCGGTAATAAAAAAAAGTTATAGATAACTATAAACCGAAATAAATAGAGAGATAAATAACTATAACTGCAAATAAAGATTGTACACCAACAGATCTTAAAAATGACGTAGCTAGGGCTACCGGGAACCTTTTCGTATGAAACAAAAGGGGTTCCTCACTGGAACAAATGCTCCTAACACAATAGAGCAGTCCTCTCAGCCTGCGAATGGTCAGAAACAATAGATATAGGAAACGACAGTCGGATGCAGTTATACCGGCTTCAGGTTTGGATCACCAACAGATGCAGCCTCGAATAGCTCTGATACCAAGCTGGAATTTACAGGGTAAGTTCCTTAGATAGAACACCAAAGGACACTACTCACAAACAGATCACAGATCAGTACACCAGTGTTCTTGACATGGTTAAAACCCTTAAAAAGGGAAACAATCCATAGCCTGAGCCAACACGGCCACTTCAGGCAATTTATTAATGTAAAAGAAAGTAAGTTTACATAATCTTCTCTCATGAACGGTCACATAACAAATGACCCTCCATGGTCTTTAAATAGAGATCATGGACCAATCTAGTGTTAAGCCACAGATCAAGTTTCGGTAATATTGAGGAGAGAATGAACCGTCAGATCACTTCATGTCTAGAACATATCATGACCATTAGATTGTAAGTTACAAAAAATACATACTAAAGAAACACATTTTACCTAACTATACACTAGACCAAGTTATACTTAATTATTTCATATGTGTCGGAATATCCTAACAAGTGGAAGAATGTGGAATTCCTTTCACCACATTTGAGCCAATGAACCCTGGATTTTTGTTGTCAAAGCTTTTCCTCCTGCTTGGCTCTTTCCTCCCACCTTTTTTGAAGATCTCTTTCCTCCTCCTTCATTTGATATGTGATACTCTATTGGATGATTCTTTGTTGGATCTCCTCTATGCACTGTTCCAACTCCTTTTTTTCCATGAAGATATTACCGAAGACATCTTTGTTCCATTGTTTGATTTTATTTTTTATATGATTTAGCTTTTGTTTGAATTGGTACATTTGGGTACCATTCTGAGGTGGAGAGTTGACCCACCATTCTTTCATGTTTCTCAAGAATTCCGGATGCTCCAACCAAAAAGCCTCAAATTTGAAGGGAGGTTTTTAGGGGCTATTGAAATATGAATTTCAGAGCTATCAAACAATGATCGAATCTTGATTACGGGAGTATTATGTATTCTATTTCTCAGGAGGTTAGGAAGATTACTTATAATATGAGGAATTTGTCAATCTTGGAGGCGATCTACCTATCTCTTCCCCTTCTATTGTTTCAGGTGTAAGTACCATTGGCAGATTGCATGTCCACCAGTTCCATTTTATTTATGGTTTCTTGGAAGGCTTTTGCGTCCCTGTCCAGTTTCCTAAGTCCTCCTTTCTTTTCTCACAAATTAAGGATCATGTTAAAGTCCCCTCCTATGATTTTGAACAGATGGGGTATGCTTTCGAGAATTCTCATGACTGAAGATAACATTTGGATCCTATCTTCCGCCCTGTGAGGTATATAGATATTGGTTACGCATATTGTTTCGGTGATTCCTGTTATTTTTAGGACTACAGTGATAGAGCTTCTAGTCTCTATTGAATAGGCCAATTCATATAATGAGTTCTTCCACAAAATTAGTTGCCCTCTAGTTGTACCACATGCTGCATTGACTAAGTAATTGTAGATTTTGCAATAGTCCTTTTGCAAGGTTGGTAGATTTTCCATAACGAGCTTCGTCTCCTAGAGGAGCACTATGTCTAGTTTGCTAATCAATATTCTTTGTTTTAAGAGTCTTTTCTTTCCAGGGCCATTTAAACCTTTGATGTTCCATGATATGAAATTCATTGAGAAATACGAGGAGTTAGGGTGGGAGCTCTTATCTTGCCCTCATTGATTAATCTTGTGCTTAATTCTTGAAGGAGTTGGCTTGTGATCTTCTGTCCTTGTTTCTGGCTTGGACCTTTGGGGTTGTATTGACCCACTGTGATGTTTTACAGAATCCATTTGTAGGAATTATCCTCAGGGTGTTTCCTTGCTATGTCTATTTTAGTTCTTTTTGTATTAGATATGCTCCTTCTATTTTTTGGATGTATTCCTCAGGTATTGTGGCCAGGCCATTTTTTCCCATACTTCTACTATCAAGTTGAGATCAACTCTTATGAGAGCTTGTTCTATGACTCAGTCCTCTTCTAAGTCTTATTTAGGCTCGAGATCCATATTTATGTCTTCTGAGGGTTGGCCATTCTCATTGTGGCTCTGTTTGGGGTCATCCCCCCGATTATGCTCTTGTAATGTTGGTATTTGATTTAGCATTTCACCTTCCTCCTCGACATTTCCTTTTGAAGTTTTTTCTTCTGGTTCCTCTTGCAGGGCTTCGAATTTATTTCTGTTGGATGGAGGCTACTGACCCTATTTTCCTTGAGTTCTCTTGTTTTTCCTACTTTTGGGGGTTGCCCTGGTGAAGCCTTGTTCACCCATCTTCTTTCGCGCTTAGCTATTGGTATGTTGAGAGAAATTTTGGGGGAAGTCTTCGAAGAGATGACCGTGCTCGTGACATCTCCTGCATCTGAAAGGTATGTGCTCATAGTCTATGTTATGGAGCCATAATTCATCTCTGAAAACTAGTTTATTTGCCTCTGGAAGCACCCATGATGCATCCATATAGACACAAATTATGGCGTATGAGACATAGTAGCCATTCTTGGTACCCTCCGACATTTTGATGTATTCTCCTATTTTTTCACCTATTCCTTTCAACACAGAGGATGACCAGTAATCCGTGGGAAGTGAATAGAGTCTCACCCAGAAGGGGGCCATGGTGAAGTCTTCCTTTTCTGGTGTGAAGTTTTCCTTCCAGTATCATGTGTATAACGCCGCAGAATTGAAGAAATATGGGCCACCTTCAAAGATGCAGTCTCGATTCCCATGAGATCAAAAAGAACAGTGAAAAAACCTTTAAAGCCTAGTTGCAATCTTATTTCTCCTTTTGGGCACTACTTGGTATGAATCCACCATTTTAGGGTTTTTTTCCGAGGGTCAGATGCCCATGAATTTGCAGATGATGGTGTGTTCTTACATGAAGTCTCTTATGCAACAACATTAGGGTCTTGAATCTATAGAACTGGTATTTTCTTTGGCTTTGGTTTGCAATTGTTGCTTGTCTATGTCTGAGGCTGAGACTTTTCTTCTATGGATAGCTGCCAAGAGCACGCTCCACCATTCAATTGTGAGGTGGTATGCTTGCTTGAATCTTTCTCCACTCCTCTATCCCTTGAGTGAGCGCCATTTGATTTTATGGAGGAGTTAAAAGAATTATAGGTCATAATTGTCATGAAGAATGAAGAATTGGGTTCTTTGCCTTTGCCAGAAACTACATCCTGAAAGGAGGGGGCCTCAGAGCTCCTCCCCCACTCTACTATGTCATGGCAGTTATCAAAACAGAGAGAACCTAGAAGCCCTATTCGCGCCTCTCTCAATGGTTATCTATGTGTAATTAAGTTAGCTTCATTTTTTATTATTAATAGATTGTACATAAATTGTGCAAAGTGTCAAGATCCACGCAATAAAAGCTTGAAAGTTTTCTTCGTACAATGCATTTCTTCTGCAGTCCCGCACATATGCATTTGTGTTAATTTTGATAATATATGTTAATATAAATATTTTAATGCTTTAGAAAACATGCTTTTAGTTTTGATATTTTAATACTTTGAAATAATGTCATATTGTGTAATATTGTTTTTAAATTTTGATGCAATGTGAATTTTAATTGAAAAATTAATATATAAATTTAATTTAATTTTAAATATATATCTAAATTAATGTATAAGATAATTAAATTTATTTTTGATACATTAATTTAAATTTTAATGCTTTCAAATAATGAATGTGGTAGCTTGTAATAATGGTTGTGGTAGTTTGATGGTAGTTTGTAATAATGGAAGTGGTAGTTTGTTGTTTTAATTGTAATGTATTTTAACTCTTTTGAAGTTAGACCACGTAGGTTTAATTGAATATATGCATTTGTGTTGATTTTGAAAATATACGTTAATATTAATATTTTAGTATTTTGAAAATCATGTTTTTAGTTTAATATACAATTGGAGTGGGCCTAATGGTTAAGAGCATGTGTTTCGTCCTAAGAGGTCACAGGTTCAAAACCAAAGGGGGGTAGAGTATGTATGCCTTCGTAGCCTTAGCAGTCAAATCCTTCCCTTGTCCCACAAACAAAGGGGCCTCGTACATCAATTTGGTGTTTGTCTTGGCCATGACCTTCAAATTGCATAATAATAATAATAATATAGATTATTTTAAAATTTAAATATATATCGGAAATGATATATAAGATAAGATAATTAGATTTAATTTTGATGGGTTAATTTTAATTTTAATGCTTTCAAATAATGAATGTGGTAGTTTGCAATAATGTGTTTTCCTTTGGATGTTCTTTATTGTAAAGCATTTTAACTCTTTTACACTTAGTGAACCTGTAATTTGACATTGTAAAGCATTTTAACTCTTTTACACTTAGTGAACCTGTAATTTGACTTGCCTCATTTGTTATTATGACTATCTCTTCTTTAATTAGACTCACCCGATTTTTTTATTATTAATAGATTGTGTAGAGTGGGGAGGCCCGCACAATGAAAGCTTGAAAGCTTCCTTCACACTCCCAAACATATGCATTTGTGTTAATTTTGAAAATATATGTTAATATTAATATTTTAATGCATTGAAAATCATGTTTTTAGTTTTAATATTTTAATGCTTTAAAAATCATGTTTTTAGTTTTAATATTTTAATGCTTTGAAATAATGTTAAACCGTATAATAATCCTTTTTAATTTTGATAGAATATGAATTTTAATTGAAAAAATAATATATAGATTAGTTTAAATTTTAAATATATATAAAATAATTAGATTTAATTTTGATAGGTTAATTTAAATTCTAATGCTTCCAAATAATGTTCTTCTTTGGATCTTTTAATTTTTAATGTGTTCTAACTCTTTTCGAGTTAGTACACATGTAATTTGACCCGCCTAATTTATATCTGTGTAATTAGGCACGTTTCATTTTTTATTATTAATAGCTTGTGCTGAGTGTGGAGGTTTGCACAATGAAAGCTTGAAAAATTCCTCTGTAGTTCCACACAAGACCAATGGTTATTTTATTATAAATAGATTGTGCAGAGTGCGATGTTCACACAAATAAAGCTTGAAAGTTTTCTTTGGACAATAAAGTTCTTCTGCAATCCGGCACATATCCATTTGTGTTAAATTTGAAAATATATTTTAATATTAATATTTCAATGCTTTAAAAATCGTGCTTTTAGATTTGATATTTTAGTGCTTTGAAATAATGCTATAATTAATAAAGATTTTTAATTTGGAGCATTCTATAATGCGACTTGTCGGATTTCCTGATCATACAAAAAGTGCATTATTATGGCGTCCCCTAATTGATTGGACGTCCACCGGTACAACCTCTCGTCGCCCGAAGCAACCCCCCGTCGTCGTCCGTCGGTCAACTGCTTGCTCTAGCTGCATTAGATGTCGTTGACTCTCACTCCATTAAATCTTGGCCAACCTCTACCCATTTCAAATCCCAAAACCCGCGCTAATTTTTCACTATAACCAAATCCTGCTTGCCCCTGCTTGTTGCAGCTTCATTCCTTCACCTACTTAAACCTTCACTTGAGACACAACTCCGTTCATTCACTTGTAGAAACATTCACCTAAGCCTGTTGCACATTCACCTAAGCCAGCTCGACTGTTCACAGTTAGGTGCGTCTGCCATTGTTGACTGGTGATTTGCAGGGGATTATTAATCTACTGCACTTCTATTCATCGTATTTTTCTCTGTTGAAATTGTGGACAAATATTTCCATTATATTATAGTCTCTATAATCTGGTAGAATTTATCAAATATTGTTTCATATCACAGTTGAGAAGAGGATCCTTCAAGTAAATAAAATTTTAAGTAAACAGAAATTCAAATAAATATCAGAGGTCAAGGAGGTTTGAGTCACGTTTTTTTAGGTTTCTTCGTCACCTCATCAATCCGATCCAGAGATCCAATCTGATCCTCCACAATCGATTAAACTTCATTAGCTTCATACAAGTACCCAACTTTCGAGCCATGGGATATCCCAACTCAACATATTCCCCATGTATTCAACACACTAAATACATTTAATGAATACCCAATTGCGTAAAATATCCATCTTTTCAATATGGATGAAACCCAATAACATGCACGATTAAGGAACAAATCATTCCAGTTACCCCAGCCCCTTCTTCGTAGGAGAAAAGGAACTCTGAGATGATTATGAAAGGAATCATTACTTATTCAACTCAGCATAACATAAAAAATAGTGATTCCCTAAATAAGGGCACTCTGTAACAAGAGGAAGACTCAAATTCAATATTGTTTTTAGTTGGAGGTGGGAAACATCTATTCTTCCTTCATAGTTTCACAATTTACTTAAGAGACCATTTTCAAACACTAGAGATGAATCATGTCGACATAAATTTCTAATAAAGGCCAAATTTGTGTAGTTTATAGATAGGATTGTCTGAATAGTTTAGCAATTGTTTGAGCCTTGCTATTAGCAACATTTTTTTATACTCTATTTTGTAATAGTTTCCCTAGTTTTACTATGAAAGTATAACAATGGATCAGGGACACACTTTATCTTTAAATTTGCTCCTTGTATCACTAGCAACTAGATTGTGCATCTAATAGGACAAAATAGGATATGTAAGCCTTTGTGAAGTAACGATATGTCAATGTCTCTTAAAACATTAAATCACACTGTCTACACATGAATGAAAATCAAATCATAATTCTTCCAATCCAACCTCTTAATTTCTTGTAAATTTAGGTCGATAGATCTTACTTCAAAAATGCCTTAAGAAATGAAAAAATATATAGGCTACCATAAATGCTCTAAAATAGCAATTAATGCCACAGAAACTGTAACAACGGCCACATCTAGAATTACAGTCCACAAAACAATACAAGGAAACTGCAAACTAGTAAAATAATGGTAAATCCTCTTAGATTGCAATTCTCTAATTCTACCTCAACTTATATATAAAACGTTTAATAAAATACAAGAAAAGGCCATAACTCATTCCAATTATCACAAATTATATTACATGTCATTCCAATTATCACAAATTTATTACATGTCAATTAACACAAATCTTCCAATGAAGGGAAATAAATCAAACATCACTTCCTCATTCTCTCCTCCTCGCCCCAGTCCGCACGGGTGCTACATTATCGAGGAGAAGCCAGATGAAGAAGTCACCGCCAACAAACCCACATAGGTCGGGCTCATCAACAATAGGTTGACTCTTCAACAGGTTTTCGTAAAGTTGATCAATTTTCCTTGGGTTTTCAATAGTTTGGTATGTTTCGACACTATGGTTTCTTTTCAGAAGGTGGTCAATTTATGGCTTTGGGCCACAACCAATTCCATAATTTTTTTTTTCATGCTATGTAATGGTCGCAAAGTGCAATTTTTGTGATAGTACCTCTGGTATCCTGTTGGAAATACTGAGGGGGGGGTGAATCAATATTTCTTTTCAATTGTTATTTTACCAGTTAAAACATTTATATTCAAAACACAAGATGAACAACAAGAATAAATGTTTGTATTAATATAATATTTGCAATAAAATAGATATAATATATATATATATATATATATGGTTCCAATATGTTGCCAAGCACCAACTTGGACTTTTGTGAGGCTCAAACCTCCAGAGCACCAACTCTGTTTTGTCAAGGCACCAACCTTGGACTTAGGAGCACAAACTCCTAGGACACCAATCCTTCCAGTTCTGAGGCACCAACCTCAAGGGCTCCAACCCTCTGCTGTCAAGGCACCAACCTTGGATATAGGAGTACCAACTCCAAGGACACCAATCCTTCCACTTCTGAGGCACCAATCCTTCCAATTCTGAGGCTCTAACCCCAAGGGCTCCGACCCAATCTTGTCAAGGCAGGTTTGATAGTGATTTTCTGCTCCCAAAACTCTTCTTTACTGAATTGTGTCTGTTTACAGCTTCACTATAGTCTCCATGCCACAACATCAATGGCAACCAATCTTCATATGAAGAAGTCTTTACAACTCTTCATACTGTCCACACAGATTCTGCAAAAGTTATCTCATGATGATATCAAATAGCCATCATGATCTCTGATAATGTCTCCACACAACTTTAGTGAGTCTACTATTAGCTGCACTAAGTTCTACACAAGAACCAACTCTCTGTTTCAAGCCTCTCTTCTCACTGTCATGGTGAATGCTTCCAGCGGGACTACTGCACATTGTTCTTACTATTGCAATCTCTTACTTCCCATAAATACGTTCACATATGCTTTAATATTGGTGCTGGCTACTATTCCCTTCAAGCGATATCAAATGAAACTTTATTTATTATATCACAGAATTGTTCTTCAGTATACATTATGTACCTGATTAATTGATCATAGGTCTAAGTCTTTCACAGGGTAACACGATCAACAGAGTTGCTCGTCCTTTGATTGCCTCCTGTCCGGCTGGACCTTCATCTTCCTTCTGTCCTACTGGACCTTCGGCTTGCTCCGTTCTTCCAATTCGCCAACAACAACTGCATAAAGACAATTCTCTGTTTTCTTATCTTGATACTCCTGAACTTTGGCTTCCCTTTCGCTCGCTTGAGCTTCGGCTTCCTCAATGCTTGCTCGACCTTCTGGATTCCCTCCTCCGGTCGCTTTAGCTTCCTTTGCGCTCGCTTGACCGTCTATGCTCGCTTGACACTTCGGCTTCTCGATCCATGGCTTCCTTTGTCTATTCGAGTCTCCCAATACTCAAAGGACACGTTCAAGAGGAAGAGAGGCCAAAATACAAAGAAATGTTGCTTATTAAAAAAATATCAGAGAGGTTCTTTTTCCTTTAATAATATTCATACATTAGACTTCATTATTTACGGAGGATTTCATTGGAGAGACTATACCAACGGGGAGGTCCCACATGCCACGTCACAATCGCGATCGGAATCAGCGGTTTGACATCCCTTAGAGACTAGCGATACAACGGATGCGATATTACATTTAGTCATGTTAAATGGTGCATTCGGGTCTATAATATATATCGCAATTGGCACTTTGGCGGTGTCAATTCTTTTGAACATTGTGATTCAATGGATATGATATTTCAATAGGTTGTATTATAATGTTGCAGCGGGCCCGCATACATATCGCAATCAGTGGTTCGGGGGTGATAGCCCTTTATAACTTACACTATGAGAATTCCGATAGGCAGATGCGATATAACAATAGGGCAGTTTATAATGGTGCACATATATATCACATCTATATATTATATACTCCTCTGCTCTTTGCTATACCCTGTTCGGGTCCGTGTATTACCGCAATCGACACTTTCAATGTGGCAAGGCTTTACAAGAGTCTTGCGATATGGCGGATCTGATAATATATTAAATCATATTGCAATGGTGTAGTCGGGTCCGCATACATATCACTATCACAGTTTTAATGTGACAAGGCTTTAAACGTTGCAATACATAACTCCCGATATGGCAAACGCGATATACCATTAAGGGGTGATATAATAGGACCATCGGGTCCACAACTGTATATCGCAGTTGGGGGTTTCAATCTGGTACTTAATAGAACCCGCCGATGTGATTTCTCCGATGTATATATATATATATATATATATATATATATATATATATATATATATATATATATATATTTATATTTTTTTTTTTTTTTTTTTTTTTTTTTTTTTTTTTTTTTTTTCACTGCTCCAATAGTTCTTCTCTGATATTCCTTCGATATCTCATGATATGGTTCCTCTGTTAACTGCTATTTCGTTGGCTTCTCCACCTAATGCGTGTTCCTCTTTGTTCCTTCTCTTTTGATGACTTCTTCCTCTTTGCAGGACTTCTTGAGCATATAATACATGCGATACTCCCGATATGGCTCCTCTTGCTCCAGTGGATCTTCCTTTGGCTTTGCAATGTCTTTCAATGAACTTCTCTAATACCTTCATACCTTGGTGGCTTTTGATATCTTTTCCGATATGCCTCTTTTGCTCTGATATTCTGCAATACTCCTCTGATGTGTTAACTCCTCCGATACTCTGCAATACTTTTAAGCATAAGTGATAGCTTTGATATGCCTCCTTTGTTAACTCCTCCGTTAACATACTCTTACTCATGCCTTGGCTTTCCTGATGGCCTT
>Ga0115842_100470_pt2 | contig 15633 bp, 18 predicted proteins | sample InSIn2SAF170_2_FD_83856 | JGI IMG/M metagenome (GOLD analysis project Ga0115842, IMG submission 83856)
ACCTAGGCACGATAAATCTTACCATGTACGAACTATCTCCTCCTCTATTTCTTTTCTTTTCTTTTCTTCTGTTTTTGTTTGGCGTGCTGACGGTTGGTGTTAATGCAGGCAATGGGCATGCAAACAGTGTGGGTCTTCGGCAATGAACAGCAGATTATGGCACGATTCCCATCAGAACCGTATGTCAGTGGGTATTTAACGTATGGCGGCGATGCGTATGGGAATGCGAGTTATGATCCCCTCGTCGATGGAGTGTACGGTGGGAGTAGGAGATAGTTCGTACATGGTAAGATTTATCGTGCCTAGGTAGATAAGGAGGGAGGTATACGTGAGATTTGTGCACATTATGCACTATATACTACATATTTTATAGATAACGATTCCATATATACTGTACACTACATATACATGTACATACCGAGTATCTCTTATGCTAGGAGTTTCAAGGATACTGTACTTGCTAAGCTACAGTGAGTGTATGTACTAAAGATACATGTGCCTCATTGGGACCCTCATTCGGCAATTTTATACATGTGGCTCGAAGACAACTTTTTCTTAATCATGGTCTTGCAAAAGCCACCTGCTGTCAAGCATCATAATAGTCTTTCCCCATGAATTCGAATCCAACATTCAATGCCTTAAGCTGACCGTGATATTCAAAAGGGCTGAGAACATATATATAAGTACTCAAGCCCTGCACGGCTGTTCCACAGTAAACTCTCACGTTGTTTATCCAAGTAACCCACCACCACATCCTAGGTATATTTTACAGTATGAAAGAGGACTGGTGTGCGAATAAGTAGGTACGTATTACAATCAAGAAGTATGTACTTCTTGCTTGGTATAGACTTCGGGAAGATACAATACAGTTACTTCAAGATGAATTTACATATAATTTATGGATGTGTTTTTGATATACTGGTCTTGTATATCTAAGTAGATATGGTTCTGTGCACGGTCTACCCATCGCCGAGTGACTCGATTGTGTACGACTGGCAGTTTGAAAGTGTCTTGGTGTGTAAATTCCCAGTCAAGACTTGTTTAATGGCCAACTGGAAGCGCGAGACCATTCAATGCTGACATTCTATAGTCTGTCCGATTCGTCGTAGAAAGTCGTGATAGGACTTAACGTAACATTCACAGCAACCCAGCGCAGATAATGTATGCCCCCTCCCCATCATCCCTCAATAATATCCTCAATCCACTCCTTAACCTCCACAAAATCGCGTGCCCACCAAAGCCTCCCGGAAACTCGATCTAAACCCTCCTTCCGGCTGATGCGGCTCACCTGTATACCCATGCGTTCGCACGTCTCCGCAAGATCCTGCTGGCTACTGCCCGAGGGATCATCACGAATACATATGCCAGTATCGGCTGCAACTAGACATTCGAGGTCGGTCGTGGAGTCGCCGATGTATATCGAGCGTGTTGTTGTGTTGACGAAGGGGGAACAGCACGCGTGGAATTGGCGGACTTTGTCTCCGCTTGTGCGCATGGGGACTGCGTTGATTCTGGATGGGGATGGTGGGTTTATGGAGGGAATTTCGTTGGCGTAGACTTTGAGGTTGGACAGCCAGGGTGGTTGGGGTATCGTGTTTGAGGTCGTGTTGAGTGTCGTGTGTTTGTAGTCGACGTGTTCTGAGCACGCACTTTGGATTATGACTCTCTCTACGAAACTTGCGCTCCAATTGACGCTCAGGATCTCTATGCTGGGTGAAGATTGTTGAATGCCAGGTCCTGTGTTGTGGTTGTTTATACACGAGAGCAGATCGTTCCATCCGTTCCTCATGCGAACATTCTGGGAACTTAGCGAGTTGTCTACTGCGTTGATGATTTCTGAATAGCTGAGATTGTCGAAGACGCCGGCGGCAAAGACTCGTTGTGCCGATGCTTCCTCGACTTCCTGTAGGCTTCGTAACCATGCAATTTCTTGATGTATGGTAGATCGTTGAGCTTTTGCAGGGCTGTAGGACTCGCTATGTGCTTTGTAGTCGGCGGTATATGCATCCACGATGTCTATCCATGGTGTAGGTGGAGGTAATCGGTTGTTGCGTTGTTGGAGATCATACCCGGCATGTGCGACGAGATGAAGTGTATCCTTCTCGGTCAGTGTACCATCGAAATCAAGGAAGAGGTGAATGGTTGGATTTGGGCCGACAGACTTGTTGGCTATACTTGTCATCCTCCGTGCCAATTCAGTAAATCTGAAGGGGCTGCTTGAAACTCGTAGACCTTGTCCGAGGCAAGGCAACGAGATATGTGTTATGGGCATACCCTGAAACAGCTCTCACTGTGCATCGGTCATCTGTGGTGATAAGGTACAATGTGGCGCAGATATAAAATACACTCCTTTCTAACTCGTTTTTCTCAAACGGTGCATATATCCATTGATTCAACTCAGCTCTGAACTCGATATCCTGTCATTGTAGTTCTAATAGCCTGTAAGTTTGTCTTGTGGCAGATGATCCGCGATGGAAGCGATGTTAAGGTCGTGAAATCTCGATTGGTAATGTCTGTGCCATACGTGCGAGTCCGCGAAACCACTTCTTACGACAACACTCCCATACTATGGGCTTTCTAGCAACATTCTGGGCAGTTGCGCGAACGTTACAACCAAAATCCTTCATTCAGAGCGGGATTATGAAAGCAACGTCGTCTCTTGATGGTTGAACAGATCAGCGACTACAGTAGGCAATGGAACCAAGCTCAACGGCATTGTGGCTAGGATGCTTTGTACGGCATGTGGTCTACAAATATCATTCCTTTGCAATCTATTCGTGATTAGTAATAGTACTGTCTCTTCGATCTGTGTTAGTCGACATCAGTTTAAAATTCGAGGCACTTCTTGCCTGAGCCTAGCAACAATCTATGGAACATTAGGACATCTATGATTAACAGTAGACAAATGTATACTTCTGTTTCGCACGCAAGACGCATAGGAAAAGGACTCTTTGTGGATTGCCTTCAGCAGTAATCATTAAAGAAGCAGCTCTCCGTGTGGAGGTGCTGCCAGCAGTTTAACCTCTATAAAATAGACAACATCACTAAACTAATAGCAAGTATGTCCTTCTTCAGAAACGTTGGAAGACAAAAACATTTGGAGATCATCGAATCGCTGTGATCGATATGCTATGCCAGCTCCAGTAAACATTCGTTAACCACCTTGAACCATTTGCTGAAAGTTCTCGTAGTCAGTTTTAGGTGGTAATCGCTATCGTGATCCATAAACGCAGTCAGGCTCAGGTTCTCACATACCGAACTTGGTATGGTATACACATCGTGTCAAACGATCAAGTGTTCAATGCTTCGGTCGCCGTGCGCTTTCGACCCTTGGAGGCAGGAACAGACAGGGAGGACCGATCGCCAGATTTGAGTCGTGGCCAAGAATCAAACGGGCTTCTCTTCTTACCGCCGCTTGCAGAAGCTGCTCCTGGGACCTTCGAACTCGTCGCCCGCGAAGGGCTCGGTAGTTCTTGCTCGCTGGCACTTCCTTCTCGGTTATCTTCGATCTCTGTTTCGGCCTCTTCGTCGGTATGATGGAACTTCTGTTGCTGCTTCTCCTCGGTTTGGAATAGTCGTCGAGGTTTGATCGACTTTCGTGTTAGAGTTTTGAGTGGTGCCGCAATTTCCTTACCACCTCTCTCACGTTGGAGGAGGCCAAGTTCTTCGGGATCGATGACTTCTTCTTCATCACCTAGGTCATCAAATCGTCGATATACCTTCTTTCCTCGACTAAGAAACATATTAGTATGGCGCACAGAAAACAATACCTGAGATTGACTTACAATATGTAGACCATGCCCTCATCTTTCTCAATAGCATCTTCGACTTGTGGATCCAGAGCCTTTTCTGAGGAGACCTTCCGACGCTTTGAAGTGCCTTTGACTCTGTGGCTCGAAACTTGCTTTTCTTCTGGCTTGACATAGAAAGGGTTGTCCTCGCTGGCATCGACTTCTGGAATGTGATCTCTGGAATCGGTGAAGATCGGAATTGAGCTTTGAGCTTCGTTGTTTTCGGCGAAGCTTTCAAGGGAAAAGCCATTATGTCGTCGCTTTTTCTGCTTTCGAGGACTTGCAACTGTGCTGGTGTGATCTTGGAATAGAATACGCGCAGCCATGTTTGACTTCATGTCTTTGTTCTTTTGTGGTGTTTTGACAGGAGTTGGAAGCATACCCTCTGACATGACAGTTGTACTTGAAAGATGAAAGAGTCTCGTGCTTCGCGCAGGCGAACGTGTGTTTGAGACAGAGTTCGGCGAGACCGGTGATATAACCTGCGCGCGACGAGTGGATGTTCTTTTAGGTGTAAGTTGTGTAGAGTGGAGAATACTGGAGTGAAGGTCGGGTTGTGAGGATCGTGAAGTACGAGTGAACTGAAAAGTTTGGGTGCTAGTTGTCTCTGCAGAGCCAGGTGTCTTTTGTACACTTGATCGAGTGTTGTATCGCGAAGATGAAGGTGAAGCTTTTGAATGGTAAGCGCTGCCGTGTAGCGGCGTAGGTGGTGTGCAAGGCGCGGCTTTGATCTGTGTAGGAGGTGTCGATGCCATGGCGGTGACGAATGTGCAAACGAGCGCTCCAAGGATAACTATTTCAATCGATTCTAAAGTGATACCAAAGTGAATTGTCACTCAAGATCTGTTGTTTGATCAAACTTCGTGCGCACAAAATGGTGATTCGTATACAATGAACGGAGTATTGCTACAAGATGCGTGTGTGACAAAATGCAAACTAGCACATACTGCAAGGAGGGGTCCTAGGAGCGGAAAGAGCAGCAAAGCGGATGTCGACGTTGCTCGGAGTAGGAGTGACGACGGGAGGTTGGGATGCCGGTCTGGAAGTGCTGGTGGCTGGTGTCATGGCGCACACCCTTAAAGCTCCACTGCAGTTTCCGCGCTATCTTCACAACGCGTCCCAGCGCGTAGAGTGCTTAAACAAATTGCGTCAATTGTCAACAATAATCATAATATTGTGTGCGCATCAGTGTCATTGGCTCTCGACGACTTATTATCTAAGATAGACGTTGGACTTGATTTCAAGATCGATAAGAATGGCGGCAAATGATGATGACTTCTCAATTGTCATTGACGAACATACACCATCAACGTCAAAAGCTAGACCTCAAAGCAGAAATGCAAGTCATGGAGTGTCGGACTCGAATGTCGAGGCTGAGAAGTCGCGCGAAAAGAGCTTGAGACAAGAGTTGGCCGGTATTAAGAAAGTTAATGAATCTATAGAAGGTTTGCTCCAGAGTCTAGAAAAAGCCAAAGCGAACATGAAGGTAGGTATATCACATCTTTGGGAACCAATAGCTGATCTGACCAGACCGTCAATTCTACTGTTAGCGCTGCTTCATCGTTGTTAAATACCTGGACTCGGATACTGTCACAGACCGAACACAATCAACGTCTCATTCTTGATCCTACATGGCAAGGCGCCAGCCAAGACATTGCAGATGTGGAAGAAGAAGCACAAGCAAAGCAAGATGCCGCGGAAAGACGTGAATTGGAAGAACAAGAAAGGAAGGCCGCCGTTGCTCGTAAATCTGAAGAAGAGGAGAAACGTACAGTTGAGGCTGCCGCACGACCGCCGAGACCCAGCACTCGAGGACGTGGTAGAGGTATAGGGAGGGGGTCAACTACTAGCACAGCACCTGCTTCGACAACCAGTTCTGCAAATACGAGTATGCTAAGAGGTCCAAGTGGTACCCGGCGTGGCTCGAGCAGTATAGGAAGAGTAAGGGGTGTGAGAGGCAAGACTTGAGGTGGTTAAGCATGCTTCGAACACAATTATGTAGAGATAGCTTGAAAACACTATATGTATCAAAACCTTGCATTAAGGCACGCTTCGAGAACTCTTCACTGGATACCTACGTGGTATTCCCTCATGCTAGAGCAAGTCGTCCTTTCACAGCAGAACGTAGGTAAATCTCGCCGTAATTTCCGATATCATGATAGGCAACGCGTGGTTTGTCAACGCATAATCGAGGTGGTGCTAGAAACCCGTTTACTACCCTCCTCCCCAGTTTGCAGGAGCTTTTATTCTCTCACCCCAACCAATATTCGAACGACACGGCTCAAAGAGGGTTAAACATCTCAGATAAGATGGCTAACAGCTTTGCGCCGTACCAAGATGCTCCTGAGATGTAAGCTTCTGACATGGCGTCTGGCCCAATGTACTAACCCAGCGACAGTGAGCGAGCACGATCACCTCCCTTGAACAGACCTTCCTTCGAGTCACCTCGGACACGTTCGCCTCCCATACGAGCAGCTTATGTGGACCGAAACATATCCGAAGTCGTATCACAACCATTACCACCTCCAAATGCGTTTGCAAACCATGAAGCTTACTCACGGCCGCAAGAGCAAAGAGGGCGAGATCTTGAGGCTTTCCAAACAAGTCTACCACTGCGCCTTGACTACGAAGCTATGCTAGCATATCTACTGCTCCCTCCTGCTGGTGGTGTGTTATTACTGCTATTGGAGCACAAAAGCGACTATGTAAGGTTCCATGCCTGGCAGTCGAGTATGCTATTCTCGGTCGTATTCGTCTTACATCTGATACTGGCCTGGTCGAAGGTGCTGTCCTGGATGCTATTTACTGGGGACCTGGTTCTCATTGGTTTTCTCGCTATGCACGCCTACAGAGATGTTGACACTCTAGATCACTACGAGGTGCCATTCTTTGGTCCCATAGCCAATCGTTTTGTTGACAATGAATGAACGTTATCACGGAACGTGGATGCTTTCACGCCAAAGGAGCAATCCTTCTTTCTCAACTACACCGGCATACTACACTACAACTAACTGCTCGAATTGACGGCCTGAGTCCACCGATGCTTCCATTATGAGCTCCTACCCGAATCCTCTTCATGGACCACAATCAGTATAGAAGGTGCATTCCCAGCTTCGTTGGACATTATCACGGTTTTGTCCTGCACATTGCATCTACCGTCAAACGAAAGCGAAGCTGAACACCAGTCTTCAGTCCAATCGTCGAACAGACGTCTGAACAAAGAGCCGGCTACGATACAATCATTACATGTGGACAGATGGCGAGCTGATTCACAATGGATGTTGCAGTCTCCCATGCGGTGGAATTACGACCTGGCTCACGACACCATACAATACTTGTACGACATGCCAAGCGTACGTGCGTGATGATGAGCATAGGCTGAACCAAGGTATTGCATGGACAAGTGTTTTATTTTGCGTGCCTGGCAAACTAGGCAGAGTCAAGGAAAGAGTGCTGTGACATACGCATCCATTCCACTAGAACGATTTATGGAGAGCTATCAGGAGGTCAGACCGGAGCACACAGCGATACAAGACATCGAAGGGCAGTAGCCTGACCTGATGAAGGCTGTCACTTCAAGAAGGCAGAATCATTGCGAGACTGCCAGGGAACTCGAAGATATACAACTTTGAAAGATGTCTTCGAGGAGATCTGGCACAAGCAAAGTCGATGTGAATGATCCTGGTGCTTCGACGATCATATCCGAACCAGAACGGATGGATTGCTGGGGTTGGAAATTGCGGGGCCAGGCCAAGCTGGACTCCTCCAATCATTCTAGAACGTCAATGTCTATACCACAACCTCTGCAACATGTCTATCGCCTTGCGCGCACTTCATGTTCCTTGGGACCCGATCGAGGTAGACGGCGCTGCATAAACTAAATCGAGATACATCCTTCTCAAACGATGAAACCCAAATACCTGTACCGACTAGGGATACTAGTACCCTCTTCCAACACAACCATGGAACCTCTCATCAGCTTCATGGTCCAAGATCTCAATAAGTTCATGCCCTGGGTTTCCATCATAACCCACTTCTCTCGCGTCAAAGTAACACAGATAACCAGCAGTCCCTCGGCAGATAGCCAGTTCGCTTTGGAGTCCATGCTTTCAGCAGCCTCTCTCCTAGCAGATGCTCAAGTCAACATCATCGGTTGGGGAGGCACATCAGCAGGCTGGCTCGGCATTGATACCGACACCGAGTTCTGCAGAGCGGTGGAAAAACAGTTCGGTATCCCAGCATATTCATCAACACTAGCACTATTCCAGCAACTGAAAACCTTACAGCTAGATTCAGTCGGACTCATCACCCCCTACACCAGCACCTTAAACGATGCTATCACACGCAATTTTGCCGCCGCAGGAGTCCGCACCGTAACCAGTTATCAACCCCTAAACCTCACCAATAACATTGAAATCGGCAATGTCCTCACACAAGACCTCGAAACTCCAATCCTCCAAGTCGTAACCGCGGACCCCACTCTCTGCGCCGCAACCACATTCTGCACTAACCTACAGGCCGCACACGTCGCACGTCGCTGGGAAGAAAAGTATAATGTCTGGGTCCTCGACAGCGTTACCTCTCTCATCTGGGGTCTGTTCTGGAAACTCCGGCTCGATCCGAGATCAAGTTATATGGGCGAAAAATGGGGACGTATATTCCTGCGTGAGCCGATTGGGGTCAGGCTAAAGGCCGCCATAGGCATATCGAAGCTGAAACCGTGGGGAGGAGAACCTACAGTACCAAACGTGACTTCCGTAACTACTACTGAGCCGAGACAATTCGTGTTTAGAAGGTGAAAACTCCCCCCTTTGTAGTACGGTGATAGCGACTCGTTCTTTTCGGGTTTGGCGACAGACACACAGACAGACAGACAGCCTACCAATATTTCTCAGTTTCGTAAAGTATTATTTAATCCATTCACAAGACATGTCTCGTATAACGCAGTCATGCCTAAATATCCCACTACCTCAACTGTAGGAAGAATACATACGTACTGTGCGCTTACTTTCTGTTCTATTCATGTACGCGAAAAAACAGTGCTCGGGACCACTTTATTGTAGTCGTCTCTGAACACTCCTTTACATAGCTACCTACTACGCAGATAATAATGCTCAAGTGCTGTAGATACACGTTTACATACCCTCCATCGTTGGTTGGGCTGTACGTGGCTGCCACGTACTTACATTCGCCCCTGAAGTGAACCAGGGTCTACAGTACATCGAAGTGATCATGGATACATACATGTATAAACGTATCGTATGGAACTCGTGGCTTCTGCAATCGTCCTTTCTTCTATATATGCATACATACATGCACACAATACGTCGGGCACTGTACATATGTATATAGGTGCTTAGTAGACACTAGATCCCTGATGGACGATGGCAGCCACGTACGTATCTCAGTGGAAACACGGTCCGTGTATGACACGCCCTGTGAATGGAGTAGACGGAAAGATGGAAAGAAAGGTAAGAGAAGGGAAGGAAGAAGATTCATTCAGGGTTGGTTACTTCGTTTGAGCGGGGGTTTCCGTATCACTGGGAACGGTCCGGATTAGGGAGGTAGGTATGGAAATCGAACTGTGATGGTACTCGTACTTGTACTTGAATAGGACGGGGAAGTATGGAAGTCAGTCACGAAGACGGTGTTGAAGTTTGGAAGCCTTATAGAAGTGTTGATTAAATCTGAATAGTAGCTTCATACAAGACTTAAGATTCGCCGGATGATGATGATGATGATTGTATATGTGCGTGTAAGAGAGAAGGAGAAGGCTGGAACAGATTGATATAGCCGAAAAATTGCAAGAAATGCTTCTGATTCCCTCAAGCTACGCCGACGTCCGCCATCGTACTGGCGGTAGTAGGTCCCTCATAAAATTCCTTAATCTCCCTATGCAGCGCCTCCTTCACGATCTGCCCACAAAGTTTCGCATACGGATTCGTTTTCACAGCGAGCGTCTGCGCCGTCTTATTACCATATCGACCGGCAATAGAAAAGTCCTTGCTGGCGAGTTCTTCGAGCGTTTCTGGCGTGAGCTGGTTTGTATTCGTTATGGGCAGATGCAGATCTTGGAGTGGTAGGGTTGTGAGGAGGGTTAGGAATGAGGGCTCTGAGGCGGCGCGGAGCAGGAGGTAGCCTCTGTGGGTGTGGGCGGAGGAGAGGACCCTGGCGTCGGATGGGGAGATTGGAGCGAGGGGGTTTTGGGGTGTGGAGAGGTGGATTGCGGTTGCGAGGTCGGTTAGGATAGTGGTTGTTGTGGATGGGGTGGTTAGGCTTTTGGGGAGAAGGCGGAGGGCTTGGGCTCTGTTGGCGTATGCTGAGGCGTAAGTTGGGTGGTCGTGGATTATTTGGGTTAAGGTGGTGATTGCTGTGTTGATGTCGGAGGTGGAAGGGGAGGCGGTGTTGAGGGTTTGGATGGCGGATTGTTCGGCGGCTTTGGTTTGTGCTGGTATTGTGTCTGCTGGGAGAGAATTGGTGATTATGGCGCCACCGTTTGTAAGGGAGGCTTCAGGGTCAAAGAGGGCGCCAAGGACGGCGCGGTCGTTCTGACTGAGAGATGTTGCTGAAGACATGTACACAGGTGAAGTGGTAAATGTTGAAATTAGTGGTATGGTGGTGATTGACAAAGTAGCTCGGGTGTTATTGTGTTTGTGAAAGTGTGAAGAACGGACGGAACTATCACGAACATATATGCTTTGGCAAACTTACCGGATGGTGGATACTATGTACCTTGGCCGGCATTGAATGATCTCGAAGGAGTGGATGACCAAAATTTCAAGCACTGTATCCTCTACTACAGCATGTAAGACCGGACAGCAGGTGGTAACACCAACAGAAGTGCAAGGCAATTTGATGCGGCAAGAGAACGATACCTGCACGTCGCCCGGTCCGTTCACGTGACAAACCTCCGGCTCCAAGCGATAATCAAGTGGCTACCGATGATTTCCGGTTCCACTGGTTGACCTGGAATACCCGATCAACCAATCAACGATGAATGTTGTGCTGAGGCTATACAGGGCTTGTTAATGGAAGAATGTCCTGTCAGGTAAAATATGTTTGGGGCTCTTCGCAATAGACTTAGCCGGACCGTGTTCCTCCCATTATATATGACCTTCAACCCTAGTGGTATCAGCCCAATAGCTCACCACACCTGTGACCAAGAAGAACAAATTCAGTTGCAACCACACCCCTTAGAAGATCTCAATTTGACCACTCACCACATCCTCTCGAACAGACCTTGAACAATGGCCCCAGTAGCCATTGAACCACAACCTGTGGCAAGCCATCTCCTTGGCCACTCCAAATATGATATGCCAACCAAGAAATTGACTTCCAACGTCACTGAAAGTCAAGTACATTCCTACCAGGGCTATGACCATGTTCACTGGTATGTCGGCAATGCCAAGCAAGCCGCCTCCTTTTATATTACCCGCATGGGCTTCCGAAAGCTGGCATACCGAGGACTGGAAACTGGATCTCGAGCAACTGCTTCTCATGTCGTGAGCAATGGCAATGTCGTCTTTGTTTTTACCTCGCCGCTGTACGAGATCAACAGCAAGCAATCAAACCTTACGAAAGAGGACTTGAAACTCCTCAAAGAGATCCATGAACATTTGATAAAGCATGGAGATGCCGTAAAGGATGTCAGTTTCGAAGTGGATGATGTTGAAGGACTGTACAATGCTGCAGTATCGCGTGGAGCTCAAGCGATAAGCGCACCGAAGACATTGTCCGATGACTTCGGCTCAGTCAAGATGGCCACCATTTCAACGTATGGAGAGACGACTCACACCCTTATCGAACGACATGCATATCGTGGTGCTTTTCTACCAGGATATCGGATGGTAACTGAACAAGATGCGACCTCCAAATACCTCCCAGCTGTCGGTCTTGAAGTGGTTGATCATTGCGTTGGTAACCAAGACTGGAACGAAATGGAGAATGCGTGCGACTATTATGAAAAGGTTCTGGGCTTCCACCGCTTTTGGTCTGTTGACGACAAGGACATTTGCACCGACTATTCAGCATTGAAATCGATCGTGATGGCCAGTCCCGATGAGCGAATAAAGATGCCACTCAATGAACCTGCTCCGGGTAAGAAAAAGTCGCAGATAGAAGAATACATCGACTTCTATGGTGGAGCTGGTGTGCAGCATATTGCACTAAGAACAGAAGACATCATCCGCGATGTAACGAACCTCAAAGAGCGTGGCATCGAGTTCATCACAGTACCAGACACATACTATGAGCAGATGTCAAGACGACTGGAAAAGGCCGGCCTGACAATAACACAAGATTTCGACACGCTGAAAGAGCTCGGTATCTTGATCGACTTTGATGAGAACGGCTATCTCCTACAGCTCTTCACCAAGCATTTGATGGATCGACCGACGGTATTCATCGAGATTATATATCGAAACAACTTCAGCGGGTTCGGCGCCGGCAATTTCAAGTCATTGTTTGAAGCGATTGAGCGGGAACAGATGCTTCGTGGGACGTGGTAAAAACTCTCTGTTTTCATTTATGCATAGCGTGGTCCGGTCATATAGAGCAATGTCGTTGTTGTTAAATATTTAGTTCGAATTGATCAACAAGACCGAATATCCCATTCTCGCTCTTCAGTGTAGCTCACACATATTCCTAAGCATTTCGTCATACTTCTAAGCACCCCGCTCACGAATCCAATGACGCTTGTTTTAAACAAGCACCTTGAACCTCAAAAACTAGTGCACCCCTCTGTCCTTGATCAACCTTAGCTTCTACAGTCAAAAATTCCATTGCTTCTTCGACAAAATCGCAAACATTTCAATAAGCTAAGCAAGATAAGTCGAAATCCAATACCGTAACAATGGACAAAATCGAAAAGAAGATCGCAGATAGCTACAATGTATGTGCTTATTACTACAGCCAGTCTAACTTAACTTGTAATGCGTCTGGATAGCCCCATTACTAACCGACTGTCCAGGCGAAACACGGCGAGCAGCAGCCAGCGCAGCAGCAACAGCCACCACCGCCACCTCAAGAGGTGTGTGTCTCCAATACACGTATCAAGTCATACTGCTCACATAGTATGTAGGAACATCATCACGGCAAAGACTTTGCGAAGAAGGTTGGAAATGCAGCAACTTTCGGTGCCGGCGCCACCGCAGGCGCTGATGCTGTTAATGCTATAATTCATTAAACAGTTGTATTAAATACTGTTAAATAGGGCCTAACTTGCTTTAATGAGTGGACTACGGTAGAGTATATAGTTGTTGTATAACTGTGCCTCCCAGCCGACTGTAGTTAGTGCTAGCTATATCATCGCGTCGGGCCCCCCACTCCTTTCCTGAATGCATGTGGGTATCGAGTGTAATCAATAAATCATCCATACTACTCACACTTCTTGAATCCTGTTTCGAGATCTGCTTCCGCCGTGCAGCATGTACCTGAGAGCGTCACAAGTCAGTAACACGGGATAAGCTAACCACAGCTGTCTAGGTTGCAGGATCTACCTTTGGTGGCCTACGATTCCTCCACCTGATCAGCACCCGCGACAATCCTCCTGCAATGGCTCGGCGTCGATTCAGGTAAACCACGCAATGCTGAGTCACGAATTATGTCTTGATTGGTCCAGCGGAGCATTAGTTCGTCCGAGTATTGCCTCCATCTACACAGTGTTGTGACTTCTCACCAATGATTACCATGGGTACCTGAGCTTCTAGTCTGTTTCCTGAAACTTCACGAGAGTGGGCTGGACCCTTGAGATTTTAGTGATTACATGCCTTGAAGGTGTCGAGGTATGTGTCTAGCCTGCTCTTACGCGGAGTTGTGTGAGTCTTGGAGCCAATGACTGTTATTCATTGATGGGGGTGCCACTGATGAACTACTGTAAGCTGCTGCTGTTTTCGAATGTTCTACAGTCAGGCCTTCCATGACCGCATAACAAGCGGGTATTCCCTCTCTTAGCAAGCATCGAGGCAATCTGACACGAATGCCGCACCTACATAATAGGCATCCATACATCACACCTTTGCTCACCTCCATACTCTACTCCCGAAAGCAGCACGACTACGACCAAGCCACACCATAGCTGTCAATCCTTTCGCACAACAAACCAATCTCTAATACTAAAATGGGTGACGCTTCAGACGTAGATCATACTAAGGTCAAGGACGAGCTTAAAGAGCTCACCTCCTTGATTGATCCGTCCGAAATCGTCTTACCAACATCCTCATCGTACATCTCCAACTCTCAGCCTTGGTCAATTGCAAAGGACAAACATCCTCAACTTCTGGTCCGTCCAAAGTCGATCCAATCACTCTCTGAGATCGTCGCTCACCTCGCGAAAACCAAACTCTCATATCGAGTCCGTTGCCAAGGTTTCGGCTCAGTGTCAGCAGACCATGTCCTTATCTCACTGCATGCTTTCGATGACTTTGAGTTCAACCAAGATGAGCAATATGTCATCTTAGGGGCCGGTCAAGCATGGAAGACCTACTACGAGCGTATGGATCAAACAGCGCCGGACTGGGCCATTGTCGCAGCCCGTACACCATCCATTGGAGTTGGAGGCTCGACTCTTAGCGGAGGCTTTTCCTGGCTCTCGAGTCAATACGGCTGCGTGTCTGATCCATCCAACCTCCTTGATGCTCACGTCGTCCTGGCTGACGGCTCCCATTTCTGGGCCGCTGCACAGGACCCTGACCTACTCTGGTCTCTGCGTGCTAGTGGTGGCGGTGGCTTCGCAATAGTGACACACTTTAAGTTTCGTGCGAGACACTTCCCGCAGAATGGCCAGCTCTGGGGCGGACCAATTCTTATACCTCGAACTAAGGTCGCCGAGGTGGCAAAAGGTGTCGTGAGCATGGTGGAAAAGGACGCACGTGCAGAAGAAGAACAGCCAAGTACCAAAGGAAAGACGTCCATGTTCTTGTATGTGATGAGGAAAGAGTTGTTAGCCTTCATCGGTGCAACACAGGATATGCTCGTTATACATGGATTCGATGAGAGAGGCACCGAGGCAGGAAGAAAAGAGTTCAAATGGGCATTAGAAATGGACGGCGCAATCGATCAGACCAAGGGCGATATGACTCTTTCTGATGTCTCCAAACTACAAGGTAAGCTAAACACTCCCCATTCTACTGTGTCATGCACAGTGGGTACTTAGGTGATGTTCAAATAATTTGACCATATGCTAACATCTTATCCTTTTTTTCCTTAGAGCACATAGGCGAACTGCGTGGAACAGCCTCTTCTTATTGGAGCCCCGTTGCCTTGACCGCGGCTACAAACACCGTTCTCACCGAAAGCACCATTCTCAAGGCTTTTTCTTGGTGGGAGGAGACCTTGCTCAAAGAACCCGCTTCCATCGGAAACTACAGCTACCTCCTCTTCGAGCTCTTCACATGCTGTGACAACCTCACCGGTCGCGGAAGCAGTGCTTGGCCCCGTCCACCAAAATACACACACCAGGTTCTTCTTGGTACCGGCTGTGCTGCTGATGCGCCGAAGGAGGACGACAAGAGAGCGAGGCAGTTGATCATTGATGGACATCAAACTATATTCGGAAGGGATGTACGTGACCTTGACATCGTGCCGAATGCACTTGAGGATTTTCATAATATTGAGAGGGTGTATGGAGAGCACTATCAGAAGTTAAGGGAAATCAAGACGAGAGTTGATCCCGATGACCGACTTGGTGGGTGGTTCAGACCACTGAGTTCGTAATATGAAGTTACGTAGGTTGATCTAGGACAGAGGGGTGCACTAGTTTTTGAGGTTCAAGGTGCTTGTTTAAAACAAGCGTCATTGGATTCGTGAGCGGGGTGCTTAGAAGTATGACGAAATGCTTAGGAAT
>Ga0115842_100513_pt1 | contig 15633 bp, 22 predicted proteins | sample InSIn2SAF170_2_FD_83856 | JGI IMG/M metagenome (GOLD analysis project Ga0115842, IMG submission 83856)
GTCAAGCATCAAGTATGGAAGGATGCTATAACCAAAGAATATGAGTCTATTATGAAGAATGATACCTGGGAAGTAGTTCCCAGACCCCAGGACAAGATAATTGTCACTTCTAAATGGTTTTACAAGATAAAGCATGCAGCAGATGGAAGTATGGAAAAGTATAAGGCTCATTTTGTCGCTCATGGCTTCTCCCAGAAGGAAGGCATAGACTATGACTAGATATTTGCACCTGTTGCCAGATAATACCACCATCTACTCAATCATATCCCTTGCGGCTTCACAAGGATGGAAACTACATCAGATGGATGTCAAGACCATGTTCTTGCATGGTTCAATCAAAGAAGAGGTCTATGTGGAGCAACCCGAAGGATTTGAGATTTATGATCGAAAATCTCATGTATGCAGGTTGAAGAAGGCTCTCTATGGGCTGAAGCAAGAACCCTGAGCATGGTATGAGAGGATCGATCACTACGTGATGAAGCTGGAATTCACTAGGAGTGAAGCCGATCCTAACCTCTACTTTAAGGTTGAAGATGACAAACCTCTCATATTGGTGGTGTATGTGGATGACCTCTTTCTAACAAGTGCAAACCCTCCCACTCTCAAATGTAAAAGGGAGTTGGCTTTTGAATTTGAAATGAAGGACCTAGGACTGATGCACTATTTCCTAGGACTTGAAGTCTGGCAGAAGCCAAGGGAAATTTTCCTATCTCAAGGAAAATATGTGGTGAAGATATTGGAAAGATTCGGTATAGTAGACTACAAGCCTGTAACTACCTCGATGGAGCTTGACTTCAAGAAATTAAGCGATAATGTTGCTGGACCTCTTTTACGAAATGTTACCAAGTATCAACAACTCGTTGGAACATTAATGTTCTTAGTGAACTCCCGTCCAGATATCTGCTTTGCAGTCAACACATTAAGTCAACATATGGTTGAACCTCATCACATACATTGGATTGGTGCCAAGAATCTGTTAAGATATCTTCGTGGCACAATTACTTATGGGTTAAGATACACTACTGGAGATGTGAGACTACTTGGATACACTAATGCTGATTGGGCAGGAAGTGTGGTGGATCATAAGAGCACTTCTTGGTGTTGTTTCTCCTTAGGATCTGCTTTGATATCCTAGATGAGAAGGAAGTAGAAGTCAATGGCTCTGAGCACCATCGAGGTAGAGTATATTGCTACTAGCATGATCTCCCGTGAGGTAGTCTGGTTGCAAAAGCTCTTCAGTGAGCTGTTTGGATTTAGATTGGATACCACTGTGATCCTATGTGACAACCAGAGTAGGATTTGTTTGTAAGAGAATCATGTATTTCATGATCACTCCAAGCATATCGATATTAGCTACCACTATATTCAAGATATGGTGCAGCAGGGAGCTATAAGGCTCCAACATATCAGTACAGATGAATAGGTTTCTGACATTTTAACAAAGCCCCTGGGAAAGGTCAAATTTTTTACTTTCTGAGAAAAACTTGGTGTCATTAAGAAACTCTCTGATGAGGGTCCTGTATGATGTATGGAGCTCTTGTAGCTCCGGGGGGGAGGGGGTGCAGGGTACTTCTCGGAGCGACATATGACCATAGGGTAAAAGAATCAAAACTTTCCCTGTGACACCCCATAGCGACTATGTAGCAGGATGATTAGTTCTCCTGTCAAGTCTGGATGATGTGTTCTCCATGATGATTATGTAGTAGGATGATTATTTCTCTTGTGAGGTCTGGATGATGCGTTCTCCATGACGATTATGTAGCAGGATGATTAGTTCTCCTGTCAGGTCTGGATGATGTGTTCTCCATAACGATTATGTAGCAGGATGATTAGTTCTCCTGTGAGGTCTGGATGATGTGTTCTCCATGACGATTATGTAGTATGATGATTAGTTCTCTTGTGAGGACAAGATTGATTAGTTCTCCTGTCGAGGCATCCTACCCATGTAGTCTAGGACTCATGGGAAGTACCTCTCATTTGATCAATGAGCAGGGAAATGAGGATAGGGACCATAGTAGTACCGATGGATGCATCGTTATATCTACCTTACTCCCTATGCTAGGATGACCTTTATTGATCTAGAATCAATGATACTGGTTTGGGACCAGTGGTAGGATTTGTACACACTATGACACTGACTTCGGGTTGATTGAGGACTGGTCTGGGACTAGTGGTACAAAATCTAAAAATGAATTTGAGTCAGTGGAGGATGGTATGATACATCCTCGATCATTGATCTAAGATCAATGATATTGGTCTAGACCAGTGGTAGGAGTTTTACCCACTATGACACTGACTTCGGGTCGGTCGAGGACTGGTCTGGGACTAGTGGTACAAACTCTGAGACTGAATTTGAGTCAGTGGAGGATGGTATGGTACATCCTCAATAATTGATTTGGGATCAATGACTCTGGTTTGGGACTAGTGGTAGGAGTTGTATCCACTATGACACTGACTTCGGGTCCATTGAGGACTAGTCTGGGACCAGTGGTACAAACTTTGAGGTTGACTTTGAGCTAGTGGAGGATGGTATGATACATCCTCAATCATGTCTTCCTCTTCATAATTCAGTCAAAGTAGAGAAGAGCAGAACAGAGCAGATCAGAACAAGACATAGTAGAACAGAGCAGAGTAGAGGGCAGAACAAAATAGAGCAGAGCGGGAAAAATAGAGCAAAGCAGAGTAGGGGTCAAGTTGTACAAGGTAGTGCATTTGATGGATGAATAGTAGTGACTGATAGACGAATTGTAGATGGAGTTCTCCCTAGTTGAGAGGGAGTGTTAAAATTGGAAACTAGGGCCAAACTCCATGTGGGTCATCTTCTTCATGGCTGATAATATTTTTATTAGATTCCTCTCATCGAGAGGTGTAGGATTTATATAAAGATCATCCGATTCTGATAAGTGTTTATGGAGATATGAATTTATTTTGATTACAGAATACTTATCAAGATGACTAGAAACTCATGTAGGCTCAGAAGCCCAACAGTCACATCTATTCAATCATCAAAATTTGTGTATAAATATAGGAGGAATTTTCCTCATTTGCAGTCACTCATCTCATCACATCTCTCTCTCTCTCCTGTGTAGAAAAGAGTCTCTTCTCCTACTGTGCAGAAAGAGACTCTTCTCTCACATGTGTGGAAGGAAGATGTAGAATTTAGGGCTGCAACTGCAGATCAGAAGTTTGACCAACATTGACCATCAGGCTCTCTCTTAGAACTACACTATAGGTGAATCTGGATCTCCTCTAAAGGTCACATTTTTTGGTGAATGAATCAAGTCGATCTGACGGTCGGTTTGCAAGATATTGTCTGCCCTAGTTTGACTGATCTAGGGTTTGCTACTGCTGATGTAAATCAAATTTATGTACTATTTTCTCTCTGCTGAATTATTGAAAATAAAGGAAGATTTGATCAAAGGGTTTCCCCACATTGGGGTTTATCCCTGGCTAGCTGCCACATCTTGTGTCTATTGTCTTGGCTTTTTTTTTTTTTTTTTTATTTTTTTATTACCTTTTTTTTTTTTTTACTTTTGTTTTTTATTTGTGGTTTTGAAATAGAAAAAAAAATAAATTTCTCTAAGCATAGAACACACCATAAATTAACATTTTTTCTGCTGCATCTCTGTACTTATGATTATATCTGTAATTTTTTGCGTTCTTGTTTAAAGTTCAGATCAATCCTCAAGCTCTCACTTCATCTTGTAATCTTCATTGCCTTAGATCCTTTTCTCAAACTTACACTTCTGCAATCTTTGTTTGACCCATAGCAAATTATTTACTTCAAGCTTGCACTTCCTGCAATCTTCGTTGATCCATAATAAATCCTTTCTTCAAGCTCGCATTTCTTGCAATTAAATAGAAACCATTTTCTTATGACAGAGATAGTACAAGTGTTCTCCTTTGATCTAGACTTATATAATAATGCAATAGAATATAGATACAAACATAAACACCGAGATGCAACAGAAATAAAACTTCCTTTCATTAATATCAAAGCACTGAAATATGCTTACATACATAATGGAAATAAACTAGCTCGGACGATGGTAGCTTATCTATGAGAAGGGATGTGGCGGCTACATGCCTTGAACTGTGTTAAAATGAGATTTGAAGGCCTATTTATTGTAGAGAAATAATGGAAAACCCTAAATATCAGAAAACCTAACCCTAGGAGATGAAGCACCAAAAATGTGGGCCCCATTGGGGTAAGTTGGTACATCAACTTCTTGGGGTCATAACTTGGGCATATGATCTTCATTTGATGTGCAAAAGACCTCATTATAAACATATATTTTAGGACCAAAATTTTCGACTGAAAACATAAATCAAAGCCTATTGTTTTCCCATTTTCCCAAAAAAATTGTTGCAAAACGGATTCAGAAGTTCAGGACCCAAAAAAATGGAAAAAATAGTAAATTGTGCTACAATTAAGGAAACTGAAAAAATGAAAGAAACAATGGTGGGGGTCCAAGTGAAATAGGCGGATGGCCACCAATATCCACTTGGATCAGTCATACCCCCTTAGGAAGCAATGGTCCCCATTCCATTGAGTTCCTCCATAAGGTGGAGAAATTTCTGCTTAACTTGGTCCCTGGTGAGCCACTTGCCATGGTGCAGGAGTTGGCCTACTTTGACAACCCGATATAGTTGGATATTTTGCTAGTGAGTGTTCTTGATCTATGTATCCATGATCCTATTAGTTGTGGCCTATTTGATGTAGCTTGGGTTGAGCTCTATTGGTGTCAATTGATAAGCAATGTCTGATGTGTCCAACAATGGGGGAAGGTATGGCCACAACCGATCCACATTGAATACTGAGTGAAGGCCAAGGAATTATGAAATGTTGAGTTCAAAAGCATTATCTCCTACAACTTTAGTGATGGTGTAATGCCCATATCAGAATGGGAGAAGCTTGCGGTAGGCCCCAACGAGGTGTTCCTTGTGTAAATGTAATCAAACTTTGTCACCCACTCGAAACTTGTGGCATCTGATGTTGGTCATGACGTTGTTTGTACTTAGCATTTGCTGTGTCTAATATGTCATGTACATGATGAAGGATGTGTTGAATGTGCTCAATGAATCTATTAGCTCGATTGACTTCAGATTGGAAATGAGCCGAATGCGCCTAAGTAGCTGCAAGTGGTATGGAAACATCAATGGGGACATAATGATTGGAATCCCAATGCCACTTGAAAGGGGATGTGGCTAGTTGAGTTGTGGAAAAATCTATTGTAGCTTTTTTTGACATAGGGGAAGCTTTTGTCCCATGTGTGTGGATTCTTTTATTTGTACATGCGTAGGATATGCATGATCATCCTATTAAAGACCTCTGTTTGGCCATCATTTTGGGGGTGGAAGGCCACAAACTTAGTGATTTTGTTATCTAAAAATGACCATATGATTGACCAAAATGCACTTAGGAACCTGCTGTCCCGATATAAGATAATGGACTATGAGATCCCAATGTGTACCCACTCTCATTCAAATAAGGGTTTGGTAGCGACTTTTGCTGTGATACTCTTCTTACAGGCCCCCAGAATGTCCATCTTGGAGAATCTGTTGATGACCAAGAAAACATAGTCATTTCCATGCTCGGTAAAAGGAAGGCTAGACATGTAAACCTTGGAGATGGATTCCCAGGGTCGGCTAAGAGTAGGAAGAGGAGTATAAAAGCCTTTCTTCTTGATTGTAGGTTTGTCAATGGAGCAGGAAATGCAGGATTTGATGTACTTCCCAACATCTTGTCAAAGGTTTGACCAATAAAAATACTTTTGCAACACTGCGACTATCTTTTCTATCCCAAAATTTCCAGTGACTTGACTATAGTGCACCTCCCAAATCATCTTGGCATGCTCGCTTGAAGGAACAAAGAGGTGTCCCAGGTGGAATAATAGCATGCCCTTGAGGTGAAAGTCTAGAACTTTCTTACCTTCCAGGAGAATCAAATATGTGGTGCCAAATTATGGATCACTCTTGTAAATACGTGGCCATTCCGAAGTCTCGTGTCCACAAGAGTCGAGCATAGTGGTCAGCGCCATGACCGATGAGCGATTGAGGTAGTCTGCAACATTATTGGTGCTTCCCTTCTTGTAATTAATGTTCAAATGAAACTGTTGTAGGTATTTGGACCACTTCTTATGGTGATCATTCTGCAACTTTCCTTGTGTCTTTATGAATTACAAGGGTTAGTGGTTTGTGTGGATGTCCATTTCCTTGCCCAGAATGTAATTCTTCCATTGTCGGCAGGCCTACATAATGAAATACATCTCCTTGTCATATGTGGGATACATATGGACTGTGTCTGAAAGCGTCTCACTATGATATACCACTAGATGCCCTTGTTGAGCAATAACTGCACCAATAACATAGTCAGAGGCATTTGCCTCAATCTCAAACGGTTTTTGCAGGTGGTAATATGAGCACTGGTGAAAAGTAAAGGCAATACTTCAACTTAGAAAACACCTTCTTTTTGGATTCAGACCAAAATAAATTTTCTTTCGATCCACCCTTGGTGACTTCACTTAAAGGCCAAGTGCTATGAGAGAACCCCAACATGAACCTATGGTAGAAATTAGCAAGATCCAAAAAGTTATGAAGCTCTGTTAGAGTGGTTGGGGTTGGCCAATCCTAAATAACTTGTATCTTGGCTGGGTCCACATGCACACCCCACTCATCAATGAAGTACCCCATATATTAAACTTGGGTCATACCAAAAGTGAATTTCTTCAAATTGACATAGAATTTGTGTTGTCGTAGGGTTTGGAGGACTTGTCGAATATGGTGGAGGTGATCTTCCCAACTCTAGCTAAAGATTAGGATGTTGTCAAAATACGCTACTACAAATGAGTTTGTGAAGGGTAGAAATATTTCTTCCATCAACCTCATGAAGGTTGTGAGGGCATTCATCAACCCAAAAGGCATGAACAACCATTCACAAAGGCACTCCTAGGATTTGATGACAACCTTCCACACATAAGAGGGTTCAATTGGTACCTGATGATATCAAGACTTCAAGTTAATCTTGTTGAAATATTTGGTCCCATTGGGTTGGTCAAGAAGGTCATCAATATGTGGGATTGGATACCCATTATGTACAATGATCGTATTCATCGCTCGATAGTCAATACAGAGTCTCCAGGTCCTATCCTTCTTCTGTACCAATGAGATCGAGCTCCCACAGGGTGATGAAATTGGCCCGATGTGCCCTTTCTACAATAGATCCTAAATCTTCCTCTTGATTTCATTGTTCTCCAGAAAAGAGCATCGATAGATCAACTCATTGCATAGTGGCGCGCCCAGGGTTAGATCAATGGAGTGCTTGACCTGACAGTGTAGAGGTACCCTTGTGGGTGAAGTGTAGATGTCCATGCTTTCCTCCACGACCTTGTCCATTTGTTGTTGCTATGGATGTGGCCATAACATTCTTCTTGCCCTAAGGGAAAAGCATAAGGAATAAAAATTTCTCGATCTGGGGAATGATCTTACTGCATTTCTTCACAAAGATCAAAGAGATGGAAATAGGTGGTGCTACCTCCAGTATACTGTATAACTTATGGCCCAAAGAAATAATAACATTGCGAAGCCTGGGCTCATACACAACATGATGCTTCCACAAGTATGGTTGGTCTAATAATACATCACAAACTTCAATAGGAGAAACATCACACAATACCTCATCTGTGAAGGGTTTGACGTTGTAGGGAAGAGGACACTATTGGATGATGCATATATCTCATCCTTGGTGAAGTGACCTAATGGTGTATGGCTGTGGGTGTGGTGTGGTCGGTAGGCCCAACTGCTTCATGAAGTCTGTTGATATGAGGTTATTTTGTCTTCCGTTGTCTACAATGAACTACAATGGACAACCCTTCACCCACATCTGTGAGTGGAAGAGCTTCCCCCCCCTCCTCTATATCTGCAGGCTCAATCTTTTGGATCTTAGTGGTGGTAACGATGGCACTAGGCTCCACATCAATAATCTTATTCCCTTTGTCATTCCCCTTGTCAGGTTCTGACACAAAGTTGGAACAAGCATATGATTCAGAAACTTTTAGCTTGGCCACCAGTGATTGCTTTTCTTGACACTCACTTGTGTTGTGAGCGGGGATCTTATGGAACTCACATAATTTCCCTATGTCCTTATTCATCTTCGTGTTGTTTTTTTTTCTTGCGGCTTCAACGGGTTGGCTTGGGTCACCCTGCCTTGGCTTTGTCCCTTTTTTTGGGGCTTGGGGGAACCTTTTCCTTGATTCGGATTCATAGATCCAAAGTCTCTCCTTCTATTTAAATTTCTGCTCAATCTTGATAGTGTATTAATAGGTGACACCAGAGAGGAGATATCCAAGAACTCCATCTTTTCCTGGATGTACTTGTGTATATAATGGTAGTACTTGGGTACCCAATTCCACTCAGAATCCTTGATAGCCAACTTTGTGCGAAGGGTAGCGGCCGAAAAATCTAGGAAAATTTATCCATCATTGCGTTCTTCTATTGCTCGAGGGCTTCCTCAAGAAATATTTTTAAAGGATCTCCTGCTCCCACATCTTTTTTTTCTTCCACCATGGGAGGCGGTCGATGTTTGTGAGGCTAAGCTTACAAGTTTCAAATAGTTCGAGCCCTAACTCCTTATACCCTGACCTCGTTGGGGACATGCATAGAAAAACAAAGAAAGAGAAAACCGCTCTAATACCATTGATCCAGACTTATACAAGAACACAACAAAATATAGATACAAACATAAACACCGTGATGTAGCTGGTGGGCTCCAGTATTGTAGCAATAATGCTACAACTCCTGGAGCTTCCTTCTCTAATTTTATCAACCCGGTAGTTCGTAACAAACTTGGAAGCGACGGTGCTGTATGCACAAGTACTAGCTCTTGTCGCAGCTCTCACTTGGTTAGCTGGCACAAGTCCGCTAGGGGCTCAAGCCAACTTCTATGAGATCTTAGAAGAAGCTTTTTAACTGATGGACAAAAGCTAACTCAAAGGAAGCTAATATACTTGCGGAAAGAAACTTAAAGCCAAAAAGAAACACAAACCCTAACAAACCCTAATTCTACCAGCTAGTCCTACTGATGCAAAGGAGAGAATGCAAACTACGAAAAGAGATGCCATTACTTCTAGGAAGGTAAAATACATGTGTCTAAGTTATCACTATCTGAAGAAAACATCTTTTTGTATTTTTGATTAAGTTATTAGAATTATCATGCATGTGATTTTAACTGGCTTTTCACTGTGCAGGGATGGATCAAGGAGGAGAAATGCTTGGAGAAGGTTGGGATGGTACAAAGAGGGTTTAAGGGATCCCTAACATTCTTTCCAAGAGTTTCACAAAGTCTGGATGCCATGCAACCGTGTTTATGAACTTCTACAGGAAGTCTGCAGGAGTTTCTACAGGAAGTTCAGAAGTTCTACAGGATGTTCTGTAATTCTTCTACAGGATGTTTCGAAATGGGATTTTGGAGCATGGATGATTGATGGAAGATGCATGGATGGTTATGGAGGTAGGATGGGGGTCTGAAGTGACCCAGGAACTGATGGATGGGGTGGTGAGATGATGTGGAAGGCTGACTTGGCTTTAAGGTAGTTGAGACAACAATGGAGAAGAAGGTAGGGTTACGTGGGCAAGAGGATGGGTGTGAAGCGAGAAACCTAGATATGGGATGAATTAGATGGCTCTGATGAAGCTTGACCATGTGAGTTAGTGATAGAGATGCCTTGCACAATCCACATTCAACCGAATCAATGAATTCTTGCAAACAACCCAAGTCCTAGCTAACTTAATCCAACTGTCAATGAAATGAATAAACAACAGCTTTATTTGCAAGGAAACCATGTGAAACAACTATGAAACTAAGTGATCATAAACCTAAACATGCATCCAAACTGATATCAAGTTTTGCAAATGAGATTCAAACACTAATGGTTGCATGGTGAAGCAAAGAAAGTGTTTTTGTTGGCAGCAAGGTTACATTGGTCCTAGCTCATTATCCCACTGAGGGAGAGGTGAGATCCAAGGTACTTGATGGCCTTTTTGTAGAGCTTTTCCTTTTCAATATCCTATCAACTTACTGAACATCAAAATCTATTTTAATCATAAAAAATGACCTAAGTAACAAAGCAATATTTTAATCTAAATAACAGATTTTATTTTAAGAATGCAACAAACACATAAAGATAAACGAAGGAGGTATTAGGCGCTTGAGATGGGCCCAACCCCAAGAGCTACAGCCTCCCAAGAGAGATTTAGAGCTGGTGCAAAGCTGGATTCATCTTTATTGATCAAGAAATGAAGAGTTACATCAAAACTGTCCACAAGAAGGACTTGAAAATGAGCTGAAAGCAAAGCTAATCTATTGCATAAAAATCGAACTACAAACTAGCTAACTATTGGCTACAAAATGACTAACCACTAGCTACTATCTACTGGCTAACTAGCTAACATCCACTGTCTAACCAAAATGAGCCCTAAGCCTTCTTATTTATACAAATTGAGGACCCAACAGTCCTCCTAAACTTTAGGGACTCGGCTGCCCAAAACTTGGAGTTAACAGCAGTCCTACTTGACTTGCTTGGCTGCCCTTGTGTTGATTGATTCGGTGGCCCTTGAACTCCGAGTTGATGGTGGAGAATTCGAGGTAAGGGCCCATAAATGAAGGGGACACCTTCCTACAAATCCTCTCCCTTGTTCTCCCACGAATTTGGCTGCCAAGTGCTCATTAAGACCTTCAATTTTGTCTCCAAATTGACCAAAAAGGCTACACAAAGCACCCATTAGACTTGTTGGCATAATGACTAACCAAATTCACTCTATTAACATAAATATAATAAAAAACATGCAATAAACTAATGAGAGTGGTGGATTAAGTCAAATTAGGAGGTTGAATGAGCCCAAATAATTGTCCATTTTTGGGGCTCATCAGTAGCAAAAATAAAACTTCCTTTCATTAATATCAAAGAATTGAAATATGCTTACATACAAAATGAAAATAAACTAGCTTTGGTGATGGTAGCTTATCTCTAAGAAGAGATTGTAGGTTTTAACCTCGTATAAAAATTACCTGCATACGATTTCTAAACCATAGAAATTAAACAATGCAAAAGCATAACACATAAAACACATATACACAGAGATTTTTCCCTGGATCCCAAAACCAGGACTATCAACTTGATTTTTCATTATGTTCCTTTCAATGTTACAATACATATTTATACATGCCGAAGAATTCAATACCATGGACTAAAACCCATCGCGTCCAAAACCATGTGCGAAAAACATGCACAAAAACATAGGTAGGTCCGCCCAACCTAATATAGGGTCCGAAACCAAAATTTTCCGGGGTGCTGCCCCAAACCCCATAGAGTGGGCTTGCCTGCACCCCCCAAACCCCCTGTGACTCCCCCCTTTACACAATCAGTGCAATGAAGGGTGGGCTCTGCCCCGCTTCTAACCCCCTGATTAACTGCGTGGACTAGTAATGGAAAGAATATAACACAACCCAACATTCTCCCACTTGTTGTTTTCTTTCCACAGGGGGCCACAAGAGAGCTTAGCCATTTATCTAGCCCTGCAATGCCCATTGTTTCTCTACACCATGAGAACTTCTCAAAGCTCGCAGATTTTGTCAATGCATCTATAGTATTCTTCAAAGTGTCTTCTATCATATCCTTCACAAAGTGATAATGAACATAAATGTGCTTTGTCTTTGAATGATATGCAAGGTTATTTACCAAGAAAATTTCACTTTGGCTGTCACAGTCTATCCTTATAGCTCCCTATACTAACCCCATACTTGAACACAATCTCTGCAACCAAACTGCTTCCTTGCTTGCATGAGTGGCTGCCATGTATTTTGCCTTTGTAGTTGATAGTGCCATTACAGATTGTTTCTTACTGATCCAACTGATTGCACCTCCAAATAGGTTAAACACATACCCACTTGTAGATCTTCTCTGATCCAGATCTCCAGCCCAGTCTACATCAAAAAATCCACGGATATCCAATTTTTTTTTCAATCTTGGTCTTCCTTGGTAGCACAAACCATAATCACTAGTGCCACAAAAATACCTGATAACCCACTTCACTGCTATCCAATGCTCCTTCCCTAGTTTTGACATAAACCTGCTCAATACTCCCATTGCATGTGTAATGTATGGTCTAGTACAGACCATCGCATATATCAAGCTACTGACTGCACTTGCATATGGAACATGATACATATCCTCTTCCTCTTCTTGTATCTTGGGACACTGTTTAGCAGATAACATTACACCTACAGGAATAGGAACCTTCATCGGTTTACTATCCTGCATATTAAACCTTTGTAGTATTGTCTCGACATACTTCCTCTAGTTTAACCACAGCTTCCTCTTTTCCTAGTCTCTTTTAGTTTCCATGCCCAAAATATAGTTTGTAGCACCAAGATCTTTCATGTCGAATTTGGAGGAAAATTGGGTCTTCAAATCCTAGATAATTTCTGTCATTTCCAACCGGCAACATATCATCTACATACAAGACCAGATAAATAACACGATCACCAATTTATTTAAAATACACATAGTGATCTTCTTTATTTCTAGTGAAGCCAAGTCCCCGTATAAATGTATCAAATTTCTGATACCACATCCTTGGTGACTTTCTTAGCCCATATAGAAACTTATTTAACTTGCATATCTTACCCTTCACCGCGAAGACTTCAGGTTGCTTCATGTAGATCTCTTCTTTCAGATCCCCATGAAGAAATGCTGTCTTCATAGCCATTTGTTCTACCTCAAAATCAAAAGCAGCAGCAACAGATAAAAGCATCTAATAGAAGCTACCTTGGCAATAGGAGAAAAAATATCGCCAAAATTAATTCCTGGCAGCTGGGAATAACCTTTTTCTATCAACTGAGCTTTGCATTTCTCCACCTTTCCTTCTGCATTTGTCTTCTTCTCGAACACCCATTTGCTTCCAATGGGTTTCCTTCCAGCTGGCAACTCCACCAGATCCCAAGCCTCATTTTTGTTCAAAGATGCCATTTCAAGAACCATGGCCTCTTTCTAGAGTTTTCCATCCTATGAATCTACTACTTCCTTCATAGTTCTAGGGTCATCATCAGTAATAGAGAAAGAAAAATTTGAACAGAAAGTAGATGGAATATACCTCTGTGGATGCCTTCTTTCTCGAACTGATCTTCTCACACCCGGAGTTTGTGGCTTTTCATCTTCTGATTCCTCCTCTACTATAGAGTTTGATTCTTCCTCCTTTAGCTCAAATTTTATCTTTTCGGGTTCCTTTGGTTGGACTTCATGTTTAATAACATCTTTCACCTCTCTGAACACCACATCTTGGCTATACACAACCTTCCATGTCACTGGGTTCGAAATCTTATAACCTTTTAAACCATCCTTATACCCAATAAAGATGCACTTTTTAGATTTACTATCCAACTTGGTTCGTTTCTCCTTTGGAACATGTACATATGCATTGCATCCTAATACCCTCAGATGTGAAAGAGAGGGTTTCTTACCAGTCCATACCTCTTGTGGAGTTTGATCCTCCAACGCCGATGAAGGTGATTTGTTGATTAGGTAACACGCTGTCTCCACCACCACTGTTCAGAATTCCTGTCCTAACTTGGCACCACTGAGCATGCTTCTTGCCCTTTCCATCAATGTCTTGTTCATTCTTTCTGCAACTCCATTTTGCTGAGGTGTATATGGAGTTGTTTTCTGCCATGCTATACCACACTTCTTACAGAATTCTTCAAATTCCTTACTGTAAAACTCTCCACAATTATCTATTCTTAGCACCTTTATCTTCTTCTATGTTCGGTTTTCCACCAAAGCCTTAAATTCTTTAAACTTGCCAAAGACTTCAGATTTATTATTAAGGATTTATATCCATGTATTCCTTGAGAAGTCATCTATAAATGATACATAATACACAGACTTACCCAGTGATGGAGCCTTCACAGGTCCAAACACATCACTGTGCACAAGCTTCAATATCTGTTTCACCTTCTTACCACCAGAGGGGAAACTCATGAGATTATGCTTCCCATATACACAATTTTCACAGAATTCAAAATCCAAAGATCTATTACTCATACCTTGTACCATACTTTTACCATGAAGTATTCAAAGGCCCTACTCTCCAATATTTCCAAGCCTTTGATACCACAACATGGTCTTCTATTCAGAGACCACTATATTTTCTGTTCCACTTTCAGGAACCACAAAACTGTTGCACCCATCAACAACAGTGCTACCTTGCATCTTGTATAGAGTTCCAATCCAAATTCTCCGCATCAATGCTAGTGCTACCCGAACCATCTTGTAGGTATCCTTCTCACACACTATTTTTACACCTGCATCATCCAACTTTCTTACAGAAATCAAATTTTTATCTAATGCAAGAATATGTAGGACACCTAGAAGTATTCTAACCCTTCCACCTTGCAACTTCAACTTTACTTTTCCACGACCAATGATTCTAGCCTTCCTATTATCCCTAAGAAGACATCACCACCATCATATTTCGCATACTTGCAGAACCACTCTCTATGGGGAGTGAAGTGAAAGGATGCACTTGAGTCAATCAAGCATGCCTCATGATCTACATGTGTACTTGAAGAAGACAAGTACATATCCCCACCTTCATCTGAGGTGGTTTTCACCTCTGCAGAAGGAGCATCATCAGATCCCTTTCCTTTGTCAGGAGCTTTATATTTATAGTCCATTTTGTAGTGCCCTTCCTTTTCGCATTTCCAGCACACCACCTTTACAGGTTTTCCTGGAGATTTAGATCTCCCTCTAGATTTAGATCTCCCACTCAATGACTTATTTTTGTTTATGTTCTGGGACCATCCTCATACATACAAGGCATCACCATTCTGACTTTCCATATTTTTCTGTCTCATCTCCTCCATCAGCAAGGATGAGACTATTTTATAAAACTGCAAGGCAGTTGCATTGCTACCTATTACAATAACCAAAATATCCCACGAATCTGGTAGATAATACAACAAACTAATACACTTATCTTCATTTGAAATTTTTATATCAACAGACGATAACTAACTTACCACAATATTAAATTCATTCAGATGCTCTGTCACCGAGTCTCCATCTTTCATCTCAAGGTTATACAACTTTTTTTATAGGTACAGTTTATTCACCAAAGACTTAGATTGGTACAAAGTCCCTGACTTGTCCCACAAAGCCTTCGCCATAGCTTCCCTTGATACATTCAACAATATTGAATCTGAGACACACAATCGTATTATGCTCTTTTCCTTCAATTCCAACTTCTTCCATTCATAATCAGACACTCCCGTTGGTTTAGTACTTGGATCTACCATGATCCACTGATCTTTATCCACCAATAGATCCTTCATCTTGAATTTCCACAACTCAAAACTTTGACCATTAAATTTCTCGATCTCTATCTTTCCACTACTCACCATCTTCTTTCACCACCAGAATCGATCCCGCAGATCTCTGACTGAACGAGGTCTACCACAGCGTGTTACCTAATCAACAAATCACCTTCATCGGCGTTGGAGGATCAAACTCCACAAGAGGTATGGACTGGTAAGAAACCCTCTCTTTCACATCTGAGGGTATTAGGATGCAATGCATATGT
>Ga0115842_100514_pt1 | contig 15614 bp, 22 predicted proteins | sample InSIn2SAF170_2_FD_83856 | JGI IMG/M metagenome (GOLD analysis project Ga0115842, IMG submission 83856)
TATTGTTCAAAAGCATGAGGAGTGTACTGGCCACTATTATCAGTTCCAAGAATGCCTATATTTTGTTGATTTTCATTTTTAATTATCAAATGAATTTTTTTAAAAACATCAAACACTTGCTACTTATTATTCAACAAATACACCCAACACATTCTCGAGTAATCATCAATAAATGTCAGCACATATTTATTTCCATTTACAATTGCAACAGACATAGGTCCACATAACTCTGAATGTATGAGACCTAATTTTCATGAAGGTCTAAAAGAAGAACTATGAAAAGGTTGTTTACAACGCTTCCTATAATACAAGAATCACAAGGTATAATATTTCTTATAACTGTTGGAATACCTTTAATACCTTGGTTTTTTATAATTTCTATGCTGCCATAATTGATGTGACCAAATTGAGCATGCCACAACAAGCTGGGAGATATGATATCACTTTGCTGCGCCATAAGAACAAAATTTTCATGACAACTAGTAGATGACATACCATTTAATTTTAAAAGTGTACCTTCCTCCACATCGGTCATAACAACTGCATGATCAGATGTTCTTCTTATCTCAATAATTCCATCAAATATATGAATAGAATGCCCCTTCTTTCGAATATGGATAAGAGACATCAAATTTTGTTCAAACTGTGGAATATAAAGTACATCCTGTAGAACATAATATGCAAAATTTGGTATATTCAAACGAATAGACCCAATGCCAGATGGTTTAATTTGAGACTTGTTAGCAAAGTAAATAACACCATCAATATCGTTACTGAAAGTTTCAAAAAAATCTCACCTAAATGTCATGTGATGGCTTCTGAATCCAAAATCCAAGTATCTTGCCATGACTAAAATATAGTGTTGAAAACATCATTGATATTAAAATTACAGTGAGCAAAAATGTAATGTGAAGACTCTGATGATTTTCCCTTATCTAGTGGTGGTTGATCTTTCTTTTCATTTAATTGTTCTCTCCTTTCACTGACTTTCTCCTAAGGGATTTTACAGTTAGTAGAAGTATGACCAATTTTACCACATCTAAAACATTTGATAGTTGGTCTATCATTAAAATTCCTTTGTTGTTTATCATTTTTTTTCTATCTCCCTGGTTATTTTTTCCTCCTTGCCTCTATAATTTCTCCTACCATGACCTCTACTACTTTTATCACCTCTAGAAGTTTCAGCATGAGACTTCTGATCCTTTTATGTAAGGCACAAAGTTTCTACATTAGAGTTAGGTGGAGCCTCTTTCTTCCCAAAGGATTTTTCTCTCAGCAATTTTTCTTACCATTTAATCAAATGTAATGTCTTTTAGCTGCCCACTAGCTTGGAGAGATTCCAAATAGTTTGAATAGAGAGGGTGAAGGACTTTTATAAAAGATGTAAGTTGTAAATCTACTTTAATTCCATTGGCTTCTATATCATGAAAATTGGATTTTATTTCAGAGGCACTCTTCAAAGGATCATTATCCTTCATCTCCAAATTAAACAACTTTAACAATAACTAAAAAATTTCGAGTTCTAGGTATGAATCATACAATTATTTCAACTTATTTAGTGCTTCGAATGTAGTACCATAAGAAATGATATATCTGCTTACCTCTTCTGTCACCGATGCATTTTTTAATGCATATGACTTCTTGTCTTTTGTCTCCCAAATTGCATGTTGCTTCTCATTATCAGGCGACTGTGGTGAAATTTCTTTTCCATCACTATCATTCTTGCCTTGACAAACTTCCCACAAATCATTAAAAACAAGGGAACTTTTAAGATTTCTAAACCACTCTTGATAATTTTCCTTTCCATTAGGAACAACTCTAACTATGGAACCTATTGAAGTCATAATTGTTATGTAGCCAAATATTCTTCAAATCCTTTCAAATCAAAATATATGCAATACTTCTGAAAAGATATAAATTTGTTTCTCCTCTTGTTTTAACAAAGTTGTCTTTGTGGTTTAGTGGTAAGTTTCAAAAATAGCCTAGCAAAGAGCTAGGTTAAAATCTTATTAGCCTTCAAAAATAAATTTTATTTTACCAACGGCCTCTTAAAAAATATGTATTTCAAATCACGAGAAAATTGACCACTCTTTAATTAAAAATTTAATTCAAACCGCCAAAAATATACATCCTCGCCAGAAAATTGACCACTCTTCAATTAACATTTCAGCCACAAAAAATATATATATCCTTGCCATAAAATTGACCACTCTTCAATTAAAAGTTTTATTCAAGCCACCAAAATATATATACTTCATTTTAAGTATCCTTCACAAATAATTCAGTAAAAAATTTCAATATATTTTTTTTTTTTTGTATTTGTAGAGTCCAAGGACTATCTTATCTTGACACCCTTTTTGCCTATAATTCTTCCTTTTTCCCTACACCTATCACCTAAATAATGCAATAGACACAAGGTTTTGTTAAAGGTAAGAACTTAAATGTCTTCTTCTTCATATTTGTTTATATACCTTATTGTTTTGTTAAAGTATGCATTTGGCTACGGAATTGGCATGTTTCTGCAACTAATCTGGATTTCCGCAACTATCTCCTTTGTTAAAAAAGTTCGGATGCTCTAGCTCAGCCAAGGAAGATATGGATGGATGAGGAATGATCCCCTCATAGATCCTTTCCTATTCTCTCCACCCAATCTTTCAAGAAGATTGCATGATAACACGGTCAACCTCAAAGTCAATTGCAAGATTATCGCCGAGATAGAGACCAAGTTTTCTTGAATTCTTATCGATTTTCTTTTCCAAATAGAAAATAGATTATTTAGCAATATAGTTTGATTTAGTGGGATTGAAATAAAGATATATAGGTTCGAAATTCTCGTATTGTTATACATAGAAGTATTGTAAAAGCAATGGTTGATCTCTGTTTTGGGTGTGCACCGATACATGTAAATTTTAAGAACATATTGTTACACTTGTTTGCGAGTAATATACTTGGTTTATGTTTTCCATACTACGTCGAATGTGGATTGTTGACTGTTTTGTGGAGGGCCCCTATGTCTAGTATAGGTCTTTAACCAATTGCACGTAGATTTCTTTAATTTCTTTCGCGTAGATTCTTTGTTCTATGTTTGAAATGTAGTATGATGGAATTCACAATTGAATCATTGTCTACATAAGCAATTCCCTTTGATTTATACATAGCTTAATTCTATTATTTCCTTTGCTTTTTACCTGGTACAGTTTGATCATCTTCCTTTTGTGTCATTTTGAAGACTTCATCTTTAAGGTTACTAGGCATACAATAATCTCTATATTTCCTAGGAAAACCTCTTTCATTTGTTCCCATGTTCTTATAGAATGAGTCCCTAGACTCATGAACCATTTTAATGTTGAATCCTTTAAGGTAGTAGGGAACAACTCTAGTTTTTGAGCATCATGTAGATAATCATATGATCTACATAATACTTCAAATTTGAATACAAATGTCTCTTGGTCTTCATTTCTTTTCCAGTGGAAATTAATAAGAATCAAGGGTGATATATTCTTCATTGTGAGAGTTGTATCTTCATCAAGAATAAGAAATCCAAAAGGATCTTAGTTTCCTCTACCTCTACCCCCTCCTCTATTCCTATCTCCACCTCCAACTCTACCACCTCCAATCCTATTTTCCTCACCATTGACATTGTGTACCTCTCCTTCCTCTTCTTCGGTAATGATATATTCCTTAGAACTAATGTAAGGTTCTTCTAATTCTTATGGTTCCTCTATTAATGGGTGGTCAAAATAAGTTTCATGTTCCTCTTCTTCACTAGGAACTTCGAATTTTTCTACTAAATTTGTTCACTAGTGGAGGATAGAAAAACTACTCCTGTAGTTGGGGATGCAAGGTTTTCTTCAATGACAGCTTCATTGGATGAAGTATGTGACGATTTGGATTGGATTTATGATCTTGAGACTTTAGGAAGTCTTTGTTGACATGCAAATGGAATTCAAGTTTGAGTAGGTGGTGTGAAACTTCAAATTCATGGTGAAGTGAGTGGATTTGTGAGAATCAAGCTTCTTCCTTGTCCTACAAATTTACCTCTAGAGTCTCTATCCCTACACATATCATGTTTTAAATTAATAATTTTTCTCTTTTTTTTTTAAATTCTATTTTTACTTCCTTAGAAATGGTGCCAAAATGTTTAGCCAATTTAATGTTCTTAAATTGTCAACATAAATTAACGACCAAGACATGTATACTGATGAAGCATAAGTGCATTATATGTGCTAGAAGTTATTTTATGTCGTTAAGATATCTATGTTATTGTTAAGGTATAAACTTGAAATTAATATGGAGATGGTATTACTAATTATATTAGAGTATTGTTCTTAAAGTTGTTAGCTAGTTATCCTAAAAATTAATTTATGTTGAATCAAGTTTGTGGATGGTTCTAGAGTGATCCTAAACTCTACTCTATTAGATTGTTTTTTATTTTATCTTGAATTTTATGTTGCAGCCAAGCTAGATCACTATGTGTAAAAGATATTTATTCTATCAGATTTCAAAATAAAATATGTCTAAACTTAATTGCCAAGGAAAAGATAGACACTCTTTAACTAATGTAACTTCATTCAAACAAGAACTAAGCCTGATAAACTGGAAAACAACTAAGTTGTGAAATGAGACATCTGAATTACACTAGGTAGAAAGCAATTGAGATGATCAAATTGTACTAGGTAAAAAGAAAATGAAATAACATGATTATGCTGGGTAGAAAGCAAAGGAAATTTCTTATGCAGACAATAGTTTAATCACAGATTCCATTATATTACATTTCAAAACACAAAATAGAGCATCCATAATCTAACTTTTAAGAAATCAAAGAAATATAGTTGCAATCGATCAAAGACCTATACCAAATGTAGGGGCCCTCCATGAGACAATCGAAAATATTGAATAAACGCAACATGGAAAATATGAACCAAATCTATGATTCACAAACAAGTTTACAGGATGTTCTTCAAAATTTCATATAGCAGCTTGCACAAAAGACAGAGTGACCATTGTTCTTATAACATTTCTCCAAGTAATAGTATGAGAGTTTTAAGCCTACATATCTTATACGATCTCTACTAAAAATACTATATCACTAAATAATTGATTTTCTATTTGGAAAAGAAAATTGATAAGATTTCGGAAAACTCAGATTTTGTCCCGACACATAATCTTGTAGTTGACTTTGAGGTTGATCGTGTTACAGTGAGATCTTATTGAAGCATTGGCTCTAGATATTAGGAAAGAATCCATGAGGGGATCATTCCTCATCCATCCATATATTCTTTTGCTTAGTTGGTGCACTCGAACCTTGTCAAAAATGGAGGTAGTTGCGAAATTATGGATTAGCTGCAAAAAAAGGCCAATTCTGTAGCTGAATGGAAACTTTAATAAAACAATAAGGTATACAGACAAAATATGAAAAAGAGGACATGTAATTTCTTACCTTAACAAAACATTGTGTCTATTCCATTTATTTAGGTGATAGGTATAGGAAAAAGGAAGAAGTATGGGCAAGAAAGCTATCAAGGTAAGGCAGTCCTTGGACTCTACAGTTAATTATAATTCTGAATTAAAAAACAAAGGAATAAATTGAAGACTATGATATTTAAGATAGAACTGAAACCATTCTGGAAGTCAGAAGGATACTTACTAAAATAAATTTAATGCTGCAATTAGAAAATAAATGTCATAATCTAGAAGCTAACATCCAGAAGTTTCATAAAAAAATTAATAAGCTACATTAGAAAGGAATTCTAGGTTTGAGAGAAATGGGAGACACACTAGTTCGTCTTGAAGAATACCAGTGTAGATTGCATTCTATAGTTGTAGATAAATCAATATTTTCTAAGATCAAGGGAACCATTATAGGGAGGGATTTTATTGAAGGTTTAAGTTTTGATTTGTTAATCCAACATGGGCTCAAACATTTGTTTATAGTTAAACCCAATTTTCATAAATACACTTAAGTGGATGAGACTTACAAGAAATTGATTAAGTATTCCATTCTTAATGAAGACAAATGGGAAAAAACATGTGAGCTGATTTACTGAACAAACAACATGTTTCCAGCAGTGAGCAACATATTTTCAACAATAGGATGCAATTTTGTAGGAGAAAAAGCGCAGATAATTGGAAAGACAACAAGATAAAATCCTTTATAGCCTCAGTCATCAGCAGAAGCCTCAAATTATGTGAAAGATGTCCAAGCAGTTCAAGTTTCCTATTTTCTAGTTCTATTTTTGTGACTAGTTTTAAAGATATTTGTAAATAAATCTTGATTTTTAAATTAATATATTTTTAAGACAGTTCTATAAATACTTTGTAGTTCAAAGTATGAAGGGTTGAACCCTTGTGATAAAATAGTAAGCATAAATGTAATCCTTTGAAGTTTTTTATGAGATTAATAGAAGGATTCTAGATTCATCTTGAAACAACTTGTCTTCTTGTGAGTACTTCTATTGTTACTTATGTGTTCATTTTGTTTATCTATGCATATTTTTGAAATTGATGGGAAATATCAGTGAGAGAAGATTGAATGTCAATCTATATGAAAACCTGTATGAGGTTATAACCAATTACAAAGATTAGTTAATTGGAACTTTTTGTTTTAATTAATTCCTCTACATTTGTTAACTGTCACTTGCCTTTCATATATATATATATATATATATTGATGTAAAATATTTTTACACGCATCAACTCTATATGACTAGCTAAATACTTTATTTGAATATTCAATGAATCATATATATTCTTAAGTTCAACCTTACACATTTTTTCAAAGCTAAATTTTGTTAAAGTGAAGAGAGGTGAAGATTCAACCCTTTTAATATATCATAAATAATAAATATTATTCACCTATTTAATATTTTAAAGCATTGGTCATCCAAAAATCCAAAATAAAACAAAACATTTTAGATGCTCTCGCACAATTCCTTAACCTAGAATTGTCTACAAAGGTATAACACTAGGGTTACATGGCACACTAAAATAGAAGGTGCGGAGTTAAACAGGCAGGTGCGTAAATCGGGGCTAGCCCTAGGTTGGGTGGCACACATGGAACCAATCGTGGGAGGTCATGGGGCTTATGCCAATGGGGGTGGGCGGTATGGCCTAGCCCCCAGTTGCATAGCCCCTGTGGCTAGATTTTTACTCTATAAGGGTCATTGGACAGTTAAAGAAAAAAAAAATTGCACCAAAAATGGCACAAATCTCAATGACGCCTGGAAAAAATGGTGCTCGATGACCTCCTGAAATGCAAACTTCATCCGAAGGTAAGACAGAGGAGCCAGTTTGTAGAGAAGTTAGTAGCAAAACGTCTCTAGAGCATAACTTCTTCTGTTTTTGGCCAAATTAAGCCTAGCAAGGGCCCAACTTGGGGTTTTTTACTATTCTCGAGTCATTAGAGACATTATTTTTACATTTTGAGCATTGTAAATCCACATAATCACAAATATTAGCACTTAATGAAAGAGGCCCAACATTGGAAGCTAGATTAGGAGATGTAGCCTAGGGGGAGTGAAATCCTTTATCATTTTGTTGTCTTGTGTTACTATATATCGTATATTTGTCTTTGTTTTTATGCTGTAAACTAAGTTTTAAAACCATTATTTTATGTTCCTTTTGCAAAGTGATCCATTTCCTAAGAAATGTAAAATTTTACTTTCAAATTTTCCTATCACCTTCAAGTTTGTAATTCAGATTAGTTTGTTATTAGAGATCAAAATTATTTTGAATGTTTTATTTTGTTTGCAATTGTTTTCTAATTCTTACAAGGTTGATGATCAAATATGAGAAGGAAAACTTGTGGAGACAAGGTCTCAAATTGCTTCAAGGAGGACACACATATCTCTAGCTTCACCAGTCTTGGCAAATGAAGAAGGGAATGAAGGGATGTATGAGGATGAGAGAACTTTCAGAAAATCTTTGTTTGAAATGTTTGAAATGGTGAAAGTTCTTTATGAGGAGACGGACTTAAGATTTCTAGGAGAGAGCTCAAAACCTCCAAAAGGAAATGGAGGAAATGGAGACAAACCTCCAAAAGGGAATGGAGGGGATGGTGACAAGCCACCACCTTCATCTCCATCCTCACCCTCATATTCTTTTACCTCAACCCCTTCAAAAACACCTCCACATTCTTCAAAGGGACATGGTAAAACTCCTTTGTTAAATATTGACAAAAAACTTTAATTCCCTATGTACGAAGGAGAGGTAAATGTTGATAAATTAGATAATTTGGTTCATAATATTAAAGTGTATTGCAGGATACAAAGAATCAAGGATGATGCAATCAAAATTCAACTTGCTTTTTTTAGGTTGGAAAGTGCAACACTCATTTGGTGGGAGGCCAAAACTCAAGAGGATATGAAGAAAAGTGGTAAGGTTTTATACTATTGGAATGACTTTATTGTTGCACTAAGAAGACAATTTTACTCATTAGCATACATGTAAAAATCTATAATGGATTGAAAAAACATTAGGCAAGCTAAGGGTCAAAGTGTACAAATATATACTCAAATTTAGGAAAAGAGCTTTGATTTTGGGTGTCGAATTGTCCTCTCAAAGGATTCTACTAAAATACATTGGAATTTTACATAGTTATTTGAGACACAAAATTCTCATGTTTAACCCTACAAATCTAGATGAAGTTTGTGTACAAGCAACTCATTTAGAAGAAAGAGGGAAGAATATTTCTAAAGAAACTATTGAGAATTCATTTAGGTATGAAAACAAAGGAAAGGGGTGTTGGGTGTGGGATCCCCCCAAGGGCAGTTTTGGGGCTAAAAGCCCATATTTTGGTCAAAGTTTGTAATCCAAATGTAAAGACTCCACATCTTGTGGTCGTATAGCATGTAGGTGTTAAAGAGTCATTAGGTTGTCCACCCTTATTTGGTAATTTAATGTTGGCTGTAAAAGATCTGCCCGTGGTCCATGGACCATGGGATTGTATAAAGAGAGCTAAGCTCTAAGTAATAAAAAAAAGAGAGAATCATTGAAGGATTGAGTCATAAATTTAGCGCAGAAATCTGAACCTCTGCAGCTGAGTGCGTAGGGCAGGTCAAGTTTGTAATTGTCCAGAATTATCAATAAAGAGAACGATTCTATAAATTTTGTGTCTTTATTTCCTATTTATGCATCTTGTTATGTGGGTATGAATTTTGCTTATAAGGCTTATATGATGTGAGAATATATATAAATATATTGGTTAAGTAAACGCAAGTAAGAACATTTGTTTACGCAAAGCTAATTAAGATCGGTTAATAAGATAAGTAAGACACTTAGCCTAGTTTGGGAGATATCATAGTTCGCTTCCCTAGCAGTGCGAAAGTCCCTGAGCCACATGTTAAGACTGTGTGAATTCCAATTGTACCCTTTTGCGAAGGTACTAAAGAGTGGAACAAAGGGCTAAGCACCCTACGCGAAGGTTGGTATATCTGAAATAAACTGACATCACATCCATCTCAAGGGTGCAAAAACTTGGTTCCAACATCCCCCCATACTGCTTTGGGTGAGACTTCACTCCGCGCTCCACGGGCTGATGCCGAAAGGGCCAATAGTGTGGGGATTTGTTTGGCTAACTAATGCTGAACCTAGGTCAGGCTCCCTCAAGCCAACAAATGGTTCCATTGCTGGGACTAGAATCTGCATAAGATATGTGTGACGTCGTATCACTAGAATCCAACTAATAAAGAAATCGAAGGCTGGTTGAACAGAAGGATCCACGAGTTCGCGACACAAGTGAACAGAAACCTACGACTGTCAAAAGAATAGTGGTTAGATAGGTACTTGTATACGAAGATCCACAAAATATTTTTTTCCTCCTTTCCTACTAAGCTATATGAGTGGATCGCAAAGCTAGAAGATAGCCAAGGAAGGTGGAAACTTGACGGTCCTATTGTGTGGACCCTAGAGCTAGTGCGAAGGTTGGAAGCATCAGAGGATAAGATTTCCCACGCTATTGATCATTGGCTCGATCATGTCATAAGAGGATTTGTGACTAAATTCGCGGTCAACACCTCAGTCACCTATAGTGAAGCGAAGCGGTGCTTTTTGAAAGGACAGCGAGGTAAGTACTTAGAATATTTGAATACTTCGATTAAGATGTTGTTGTGAGAAAAATGGGTTATGCAGCTACCTTGATGTTTGGGACTATGTGAAGTGGAAAAAATTATAGGAATGAAGGAAATAAGGGTTCGGAGTATAACCCCTTGATTTCACCTCCGCGAAGAGATGAAGAAGGGATAGCGAAGGTCTCTCCGTGAAGCACTATTCAGTTAATAAGACAAGGATTCCCGTGAATACTACCTCTTCCCATGCCACCATCGGCTTCATCACCATTGCCTCTAACTTTGTCCATACCACCTCCACCTCCACCGTGATTCAGCATGGCAAACATTGTGAAGTTGCCTTTGTTCAAAGGCTTGTGAAATGAGGACCCGGACCAATTCTGGTTCATTGTGAGGGCTGTATGGGAGGCTCAAGTGTTACATATGATCATATAAAGAAAGTGACACTAGTTAGCACCCTACAAGACCACACACTAAGTTGGTATATTAAGTACTCCAACAATAACCCGAATGCTAGAGTAACAGACATCCAAGGAGCACTAGATAGGGAATTTAGCAGGCCTAAATCTGAAGCATAGTTAATTGTGGGATTCAAAGAGATCACGATGAAACTAGGCAAGACTCCTTAGGAACTAGATCAAAGGTTGAAACGTATGATCCACGAAGCCAAAATGGACTTGATAGATGGACAACACTGCGAGTGGTTTGTGGCTTCGCTACTACCACACTTGAGGAGTGCGTTGTCACATCAAAAGATAACAACTCAGGCAGAGGCCTTGGAGATTTCCATGAGACTACATGAGACTCTAATGAAGGATCCTAATCTAGGAGTCTAATAGATCCATGCGCAGCTGAAGAATCTATTCCTTGAGATGCAAAGTCTGAAGCAGGACAAGACGGTTTGGCGAGAGGTACGGGAGGAAGTATGGTCCTTGAAATGCAAGCGTCGGGGTCATGACAAAGACCATTGCTCAGTCTTTACAAACTACCTTGCAGGAGGAGGACCGATTTGTTTAAGGTCGTAAGATCAAGCAGGACCTAGCGTGGTGCCTACTTTATGGTGTGCTATTTATCAGGTAGCCAAAAAACATGCCACGGATAACTGCCACTTGTTATAGAAGTATGTGCAAGCACTACAACAGTTGTTCTACAACTTTTGTAGGTCGGCTGGACATGATGAGTGTACTTGCAGGAGCTATGAATTGATGATGGATAGAACCCCTGCCTATAGGGTTTAGGCTAAAATGTGGCCCCTTGACTAGAATGTAGGGATGGCACGAACATGATTTTAGGGGCGTGGACGAGGCCGAGGCAAAGGAGGACCTGGTAGATGTTGAGGACAATTGATTTGCTACAATTACGGAGCACCAGGAAACTATGCTCATGATTGCACTAACCCGATACATCCATCGCGCAAGTATTGCACACTGTCTGATCATGAAATGAAAGATTGTCCTATGCTAATAGATAGGATATGTGACAAAGGGGCGCTACCACCTCCCCCGACTTAGAACCGCCAGATGATGAGGTTTGAGCCATGTGAGGAAGATCCAAATGTAAATATAGTGCTCTAGAGTGGAATTGTGATGGGAGATGACAAGGGGAAAGAACCAGAAGACAATACATGGGTTCATAAGGCCCCAATGAAAGAGGCTAAGTTTGACTTGGAGCATGCTTGGGAAGCCTTCATGGAAGCTAAGAAGAGTTTCGTTGAGGCCTCCACTTCAGGAAGCAAGGATAAGCCCAAGACAGAGATGGACCCCTCTATAGTCACAACTTTCCTTGAAACATGTATGAAGTTACTACGCGACAGTAAGGCCATGAAAGGGCTACAAGAACTTATCAATAGATGCGCTCAAACTGTGCTAGGTGAACTGTGCATAGTGCAAAATATTGGTAAGCATAAGACAAGGACGAGACGAGAAGTGAGACTAACCACACCAATAAGAGAGTATGAAATGGATTAGGTCATTTTGGACCTGGGGTCAGATGCCAATGTCCTACCAAAGCAGACTTGGGAGCGAATGGGGAGACCTACACTGCAATGGTCTTTGATTCAGCTAAGGATGGCGAATGAGGAGAAAATCATACCCATGGGGCGACTGTAGGGTGTTACCGTGGATATTGAGTGAGCAAGCACACTGGCAGATTTTGAAGTAATAGAGATAGTATATGATAGCAATCCCTACCCCACGATCCTGGGAATTGACTGGGCTACTAATATGAATGGGGTATCAATCTTAAGAAGCGAAAAATGACCTTTGAGAAGTCGCCACATGTAATAATACCCCTCGATCCTACTGAGGGATTATGCTATACAGAACTGGTTCGCGATTATGAGAGTGAGGACGATATTGACTGCATCTATAAGATAATAGCACGAGACCAAGATTGGGTGAATCCCACAGTGGATGGATGGATTACGTGGGAGCGTGAGAGTTCCTACACTTTGGATTCCGATGAAGAAATAGAACACTAGTAGAATCAGTTACACGAAGTAACTACGCTGAATTGCAACATGATGACCCAGTCGGTGCATTATGTGTTGTCAGAGGAAAGAAATTTTCCTATTTATGATGGTCTAAATGAGGTAGATATCATTTTGGATGCATTTGAAAGGGAGGTGCCAGAAAAGTAGCGCTTCCAGGCCTTAGACTGGGCATTGCCTGCTACACCCACAAGATGGTGGGGTATGCACTAGGAAAGCTTTGATGATTGGCGTGAATGTAGGAGGATGATGAGAGCACAGTTTGGAAAACCTAATATGTGACTGATAGACAAGTACGATGGGCATAATTATATGCATGTGCAGTTGGACAAAACAGAGAAGAACCATTCTAACACTAAATGTGTGGGGCTAGCTATGGTGTATGCGCTCCAGAAGTACTGTCACTACTTGCTAGGAGGCCACTTTAATATGTATACTGATCACTCCAAATTGAAGTATCTACTTAATAAGCCTATGTTGGGGGGGGGGGGAATCTATAGATGGCTCTTATTGTTCCAAGAGTATGATTTTCAAGTTGTTGTGAAGCCTAGATGATTGAACACGGGACTAGATCATCTATTACGCATCGAAACAGAGGAGGAACATACTAACTTGAAGGAAGGATTACTTGACGCATAGCTCTTTGCTGTGTGCATCATGGATGGTCATTTTGAGGATATAATATACTTCTTGACAATAGGAACTGCATTGAAAGGATACTCTGTCCAACGAAAGAAGGAATTAGTGGTGCACGTGGTAGATTTCTCTGTCATTGTTGGGCATATATACAAGATGGGGATTGATGAGATATTGTGGAGGTATGTACCTGATTTAAATGAAGAAGCACCTTTGCAGATGCTCATGGGGGTGCTGCGGGAGGACATTATGCAGGGAGAGCAACCGCGTAGAATATTCTAAGCATTGGGTTGTGGTGGCCAACCCTTCATCAGGATTCAAAAGCATATTGCAAAATGTGTGATTTATGTCAAAGAATAGGTAGGCCATCATGGAGGGATGAAATGCCTTCGAATCCACAGATGACATTGCAACCCTTTGAAAAGTGGGCAATAGATTTTGTAGGACCCATTCAGCTACAAGGGAAGATAGGCGCGAGGTACATTATTACTGTGACAAAGTACTTGACTTGTTGGGCAGAAGCACAACCGGTGAAGGATTGCATGGGAATGACTTTTGTGAAGTTTCTACTTGAGCATGTACTAACGTGATTTGGATGTCCAAGGATCTTGATGAGTTATCGTGGTACACTCTTCTTGAATGAGACGGTCAACGCACTAATAGAGGAATTTTAGGTGTATCACTAGAAGATCACATCTTATCACCCACAGGCTAACGGGACAGTGGAGGCGTTCAAAAAAGTGCTTGGAAATGCGTTGACCAAGGTTTGCAATGCTCATCAAAGTTATTGGGACCTACACATACCTGTAGTAATATGGGCTTATCTAACAACATGCAAAAAGCTGATGGGACAAACCCCTTTTAGGCTCGTCTATGGTGTGGAAGCCGTAATTCCTATGGAATACAACATGCCTAGCCTGCACATAGCAGCAGTCATAGGTATGATGGATCACAAAGCCCTGGAAGAGAGGCTTGCGTAGTTGGATGAGCTTCAAGAAGAGAGATTTTTGGCTGGATTTCATCAATAGGTCCAAAAGCAGCATGAAAAAGAATGGCATGACTGACATATTAAGTTGTGCACCTTTAAGGTGAATGACTTAGTGCTATTGTATGATAGTAAGTTTAATATATTCAATGGAAAATCCAGGATTCATTGGTTAGGGTCGTATGTTATTAAGGAGATTACCGATGGAGATGCGGTACAACTGGTCAAGTTAAAAGGATAACCCTTCCTAGGAAAGGTGAATGGCAGTCGCTTGAAGCCAAACACCGGCGGTCTGGCCATGTGATTAAATGAAATAAGTGGTGAGCTCCAGTATTTTAGTAATGATTTTGCAACTCCTGGGACTCCCTACTTTACTTTTATCAACCTAATAGTTCATAACAAACTTGGAAGCGACGGTGCTATATGCATAAGTACTAGCTCTTACTACAGGCTGTCACTTGATCAGCTGGCACAAGTTCACTGGGAGCTTAAGCCAACTTCTATGAGTTCTTAGAAGAATATTTTAATTGTCATGGATCAAGGCTAACTCAAAAGAGGCTAGTCTACTTGTAGAAAGAAGATGAAAACTGAAAGGAAATGCAAAGCCTAGCAAACTCTAGTTTTACCGACTAACCCTACTTGTGCAGGAAAAGAGATGCACAACTACTAAAATGGATTGCATGGACTATTGAAGAGGTAAAATACATGTGTTTAAACTAATTCTAAAAGTAAATATGAAACAATCATCTTTTTGGTATTTTTGAGCAATTTTATGCAAAAATTATTATGCATGAGTTTTAACTATTTTTTACTGTGTAGAGATTTGTTGGCGAAAGAAAATGGAGTGGGTGTTTGCAGGGGGTTAGGAAGGTATGGAGAGGGCCTAAGGGGTCCCTAGCATCCTTTTGGAGATTTCCACCATGCTCAGATCTCGAAAAACTATTCGCATTATCTTCTACAGGAGGTTGCAGGGGATCTACAGGAAATTCTACAAGAAGTTCTACAGGAACAGGCCGAAAGTGATTGTTTGAATATTGATGGAGGAAAAATAGTGGGAAGGTGGGAATGAAGGATGGATAAGGTTGTTAAGAGGTGTGGGACCTGGTAAATGAAGCTAAGGAGTGATGAAGATGGTTGGATTAGTTCAAGGAAGTAGAAAGCAATGTTGCACAAAAATATAGAAATTAGGGTTAGTTGGGAAAGTGTGGTGAATGAAGGGAAGAAATCTTGAGTGAGGGGTTGGAACAGGTTGCATGATGGAGGAAGGTAGGTAGGGATGTATTACAGGTGTTCTACATTTTACTTTCCAAAAACTAATCCAAACAAAGATAAAAAAGAGAGATCTATCTATGTTGGCCTAATCTACTCTTAAAAACCAGAAATATGATGAACAACAGTGTATAAACAGAAAATCATGCAAGAGAGCTATGGAAACTGAGCA
>Ga0115842_100515_pt1 | contig 15611 bp, 20 predicted proteins | sample InSIn2SAF170_2_FD_83856 | JGI IMG/M metagenome (GOLD analysis project Ga0115842, IMG submission 83856)
TGCCTATGCATGGTGGGCAACTCATGGGGCAGCATGCCCTATTCTACAACAGTTAGCCTTGAGGGTCCTCTCTCAAATTACTTCATCTTCTTGTTGTGAGAGGAATTGGAGCACTTACGGTAATCTTATATTGTCAAGAGAATTATATCTCCATTATAGATATCAGAAATATGAATAAGAAGCTCCATCTATTATGCAGACTTTACCATTCTGTGTAACCAGGATCCACTGTAAATCCATAAACATCGACAGAATCACATACAGAGAGAGAAAATTCAAGTGCTTTGACTCCTGTGCCTTTGGCTGAAGACCCAAAAGATGTTCCTAACATAAGATATACAGGATTTGGAATTGGAACTTCCTGCGTGCAAAAGGGTACCCATATTAGTGAAGAAGACAAGCAACCTAAGTGAAATTCCAGGCATGTGAACCAAGAGGGAAAAAGCAAGAAGACAATTCTGAAGGCACTCAGTATCCTGTAAACATTATTCTTCAAAGCAATATGTCAAGTTAAGATCAATTACCTACCCGAATCATTTTACTCATAATGTCATGAATAGTAGTTTTAATAATAAGAACTTCTTTTCCAGTTTCTGCAACAACAATACAACCGCTATATTAGAATAATGGTTTTATCTTCATTTGTATGATAGGTTAATATTATGTATGAATGACACGAAATTGATATGAAAGATAGATTATAAAACATTACCATCCAATTGTGCAACCTTATCAAGGGCCTTCGCTGATCCCCTGTTGAGTAGCCGAAATGTAACTTTCTTGCCCACATATTGCGTATAATTCTAAATTTGAACAAGATACAGAATGTGAAGAAGAAGACATTTACTGAATATATAAGTTCACCAGATAGAGAATATTAGGAGATCTCATAACATTTTAACCCTTCATTCTAATCTTTTATTTTCAAGTCTGAATCTAAAATATCAGGAAGGAAAATTGAAATGATAAGCACTAACACATGATTTCAAGCACACTGACCTTTGTAGGAGCTCCATTCCCTCGTATGATAGCATCATAACTGTCAATCTCCTTTCCAAACTTTGTTTTCAAAAGATCACCTGAATTCCCGACCACTGCACAATGTCCATACTGCCGTGGGAGAAAAGGCGGTGTATCTGGGAGGACCAATGCAAGCTTCTCCATGCAGAGTGTTTTGTTTTGACATTTATTACTGCAGTGCAGTTGAAATATAAAACATTAAGATGAAATCTGACATTATATAGACACAAACTGTGTGTTTTACACAAGAATGTGGACAGAGAATGAAAACCATAATATATTAAAAGAGAGAATGATATCCTTGGTTCATCTAGAATATGATGTAGATGTCAATACATATAAAGGAAGACAATGTCCCGTGCCAAGATCCTCTACGAACACTTAATTAATTAATCTCTTACCTAATCTAGCACAGCTCTATTTATGACATAAGCTAAGTCACATGACACGAGGACACGAGACACGGAGGACACGTAAATACGAGGTATTCAATACGAAACGCAGCGACCTGGAAACAGGACACGGGGGACACGTTTTATATATATTTAATAAATATATATATATATATATATATATATATATATATATATATATACCGAAATATAGTTTTTTATCCATATTAAATTGCAGGTTGCAGCTTATCTAATCAAATTAAAATATAATTACTTCTCAAAGTTCATAGTTCACTTTAAAAAAATAAATAGAATCAAAATTTACAACTTACAAGCACATAAGAAACTAAGTAGTAAGTACTTACTACTAATTATAAATTTAGAACTTAGATATTAAAACCATAAAATGCAGATTTTCCATTAAGTCATCAAAATCAAAATGTATCACTGTTCAGTGTTTACAATGTACATAGATAGATCATAGACTATAGTAGATACTGACTCCTGAGAGAATGCCAATGGAAAATACAAAAGAGTAGATACTAGATACAAAATAAGTAGGAATATCATAGCTCGGTACTGGTCCATGAGTCATGACTCATCACTCTATCAATAGTCCATGTCCTCTATGTCATAGTCACCATCACTGCCACTGCCATCTGACTGTACTCCATCCTCCTCCTCTATGCCCAATCCAGGATCTGCTGCTGTGGAGGATGACCCCTCAAGACGCTGTGTCTCATCATCAAAAGTCACTGGCTCTAGCACTGGGTCATTAAGATCCATGTTGGCTAATGCCAACTCAATACTGTCGTCCAAGCCCATATCATCAGGAAACACATCCCACATCTTTGTTTTTCCCTTCAACCACTCCTGTCTCTGCCTGTAAATAAGACGAAGGTTGGTGTGCACATACACCATTGTCTCCGCCCTGGATTGCTCAAGCCTGCTCTTTTTCAAACTATATAGATTCCCGTAAGTGCTCCAATTCCTCTCACAACAAGAAGATGAAGTAATTTGAGAGAGGACCCTCAAGGCTAACTGTTGTAGAATAGGGCATGCTGCCCCATGAGTTGCCCACCATGCATAGGCACTTTTGACCCCCCCTATCTCCAAGTACATCATACGCCCCAAATCTCCTGGTGCCAGTGGAGAACTCTACAAAGCCTTCCTCCACCTCAAGAAAAGATGTGTTATCCTGAAACATCCTTCTGAATGCTATCTTCCTCCCCTGTGAAATCTCTCCATCCATGTGAGGAGGGTATCTGTGTGAGGTCCCACCATGGAGCCACTCTTGACTGTAGTACTTGGGATTCAAAGAGTGAGCTAAGCAATGCAAAAGGTGTGCAATTCTTATCCCACCTAGAGATAAGAAGATCCTGTATGGTGGACCATAAGCTCTCTACTGATGTCTCATATGCAGGGCACTCATTCTCCATAACAATAGTCTTCACAGACTCAATCATGGAATCCCAACCCTCATAAACCTCTCCTAAGATGGGCTGGTCCGTGTCTGCAAACCGCAAGAAAGAAATGATAGGGTTCATGATCTTTATGGTAAGATCCACCCTTTCCCACCAACCATCATCTAACACTATGTCCTTTACCTTTTTTGAAGCTGTTTGATCCGTCTTTCTCCAAAAAGACCAAAGACCTGAAATAACCATGGCCCCAAGAGCGGCCTTCACCTCCTTCAACCTCTTAAGCATGATGAATGAGGAAGCAAACCGAGTATCTGCAATCTTCAACAAGGATAGATGTGTGTACGCTTTATATATTGTGAGGGCATTGGTATGGTTTTGCACAAAATTTCGGATATGGCGTGCATCCTCAATAAGATTGCCAATCCATGTCACATCTGAAGCAATAGATTTGAGTGCCAAATTCAAAGAGTGAACAATGCATGGTGTCCAAAATATTTGTGGATATTTAGTTTCCACAATCAAGCCAGCTGCTTTGCAAACAGGTGCATTATCTGTGATAATTTGCACACAACTTTCAATGCCTACTTCAATAACTTTAATAAACAGCTCACCCATATATTGTGCATCCTTGTATTGTCCAAGAGCATCAACTGCTTTCAAGAAAACCGGTCCATTTTGAGAATATACCATGAAATTGATGAGAGGATGGCGTGCTGTATCTGTCCATCCATCAGAGACAATACTGACACCAGATGAGATCCATGATGATTTAATAGGTTGTAGAACTTTATCCACCTCCTTCCTTGCCTTCACCAACAATGCGGTTCTAAGTTTTTCTGAACTTGGAGGCACATACCCAATTGGAGCCCTATCAACTAGAGCTCGACACATCTCAATAAACATAGGAGACCGTGCAACATTAAAAGAAATGAAGTTGAGATAGAAAAAAGAATGCCAATGTAAGATCAACCTCATCTCGCTCCTCACGTCGAAAAATCTTGTCCATTGGACCACTATAAGTTTGGGCTGCCCTTTTTTTTGTTGGCTGAATTTCTTTTCTCCCAAATCTACTAATATTAGAATTCCTCAAGAATGGAAGAGGATCTTCATTTTTCCTGCTTGCTGCCACCACATTCACAGAGCCAGCTGCATCCTCCCTTACCAAATCCATTCTTTCGTCCTGACTGATAGTTTTGCATGCTCCAATTCCACAAGGAAGGCCCAACAAATGGCCCTTAACTCGAAAGTAAGTGCTCTTAAATTCACCTTTGCAGAAATTACAAGACCAATGCACATTCCCTCCCGGACCAGTCTTTGGCACTTGCTTCTTGGTTACATACTTCCAGAGAGGGTATTTTTTTAGCTGTGCTTGTTGTCTTGCTGCAGCAGCATCATAAACATATGTTGGCTGAGAAACACCTACAGCTTCACTTGAAGCACTTGGGGCACTATGACCAAGAGAAGGTGAAACAGAAACTGAAACACTTGGAGTTGGAGGGCGGGGACCACGAAAAGCACTGCCCTTCCTTTGACCTCTGCCGGCTGCCTTGGATGATTGAGCCATTAATCTTCTCACTGTTATAAAGTCCACACACCTTCACCTACAAAAAAAACAATTAAAGTCACAATTAAAGTCTTGCTGTTTCTTACTGTTTGTAAATTGTCAATTTGTCACAAACCGCAATAATTATGAATTTGACACTCCTTTACACAGGTAAGAGGATGACTATTTAGTATTGACAGTTTATATCAGTGTGTCACTGTGTTTAGATTGCTACAGATATCTCATATGGGACTGTAACGGTGAAGTTATGAATACAGACAAACAAGCAGGGTTCCATGCCTTGAAGATGTCCTTAGAAGGTGGCAAGTTGGCAACTGATCAGAAGTGACTAGAACAGAGTATTAATTTTTAAATTTGTAATAGTTGATAATAGATATGTGTCTTTAATTCTGTACATGCAAATGTGCTGTAGGATACAAAGTACAGAGTATTAAATTTGTAACAGTTGATATGTGGGCTTTAATTCTGTACATGCAAATGTGCTGTAGGATACCATATGAAGTTGGCCTCTCAGTGCAAACTGGAAATGGTATTTAAGACCTGCAATACAATCAAGCGAGTCACAAAAACCCCAACCAAAAGATAAAATAAACCCTGAACCAAGCAATTACCTGCTACAAGAAGATACAAAGGTGGATCCAAACAATAAAAGAAAAATCTAGCAAAGATCTGATCTGAAAGTCCAAAACATAAAAGAAATTTATCCCTGAACCAAACCAAGACAACACCAAAAGGGAATTTACTCCTGCATTCAACGAAAAACCTAAGTGAATCCACAACAAAAGCAAGAGAACTGGAACCACAGAACCAAACAAACAAAGCGCTGATGGCTATAACTTTTAATATTCTGAAATCTGAACATTGAGCTTCAAACTCAGAGATCCAAATTGAAATTATAGGATTGTTTCTTTACTGAGTTTTACATTTATCATTCACATTTCGGCAACCAAAAGAAGTCTCACTGTCTCAGCAAACAAACGTGGCACTCTGAAACATTTCTGTGATGAAAAAACCATTAAAAAAATTTAAAAACCTGTGAAACATATGTAGCAACTAGCAAGTCGTTCACCGAATCTCACTAACCAACCGGAGTTTGTAAGCCGGAACTTCAAAGTATTGTCTGTTGTTTTTCTCGATGGGTATCGATGTAGAGACACAGTGGATATGGGGGATAAATTGATAATCATTACAAGCATAAATAATAAATATTAAATATCATTCGGCTTACTGGTTTAACGCTGGTCTTGAACGAACACTCCCGCAGCTCCACACGACAGCTCCAGACAACCGAAAATAACCCGGGGGCCGGAATAGACTGACGCTTACGTTATAAACCACGTTTTTTTTCAATACGTATTCAAAACATCGAAATACGTTAGGGCAACGTATTCTATGTACAAAATACAAGTATTCAAAATTTATGACACGAATGGAAAACGTCGAATACGTATTCGATTTTTATGACACGTTAAAAATCGTATTGGACACGTATTAGGGCCGTTTTCGTGTCCAATACGTAAAATACGGGACACGGGACCCTAGGGGACGTGTCCTGTGACTTGGGACATAAGTCAATTACTACCCTTTTTTTCTTATTGACTTCAAGTACTCTATAACTTTATTATATGACCATTATTATATGTTAACTCTAACACCCTCTCTTAATGGTCATATGGAAAACAAGCATTTGTCCCAGAATACAAACTGGTCTACGAATCATTCTGGACCAAAGTCAAAGACGTCTACCCTGCAACTCTTAAATCTACTCCAAAAAATGCAGTGTTTGAAGTTGTCACCAAAGAAGCAAAAATGTCAACTGCATGACATGTAACCTACTAACCGGAAAGGCTAATACAACATCAAGCATCTCACTAACCACTTGATGAAGCACTAACTCGTCAACCAGATTAGAGCCAATGCTAGATGTAGAAGCTGATTTCAACTTCAGAAAGTTGTCATTTTCCACAAGTAGGTGCCAAAGCGTTACAAAAATCACGAGTCATGCCTCTAAAGCCTGCAATAATCTGTAAAGAACCTTATCCACACCAGCAACCTTATCCAAAGCTGGGACTAATCGAGAAACATGCAGCTCCACTGGCATTCCACCTTTTTTCCTGTCTTCAAACCTTCCACCTCCTCTTCCATCACTGGATAATGGGAGCTCTTCTCCCTCTACATCTTCAATCTTCCACATTCTCCTATGTTAATGGAATATTGGAGCTCTGGTTTCATTACATCTTCAAGCCTTCCTCCTCCATCACTGGATTGAGGAAGCTCTACTACCACTTTTGCTACCTGCACAACATCGCATGATGACTGCTCAAATTTCTGCACTTCACTTCCTTGCAAGCCCATTGATGTATCGACCTCAAACCAGTGACCATCAATTTGATTCAGATCAGAATTTTCAATTTTCATAGATTCCAACATCCCTGCTTACAACAACCTCATTTTACGTAGGATCCACCAACATACCTCGTAACATTTTTCTATATGCGGTGACACCAAAAGCAACTGATCTAAAAAAAATTAAATGGATTATGTATGGTTTCACACCAATCCAAGACTTTTATCACCACTTCACAGTACTCATCACTTTAGCCCAATATTCATCATGTAGTAACTTGTTCTCCAACATTTTCTTCATCATGTCTACAACTCTATTACTCCACCTTTTACCATCGCATCTCTACCTTCAAACTCCTTTCTTAACAAAAATGTGCAACAATAACAAATCAATTGTTATGTACAAAATTAGTTAATTTTAGGTTATTATTTAATTTTAATTTTAATTAGACGAAAGGGCACGATCATAAGATCATGTCCTTTCCCAAAGGACGTCCATGGCGGTATTTAAGCCAGGAGCCCCATTGTAATCAGACATCATCTGTAATTTCATCTTTTTAATAATATATATATAAATTTCTGCATATATCTTAAGTTTTCTGCTTCATCAATCACTGCAAAAAAACTAGAAAACACTTATTTTCCTACCACATTCTTCCTCTCTCTTTGCCTCAAAGTTCATAATAGTATCCAATGCATCTATCCTCTTTCTTAAGAAATAAGACCAGTGATTTTTGTGAAAAATCATCAACAAGGAGCATAAAATACCGTACACCTGAATGATGGTGTTCATGTCGAACCACCAATTTCAACAAGTACAAACTCCAATACTTTGACTGCTCCCATGTCCAGACTCCATAGCTTCTTTGAGTGGCTTTCCATCTCTGCATGCCATACATATCCTTTCCATTTTTTCCTATCAACCATCTCACACCTACTTTGAAGGAAAGATATGGAAAACAAAAATGCCCGTAACTTAGACCAAAGTACATTGACATCAAACTCTCCGGTAGCTTTTCTGCAGGGCAAAAACCTCTTCTTTGACTGATGCGAGGGGTTTTCTCACTGATTTTCAGCTAGGGCTTTGCATTTTGGGGTTTCATCTTGATAAATAAAATTCCAAGGGAGACGCGGGCTTATTATCACTGTTTTGCTTGGCCGCGGGAATTTTAAGGCTGATTTCTATTGCAAACCTTTATGCCCTATAACCTTTCGTGTTTTTGCAGAGATTTAAATTCGAAATTTGAAGGGTTTTCTCATTTGGATTTTTGGCATATTGCTGACTGTAGTACTGTGTGTATTGGTAACTGTAGTATTCAAACAGCAAGCACAGTGGATAGAGCAGCAGAGAAGACAGGACAGTGGACAGTGCCGCAGTTGGCAAGAAGTCAAATCAACATACTTTGAAGGGTTAAGCGTCAAACAGAGTAAACAGCAACAACGAGAGACTAGTGCTGCTCAGAGGCGCAAACCAGAAAAGGAAGAGAGGGTGCATGCTAAGTGTTTGACGAATCAACTGTATAACAACTGAAGTTACAGTCCTGTTTGTGCAGTATATTTACAGGACTCCTGATGGACCTATACATGGATGTTAACCAATTCCTTGAAATCTTGTCAGAGCCTCCAGCTTCGCCTAAAGTAATAGTGGCTGAAGGTCAAGGGGTACAGCTTGAAACTGGGGTCCATGGAAAAACCATGGAGTCGAATTTTTCATTTTGGACAGCCCAAGTAAAACAAATTTTGCAGAAAATGAAATTTCTGGAAACTGAAAACAACAAGCTCCGTTCTGAAATACACACCCTCTCTACCAGAGTTTCAAAGGTGGAAGGGGATAATTTATCCCTTAAGAAGATATTACATGAAAGCAAAGAGCAGGAAAATCTCCATCCTCCAAATGATACGTTGCATGCAGAAATTCTCGACCTTAAAACCAAGCAGGAAGAAATCTGATCCCAACAGGCCACCTTCAAACAAGAAACTAAGACACACATCAATTCTTGGGCACAAGTGGTTCCGGCAAAGGATAAAACTCCTACCCCTCTTGCAATAGTTGAGGAGGTGGTGCAAGCAAAACTTGTGGAAGAACGCACCAGACAAGCAAGAGAATTGAATCTCAAGGTGAGAGGTCTCCCCTTACCTCACTCCTATCGGGATCCTATGGAAGTGGGGGCTAGGTTCCTTCAAGATACCCTTAGCCTCCCCGATATAGCTCTAGACGGAGCCTGGTTGGGCGATGACCCCACTCTCTTCTTCAGGTTTTGGACTACATCCGATCGACTCTGCACCCTCAAGGCTAAGCGGAAGTTGTTTTCTCTAAGGATTTTCTTGGATGAGGACCTCACCCGAGCACAGGTTGCATAACTTAAACAATCCAGAGAACAGGTTATGGCAGCATGACAAGTAGGGAAATGGACAGTTACCAGGAATCTTCAAGCAGTCATTTGAGACTCCTTCCCACCTGGGTGGTAACCCCAAACTAAAGGTTCCAAATGACGGGCTCGTTTGGGGAGACGACAGGGTACAGGCATCTCTATCCATTGTTGGAATGGCAATGGATCTTTCTGGTCATCGCCGAGACTTTTGTATGACGCTCTCGAATCAGCGGACATCCTCTTCATGACCGAGACTCAAGCAAGCCCTATTCAACCTCTCCCAGATATCACAGGTTACAATTAGTTCTCAGTTTGCAGGCAAGATACGAGGAGCTCAAGAGGGGTCAGAGGATCAAGTGGAGTTGCTTGTTTGGCTAGTGACTCACTTCGGAATAGGGTATCTGTGGTAGTCGAAGATTAGTTTGCTAGGTTTATGTGGATTCAGATTAGCGTCGGAGTCTCTTGTCCGAGGGACATCTACATTGCAGTCTGTTACTTTCCCCCAACCTCTTCACCATTTTCCATCCATAATGGCTCAAATGGGAACCCCTTTATAGACTTGTACACTAGCATCACCCAATACTCTATTGTTGGAGAAGTCATCCTCCTAGGTGACTTCAATGCTCATACTAGAGATCTCCACAATTGATCAGAGGACGTGTTTTGTACCCAGGGGATAGATCTAGATTCAGTTGGGCTTCACCGAATATCAGATGATGCTTTGGGGCCTACAACAATTTATGGTAAGCATCTATTGCAGTTGGGGGAATCACAGGAGTTGTTAATTTTATATGGCCTTACCTGTTTCCTAGATTCTCGCTTTTTCACGTGTCAGCCATATGGCGGGGGTGTGAATGTAGTTGATTATGTCCTAGGTAGCCAAAACTTGCTCCCTTTTATTCGCCATCTCTCGGTCTCCCCCATCCCCCTTGCTGATCATGCACTTCTTTCCTTCTCTCTCTGGTTTGACCCTCCCCTTCCACCCCATCCTTCCCCTCGAGGCCCACCCCGAATCACCTTTTGATTTGACGAAGGCGACCCTTACATCTTCTCCTCTACTCTACACAAGATGCTCCCATCAGAAACCCAGTTCTCCTTGCTTGATTCTACTTCCACTACATACACCCGTCTTTCATCTGCCATTTGGGAAGCAACACTCAAATCCTTCCCTCACTCCACTCGTCCCACTTTCACCTCCCGAAAAGTTAGATTTTACCCCATGAAAAAATGGTACGATGACGAGTGCAAGACTCTACATCGAGAACTTAGATATGCTTTCACCCACTCTCAACCCTTCTACCCTGACAACAAAGCTTCTTACCATCGTCTCCTTCGTCGCAAGAAACAACTCTTTGTCTCTCATAGAAGACGAGAGCTTTCTGCTCTCCTTGCCCACTCCCCTAAACAATTCTGGCATACAATACTTCCCCAACACTCCCCTCTTCCATCTGACCTCGACCCTACATCCATGTTCTCTCACACTTCCAACCTTTGTGATATTCTAGAGCAGGGCCAAGTTCATGTTACCTCCCCACCCCATTCATGTTACCTATTCTCAGACAAAGATATTAGAGAGGCCATTTGGGTGATGAATAGCAGCGAAGCAGCCAATGAGGAAGGCTACCAAGCAGAGTTCTTTAAACACAATTTCTGTGCTTTGGTTAGTTACTTGGTTGATCTCTTCAACCATGTAGTCCGTGAAGGTTTTCCACCGACATGGTCACAACACATCATCCATCCCATCCACAAATCAGGCTCCAACTCAAATCCTAATAACTACAGAATGATCATGGTGGGCCACACGTTCTCGAAGTTGTATGCTACTGTTCTACATAGGAAGCTCTCTAGTGACCTTCAGCAGAGACAACTCAGAGCTAGGGGACAAGCAGGTTTTCGACCAGCTCATCAGATCATTGACCACATCTTCACCTTTCGCGTCGTGATTGAGGAGGCACGACATCGCTCTTCGAAAGTCCATTGTTGTTTCGTAGATTTTCAGAAAGATTTTGACTCTGTTCCGAGGGAAGCCTTACTCCAAAGACTCAGAGATATTGGCATCTTGGTGACCTTATTGACATCTATTACGCGCCTATATGAGTCCGTCCTTAGTCGTCTTCGCATGGTTCATGGAATGTATGATTTCATCCGAAGCACTATTGGGGTTAAACAGGGTTGTCCATTGTCCCCTACCCTGTTTGGGATCTATATTGATGAGTTGGAGGCTTTTCTACACGAGCATATCTAGGACACTGATGGTTGCCTTCTTTTACAAGGTCATGATATCTATTCTACTCTTTGTTGACGACGTGGTCCTCCTCTCCTCATCTCCAGAAGGATTACAGAGGCAATTGGATGCCTTAGCTTTGTTTTGCGATCTTCGACAATTGACGGTCAACCTGGGTAAAACCAAGGTTATGATCTTCAATGGGGTGAAGCAAACTTCGGACCTTCAAATCCGATTCAAAGGGGAGGAGGTTGAGATCACCATCACGTATACATACTTGGGGGTGCAATTCGTAGGTCCCCGCTTCAGTTTGCAACCAGCTCTCCAGCCTCTAATCAACAAAGGATATGGACCCTTAGCCCTTCTTGAGAGACAGTACTTTCGACATCACTTCCAGGACATCTCGTCCAAGATGAGCCTCATGTCACCTTGATTTGTCCCACTGTTCTATATGGCTCAGAGATTTGGGGACCGTCTTTACTTAAGTCGGATTGGGCTTTAGTTGAGAGAGTCCAAACTCTTCTTCTCTGCCGCATCATTAGATGCCAAAAGGCAATACCTCAGCGCATCATCCTTGCAAAGTTTGGAGCTCAACCCTTTCGGCTTGAGACAATCTTCAATTTGGTCTCATTCTTGCATCGTGTTTGAGAATTTGCAGACTTGATAAAGAGTAGGGACCGTTACCCTTACTTGGCATATTGCTCTTCTGAGAATATTGCTTGTTCTACTCCCTCGGGTTGGGCTAGATGTTGGTTTACAGGAGTTTCATATATCTTAGAGTCAGTGGGCATTCAGTTGGATCGTCTCCCTCCTTTCCGATATTCCTTGGATGCTCCGGGTCCCCTTCCATCTACTAGACAAGAGTAGAACAAGATCATTATGGAGGCCATCTACAGGCAGTTCGTCCAGGTCACCTAGGTCAATCCTCCAGGAGGGTTGCGCCCAAAGATGGCCTTCTACGCTGAGCACTTCTTGGAGTTGAGAGACGGGCTCATTATTCAACCCCAGTATATGTTTCACCACTAGATGCATGCTCTTCACATTCCTCTAGACCAGTTCAAAGTAGGTTCTCATAGACTTCGGGTAGAGACGGACCACCAGATTGATAGACCAGACAAAATCTATCAGGTATGTCATTTACAGAAAGTAGAGAACGAGGTGCACTTCATTTTTGGATGCCCTATATACTACGAGATCAGAGGAAGGTTCCATTACTTGTTCAGAGACTCTCAGACCCTCACTGACTTTTTCAGGTATCCCGATCAGAGATGTTTGGCCCTATATATTCAGGAGCCTCTTAGGTTCTGAGCGCATATTCTTCAGCGTCCCATCAGACCAGACCCCACACAGAGGATCATGACATTTGTTAGGGTACTACCATCAAACAGGGGCACAAAGAGAACAATTGATACTGTTTCATATCTAGACTCTAGACCAATGAGGATCCGTGGGACCTCACCCCGCCACACGAGACCCCAACAACTAAACCGTCTCAGATCCATCCCTGGGAGACGGACTAGGTCCTCCAGACCTCAGCAGTGCACAAACTCCCCCAAAAAACGAGTTAGTGGACAGTGCGTACCTCCCACTGACGCTTCATCAGGCTAGCAAACTTTGTGGAATTTTTTCAGTGCTCTTCAGCCAATCTCGGATGTTAGGAGAGATGGGTCTAATCCTCTTCGTCAGGGCAATCCATACATTGTATCTTTTATGTCCCTGCATTATACTTTTCATATTCATGCATTGTATTTTTTATAGTAGGCCATTTGGTTCTCCCGCATTTTATGGACATCATTGTACTCAATAGTCCCCTTGACCTACTTTGTGGTCATTAGTTGGACATAAATACACTTATCTTATTTTATCTACTATTGTCTATCAACCTTAACTACATAAATCACTTTAGTAATAATGACAGTAAACTCTGACTCTTATCACCACATACAATTACCGAATCTCACCAAGTAATTGCCAATCTCATGCATCAATTTCCATAAAAAGATTATTGATTTGAATAAAATACTTTTATGCCCAAGAAATAAACTCTATTCTGAAAGTAAAAATTTCAACTCTGAAAGTAAATATGTAAGAAAAATTTACGAACTTATTGTTTCCATTGTTCCAAAAATAATTCTACTCTAAAGAACATTATTTTTGTCATCTTGGAATAATATGTTCTATTATAGGGTTATTCTTACCTCGAATTTCAATCATCAAATTGTGCTCGTCCAATCTATCTACATCACTTTGTTCTATTTCAGGTCTGCACCATAACTCATCTTCACCCTCAAACCCCCAAACTAACACTATTTTTCAAACTACATGCCCAAGTCTCTATATACATGTCGTCAGCCTCTAGTGTATATCGTGCCTACCTACATATCTATTGCTAAGTCTATTTGTAGTTTGTTATCTCGCATCCTCTCAACATTGTGGCACGATTCCAACCCTTTACTGGACACCTTTCTTAAGTGGCTCGGTTTGCTAACTAAAATGGAGCACACCACACTTCAATCTGTGTAACTATCATCCCCAACGGTAGAATTCACACATCCCTCGACAAGTGGTCTCTTCAATTCGTGGGACCTCTTTACACAATGAGTGGTTCCAGGCCGTCAGAATTCACACCTTTATCCTGGTTCTATTGGCAAATTTATTCGGTTTTTAATTTTCACTTCAATTTGCATGAATGGCATTCTTCACAATGGCACAAGAAACCAAGACGGATTATTTCAAAGGCAGTGTCCCCACATTATTTGTTCGACCGTGTCAATAAATGACACAGCTCTCACAGTCAGCCAGCTTTGTCAAGCAATAACACAACTCTCATGGACTTTGATCTTCTGACAACAGAATACACCACAGGCACAAGCTTTTTAATCACAGGCAATTACAGATGGCAATGGTGACTATTCCTCGCAACAAGTTCTAACAAAAATCTCGCAATCGGCCCCATTCCTTACTTTGTTATACCTTACCATGTGATTAATGACTCTTCATATAATTAACACTCATGCATACAAGTAACCTCCTGGCAGTTATCTCACAACTTTAACAAAACGAGAAATAAATTTAAAAACTTATCTTTGTTTTAGTCGGTTTTCCCTTCTCTTTTCTTCTTTTCGTTGCTTTCTTCAGAGCAAGCACTGCCTCATTCCATCTCTAATATACAACAATCCCTAGGCCTTCATCAATTCTCCTTGGCTTTTTCTCAAGCTAGCTTTTATACCATGTGAGTTTTACACAGAAGAATGTGGAGAAAGAATGCAAACTAGAATACATTGAGAGAGACAATGATGTGCGTGCTTCATCTACAATATGATGTGGATATCAATACATAAAAGGGAGACAATGCCTCATACCAAAATCCCATACAACCACTTTATTGGTTAATCTCTAACCTAATCTAGCACAACTTTATTTATGATATGTGATATAAGTCACTTAATTATTAACATGAAGTACATTGTATCTCTATTATATGACCATTGTTATATGCTTTGTAACAAACATTCCTTCCATATGAGATTTGGAAAATGAAAACATGCCCAGTAGCAAAGAACATCTTTTCTTCGTACATTCATTTTTTCTCTTCTATCTAGAGCTCCAAATATTTGACAAATTGTTTGTGACTATATTTTAAAATTTCAAAACGAAAACTATGATCCATTGGGGAGTGCAACCATTGTCTGCCAAGTGGCAAGGGCTAAGCTAGTATAGGCTTAAAGACATATTACAAAAGATAGTCAATCATGGAAAAGAAAGACAGATTGATATCAATCAACAAAAATAACATCGCCAATATCCCAACTCCCAACCAAGGAAATGACAATAGAGAGCCTTAATAGTGCAGCAGTAGATATGGCATCTAAGGGCCAACACTGAATGTTGATATTAAGACATGTTGCATGGAGAGATGGAGTTGCAGATATTGAAAGTGAAATCTTAGAGTATATGTTAAAATTGTCAACTAGGGCCAAATTCCACCTTGGGACAGCTCATTTGATGGAGATGATAATTGCATTAAATACCTCTTTTCGAAAGGACCAAAATTGATATAAAGATCATCTCATTTGGACAAGCAGAAGTGTGATTTTGAATTTATGCCCACACGTGCAAATTGTCAAGGTTGGCCACATCATCATGTAGGCTCAGAAAGCCCAATGGATGTGTCACTTCACCCTCAACAACTTGTATAAATACAAGTGACCTTTCACCTCATTTGGCATCTTCATTGCTCACACATTCTCTCTCCTGCTCTCATTGGTT
>Ga0115842_100517_pt1 | contig 15590 bp, 19 predicted proteins | sample InSIn2SAF170_2_FD_83856 | JGI IMG/M metagenome (GOLD analysis project Ga0115842, IMG submission 83856)
CAGACGTGCCTTCTTCAACAGAGTCTTCGCCTCTGCATGGTCTGGGTCGTTCCGTAATGCCGCTTGGGCATGCGCCACAGCTTGTGCAGAGTTGCCTTGAGCAAACAGGACGAGGCCTCGAACCCATAGCACATCTGGATCCGAAGAGTTGGCTCGTAGAAGATCACTCGCTAGCGAAGACGCATCGTCCAGCTTCTTCTTCCCTAAAAGCGCTTGTGCACGATCCACCCTCCACGCCAACGGAGCCTGTTCAACTTCTTTCTCTAGGCTGTCCAAGCCAAAGAGTACGTATGTCCAGTCTTTGTTGGCCTTGTGTCGTGCGACATTGACGAGGTCAGCACGGATCTTTTCAATCTTCTTTTGATCTGTCAGGGCTTGTGTATTCGCGGAGTCCAGCTGCAACACCTCGTTGAGTGTCCTGGAGGCATCATCAATCTGCCCAAGCGCGATCTGACACCTGGCTAAACGCGCAAGGGTTTTGGCCTGTGGCGAAGCAGATTGGAGACCGGCTGCTTTCTGACAGTCTGCCAGCGCTGACGTGTATTGCTTGAGAGCCACTGTGGCAGCGCCTCATTTCAGCTGCTTTGTCGCTTCATTGCTATGATGTTTCCGTGAAACGCACTATACGCAGCTGCACGGTTTGTCCGGTACGACGGTTCTTCAGGATCGAGGTCGACAGCCTCTGCGTATAGATCAACAGCAGCCTGTGAGAGAGGCTGTTCAGCTTCTGTATTTTGTCGCATCTTCTTGCTCAACGGACACCATAGCTGCCAGCCTTGAATTTCTCGTTGCCCAGCGCTTTCTTCTTCTCTGCGCGTTGCGATGGTGTCAAGCCTGGGATTGATGAGAACAGTCAGTAGCGCTCTACGCTGCTGCTCGTTGTCTAGCCTAGCCCGCCTACCGTCTAGATCCATCTCAAATGTGAAATTCGATCCGAACGATGTCTGACCGGAAGGGCCTGCAGCGGGCGAAGCGGTACCAGAATCGCCATTCATCTGCGCTCCATCATCGTTCGTATCGCTATGGCTGGCATCTCCATTCGTCTGGCCAGACCTGCAACAATCGGCGTCAGGACGCCTTCAGGACAAATGCTGTCAAACACTCGCACCTGGACGATTCGGCGGGCGCAGCGCCAGTCGCAGCTCGCTTCTTGGCTGCAGCGCTCTTCTTTTTGGCCATGTTTCGTCGGTAGAAGGCTTCTTGATCCAGCTTGACGGGTCGCGCGGTTCGAGCGAGGGCAAGTTATCCAAAGAACAGACATCAGCAGGTGCAAAGGACAGCAGACCAACGCATGACGCGGACAGTCACCGCTAGTAGTCTGCACTTGATCGTTGCACTGGCTGTCTCTGGTCGGCAGCTGTCGCTGGGCAGCTGTTCCACATGTCAAGCCCGGCAAGAGTATCGGAAAGCTCGACAGGCGTATGTAGCTGTCAGTCCTATCGGAGACTCCAATTCGGTCCCCAACACTTATGCATTCAATGTCTTTGAGACAATCTCACCTTATCGTCGTCATCTTGGGTCAAAGACGTGATAGCCCGACAGCTAATACAGCGATAGTAGAGCAAGGACGCGAGAATAGAAGCACCTTGTCCTTATTGTCATGGCTGGCGACTACAGCGTTACAGCGTGAATGGCTTGTCTCGAGATATGAGTACGGTCGAGGTCAAAGCTTGCTTTCACGCCCAATGGCCAACAGACAAGAACAAAGGCTGTCGACAGCTCGTCGCAGGCGACAGACCGAGCGACAGCACTTCACTGACTGCCCATCCTATCAGGCGACATCGCTGCCAGGAGATCAACCTGCAGTAACGGGCCTACAACAAACCTGCAAAGACGCGCGAGTGAAACGCTCTACAGAATCACATATCCATCGCACATACAAGGGTGCAGTACCCAGCACTGTGCCCAATGCACAATACCCCGTCGGCGAGGCCTCTGCACACTTTGCACGCTTCTTAGATTGCAGCTTGTTCAATGCCGCCAAAGCCGACAGACAGCTTCCTGACGCCATTCTCACTGATAGACCCTTTGTATGTGAGCTGATGAAAAAGGAGTAGATGGCAGCCTTCGCCCCACCAGAAGGACTGCGTCTTACAGCTATCTAAATCCGCTTGCACGATGTCGCGACAGCCACAAGCAGCCTGGATGTCCGCAAAGCGCTAAAGCTTTCTGCCGTGAACCTCGCGGGCAACGAACTGCGTGAGGGGTACTTGCAACACGCCGCGATAAGGTCAGACGCCCTCAGAGTGCTCCCGTCGAACGGGCTGAATCGACTTGGCTCATCCCTCGTCAAACATCAATATCAGCCGGTGTCGACATACTATACATTGCTGTACCGGGTCTGGTATAGCATGCTCGTACTGCAGGAGACATCCTCAAGAGCTAGGCGGCACGAATCCGGTGCATAAGGGCAGTCGTAGAAGGATCCAGTGCGATGCAGACCGGCGGTCAGGCGTACGTGACGGTATAGCAGCATCAATATAGCAAGATAAGGTATCGCGTCTGCTCCAGCTATGAAAATTATCAGTGGAACTTCCCCAAGGCGGAAAGTCTTCCCGCTACTTGGCTAGCACTTGTTGTAGCGCGCTAGGCGTCAAGTCCGCGAAGACTACCGGTACTACTGCGTGCAATCTAATGGTCTGTCGACGTAGACTTCTATGTACAGGGGAAATTGCAACTTTTGTATCAGGTTGCAAGGTAATTAGCTGCGGGCTTTGACCGAACCACGCGAGTACGGTGTTGAGTGTCCCAGCCGGACCGGATGCTGATAGCTTTTTCCACCTCAATGATTTCAGAGAAGCTTCATATGTAGTACTGTCCAACTGGCATTACAACATTAGTGTGCGCGCCTTTCAACAGGCCGTCTTGCATCCTGCAATTGTGCGGCAGACAAGGGAGGAAGCTCGCCGGATACGCTGTCGGTGAAAGAGGGCGTCCCGGATGGACGAGAATGGGCAACTGAGGTATCCAAGTAATCCTGCCGATGCTCCACACTGGCTGCGAAGCCATGCTGGCAGTGCTAGCCAGTTGCAAGTACAGCTTTTTCCTGCCTTCAATGCCGACAACAGCAAAAGCGGAGCTTTGGAGACGAACGAAAGCAGCAGCAGCGTTGGAGGGGAAAGCCAATTGTCCAGTAGACCAGGACCTCAGCATCAAGCTCTCTCCAGCAACCCATTCGATGTTCCAGCCGGGTACCGTACAACTCTTCGAGGCGGTCATGCAAACGCGATAGACCGCAGACAACGGCAGGAGACTGCCTCAGATCCTTCTGCCTCGCAAGAGACGTACACGAAGCACCCTCGTCGTAGCAAGCGTGGTTCGCCTCGAGGACTGGTGAGCTTCCGTCTCGGAAAGCTTCGTGATCTGTACGGGAGCTGAATGATTTGCACCCACCGTCACTATCAACGATTCTCTGGCTTTCCCACCAATTCGTATAATACTGTCACTCTCTGAATGCACAACTTTAGGTCGACCGGAACGATCGGTCCGAAGGACAGCAAGATGCGGAGACACCTTCAGAATTGACATCTACCAGCTTTCCAACAATGCAAGAGCAGCAAGCTCCATATGGGTTTTCCTCAGAGCAAAGACCGGAGTTTCCAATCGGCGCTCCAGCTTCCGCCAGCGACTATGGCTACCATTTCCAGCCAACCGACCTCGATACCGCTTCTTTCGGCCATGCGACCCAATCGGTCGCTTCCCATCATCAACACAGTCTTTCCCATGCATCTTTACCAGCCTACAGCACGCAATATGCTGAGAGCATTCAGTCACGGCCAAGTGCTGGCCATAGCAGGAGTGCCAGCGTTGCTTCCACTTCCTTCAGCCACGCAAGTCAACCTTACCACTCGAAATCGTCGTTCGGCCTGTCCACGCCCTCGTCAGCAACTTCTTCTTTCGGCGAGTCTGGCTCCAGTGGTTCTGCCAGTTTCTTGTCAATGTCGACTAGTCGAGCCGCAACCCAAAAGCTTCGAGGACAGCGCCTCACAGACGCTGATCGCAAGATCTTGTGCGATTATCATACGCAGAACCCAAGGATGAAACACGAGCATATCGGCCAAGTCTTTGGCATCGAGCGATCTACCGTGTCGAAAATTCTAAAGAACAAGCAAAAATGGGTAGAGATCACAGATACTGCACCGCCGCGCTTCGAGAATCGCTTCGACCAACATGCCGTCATGTCAAATAGGTCGGCGCTTTCAGCGACCGAATCCGCCCGGAGGTCCACTCCGCCTTCGCTTTCGCATGCATCGCAAGCGCAGACGGATGTCGCCATAGAAGCACCGAGCACTGGGCGTCATCCTAAGAGGGGTCGTCATCCTGAGTTGGAGCTGGCTCTGACCACCTGGGGTAAACAGCAAACAGCGGGAAATATCATGGTGACCGACGAGCAGCTGAAGCAGAAAGCTTTGGACATCGCGGCAGCTATGGGCATTGAGCTGGGTCAGTTCAAAGCATCACCGGGATGGCTAGAAAATTATAAAGCACGGAGCGGTCTCAACGCTGGCCGCTTTCCTGCGACACAAAGCGACTTGCAGCCTCCGTCAGGCCAAGCGCCACCCGTTGCGGACACCATCAGAACGCTTCCTCATCTTCAGCGTCCAAATTTACAGATCATGCAGCCAGATATCCGGACTCCAGACCCCAGCGAGAGCGGTATGGCGTACTATGGTCCTGATTGGGCAGCTCCGCAGACGTCGATGCCGACACACGAAAGCTTTGGCGTTTGGACGTCGCCGCTTAACGTGCAGAGGAGACGAGCTCCTACGGCTATGAGCGCATCCAGCGGTAGCCTGCCCGGTCTTGCAGAAGAGAGCTCGACCGAGGACAGCATGATGCAATCCAGCAGCTCTTACAGCGGCGGATTGCAGTCTTCTGGTCTCTCGGCTCCATACCCTTCTTTCCTGCGCAGTGATACCACGTCCTACTCCTCGGCAGACTCTTCGCCCTACCCCTCGCCGGTAGACGGCAGCGTTACGAGCATCTCGTACGCTAGCCATTCTCCGATTAACCCCACACAGCAGCACTGGTCCACGCCAATGCAGCAGTCATCACATACCATTCCAGCGTCGAATAGCAGCGCATCTACTTCACACTCCCCCGTAGATCGCATGCAGCAGGCTCAGCAGGTCGGCATGGCCTTCCAGCTCAGTCTCGACAGTGATTCAAATGCTAGTGAACCGTATCAGGGCCAAGGTATTGAAGTACCGCTCTACCATGCCCATCCGGATGCCCGCGCGGCATTCCAGGCCACCGCGGAGATGGCTGAAGGCAGTGGCCAAGCTACGGCTACTGGCAAGTCAAGCTATTCTTTGCGATCTCGGGTCCAATCAGCCGCTCAATCCCAATCTCTTCGCATACCCTCACGATCCAGACAAATCTCGCAGCCCTCTCCCCTTTCGCTTCACGGGGATGCCTACCGAAGCACGTCATCAGCACGAGAAGCTCAAAGCCAGAACCCAACAGACCACCGCCATCTCGAATCTTATATGCCTGCTCATCAGCCCGCCAAAGCTCCGTTGGTCCGATCCAACACAGACCCCATGCCACTCTTGCACACTCATAAACCCTCTTTCCGTGCCCAGGAGCACCAAATGATGGATCAGCACATTCAAGATCAGTATACAATACCGGCACCATACGAGCAGGACCTTCATAATCAGAAGCAGCAGGATCAGGATCGCCCTTCGTCCGACGAGACGGCTCGAGAAAAGTCGGGCGGAGAGCACGAGCGATCTAGCGGGATACAGGTGGATTCTTTGATGGAACAGGTCCTCGAGCCGAAAGGGCAGCAACCGACTCGCCCTCCGGCATCTCAGGGTGGTGCTGCTAGTCGTCTCTCGCCTGTCCACCCGCGCAGAGCAACCGTCTCCACCGGAACTCCGAGCGATCCTAGCATGCACCGGATGTCTGATACATTCGGAGCCGTCCAAGCCGTCACTCCGACCTACAGCCATTTCGGGCTGCTGCCACGCGGAGTAGATCTCAATGAGCCGGTCGCTCTTGAAGACGCATATATGGCTCTTCGCAAAGTCGTCGGATACCTCCATCATTCACAATCTGGTATACGTACTCCGTCTTCGGCAGGTTCGGCCACTGTTTCCACGATGGCCGCTACTTCTTTTGGGTCCGCTGGCGGGCCCAAAGTCTCATCCGGTGAGATGCAGGTCCTTGAAGGATTGCTAAGTCAATTTTGGGATGCTCATGTAGCGAGACTACATTCCCTCACGCCTCCGTCATCTGGCTAGTCTGCGCATATTCGGTTGGATGGCTGCAGAACATGCAAAGTTTTTGACGGTGAGTATTTAGACCCGCATCGAATCGCATTGTATCTCTTGTTTGTCTGTATGCAATCATCACAAGTAGAGAAAAAGCTCAAGCCCGAGGATCGTCATCGTATGCTACATTACTTCCTTTTGTGCGGCTTGCTCATGATGTCAAGCGTCGTCTACGGTTTCGAAGAAGCTTGTCAGCTTCTCGTTTCCTTCTCCATCCGTGTCTTCTTCAGCCTCCTTCCGAGCTTTCTTGTCTGGCGATCTGTCCTTGGCAGTTGAATCAGGCTGCCGTTTTCGCTTGCTATTCGATCTAGGCATGGGCTTGTCCTCGTCGGATTCATCATCCAGCACGATCGGCTCGCTTTGCTTGCCTTTCTTTGGCTTATGTTTGGTGCTTTCGTCTTCATCCAGTATTATTGGCTTCGACTCCTTTCCAGCGCTTCTCTCCGACCTCCGGCTCGATGAGCGAGTCTGTACCTTGTCGACTTCGTCCGGGTTCAGCGCCAGATCCTCTTCCTTCACGACTTTGACAGCGTCATCTTTGGTCCTCTTTGCCTTTGCCGGCTCGGAGCCTGAAGACGGCTTATCAGGTCTCGCCGACGTGCCGGCCGAAGCAGAGCGGCTCTTCTGCGTGTTCTTTCCTTCTGATGCTGTCGATGTAGCGGGCTTGGCGAAGAAGCTGGAAATATTTCCTTTCCGCTCTGCTATAGGTTTCAAGAAGTCTGACGATTGGTTTCCAACTTTCCCAACTTCTTTCGGGACGACATAGCTGTTCTCGGACGTCAGTGTGCGCGATAGACGTGAATATATAAGACGACCGACCACTCGAGTTCGCCTTCGAATGGCTTGAGCAAGTCCGCCGCTCCTTTCGACCAGTTGCCAGAGGATGTGTCCAACCATGTGTCGATATCTTTTTGAACCGTCCAGCACCACTGGCATGCGATCATGTAGCTGACAAGGGCGTCAAGCACAATTGCAAGTGACGCGGAGCCCACCCACGAAATTAAGCTGTTTATTACTATTCGTAGTGACGATAGTATATGTTCGCAAAGGCTTAGTCTCGCCTTCGTAGCTACGGAATGATCAGAGTCAATCGCCGTATGCATTATAATACTTCGCCAGACGCACGTTACGGTGTCCCAAAGTCCGGCAAAGCAGAAAAGCTTGCCATCTTTGCGTTTGACATGGTGGGGAACTCGATCATTGCCCTTCTTGAGCCATTCGTAGAAGCCTTCAGCCACTACAACGCATCTTCGCCGGCCCCTAATGCTCTTCCACATCGAGCCGCCCTCGCTGCGAACAAGCAATCAGCCAGTCCTCGTCACCGAATACATAGCAAGAGGAGACGTACACGATGGTATCGTCTCGCGCGTTGATCGTCTTCAGGCTTGAAGCGTGGTCTGGCTGGCGCTTCATCCAGTGGGGCACGAGACCCCACTGCATGCATTCAATTCGCAGGTCGTTGGATACTGCCTTGTGGAGGGAGGTTGACTCTTTTTCTTCGTTCTTCTGTTCTCCGGTAGACGAATCGTCGTATATATCGCCTGCCCCACCTCCGCCACGCAGGATGACTGGATTGCGTGAGCGCGGTGGGATGTTGTACCCTCTGTCTGGATTGTAGTCGCTCTCATCCTCCCAGGCTCCAACGTGTCTGCCAGTCTGCGATTCTACTTGCGCCCGAACCTCACCAGCTCGAAGGTGGAGAGCGTATCTGCGCAAGTTTGCAGTGTCAGCCGGCCCAGCGAAGTGCATCGGGTAGCCACTAACCTCCCGCACATATCGCAGTGGACTTGGAGGCTCGCTCACTTGCTCGCCTCGCTGAAAGCAGTGCGTGGCGGACTCGTCGGACGTCGTTCGTTCTCAGCTCAACTCGTGTACCGTGAAGCTTCGACGACTATGGCTCAGGGATTCAAGACGAAAGGTCTGCAGGGAAAGACGAAGAGCGTCGCGTCGGAGCGCAAGGGAAAGGGCGTGATGAAGAAAGGCGGTGAGTCGGGGTGTCCATTCTGAACAGGATTGGCGAATTGAGCTGAACATTGTGGACTCTGCCAGCTCGCGCAATACCGCCAAAGAAGAAGGAATTGGTGGAAGCTGCTTCCAAGAGGGTGCGCCGTCTATCCTCGTCGTTGGCAGCAATCCTTTGAGACTTTGACAATATCCCAGAAATCTTCAACCGTTCAGCATGGCAATCACTTTGAAGAGCTGGCAGCCAGTAAGGTTAAGGGCCAGCTGAGTGCAGTCATGAAAGATGCTGCTGAGCGCGGCGAAGCAATGCCAGCCGAAAAGCGAGCTAAAGGGAGGTGAAGGCTGTCGCAGCGGGCAAGGCATATCATCGATGTTCTGGGATGGGAGTTCAGAAGTGTTGCTTGTATACTTCTTCGCAATGAACCAAAACATCGTCACTTTCAGAATGTCAAACCTCGGCAATTCGTACAGTATGGCTACATCACTTCGAAACCATGCCAACATCCCTCGCCAATAGCTCATCTCCCGCAATACCCGTCCTGGCTCTCCATGTCACAGCGTCACGTCGCGTAGTCTCCTGGCCAGGTCCTTTTCCTCCTCACGAACATCTGCCATGGGCATCGGATTTGCGTATATGCGAGTCCAGATCGTCTTCGGTCGGGAACTGGCGTTGGCAGCCTTCTTTAGGGCACAGGAGGGAGAGGAAGGATACGCAGGGCTGTGGGATCGCATGTCATGTATTGTCAGCTAAACGATCGAGCGGGGCGGATTTGGGAATACGCACATCGTCCCAAGTTTCAGCATTCATAGCGCCCACATCGCTCGTCCCTATGACAGGCGAACCTCCTGCACTGCTGCTACCGTTGCTGCTCCCACTGCTGCTGTAGCCAGGCGACATTTGGCTCGACGTTGGCGATCGCAACCCGAAATCTTCGGGACCCTTGCCCAGGATCTCACGAAGCGCGAGGGTCATGCTGAGTGTACTGAGAGTGGGCATCGTATTGTCGATATTGTCCAAGGTGCTGATGTAGAGCAGAAGGGTGGTTGGTTGCAATAGCTCGACGCTAGCCAAACTACCAAACTATTTGGGCGGCGTCGTTTGTCGCGTAAAGGAGGTCCCGACAGAAAGCGCCTCAATAACGTCCAGCGCCTCTGTGTCTCTCGAAGCTCTCCAACAATCGTTGCGACTTTGAGATGTCGTCTCGATATCGAGCTGTCAGAAAAGCGACAATGGGCGCGTGGCGGCGGCGTTCTTCAGAGTCAGGCACTCCATGCAGACAGGGACCTGGCTTTTGCAGATCCCGATGCGACAGACGAGATGACGAACAACATAGCACCAGACGCGTACTCAACGTTCAATCCATCTGAATTGCGATTCAATACTGTATACTGTCCACAATATCGTCTTGGAGGAAATGACGAGAAGTACATACTGCAACAACAGGATCTGATTGCAGATACTACCTGCGACTTCCCGTGGAGGACTCTGCAGCTACTCTGCATGGACTTGGATGTCTGGCAGTGGTATGCTGGGCTATTTTTTCCTTTTTCACAGTCGGACCTTGGCTTTTGACTACATGGACGCAGGTGTAGTTTGGAGAGTTGATGGCTTCTTTGTAGCAAAAGAGAGCTATCTGTGTCCCCCTGGTACAAACTGCTACACCTTGGCGAGTGGTGTAGCGGAAGTCTGCGCCTAGCGTGATGAGCAGATTGCCGATGGTGCAGCGACCAAATTGTGGACTATCGTGAGACACCAATCTCTTTGTCACCGAGTGTGGTTGTGCAAGGATGCCGGTGATTTGCTCTTGCGTCCACTGGATAGATGGCATCTTGCGGCGAGAGTGAGTACAGTCCCGAGAGGGGCGGAGATCGGTAGGAGTAGATGCAGCTAGACGTTGTTGGAGTGTGGATGGAAATAAGAAGACAACCGGGCTTGGGTCTTGCGGTTGGAGTATACAAAAACCTGCAGCTCGAGAATTGTGACTGCTGTGCAAAATTGACCTTTGTGCTAGTCGGGAGCCTAGCGGCGGGCCAGGCTTGTAGATCGCTCGCTGCCACCCTGCTGGCCAGATCTTGAATGCTGTGCAGGTGCAGTAGATGAAGCGAGCTTGGCTGACCTGCATGGCCAAGTTGCCGAGTATGCATCTGAATGTGAATTCAGTTGGCAGGCGTCAGAGCATCACTCCAAGACCAGGCGACGACTACTAGCGTGTGGTCACTCAGGCTATATACGGGTCCAATTGCCATTGTGCATCACGGAACAGATGGACTGGCTCGGCCTTCTGCAAACCATTTGCGCCTACCTCGACATCGCGCAATGAGCTTCGCATATGCGCCGTTGCAGCCTCTAGATGGCACTTCCACGGCTGCTCTGCGCGAGAATCGAGATTCGACGATGCTCTTTGGTGCCTTCGCCGCCAGTCATGCTGGCCTCGCGACGGACGTGCATACAGACTGGACCCTAGGCGAAGAGGCTTCAGAGAATGCTTGTGGTGCGTCCATGTTGCTCCGCGTCGCAGAGCTAATGGACTTGTTACTGATCTTCATTGACTGGATGTAGACGCGTGTCGGCTCCACAACACGCAGTGCATCCGAAGCCATGTTTCGGAGATGTGAGAAACCTTGCAAGGAATCGTTCGACTAAGCAACTGATAGTCCTCTAGGTGTCGGAACTGCCGAGAGCACGAGCTCGAGTGGTGAGGAGAAAGACAAGTGCTACCACCTTCCTTCACGCTGAACCTGCTGAGCAGCGCTGGACCCGGAGCAGCAAGACACGCGCAATCATTCGAGACCGTCGACCAGAGTCTGCAAGTCATTGCCATCCTATTCCTGCCCTTGAAGCTAAAACATAGATGTCTACAGCTTCGATTCTGGACCTGTAGACGGCGAGTATGAAGTCGGCCAGAGCGTGACAGTCCGCAACGACAGCGAGCAATGGGATCGTACTGCTCATCTTGTAAAGCGTGTCATCTACCGACCAGTGGCGATCGTCCTGGACAACGACAACAATACGCCGATACCTATAGAGAATGTTCGACCATACCCAGATAGGTGGCCTACAGAACCTTCGATCAATGGTTTTACCTACCCAGAAGCGCGGGACAGCATAGATCCGGCACTCATGGCAAAGTTGGAGGACTGACTGCACGCTCGCGAACGCCAACGTTGTTGTTGTATCGTATGGTTGCCTATGGCGTTGATTATACAACATCATTTGAACTAATGCTTTACGAGGCTGAACGTGTCTGCCCGTCTGCGGTTGACCTTGCGCCCGAACCTCCACCGACCTGGGGTTGAAGAATATCTGCAGGACCAGCAACGAAGATCAGGTCTGCAATGACCTTCCACACACTTCGCGAAGGGATAGCAGACTCTCTGCTCTGCGTTTCGCTCGAAGCGATGGGTTCGAGTTGTCGTATGTTGTTCGCTTTCAGCCTGACGGAAAAGGCCACTAGCTATGCTCGTTGCCGCAGCCAGTTCAAGGTGATATCGATATTGGTAGAGTTCAGGCATGAGATGGAGTAAATACTAGAAACCAGACTGTCAGAGCCTGCCCTGCCAAGAATCAAAGATTAGGCCCACCTGCACTCTCGGCCCGTCACTTTCGATAATTCGCTGATACGAGAGAGTTCAGCTAATTCCAAGTCACAGCAAAGCATACTCACAGCTTTTCGACCATCTGCTCGACCTTTAATGCTTGCGGGAGATCACTCTTGTTACATAGGACCAATATTGGGATGCCAGCAAGTTCGGGCTTTTCGAGAAGGCTGAGCAGTTCGAATTTGGCGCTATCGAGTTGAGATAGGTCGGCTGAGTCCACCAAGAATCTGACGGTCTCCTCGTCAGCCCGTGAGGTGGGTTCCAAGGGCAGAAGGACTGACAGGATAGCATTGGCACCGCGAGCGTATCGCTGCCACATTGAGCGGAATCGAGCTTGCCTGCATTGAGGATGGTGAGCAATGGTCTGAGACCTGTGAATGTTCACGCTCTACCCTCCGATGTCCCATAGCTTCAAAGTCACATTGCCCTTCTTGACCTTTTTCATGTTGAATCTAGACGGGAGCGGACGAGTAAGGCCAATGGCGTATGGAAAATACGGATGCTGCATACCCTCTGTGAATGACAACCGAAAGGCGTCAGCATCTGCCTTACTGCCTATCGTTTGTACGCCTACACTGTCGGCATCATGTCTTCAGAGAATTGCCCTGCCTAGCGATGTGTTCATATCAATACATGGTCTGAGATGAGATGATCCGGTGAGACTGCGTACTGCCAGGACATTCACTAGAGATGTCTTGCCTGGGAAGCTATCTTAGCTCGACTATGACGACTCGCGATACGGCTTAACATACCCGCATTCTGCAGACCGACCAGCGTGATTTCGAGCTCTTTCGCAAAGAATAGCCCTCGCAGCCAATCCAAGATTCCGCTGAAGAAGCTGGCCATGCTTGATACAGTAAGGTCCCCGCCCGTCGTCACTTAAGGGATACGGTGAAGGGGAAGGAACTCGAGAGTTTGATATACCGAATTTGAATTGGATACGTTAGATTGTTGGACAGACGCGATCAACGGTATAGAGCTGGCAACCCCAGTTCGTCATGAACCAGAAAGATTGCGGGACCTTGCCTTGCTTCAAGACCAACTGAAACAGTCGCAGCGAGATGAGCGAAAGCGACGTATTATCATCATGAACCACGACCTCGCCAATGAGACAGACACTGCCAGCATCAGCGACCGCAAGTCTCACGACCAGAGCGGGGTCAGGGGCGTCAGCTCCCCAGAGAGAGCGCTTGCTGTCAATATACGAAAGTACCGCAAGAATGGCATACTATTGGCTTGCCTCGGTCTTCTCGTGATTGTTGGAGTGACCCTACTCCTCGACCGAAGTAGCTACAGCAACTTCTGGTTACTTCCTCTCCTAGCTGGTATAGCTTTCCTACAATTCGAATACGCTGCGAACGTCGAGAATGAGTTCATTGGAGAATTCCAGCGCGTACGGAACGACGACAAAAAGGCGACAGCCCATGAGGACCCTGTATTACCCAAGCTGGAAAGCGCAGAATGGATAAACACAGTCATTAGCAAATTGATGCCAATTGTCAATACCGACCTGCTTTTGCCAGTTCTGGATCTACTGGAGGATGCCATGATGTCCACGTTTCCACGCATTTTCGCCAGCGTGCTAGCGGCTGTTCGGATAGACGAATTGGATCTCGGCGTCACCCCTTTCAAGCTTGTGCATGTCAAGCTGTTAGATGCAGATGAGCCAATCGCAGAGAATCACAAACCCGAAAGCGACAGCTCTCGGTTTGCAAACATGGAAATCACCTTCGCATATGACGGTCTAGATCGACATGCGGCCAGCGACAATCTGCATATGATTACCTATATCGCCGCCGGTGTCAAGAAATGGTCAACCGTCGAGATACCTGTCTTCGCAGAGCTGCAAAGCGCTTCTGGCACCATGCGGGTCCGAGTTGAGCTTATATCCGACCCGCCTTTCATACGGTAAGAGCCTGTACCATGCCGTGGCCGGAGCGTGAGCTAAAGCGCTGGCTGACCAGTCATACCACCGTCTCTTTCCCCAATATGCCGAACTTCACACTGGCGGCGAGACCCCTTAAATCCATCAATGTCATGCGCCTCCCGCTATTAAGCGAATATGTGCACAAGGCTGTCGCAGAGGTATTAAGCTCGTTCATCGCACCTAATGCATTCACTATCGATGCTGCGCGGATTATTATGGTATGCTTACGCTTCTTCCGAGTAAAGGGAGGCTGACAGCAACATGAAGGGCCAAGACGTGGACATGAACACGGAGGCGCAAGGAGCATTGGCTATTGTCATTCACTCGGCTACTGGTCTTGCCGATACTGATCATGGATCAAAATCGGATCCCTTCGTGATTGTTAGCTGGGCCAAGCTCGGCAAAACACTGTAAGCCAGCAATGCCTCGGCGGAGCAAGGGACTTTACTGAAGTATACGTAGGTATACTACGCGTGTAATCCGCGATGAGCTGCAGCCTCAATGGGAGGAAGCTACTTTCGTACCCGTCCCTCCAGAAGCTATCCGAGAAGGGGAGAGGCTGGTCCTGACAGTCTGGGATTCTGACAAGCTTACTGCGGATGAGTGAGTCCGTCCTTCCTTGCCATTGATTGCAGGATTAAGAACTGTTCAGTTCGCTAGGTTCAGTTCAAGTCTGCGTCAACGATCTCTTCGATCGGACGGGCAAGCTGTCCACCTACGACATGGATATTACGGCTGCTCAACGTACCAGCAATTCCCAAGGCTCGCTCAAATTCTCTGCGGGCTACTTTCAGGCGCACGACATATCGCATGGGTCCCGAAGGGCGCCGGCTGGTACCACAATAAAGCTGAAAGTCGGAGGTTCCGGTGCTCCGCTGGTGGAGAACCCAGGATCCGATCGAAGGGCGGGAAATTGTGTGTCTTTGCGTTTGTCAAAAGGCGAGAGCTGCCTATTGACGCTGCGATCAAGTCGCCGAGCGCATCAAAGAGACAATGGCCGCAAAACTTCCACCCTCTCCGAAGCAAGTTAGCGGAATCCTGGCCCTCCAAGTCCACCAACTGGCAGACCTTGAGATACCTGCAAAACAACGATCTTTGAACAGCACGTCCCATATGAGTGACTCCCACACGCCGTCGACGTATGCACAAGTGGTAAGGCAGATCGTTTCCTCGTACTAGCCAATCTTACAACATCTTCTCAGTATGTGAACGATGAGCTTGTCTTCAAGACACGATTGAAGCGTCTCAACACATCGCCATACATCAATGCTCGCACCGAGGTCTTCTGTCGGGATTGGACTCGGACGCGTGTCGACATCGTCGTTCTCGATGCTCGCGAAAGAGGTTCGGTGGTCGTTACTGTGTTTCGGAAATTATGGCTGACACAGGTCTGTCAGAGGACGATGCTGTACTTGGCGTCGTATCAATGCGGCTCGCCGACATTCTGTCCAGTTCGTCACAGGTGTCAGCTTGGAGGCCTATTCTTGGCGGTATAGGAAATGGAAGAGCGCGAGTCTCAGTACTACTGAAGCCTCTTGACATTGATATTCCGATTTCTTTACGGGGCTGGAACATAGGCACCGTTCTTATCGATGAGATCGTTGCAGAGGGTATTGCGAGCGACTTTGAGGGCTCCATCTTGATTAAATTGTCTGGAGCTCGATACAAAGTTCAGACAGAAGTTGCATCAGTCCGCAATGGTGCTTCAGGTGGACAGCTTGCCCGTCCGATCGAAGAGATCGTTGACGCAGACTTGAACTGAACCTAGCGAACTGAACAGTTCTTAATCCTGCAATCAATGGCAAGGAAGGACGGACTCACTC
>Ga0115842_100518_pt1 | contig 15570 bp, 7 predicted proteins | sample InSIn2SAF170_2_FD_83856 | JGI IMG/M metagenome (GOLD analysis project Ga0115842, IMG submission 83856)
ATTAATCCAGTCGTCCGAGCGCCTGCGCATAACATGTTCATTTCCAGGTAGCTTCAACTCATACACAGGTACCTGAGAATGGTTAACATTTCTTATCAATATGAAGTTGTGCATGGGGGATAGCTACATTACTGTAAGTAGCAGAATATATGTCTCCGCTAGGCTCGGTCATGATTACTGACAAGCAGGATCATGAGGTTTTTCAGTGGTGAGCAATGTTGTTGAGTTTGTATCGCAAGGAAGCAGAAAAGAAGTTGTTCAGCTAACTGTCAAGACCAACGGTGCCCTCCCACTTTGCCGTATCACGATGTGAGTACGAGAGTGCAGGTGCGGGTATGGCAGTCGCGGTCTGGCGTCCACCAGAATGAAAGACACGTAAAGTGACGCGTTAAGCTAATTTGCGCCAAGTCCTCGGCGGCTGAAAAGGCAAGTCGACCGAATTGACGTGCAGCCAGCAATCGTCTGGAGCTTACCAGTAGCCCACGCCGTGTGATTCTGTGTTCTAGGTTGAACTCGATTTCCCTGACAGTAGTCACTCACCGCTTCAGGTCGCCACAATGACTGTTGTAGACACGATCAAAGAAGCTGTCGGCTTGGACGGAAGCTCAGAGAGCTCTAGTATGATCTTCTGCTGCCTGGGTCATGCTGTCGCTAACAAGGATCATAGCCGCTCCTGCTTCCAGACAAGCGATGTCAGAGGCGAAGCTTCCTCTTGCATACAGAGACAGCTGCGCACATCTTCTGATCCCACTAAATCGGTGTCGGTACAACGAGTACTACCTGCCCTGGAAGTGTGTGGTATGTCAAATATCCCAAGCATACAGGTAGGAATGTGTTGCTGAGATAGAGATAACAACAGGACGAACGACATAGCTATGAGAAATGCCAATACGAAGAATTCAAGCAACGAGTGGCGAAGATGGATGAGATTAGAGCAGCTAAAGGTGCAAGGAGCAACTAAGAGTGACATTTACGTGTGGGGAAGCGACAAGGAAGTCGGCCACATAGTATCAAGTCCAGCACGAAGCGCGTGTGAACGGCGTCAAGGAGTCTCAGGATCGTATGACAGGCAGCAATACATTCCTCGATTGGCATCTCTTCAATACATGAAGAATTAGGAGGCAGACAATGTCTTGTAAAAGGTCAATCAAGACGGCAAGAGCTTGAAGGCCACGCGGTGCAGTTGCGGTTTCGAAGCCGTTGGAGGCTTGCATAACATGACAGATCTTTCCCATCAAGGAAGTCGAAAATACAACGGGCAGCATCACGGTAACTGTGAAGCAGTGAATCAAAGGCCAGCCATGATCTTTTGGTATATGTACATATCAAACCGGTACCTTACCTCAAATCCTGTCCTTCCATCACTTCAGCATTGTAATGGACTTCATCAGGCTGTCTGGCGCTTATCCCTTTTTACTGTTGAAGCACCGGCATATCTGCGGTAAAATACATGGTGACCTGAACGCTCATCATCCACGGGTTTGGAATGCCAAATGCAAGGAACCACCAATAGAGTGTAGAACTGTTGCAGAAATCGAGAACTAATGCTCCAAGCATGTTTTTCCGCAATAGAACGGAGTCAGCATTTGCTTTGGTGTTCCGAGTCCTGACAATGTTGGCTTCCGCAAAACATGCTCTCGCAAGTTACGCTTTAACTCCAATTTTTTCTCCCTCAAATCCGGCTCGACTGGTGGAGGGACCCGTGGCCTGTCATTGGTTGTTGAGGCATAACGCCATTGTGACATCTTCATAATAACGTAAGGTCCAGACCGTGTGTGCATAAAAGATCTCGTAGAGGTTCGTATACTCACTACAGAGGCAACGCTTGCCGTGAATTGATCTCGCGGCTAGTGCCCTGGACCCCAAGCCGTTGCAGAGAGTAAAATCGAAGCTCTCGAAGCATGGGTCTGCTACAACTTGGCACTTCTCTTGAGTGGGAGAAGGCCAAAGGCACTGCCGTTCAAGTCAGAGCATGGGGCATCGAGCAGCTGCTTACGATATGGAGGAAGAACAAAGACAAGGCACGTGCTGTCCTGCTTTGGGGCGACGAAATCGAATATCTGGTGGTCGATATGGACAATGAGCAGCAGAAAGTGAGACTCTCCTTGACACAGGCGGAAGTCCTCAAGGCTCTTGCCGAGAACGACGAGCTTGCAAAGCATGGTCCTATGGTACCAGAACTTCAAGGAGGTGAAGCTGCCAAGAACCACACCACTCTACCAACATTCCACCCTGAATTTGGTCGATTTATGTTGGAAGCTACGCCCGGAAAGCCGTGGAGCATTGACTTCAAAGATCTTCTGGATGTAGAGACAGACATGAAACGGAGACGAGTCATCGCAAAACAACACATGGCAGGTAATCACTACCCTATCACTCTGACCACATTTCCCCGGCTTGGAACCAAGGACGACTTTATCACCCCATACTTCCCACCATCAGGGCCTGCACTGCGGTCACAGTTTGTGCCTGATGAGATAGCTAATCCACACATTCGCTTTCCAACACTGGCGGCGAACATTCGCAGCCGAAGAGGTCGTAAGGTTGAGCTTAACGTGCCCGTCTTCAAGGACGAGAAGACGCCGTGGCCTTTCCACGATCCGACTGTGGACTACGATATGCATAATTGGCCAGAAGATAATGATGTGAGAAATGGAGCTGCAAAAGAAAACTGCGTTTACATGGATGCCATGGCTTTTGGCATGGGTAGTTGTTGTCTGCAAATCACTTTCCAAGCTAAGAACATCAACGAAGGCCGGATACTGTACGACCAGCTCTCACCACTGGGTCCGATACTCCTTGCACTCACAGCGGCCACACCTATCTACAAAGGCTTCCTTGTTGACACGGATGTAAGGTGGAACCAGATTAGTCGCGCCGTGGATGACAGAACACCCGAAGAGCTTGGGGAAGCACCTCTTAAACATGACCGATGGCGAATCCCGAAATCTCGGTATGCTTCTAACAGCACATATATTGCCCAAGATTCACGCCTACGACCTGAGTATCTTGATCCCGACTTGGTGGTCGACGAAGAGCTGAAACAGCAGCTGGTAGACGGAGGGATGGATGATCTCCTAGCGACACACTTCGCACATCTTTTCATTCGAGATCCACTGGTCGTCTTCTCTGAAGACCTCCAGGTGCTGGACGTCAATGGCTCAAATCACTTTGAAAATATTCAGTCCACAAACTGGCAACATATGCGATTCAAGCCACCACCACCTGACAATCCAAGCATTGGCTGGCGCGTTGAATTTAGAAGTATGGAAATTCAAATGACAGACTTTGAGAATGCGGCCTTCAGTATATTTATTGTTCTGCTCTCCAGAGTTATTCTATCTTTCGACCTTAACTTATACCTTCCTATTCCTCGCACGACAGAAAACATGGAGACAGCGCATAAACGAGACGCTGTCTTAAATGACAAATTCTGGTTTAGGAAGAATCCCTTCACACAAAAGTCTACGCCATTGCCCTCACCATCCGTTCGACCGCAAGACCAGGCTCCTACAACCAATGGCACATCGAACTCAAACAGCAGCTTGCAACCTCCGACATCAGTCTCAGATCTGCCTCCAGTGGAAGAGGAATATGCCCTTATGACCATCTCAGAGATCATCAATGGTCCGGGTGGTTCGGCAAACGCCACTGACCCATTCCCAACGCTCGAACCTGTAGAATCAACAGCCAAGTTTCCTGGTCTCATACCGTTGCTGAAGCACTATCTCTCGTCGCTCAACGTAAGCGTCACGACACGCTGTCAGTTTGAACGATATCTCGATCTTATTGCTCGCCGTGCGGATGGATCTCTCTGGACAAATGCAAAATGGATCCGGCATTTCGTGCGAAATCACGAGCAGTATAAGCGTGACAGCGCGGTTGATGAAAAGATCACATACGATTTGATCAAGACAACAATTGAGCAGATCGAGCCCAGAGAAGATTGGTCAGACAGGAAAGGACCCGGCTGGGAAATGTTCGAGGTCCCTAAGCAATAACCTCGTTGCTGTTCGTACTTTAAGATCTTGAGGCCAACTCCCTAGATCACTACTTGAGTTGGGTATAAAGGTCAATATCGAAGCCCCAAATCCCTTCCTCGATCTTACGTCTCTCATACCAGAACGTTAGCAAGACCAACTTCTCAGCTCCTGTCCTTCACACTCTTTCATGCACCCAATTCTGCCACTGCAAATACGCGTGGTTTACTGCCGCGTTGTGCCTGTTTAATGCAGCAGTATTCGATAGACGTCCTGGTTGTAAATCAATGCTTTGCATGGTCGTCTTTCCCCATGGTAGGAATAGGAATTCTTGACCGACGGTGCCCCCTCAGGTGCCATCCAACAGTATCCTATTTGCCGGGTCGCAGCCAGGATACTTCGTTCGTTGTTGCAGGCAGCCCACTCTGCATGTAGCAGCACAGACCCTCTTCTGCCCACGGATTTTGAAGGATGCGGCATTTGAGGTCCGATGATCCTGAAAATCCTTCTTGCTCTTTCATCAAAAGACTCTTCATTTCTTATCGAATTTGACACCCCACTCTCCCTTCTTCCCCGTCCCATACCACTCCTCCGGCATATCCATACCAACCCGTCTGGCGGTCAACCTCACTCGTTCCTCCTCGCTCATGTCTGCACCTGGGTTGTATCTCTCAAGCAGTGCGCCGTATGTCCGTTGTGCTTTCAAATACTGTATGGCCTGTTCAATCTCTTGCCTTCGTGCTAGGGCGTACTCTGGAGATGGATTGGATGGGGCGCTTGCAAACTGATTGCGAATGCTAGTTCGAAGTGGCGAGGCTGGCACTTTGATAGAGCGGGTTGGGAGTTCGCGTAGCAGCAAGCGGTAGAGAGCACGAGCGTGAGCCTGGGCTTCCATGTTTGGTATCCGTCGAGATAACAGCTGCGTCGCTTGTCTGGTACTGTAGGACGGAACTTGATATCTAGTTTCCGAGCTGCACTGTACAATAGGTCATTACCAGCCAAATCGATCAAGAAGACTCCAAATCAGGCCAAGCGCCTCAGCTATACAATATCATTCGGTTACCAGCAGTCACCACAACCGCAGGTTTACTTACGAAAGACGTTGACCACCATGTACAAAAGTTCTCGGATACCGCTGTCAGAACAACTGTCAGATTCTGCATCGTGTATCGACTCGGTCTGATGTTATCAACGGTCAGACTTGGATCGAGTCGTTACAATGTGAAGCTCTACACCCTGGGCGCCCAGTGCGCTTCAATGACTCTCGCTATCCCCTATTCAAGATCGCTGCTTACGGTACCACTACAATCGAGAATTCACCACCTACCGACTTCGAGGTCCAGATCAATCCATGTATACGTCCCAGATCCCGAAGCCATCAAGTCCAAAACCAAGACAATAAAGTCAAATGCACGTATCGTCGCCGACCATTACGATCTCAACTCCTTCCTCCGCTACCAAGCCACCAATGCCATAACCCCAACAACATCAGTATACTTGGGCACACGTTACGAATACCTCATTCAACGCCATTTACAAGACCGTCTAGGCTTCAGCCTCACCCGCATCGGCGGCAAGGGAGATGGCGGAGTCGACCTAATTGGAACCTGGACTTTACCCAGTATCTCATCAACTCCATCAACGAGCACAGTACTACCTAGCACCACATTCCGCATCTTAATCCAGGCCAAACGTCTTGCCCCTCACCGCAAGCCCATGCCAGCATTAATGCGAGAACTGGAAGGCACACTCAACTCCTCGACCTCTGCGCGGCCAATCTCTGAAGCATTCCAGTACCATCTGCTACGCAAGCAAGAAGAGCGTCTCAGATCAACGATGATCGCTCCTGTAAACCAAGCCCTTTCAGCAGACACAACCCCAACCCCAACAACGAAAACGAATTCTACCACCACCAACAACCCAACCGAACAACCAACACTCGCAATCCTAATCACAACAAATCCCCTAACACCAGGCATCCAATCCTTCATGGCCAGCTCAAGAAGAAATCTAATGTACATCTGTCTCGAAGAGACTTCCCCTCCTAACTCTCCGAACTCTCTCAGCTCTGCCAACTCATCATCCAACACACAAACAATCCCATCAACGCGAATCCAGCAAATAACATGGAACGCAGCCGCCGCACAAGCAGGTCTAGAGGGGTACAACGTAGGTATGCGCTATACATCCGCGACCCACAATCATCCATCTTCTTCATCTTCAACAACAGCAACAATAACAGGATCCAACACCAGTCACCCAACCAACGAAGCAATTCTAATGTACAACGGCCAACCCATAAACTTCCACACATCACAGCAGCGACCAGACAACCCCTGACATGGTCTAAGTTAACTGGGGAATTGATTCATGATGAAATTTGAATCATCCACGATCCACCATCTCCAGTCGGGACTCGACACCCCGAATACATTCTTGCAACTATCCCATATGAATCACCATTCTAGCAACAGAACAGACAGTTTCGGTACATACCTCCAGTACTCTGAACAGCGATCTGCGATGCATGTACGGAACTGGGTTACAAAACACATGAATTGTGTAAGATTCTCTTCTGCGGTGGTTGGGTAGGATTTGATGGCTTTGTTCCTGATTTGAATAGTGATGCAGTACGAGGCTGGGTGTGATTGAGATTAATGGGAAGTTAGTCGCGGAACTTCAGATGACAAGAGTGAAGCGGGCTTTGAGACCGATTGGGAGAATTTTGACTTGTGTACACGGGTAATGTCTCAAGCGCAGTGACTTACGAAGCTGGGTGAAGCGGAGTGTCTTGTTCCATATCAGGAAACTGATTAATCAGTGTAGAATGGGAGGCAGAAATAATGGTCCGAAGGTCTTGCATTGCCTATGTACTGTCTTTGGCTGCGCAGCCATGGTTGCTGGTTTGGCTCGCCGCACAATTGCATACCGTTGTCAACTGCTATACCAACAATCCAGCCGACTCTATCCGTCCACGGGTGTTATATACGACATGGTGCATATCCTCCAGATGCCAACAACAAACCTTTCATCAAAACACTTACAAAACTCCTTTCTCTGATCTCTTAACTACCACCAAGCCCAGCTGCATATGCCAAATACCAAGTCAAACTCGCACCACCATCAAGCCATCCCCAATCAAAATCCGCCTGTGAGAAGAAATTGTATGCCGCTTGCGGATTAATGATGGCCAGGTTACCAAACAAGATTCCTTTCCAACCACCTTGAACGTTGCTCGCTGCACTGACAGCACCATCTGCGAAGTATTGAAGCCACTCCTCCTCGACGAATTCCTTGGTTCGTGTCAATGTCGAGAACGGCATAGCTGGGATCATCTGAATGCCTTGAACATACTCAGTGTTAGCACCAAAGTAGGTGACATGATCGGCTTTGTTTTCGAATAAGATGCCAGTGACTTTGTTGCCAATAAACCGAGCCGGCTGGTTCTTGTTGTTTGACTCCATTAGGAAGTAACTTTGAATACTTCGGGCAAGGATCGCTAGCATCAAATTACCGCGCTGTTCCATGGAAGGATCGCCAATGGTACGTCCCCACATCTTCATACCATACGCGAACATAGCATCTTCAGATGATGATTCTTCATCCTTGCCGTCACCGGTCTCGAAGAGACCTTTGGCCCAAGAATGACCGTGATACCAGTCGAACGATCGGAACATCGGGAAGAATGTATCCTGACTACTTGGATTCGCAACGTCTCGAACCAGGGCGTTGACGTAGCCTTTGTTCGCTTGTGCCCAGACGGGATCGAGGTAGCCGATGACTGCTGCTGCATGAATGAAATAGCCATAATGAAAATGGTGGTCATTGTAGTAGGAGTTGCCAAAGTCTTGACCGGAGTCTCCGGTTATATAACTCGCAGAAGATACAAGACCTTTCCATTCCGTGTCATAGTACAGCGGGAATTGCTGTCGATTTTCTGCAAAAACAGCAAATGCGGCCTTCAACTTCGTGAGTGCAGCTGCAGCAAGTTGGGGCTGCTTCGACAAATTGTTCATGGTGTAGACAATTGTAGCGAATTTGCTAAGGCCTTTTCCACTGTAATACATACTGTTGAGATTGGTCTGTGCGTTCATGTCTTGGGAAGCTTCAAGAGCCGATATATTCTGAATTAACGCAATCACGCTATCAGACAGGCTGGTAACAGGGGCAGAATCAGGTCGCCACGGATCGAAGCCCATAGATGTTGATAGGTTCTCGTTCATGATCCAGTAATCCGCGACGACAGCAGTGGCAACACCTTTGGTTGTAGTCTGGAGCTGCATCGTGGTAACCTTTGCGGCTGTGTCCAAACTAAAAGAGTGGACGTGATGAGGCAGAGCATACATCAACAGCGTACCATTGCTGGCATAAGACCCTCCTTTCGTCCATGAGAGACTGTATTGGGCGGTTGAATCCGTAGCATAACCACCGACAGCGCCAGAAGTAGGATAGAGGCCGCAAGTGTCATCATACAGGTCTTCGTTGGCTCCAGGCGGTAACTTCGCGACTTGAATAGTACCCGACCAGTTCGGAATGCCTTGGAGCATGGTACTAGAGACGAGGTTCAAGTTGGGGCCAACGCCGTATGAATCTGTAGCATACAACAGCCAAACTTTGCTATCCTCGAGCGTGATGCGATACTTGTAAATTCCAGCCTTTGGCTCCCCAGCCGATTCAATTGACCGGAAGAAGACACTGCTTTGAACTTCCGGTTGTAGAGAGGTGTAAATGGCTGTCACAAAAGCCATTCCTTGGACCATCGGAAATTTGACGTACGAAGTTGCTCCTTGAGTGGGCGAGAGATTGGCGTAGCCGGAGAGCACTTCAAGTGAATCGGTGCTCAGAACTGTTTGAGAACCTAGTTCGGCTGCGGATAATATGACGGATTGTATACCAAGCGGGTTGATGTAATAGGAAGCAGGCGTTCCGGGAATGTTCGTGTTATTCGGTCCGTCGACCTTTTGACTGTCATCAATGTGAGATATTGCCATACCCCAGCTCTGGGCATTCCCTCCGCCTTTGCTCCATGAAAGACTATATGGCATGACAAAAGCTGGGAAGCCCTGAGAATCCAAGAAGAAATTGGAGTAAAACTTGTTTGTTTCAATGGGTTCAGTCATGCCGTTTATACCTAGTCGAGGAACAGGATGGCCAGCAACGTTAGGAACGTTATTAGGAGGTGGACCAATGTCGACAGGGCTGAACAGATTTTGAGAATTGCAGCTCAGACTAAACGTACATGCAGCTGTTGATGTTGGCAAGATTGATGCAAGAGTCCCACTGCTGACCACCGTCGAAATCGTATTTGTGACAGTGGCATTTGCTGCAATGGTCGTCTTGCTCAGGAGAGTTGCTGTAGTCTGGATGACAGTTGGTCCGGCAGTTGACGTTATTACAATAGTCCCGTTGGAGGTATATGTCGTTGGCGCAACTGCAATAGATGTCACCGAAACGACTGTCGTAACTGGTACGCTTGCAACAGTGGAACTGGTCACTACAGTCTCGAAAGTCGTCAAGGGTATTGTGAGTGTAGCTGTGATGCTAGGTGGTGGAGCGGATGTGGAGACATTTTGTGGTGTAGCTGTGATATTCGTGGGTTGCAAGGTAGGTTGTGTGACAATGGATATACTTGTTGGAAATGGCTGCACCGGAGGGTTTCCTTCCGTTGCAATTGTTGTGATGAGGGACCCAGTCGTTGCAGGTCCGCCTTGAGTCGCATTTGTGGTCGTCGGCGACTGCGTGCTGGATAGAGAAGTCAAGGTTACCGTCGCAACCTGCAACCGATGACCAATGGATATGGAGGGGCTTTTCGATAGAGAGGTATGCTCGTGTTTTTGAGACGATAGTGCCGGCTGATGGTTTAGGAAAGCAGAATGTCCTATATCGCCTTGCACGGGGGCTGAACAGAGCGTTAGTAATGCGTTACCATAGTATTGCCTCTGGCGAGATCTGAGATGATTGCCTGCAATGGTACTTACCACTGTGACCATGAGGGAGAGCGGATGGGAGGCATCTCTGCAGCAAAGTCAGTAAGATTAGCCTGTCTAGGAGGTACAACAACGCGCATATTGGGTGGCAATTGTGCACAAGGGGTCGATGCTAGGCTGTCAAAGATTCGTGGCGAGATGGCTGTTGTTCTTAATCTCGAGGGAAGTTGGTTGTTACTCCTGACCCGTGGCAACCGTTGCTTCACTCAACGAAGAAAGACTCATATGAGGTAGCTAGTGGTATGGGATCCTGATCAAGCTCAAGCCTTGTTCTGACGGTTGATATTCGGGTGCCATCGATAACGATGTTTGATGATCGATGTGAGACTTGGTGCATTGGCCGATTGGATTCAACAAAGTATTGAGCCAAGGTAGAGTCCCTGTATGATGTTGGAAGGAATTCAGAATTTCACTGACCAACAAGAAGTTTCTCCAGTGTGACAAATGCATCGGTCACGGATCAAGGTGTCGAAGAGTTGATGAGGCCAGCAGAGGAGAGTAAGATGGAAGACAAAGAGCCCGAGCTATCAATTCTCAATTAGGATATTAGAATGTAGGTAAGAGCTGAAAGGACGGAATACTGATAGAAGAGGTGTGTGGGAATTGTAAATGCAGGAAGACTTTTGGTGCAATGAATCCATTTTGTGAACCATTATGGTTCAGGGTGAGGAGGCAGGTAGAGGGCACGCGCGCCTGCTAGGACATGGTCGTGGTTGAAGCAGGAGAAGCAGGAGAAGGAGAATGAGGCCCGAGTACTTGTCATAGCGCCTTCCCAGCCGACTGCTAAAAGCTGTCTCACCTTGACCTGGAGGAAGATTTTGCCATGGTGGGTTGCATGCCCGTGATCGAAGCGATAATTTGTCGCCGAACAGTTGTACCATCGTGTTTGAAAGGTCAACGTAAGAGCGAGAGATGAGTGAGGGTCTTCAAAGTACCTGGACCAACGATAGTAGTGCCCTTACGCGTCGTATAACGATCCATGCAAGGCCGACAACACACTGCCTGGGGATTAGCTGAGCATTTCGAAGATTAGAACACAGACGCGAAAACATTAGGGTAACAGAAAACATCAAGTTTGGTTGATGTGGATTTTGTCTAAGACTCAGTGACGAATTTGAGGGAGTTCGTGGACAGACATGGCACGGAATGTTACCCAAGACACGTCTGCTTCCTGCCTTGAGCCCCTTGATCCCGCCTCTGAGAATGGGAGGTGGATACATTCCTAGAAGAATCAGGTATTCCGTTGTACTGTCAGTTTGTCAAGTGATATCTTCCGACCTCCAGGAACGAAGTACATTTATGCAAACACCGTGTCAAGATTTCGGTTGTGTGGAAAATGGAATGGTATTGATGCCTTCTTGACAAATGATCCTCTCAAACAATTGGCCTCGCCATAGGCTTGATGACCTGGCCTTGCTTGAGAAGCACTCTAGGCTTGATAGCATCCTGGAAATGGTTGCGGGTGCTCCATTCTGGTCCCATCGGCAGTCGCAGTGACCGCTCGTATTGTTGTCGAGACTCAAATGGATGTGGTAGCTCAGTTGCGAGGTACTTGCCATTCTTCTTAACACGTTTCTCATTCACGATAACTCGGTCCAGCTTCGCATCCTTTCGCGCTTCGGGAGCAACTCCTTTGATAGTGGAGAGAAATCGGCCTTTCGACTTGCTTTGCTCTCGCTTACTAATGCCAGCCCCGGTCCAATTGCCCCAACCAGGAAGAGTGTTGTCAACAACTTGATCTCCCTCTTCCTTGACCGTATCCTTCTTCTCTTTTTCAAACTGTTTTCGTAGATCTTCCTCGTCGTCACCAGCAAAAATGTCCAAAGCAAGTCGATCCTTTGCATCAAGACCATCAGCTTGCTCATGCTCTGATTCCGAAGGGCTGGTGTAATCGTCTAGCTCGGATTGTGGCGGCTTCGCCACCGTTCTGGAAGCTTTCGATTTGCCCTTTGTCAAGTCTGTGGCATGTTTGGGGCGCTGTGTATCTGGCAGCTGCTTCACTGCACTCAGTGCAATCTTTCCATTGGCTCCAGACGTGTTCAAAGCTGCCGAAACTGGAAGAGGCTGGTCAACTCCAACGCTTGTCCCCACCCCCAAGTCTTCCACTTCGTCTTCAGACAAGCGTTCTTCAAACTCATTTCGTACAACTGGCGGCCTGGCCTTCTTCTGTTGCACCGTCGCGCTGCCATACTTCTGCCTGGCTGGGGCATCACTTTCAGAGCCGTCCATCGAGGAAACATCGTCACCTCCGTTCATGCTCTTCTTGAGCTGACGTAACTCTTCGTCGTTGTGTGCTTTCCTCACGGCTTCTGCCTTTTTCATAAATGCCATGTCTGCCAGCTTAGACTTGCCGCTCGGCGGTTGCTCTGCTTCAAGACTGTCCAACTTCTGGTTCCATCTTGCGTCATCTTCATTTGAATCGTAATCAGAGGCCGATTCGGTGCCTGAGTCTGACTCGTCCGAACCGTGAATAGTTTTGCCTTCAATGCGTCTTCTCAGCTCTTCATCACGTCTTGCCATTTCTGACACTCCGGCCTTTGCATCCTCGTTCCAAGTTGTCTGACCAGTAGCTTTCGCACTCTTGGCCCACTTGCCCTCGCGATGTCGAGCACCCATTCGCTCCTCGGCTCGCCTTTTGTCGTTGCGCTCACGTTCCTCATCGGAGTTCAGAATACCGGCAGCCGCAAGTCTTTCGTGCTCTTGTACAGCAAATTTGTCTCTCTCCTTTCTATGAACCCTCCGGTAGGCCTTGCTCTTAATCTTCTTGATCCTCTTCGCTCTGACTTCTTCCCGGAACATAAGTTCTCGCTGCAGTCTTAATTCTTGTCGACGTGCCTGTACTTCTTCAAGGGGCAGCTTCTTCTCCTGTAGCTCTTCATATTTTCTCTGCTGGCCTTCTTCGTCCTCACCGTCTTGTGTTTGAAATCCACTCTCGTGCATGATCTCTCGAATCTTCTCTTCTAACGCCGACTGAGGCTGAGTTTGGTTGATGGGTTGCAGGGACTTGATGTTAGTAGCTGAAGCCATTGCAGGGTCTTGGAGAGGAAACGTCACATGTTCGGCACGACGACCCTGCTTGACAGTATCAACCCACCGCTCCATGGTCTGCTTGCTCTTGTCGTAAGCAGCAACTCGATCAAGACGATCCTGCTGTCGCTTAGCAAGAGGGGCTGCCAGCTTTCCAGGGACGCCACCCTTGCGATGCGATGGCTCTTCACGCTCTCCAGCTTGTAGTATCTTCAGTGACTGCCTTTGCACTGGATCCTTTACATACTGCATCAGATCTGCAATTGACAATCCTGTTGAGGGAAGAGCAAATTGAGATGGTTTATCCGGCAATGATTGTGAAGACCGTGACTTGGACTTGGATATCCCATCCTTCTGAGCAGGCGTGAGACCGTTGACAAAATTTTGTAGACGTGCTGTGGTCTCTTCATCTCCTTCATCTTCCGAAATGGAAAGCCCAGAATAAGCATCATCATCCTCGTCTTCATCACTCTCCTCATTAGCGTCTGAGATAGCAGAATTTTCGCTGCTATTACGCATAGTATTTCGCTGACTGTTTTTCTGAGATTTTCCCTTCCTGCTACTTCGTTCTGCCTCTTTGCGCTCTTCTTCCTCATTCATGTCTAGAGCGGCGGCTAGGTCAATAGCGTCTTCTCCTAGATCGTCGTCCTCGTCCTCGTCCTCGTCCTCAGCATCGTCCAGACCTTCGAACCCAGCGTCACTGCCTTCAGTAGCGGCGTCCTCCTCTATCAGATCGAGCCGTGGTCGAGAAACCTGCTTCTTCGTAGGCTTTGGCGCTTCATCTACGGTTTGAGCACTGCCTCGAAATGTAAAATCAGCGAACTTTTCCTCGTCGCTGTCACCAAATGCCTCGTCACTATCAATATCACTGTCTTCATCCTCTTCGTCTACCCCCACGTGCCACGGATTGCCTTCGGGATCAGTGCCCTCTTCGTCAGAATCGTGCGCATCCAGGGATGTGTCGATCTTTCTCCGTTTTGATGACCTTTCGTCTGCATCTTGGCGAGTTTGGGGTATATCTTCGTCGTCCTCAACCTCGCCTAGTCGGTGCTGTCGAATCTTGATCTTCTCGGGAAATTGTTTTTCGGCAGTCTCGAGTGCATTGAGACCGCCGCTTTTTGCAGGTTTTCTTTTTCGTGTTTTGGCTGGCCCACTCTCGTGTAGCGGACGACCATGCGCTTGTCGCGGCATTGTGACGTTGACGTGTTAAGAAGCACAAACTTCTGGTGGCACTATCGGCGGGATAAAAGAGAGGACGACAAAACTTTTTCCGGTGGAACAAGAGAACCTAGAGCGCACTTCATCACGCAAACCCGCGAGCCTTGCGATCGACTCCGATCCAACATCTGAAGTTCTGAGTGATCCTCGAACGTGTGTACTGCGTCGATTCATCCCTTTTCCCGTTACATACGGCCGGTCGTTCGGTCGTCGAAGCTGAATCTGTTTCCTAGCCACCACTACTTGCACAAAACATGAGACCTTCGCCAGTGCTTTGCAGGCGCACGAAATCGCGCGTAGCGTTTACTACCAAACGAGTTGGACCCGGTTTTTATCGAGGGAACCAAACAGGTTCGCTAGGAGCTCATACTCAACATGGCAGCTATGTTATAGATTGGCGCAAGGTTCGACATTATGTCGTGCCCGAGTTGAAAAATCTCAAGGTACGATGATTTGAAAGGATACTACAGTATGAAGCTTATTCAGTGATAGTTGACGCCGTTCGTTGGTCGCGATGTCTATCCTCATGACACCCTATACATCGATGCAGATAGTCGACCTGCCAATCCCCGCAACATTGATGGTCTGCAGTATCTGAAAATGTGGAAGTTCCGCACTCCGAATGAGTACGACTATTATCTGAACCTTGAGGAACAACAAGCCCCTGTGAAGCAAGAAGCAGACAACGATGAAGCAGAGAGAGTGCAGGTCGCCACCCAACAGTCTTCGAAGTAAGCACATTGTGTAGGATTACAAAAGCGGGCTGCGAAAGCTTCGCATGAGCACCTACATGCACGAAGCTGAATATCGTCATCCACAGGTCATGCTCACAGAACTCGAGTAGCTGGCACCTCAAAGAAGCAGACTGATCCGCCATCGGCATATGGAGGCCAGTCACCACAACAATGGCTACAGATAGTCGACTCCAAATGCGTTGATATCCGTCAGGTATCCTCTGATGAAACAGACTTGAAGAGTCATTCACGATATCAGCGATTATGAGATGCGTGGCGCCGTTGGGCACGTTTTGGTTGGATCAAGCTCAAACTTTTGGCAGGTTCAGAACAACAGATGGCCATAAGGCAAGTCTGAACGAGCACTAACGACATCTCACGTTGACGAGGCTGTGAGAGGCCGGGCTTGCATCGTGTGTCACACTGATGGCCTTCATGTACCATGTGGGGATGTTCCATAGAAGAGGGTGTGAGGGAACCAAGACGATGGCTTGGGAGTAGCATTGGGCTAGGGAAATTGTACAACAAGCTGCAAAACGGGAAAAGGGATGAATCGACGCAGTACACACGTTCGAGGATCACTCAGAACTTCAGATGTTGGATCGGAGTCGATCGCAAGGCTCG
>Ga0115842_100519_pt1 | contig 15565 bp, 9 predicted proteins | sample InSIn2SAF170_2_FD_83856 | JGI IMG/M metagenome (GOLD analysis project Ga0115842, IMG submission 83856)
AGCGTCTGACGCTGACGTGTTGATAACAGATCAGCTCTCCTTGATATGAGGAGTATTTGTCATAATTTCTCTACAAATTTGACATGAGCACTCTTGAAAAATGTATGGAGTCGAAAGTTAGATCATGTAAAATTCCCATCTTCTAACGATGGGGACCGTTTGGCACGATCTGCATGATTCCACCGAGGAGGTCTAATCCACTCTTGTTGACGGCTTGTTCTTAAGGTGTGATGTTCTTCCTTTAAGTGATCTTTTGTTACATTTAAATAATTTTTTCAGGCAACTTTTTTATTTCGGGTTTAAAATATTTTTTTCGAAGCTTTATTGAGATTTTTTTTTTTTTTTTTACTTCAGCGGTTCGTCTGATTTTGGGATAAGTTAAGATACTTTACAAAATGATGAAAATTGCAGTGCCGCAGCAGAAACACAAAAATGTGACTTTTTAAAAAATGGAAAAAATGGAATGTTGAAATTCAAAGTAGGTGTTACGAGTTTGGCCCCCCCCAAGTCTCACGACTAAAACTCTACTAAATCGTGCTCTACAAATCCAACTTCACGTTAACACAATATTTTTCCTTTAAAATCCGTTTTTATTTCCTTGGTGGGTAGGAAGGAAATGAATTTATTTGGTACAATACTTGAAAATTTAAAAGTACGGAGGATCGGTTTAACGTGCACGAAAAAAAAATCCGGAAAAATAGAATTGTCGTAAAAAATTTACCCATAAATGTGTGGATGGACCTGAATGAGAAATGCACGTGTGTCACGCGTGCCATGAATACGGCCGATTCATGAAACAATACATGAGTTCAATACGAACAAGATAATGAGGATGAAGAGTCTTGGCATTTTATTCGGATTATTTCGAATGAAATTAGGCTGAGGCATGGAGAAAAGAAACAAGTTCAGTTTTTGAATAGATATTTTTGATCATCATAGGATATGTTAAAAATATGTAGCAACACTAGGAATTGGTTGCAGGTGACCAAGAGAGGCTGCTGTCATTAAAGGAAAAATAAAACTTGAGCTGATTGTGGTTCAAATGAAAAATTGATCTAGAAAGTAATAATACTGTGGCATTCTGGTTTTTATGAGAAGAAATGGCTGTGGTATTTTTACTTGATACAGCTGAAGATCGCGTAAGGAATGAAGAGATAAGGCGAAGAACTCAAGTTGTGGATGTAGTAGAACGGATTGCGAGGCTGAAATGAAAAGTCGCGGGTCATCTAGCGAGAGTCCAGGACACCAGATGGAATAGAAGGATGTTGCAGTGGAGGGCTTGGACAGGACAGCGCGGCAGAGGGAGACCGATCACCTGGTAGTATGATGACATCAAGAAAGTGGCGGGACTACATTGTATTCGAACAGCGGAAGACAGGGATAAATGGGATGTTTCAAGGGAGGCTAATGTTCAACAATGGGCGTTTATGGGCTGAAAAAAAAAAAATAGCTGGAGATTTTAAGTGCGACACTGCCTTTTGAGTTTTCAGTGAAAAATTTTGGCGCCATGTTCAATAGTTAGTAATCAAGTTCTACGATGTCTCTGGATTGTGAAATATACGTTTCCAATCTTTTCCGTTTCTTGTTTGAAATTTCTAAATTAGATCAATCCACCCTTTCCGATTATAAGGAAAAAAAATTCTAAATCCGTACAAAAAAATGACTTAGCTCGTGACGGTGGATCTATGACCTAAAGAAACAAACATTTTGAACGCGATTGATGCGTGTTTAAAAATGGCGTGCGTTTAGTATCACGATCAAAGACTGCACGCGTGCATTATGGGAGGACTAGCTATGTCATTGGTTGCTCTGAATGTCAACAGAATTGATTTATACGCGTGCTAAATTAACTTTTTAAGAAAAAGGCCCCAAAAATTAGAGAAAAAAGAACTAACCACAACCTTACCAAAGATGTAAATTTTGATTTAGCAATATTTACCTTCACTTAAACTGACCTCGGGGGAAAAGAAAGAATTGATAATATCAATCCACAATATTTTTTTTAACATGACATAAGCCGTAGGCGATACCTCGAAATGCAATAAATAGAATTTTGTCTGAAATTCAAAAAAAAACTTAAAGCTCTTTGGGAGTCAGTCTTTTTTCAAAGGACGAATACAGACGATTACGTAAGGAATAAGACGAATATTTAAGCCTGTACTGGTAAAGTGTTTCACTGTTTTTTCGACACTTTTAAAACAATAGAAGGCATGGATTGATGTAGAGAACAACCTTGACCATTGACTTTGGGAAAATTCTTCATTCATGTGAAAATAGAAACAAATGGCGCGCTAAAATAGTTCGGAAAAATTAGAATCCCCTATGCTACGACTACGGGCTGCTATTTCATTTAATAATTTCAAGGATCATAGGCGTAACGAGAGAAAGAACTTGTAGAATTGTCGAGAATATTATTGCTGTCGTATATTTCTCCGACGGGAAATAAAAGAAAATGTGTAGAAGAAAAGGTGTCGTAAAACAATTTTTATGGGTGTTATCATCACCACCGGGTGTTATCAAGAATTATTTCTGTCTTAGGGACATTGAGGATAAGTATTATCAAACCTTACATTAGGTCAAGACATGGCCGTGGAAAATGACGGTCATTTTGATTGCTGCGGCCGTCCCTTAAAGCTTTTGTTACTGATTTAAATAAAGCGGAGTATTCATATCCTTCTTGAGTACTTTTTACCTCGAAATTTTTGCCCTTTGGTGCTTTTAAGATACTACTGAAGTATTGGTATTTGGAATTACAAGACTTTGGCTAATTATTTGAGTGTCCGGCTGTTAATGATGTGGGTGTAGTGGAATATGGCTGGAGTTTTAACATTCTGTAAGAAGAGTTGAGAGTGTGTTGCCAAAAAATTTTTAATGTAGATGAGGATAACGTTCTAAGTTTTGTTGCAACAGTTGATCGGAAAAAAATTCGACTGAAGCTCCATAAGCCTCATAAAAAAAATTAGCAACCATTGGAAGAAGCCATAAAAAAAGGAATATATATATACGCCGATGACGATAAAGTTAAAAACAAGCCGCAGCTACAACCAAACATAAGAAGTTACTTAATTCCGTGAGAACGGATGCTTGAATTGTGTCTCTAATCACCTATTGAAATAACTTAACTTGTAATTAAGTAAGAGTAATTCAAATCTTGTTCTGATTGAGTCCTGTGATTCATCTCTAAGTATTTTATATTCCTTACATGATAAAAAAAATATATTTTTTTAGCGCCGAAATGTTAATGATACCAATATGACTATCAATATTTTATTTCAATCAAGGCGATAATTTAGAAACCACCAAGAAATTTTTTTTATATACGTCGGAAGTAATGGCGTCAAGAACCGGAAACGAAGTAAACAAGTTATTAATACGATGATCTGTCAAAATTAATTTTGCACATCTTTTGTTGATGCCTCTCGTACATCATATGCCATGCGCAGATGTTTTTAGAACCTTCATTTGTTTTTCTGTCATCATGAAAATTATTATATTGATGACTTTTTGACAGTGGGTGGTAGTCTTTAACCGTTACCTATAAACTCGAGCCTCTTGACACTTGCCTAAATTTTTTTTATTATTAAATAATTATTTTTTGATATAATGAAGTTTTCAAAGCAAAGGATTATTGTCATGTGTGAGTTTGATAGGCAAAAGATTGCTTTATTTTTTGAGGCAACCCCTTTTTTTTGGAAAATTGACTGTAATTTAGTCATTAAAATCAAGCATTTGCAGCTACAAAAATTAAATTATGGTATAGGTGTTATAATAAATTGAAATCTGCGCCATATACCGTAACTTTTTTTTAAGGAAAGAGAAAATGAAACCAGATGGAAGGTACCGTTTGAAATAGTAAAAAAAAACATTTGCTAAATTATAATTTTCTTTTGAATTTTTTAAAAGAAAAAAATTATCACTTGTGAGAGAGGTTAGGGGTAGCAGCATAAAAAGTGAAATGATGAATAAATGCGAAGCTTTGAGAAGTTTCATTTAATATTAAGAATCCGGGCTTTAGCTATGCAGTCAACTTTTTTACAAATACAAAACATCGGCCGGCCTGTAGCCAAGATGGTGCTCAGACCCCCTAAGAGGCTGGTTAAGCCCCCTGTAAACTTTTCGGAGAGCTAACAAAAAATAGGCTGCGACAAAAAAATTCACCGTATGCCTCCCTTCAAAATTTCATGGCCCCCAAAAGGTTCTTCTTCTGGGTACGACCTGAACGTCGATTGACTATTTCTTGTGTGAAAACTGCATTGATACTTAGTTGAAACTGAGCTGACACTTGGAAAATGATCTGTTTTCTGCTTTACTTTTACAGTATTTACTTTTTGGCATTGGGTAGGGCAAAAAATTAAAGTCCTAATCCGACCTTGCTATTGAGAAAATATCGACCTAATACGTAATAATTTAATGATAATTTATTCTTTTAATTATCAGGTTCAGTGCGAAGAAGTACCTTGTTGCTTGATAACTTAATTGACGCTTTGAAAAATGAAAATGATATATTTCAATCAAAATATAATTTGTAAAACAGATGCTTCTTCTGTCTTGTATTCATTTCCATGAGGCAATTATGATTTATTATTGGCGTGTGCGAATAACCTTTCTCAATTTTAAAAAATTTAAGTGTTGCTAAAAAGAAACTTTTTTTTAAAAGTCATTTTGTTTTTCTGGATCAAGTTGGATTTCGTAAAAAATTTCATCGGAGTTTTTAAGTTTGTCAGATTTCCCTGCACAAAAGCGAGTGGATCACCGGTATAACAGACACCGTTAGTTTGCTGCTCTATGAAATTTTGCTCTCATTTGATAAAACGGGACGAACGCTTTCGTTCGTTAAAAGGTTATTTCATGACTAGATTGAAGCATTTTCAGTGGACAGAGAATTTTTAAGCTGCTGCAGGAATCCTGGTCCAATTCAGAGCATTTTTCATAAGTAGAAGGTCTATCCCAAATTGTTGCCTTAGCATTTTAATTTCGTTGGTACTTGTGTCTGCTAAAAGTGATCGTACTATATAAGCAACTAAAGGGAATATTGAAGCGAATTCAGTAGCTCAGTCTTGAATGACAAAGTAGTGAGCCAAGCCCCACTGCGACGACATCTTTTTATAATCAATATACTAGACTGAAATTTCACCAATTCTGGACTTAAATTCCTCAATATTTTTACAGTAACCTCATTTCTCTCCGTTAAAATAAAAAATACCAAACAACGATTCAAATCAAACCTTATAACTCGTAAGCCCGATTGTTGATTTTGACGTGGAATGCCTCGTAGAACTTTATACCATTAGCGCAATAAAAAAAATATCATGAAAAAAATAAGAAATAGCGGTCACGCTTTATTATTTCCCTCGAATATTCATAGCGAATTCGTGCTGAGCTTTTATAGATTTTATAGATTTAGCAAGAAGGTGCAAATGTAACACTACTTTATAATAACGACACATAATTTCGATGATTTTGGTATTTTAGTACAAACAGAAGATGTAATAATTGGTGTTAAAAGAAAACAAAGATAGGGAAACGTTTGGATCGGCCGCGGCAAAATGTTGAATCGTGAGATAGGAGGAGCTGTTTATAACCGAAGGGAAGCATGTTTCATAGAGATATGTAAAGATTATCAAAACTGCACCAAGGTAGTCTCCATCACGTTTAAATACAATCCGGCAAACAATCACAATTAGGTCTATAAGTATTTTTTCGAGCCCGAATATGCCCGGTCAATAATTTTTTTTTTTAGAAAGTAGTCGCGGGGAAATAAAAAAATTTCAAAATTATAAAGTTCGTTTTTTTTAAAAATCTTCTGTGAAAAGTAAATGTTATATCCGGTCGATCGGGTCCCTCGTATATAAATAAGAATTTGCCGTTAACAATTGCAGTAATTGAATTTACATGTCCCCTGTAAAAAAGTCGCTAAACAAACTTTGTTTCCTGTTGTAAAGTCTGGACGTTAATATTTTTAAGCACTGGTATGTCTGATTGCTCGGTCATTTAACTTCCTTATGGAAAAAAAAGAAGGAATGAAAAGCCGTTGTACAGAGCAAAATGATATTCTACTAAGTTCCCAAGCTGCGGATTTATAAAAAAAAATAGCTACGGACTGATTAAAAAATCGTTTAAATAAATTAACCGACCACACGACGACCGAGTTAAAAAATCGCCCGGAATGTTTTTGTCATTTTAAAAGATGTTGAATGAAACGAAGCTGTTAAACGACATTTAATGGAAAAATATCTGATAAGGTATTAAGAGAGTCTGGTCGACCGCCGACGGGTTTCGATGAATGGAGAAATCAATCTCTCCAGGATCTGTAAGCCCAGAGACGAGAATATAGTAAAGGAGATGTGTTGAAAAACCGAAGTGTGAAGCCGTATACAAGCGAAATAATAGTAAACAAAGGTCCTAGGTAGAATCTCTGAGGGACACCAGTAAAGAATGTAAATTAATTTCGTTTACAGTCGCGTTAAATATATGAAATGAAAGAAGCTAGTGTTAGATATGGTTCCTTAGTATTTTAATGCGTGAAATTATACTTTCTTAGTTGGGATAAAATAAATTTTTTTTTCATCGAATTATACAAATAAACCATTTTTTTAATTGCCATGACGCTCATATTAGTTTTCAGAAGTGATCAATCACGTTGTGTTTTTCTTTTCGATTTTTCTTCCAGAGAAGAACATACATTTCAACATTCCAGAGTTTAATTTTTTTAAAAATAAAGAAAAACAATTTAGATACGTCAATAAACAAAGTACTCATTCATTACATTGCTAATCTGTTACAGTAACCGAGTATTATAATATTAAGACAACAATTACAATCAATATTCCGAAATCACGATGTCGTTTAATGCCTAGTTTCTGATCGGTTTACATAAAAGACGGTTAGGGTAGGTCGGGAACACACATGTTTAATGTTTAACTTTCGAGGGATTATAATTGCATAATAACCATGTATTATTATTATTAGATTATGAATCCTCCTTTTAAAAGCCTCAGGCTATAAATGTTTAAATTAATAGAGGTATCTTAGGGTAAGCATTTAGGTCTAATTCGCATTTTTCTTCTTATCATCATGTGTTTGTTTGTGGAAGTGATGCACGGGTCAACAGAGAAAAACCTGCGGAGGTACGTGAGTAATTTGAGTGGTTGACAGTAACTGTAAAACGGAGGACGATCCTGTGTACTTTTTCAATAGGTCGGAAAATGACATAATGGCTGATTGTTGACAGTGAATTGAGGAAATGAAATTGCTGCGGGGAGTATTGAACATCACACTGCGGGTTTGAATTCGCAATGAAGATATCAAATAGCGGTGCTGGATCTAAGACCTCCTCAGAAGGGCAAGGCAAAGACGAAAAGGGTGGCATGCTCATGTGAGGCGCATGGGGCCAAACTGACATCCCAGAATTGTGAGGTGCTAAACCTGTAACGGCCAGCCTACCTGGCTGCCCTTGAAAAAGATGGAAAGACAGCTAAGAGTCCACATTGCCGGAGCAGCAGAATTAAGAGCTCAGGGTCTATGAGAAGGAGAAGCAAAGAAGAAGAACTGAAAAGCCAGATTTACACTTTTCCATGAGATGTGAGAAAAATTTCAAGCTCAACATTCATGTCCGCTAAAATTTTTCAGCTTTGGTCAAAATTTGACCGAAATTGTTTAAAGTTTCAAGCGAATCATATTCTGTCGCCTACACAAACCTACAAAAAAAATCAGGCCATGCAAACACATAATTGAAAGTATAAGAGAAATTTATGGGAATTGAAAAGTTATGCGGTTACTTTGGCAGTTAGTGTTGTGTGACGACCCAACAATATCTCCACACTACAGGGCCTCATACTTCCTGATGAACTTGAGCCGATGATACATATGAGAATCATTGAAATGGAAAAAAGGAACATTATGTAATATTCCATCCTTCCCTTTGCGAAGGTTGTTTCGATTCCTCATGATATTCGTCAAATAATAAATAGCAATATTATTACCATTGCAAAATTTGGCAAATGAAAAATCTTTTCTTCGTATCAAGCAATGGATAGGAGACATGAAAAAAAAAATACATAAATGATGTGTTAAATGAAGTGAAAGATATGAAGACGTAAAAAAAGAGTCGTAAACAGGGATACAAAGGATGATAAGAACATTGTACAAGACCGATCACTTTATATAATTGCTTCGCCGTGAAACTGAAGAATTTAAATCGTGAATGTTTGATAATATATAGTGACACGAAGGGCGAGTGCTTTGTAAGGCCCGGAAACCGGAAACAACTATTTTAACTGTTATGTTTCCCGAATTGGTACTTCGTAAACCGTTCAAATTTTATAAAATGCTTCATTTGTTATTGTGAGATGTGGATGTACTCTTAGAATCAAGTGTCTCTGAATTTCAAAGTTTGCACTTATTCATAGATTTTCCAAACAATGCACACGGTTTAGGTTAAAAAAATTTTTTCCCTACTTGTTTATCATTGCTTTTCAGGCAAAAAGAAAAAGAGATACAGATCGATTTTAATCAACCGTAGGACACAAATCAAAATATATGAGCAGTCTCGGTCACAATATGATAGAGAGGACACAAATTGTGATCCACATAGCTCAAGTCGTGCGTTACTTACAAAATGCCTTTTGTGTGGACGTGACTGACGCATCAATTTACAGTTTTGTATTCAAATCTGCACGACATGATCATAAGTCAATAAACCTGCTTCTATGATGACCATTAATTCCGACATTGAGATTAATTGGCGGAGGCGTTCGGTCGGTCCCGAAAACATTTCGCACGTGCCGTTAAATATCATTATTATTTGAAAGAGTTGAATGTAATAAAAAAAAGATATGGAGAGAGAATCTTGAAAATGTATTAAATGGTTGGGAGTACATGAGTCGTGGTTGTTGGTAGTTTTTTTTTAGAGGGATTACGGAAATGGTTTTAGATTTTTGTTTTCTATTTTTCTTTAAAACTTTACGTAATAGTAATCAATTGATATTGCCCTCGACATCACGTGCGTCGTGATAGCTATTTCCATCAGATTATCAGTTTTAAAGTTCGCTATTTAAATAGAGTGAATAACAGAAACCTAGTTTTAGAAAATGTGATCATTTCGCTTTCAAAGTTGAAAATAATTTAGCTGAAAAAATCTGCGAAAAAAATTTTTAGAAGCATTAAGATGAATTAATGAAGGTTTAGCTTTTGCTGAAATTTATCTAAGAAAGAAAATTTAGGCGTTTTTTTCGGGAAAAAAAAATGGTGGCAGCGAAAATAGAAATTTCGGCTCTAATGACTGATGACTGCTAGCACAGCTGCAGAACGATATACAACCAAAGAGGAAATTCATAGTTTAGTAGAAAATTCAGGCTGGATCACTTTTCTCGGAAACAAGATAATAAAACACTTTGAGACAAGAAAATAGTTTTTAGCGGATTTAAAAATAAACTATTTCCAGATTCAAAGAATTTTATTCGATAAGTTAAAATCGATTAAGAAACATGAGCCTCACGCAGACATGCAAATAAATTCGATAATATTGATTTGTATAATTGGTTTATTTGAATAATAATACTGGGACTGACCCATAATCGAGCTGCTTCTTATGTCATCGCGTTTTCATTTTTTAATCAAATTTTTTTATGCATTTAATGCAGTTTTTTAAAAATCTTCGGAAAAATGAAACAGTTAAAAATGAAGACTTGAAGAAACTGACATAATCGCGGGGGAAATCGGAAGACGAGAATAATTTAGATGCAATCGATGCAATATGCAATTTATCCTAGGCCACCCATACGGGGATGCAATAGATGCATCATTTCCATACTGTTAATACCAATAATTATCTTGGCTGATTGGGGCAAAAGTTTGCTTTTATATGTTCTGCACGTGACTTAGCTTCTGGCTTGATTCGATCATATTGTATAGTCCTACTTCCTTTATTTTATTAAAGTCATAACGCCGGTTTTATTGAGTGTCAGATCGGATCGAGCTATATGATTTCGGGTTAAAACCGCGAATTTAAAAAACAAGCCTGGGTTAACATTTTTTTTTTATAACTTCTTATTAAAGGCGACTTGATATCAGAATCAACTCACGTTTGTTTTTAGATGAAATCGCAATCCGCCATTTTTCTAATCACGCCATTTTGACAAATAGCTTGTCAGTGAATTGATCGATTTGCGCATGCGTATTTTATTTTTTTATTTAAATGATCATGTTTTAATTCGAGAATTACATGTATTATACTGACGTGATGTGTCAATTCGCACGTTATTATCTTCGAGTCTAATAACTGTTGCTTGTTTTTATATTTCTTGAAATATGTATTTTTAACGACGATGATCGTTTATTGAAGATTTTTAATGGCGGTTCAAGAGCTTCAAGCTTGCTGATTTGACGTCCTCCTTTTGAAGATGAGCCAATCGTGTGCGGCAGACTAATAGAGTGTCGAAAAAATCATGCATAGATAAAATAAAGTGACTCACCCAATGGAAGCATGTGTCAGTGCGTCGAGCAGTGCTTAAAATTGTGCAACCTGACCTAAATTCTGAGAAGCGTGAACTCACCGTCTTGATTTGTACTGTGGGCTCCATTTTCCTCTAAAATAAAAAAACGAAAACCTTTCTTTCAGAAATTGTTCATTTTTTGTGTATAAAGGGGAAATGGTAATTTTTGGAAATGGTAATTTCTTATTTACATTATAAAGTTGCAAGTGAAATTAAAGAATATAGATATACTGCAATTTCCCGTATAATTTTGTTCATAAAACTTTTTTTTTAGAATTTTTTTAGTCAAAAAAGTAAAATAAAATATTTAGGAGGAGAATGATATTTTTATGGTCGTAAAAAGCTTTAAGTAATAAAATTTTTTTGCTTCATTCCAGGTTTCATGTCCCGATGTGTGCTTTTACTCCTAGACATTCATCTCATGACGGACCGTTTGCTTATCACAAAAGTTCTCATAAAAAGTAACAAAAGATGTACACAATGGATATACATATACATTTCTGCAAAAGTTTGGGAGCAATTATTCAAATGCGCTTCGATTAAGGTAAGTAAATTTATTATTTTCGATCATAAAATAAAACAGAAACTGAATTTGTTGTCGTTCAATTCTGGTAAGTTGCCCAAAGGTAACCTTTTCGGATATTTTTGGTTTATACATGGATACAAAATTTAGACCTAAAAAGACTCAAAAGCTAATTTTTACCCGGTTACATTGCTATTAGCCGCCAGCCTTGATCATATTGCATTATGAACTGTCAAAAAATTTCTGGATTAGGCGTGACTGAAAAAACTATTAAAAAATGCAAAAACTTAGTTCGCAAAATTTTTTTTTCCTGACAACTATCTCGAATGATTAAAAATCACATCAAATTAATTTGACATTTAACTTTCTAAACTGAGATCTTATTCTAGCCAAATTAATAACAATATTCAACCAGTTTGTTTAAACATATCAACAATATTTTTACAGTATAATCTGACATAATAATTCTATCTCGTGCATCATTGAAATAATGAATAGGCTTATGAACATTTTATTTTTGTGTTGCTAATAAATTTCGTGCTGAAAGAAAAAGTATCAAGAAGTAGTAAGAATCCGAGCAGTTCGGCTTTTGTAAATAAATACCTTTAGTTAAAAAAAATTAAAAAGAAAAAATAAAAACAAGATCTTTTTTTTAAAAAGTTTGCGGTAATTATAAATTTCAGGTACCATGGCTATAGACGATTAATTATATGTACATGATGAATTGCATATTACTTCGTGTCACGCTTCCTGCCTCTTTTTCATACGTACATTACAATGTATCTACCTAATTACGATAAAAATAAATTAAATAATCTTTACAAAAAAAAAATTTCTTAAGATCTATAAACGCTGACAAATACCGATTAAATTTCCTCAAAATGACAAATCATATTTTCTTTTTTATTAATAATAAATTCTTATACTCTTTGTTTTTTATTTTTGCCATTGGGAATTGCTTATGGGTGGGTGCAACTCACGCGCAAAACCATAAGAATTTATTGTTCATCTCTGACGGTCATGATGAAGTCAAGCTTATAGTAAAAAAAAATACTTCACGGCTAAACAAAAAAGATTTATAAAACAATTAAATTGTGATCAAACCCAGTGTTGAGGAACCGTATAAAAATAAATATTTTCGTAATAAACAGCAGGGGTATATGGTAGAGTGACTAAAAAAACAGTTTTTCAGTTGGACATAACAAATAAAACTATCGGTAGGACTAAATAGATCGGATTTAAAGACAATGCAAAAGTATTGCCCATTAATCATAAGATAACAACGCTAACTTGTAAATATTAGTTAATTTTCACAGCAACAAGTTTCATGACCTGATTTAAGATAGCATAGTGAGATTAACACGTGACCGGCTAGTATCGAAGAACGCAATAGGTTTCAAATTGTTTTGTTTTTATTTTTTTTCGGTTTTTATAAATGCTACTGACGCTATTGTCTTAAAAACAATTTTTCTGTTCAACGGATTTCAAAATCGTGGCAGCGTTTGTAAGTCATTTTTTTGCCGACGTGCTGGCTATTATTATTTTTCTTAAAGGAATTATGATTTTTATAAAAAATGGGAATGTGGAATAAAATCATAGCTTGGCCTTGTGTTAACAAGAAAGGGAAAATAGAAAAATGATTTTAAATGTGATAGACCTGTCCGAATGACTTTATCTGGACCGATGAAATGAATAGATAAAAAACATTTCTTGTTGGGAAAAAAAACTATTACGCATCTGTTCAATGAAGTGTCTTATCTTCATTCAAACTTGGTGAAAATTGATTAATAAATGTTTGAAAAGTGCATTACAGTCAAACAAGGTACTAACAAATATAATTAATTTATAACATATTCATGTACCTGAGAATGGTTTCGGAAGTTTAGAGAGGATTGAAGATGAGCATTGTCCGGTCCAACAATGGACTAAATTTTGAATCCTGTAGTATTTTATGACAGCGACTTTTGAGTGCCTACAACGAGCCACAAAAGTAGAATGCAAGCCGCCGAGATGATGATGAGGTTTCTGAGAAGAGTGAGAAGAGCCAAGGTAATCACAGGCCAGGACCAAATGAAGAACAAGGGTTAGATGATTAGAATTGGACATTTTCGCAACTAATGAAAAAAAAGTAGATTACGAGAGGAAGTGGCGCGAACTCCTTAGAGCAGAGACGGAAATCGAATACTTAAGCTGTGATATGTACACGAGGAGAGTGGAAGACGAGCAGTCTTTCACCCCAGAAAAGATAGGTGGGCAATTTTTAATATCGCAACAGGACCCAAGCCCTATTTATTGTCAGGAAGAAAAAGAAGAAAATAAAAAAACTGTTTAGCTTTTCTAAGGAAAACGTTTTTCTTTGGTGACAGCTTAAAGAAATTTCTGGTACCCACTGACCAGTCTTAGGTCTTAGGACGGCTCACAAGATTCAATAAAGACGACGTCATGTCGCTACCACTCACACATATGTACTAATGAAATATTTATTAAGTTTTAAACATCAACTTGGTCATTTTTAAATCGTACAAAACGATATAACGCCATTGTTTAGCGTCCACTTTCCCTTACGACATCCCTTTCCTTTTCTATTTGAGAATGATTACTCTTACAAGAAGGAGATTCTGCCACTCTCCTACAGTCTTTTCAAAAAATGTCTACCTTACCTCTTTTTGAAATTTCCCCCCCGTAAAATCAAAAGAGGTAGAATTCGAACAGAAAATCAGCCCAAATTCGATAGCTAACAAGGTTAGCGGTGCCAAAAAAGACACTTGATTAAGGCGTACCCATAATGTTTAACAAAATCAATGTTCAACAACTTAACATTATATAAATAATAACTTCAAACAAGAGTGTTTTCTAGTCGTCGTTAAGGTCCGTCATTTTAGCTATTCCTTTCTGCTTTTAACAATATCCGACTTTTTTTTTTTTAAAGACAATAACATCCGGAATTACTTTTTTATTTTGCAACCGTTTTCTATTGATGTTTCTTTTTATGATACTTTGCTCTAGGCTAGAGAGGTATTTTTATTCCGCATAAAAATAATTTAAGACTTAAAAACCTCGAATGCATATCTCAATCCAAAGCTTTTTCTTTGTCAAAAAAATGAAAAAAAAAATTGATTTGTGTTTATAACGTGGGAGTTAAAATCAAGCCTGATTTGAAAAAAATGGGATCAGTTAGGAAGATAAAAATAAACTGTAATTTAAAACATTCCAGCGGGGATAGTACCTCGAGTGGTCAATACTCAAGAGGGGCATTTAATGTCCAGCATGCAGACATCTGTCACGGTTAGCAAGTACTTGTCGACAACCATAGACCAACTCTATTACTACTATATTCATAAATCAGTTTTTATAAAACTTTTAGGAAAGTGTAATAATTTCTTCGAATTTTTTTTTTTACTCTAAATTTAAAGGCCATACAAAAATTCACAGCCTTAAAACCTAATACTCGTACCGATGTATAATAAGGTAAATAAAACAGAGATGAATATTGTTGAATCTTCGATACGATTGATTAAATACGCTATCTTGATCAAGCTATATAGTCTATCAAGGTCAGGTATTCTTATTTCGTACTCTTTTACTTCAGAGATCATCTACCGTTTATAATCTTTCATTATTAACCGCTTCTTATTTTTAAAAAAAAAAATCAAAAATAGATCTCTAAAGAATTATTCTACGTTAAGATGAAATGTGTGTTAATCGTTAACACCCTCAGATTAATTACTTTCATTAATTAACGTTGGGATATGTTTAAGGTATTAAACTCGGCCACCCACTTATCCCTGAGGGTGTTACTATCTATATACTTAACAATAATAAAATATCGTTCACACTATAAATAATAGCACTTACGTTTCTTCTTTGGCTCCTCCTGCATGAGTCCATAATGCACCATCTCATGATGCGAGGAATCCGGATGTTCTTCGTGGTGGCCCATGCCCATGTCCATGCTGAGCATCGCGCCACCCGACTGCAATGAAACCAAAAAAAAGAACAAAATAATTATTTCAATCAGATTTTTTTTTTAAATAATAAGAAATAAAAATATGTTCCCATGGCAAGCAAATTTAGTCATCGATTATAAAATGCAGTATCATGATCATAGCAAAATGTCGTCGGTAAAAACGAGTGCAAAGTCAAGTATAGTAATTATAATTCCGTACCTGAAAGGTACACTGCTCCCGCGACAGGTGGTGAGCGGGGTTGCATCCGAATATCGATTATTATAACGCTGTACATTTTATTCGCAGGTTGGAATTTCGTGTAACTATTTTTTTATTTTGCCTTTTTTCATAGTAGGAAGTGTTTTCGGTTTTATGTATGATCAGATGGTTTACACTGATTCGGGATAATGTGGTTCAGTGAGGTGTAGTATTTTCATTTATTTAAAATTGCTGTGAGGTTGCAAAGTTAGATCTTGATGTATTGCTGACGATCGCCCAAAAACGTACGAATTTACATGGCGCTAGCAGTATAAGCTGACTTCCTTTTGAAACGCAGTGTGTGAGAGAGAGAGAGAGAGAGAGAGAGAGAGAGAGAGAGAGAG
>Ga0115842_100520_pt1 | contig 15557 bp, 19 predicted proteins | sample InSIn2SAF170_2_FD_83856 | JGI IMG/M metagenome (GOLD analysis project Ga0115842, IMG submission 83856)
ATGAACTTACGCCGTTAATGCTGTTTTTTGTTATTTTTGGGATTGGGGCGACGTTGGGATGGGAGACAGGGTATGCTATTAATTTGGCGCGAGATTTTGGACCGAGGCTGTTTACGTATTTTGTGGGTTATGGGATGAATGTGTGGAGGGCTGGGGACTATTACTTCTGGGTACGTCACAGAATCCCCCCTTTCGACTGCTTGTTGTGTTAGGTGCGGTGCTGTGCTGTTGCTAACACGTGCTCTCAGGTGCCGATGGTATGTCCCTTTATAGGAGGAACATTCGGCGGCTTCCTGTACGATGTATTGATGTACAGTGGCCGGAGCCCAATTAACACGCCTTGGTTTGGGATCAAGGCGTTGCTGAAGCCGGACAAGGAGAGCATCATGAAGGCTATCAAAGAGGGTGATGCTGAGCGAGCGATTTAGTCGTTGATTTATTTGGTTTGTATATTATGGTAATTTGCTGCGGAGAAATACTGACACTGGGTGTTCGGGGGTTAGGAGGGCAAGGTTCAGTACTGTGGGACAAGATACATATTGTTAATTATTAGTTTGAGGGTAGGAGGGCACCACCAGGTTTTGGTAAAGCCAAACAAAACGCGGTAACAGGAACGTAAATGAGGAGTACGTGTAATCAATCATGAAACAGCCGTTCAACAAATGACATTGAATGATTCGACCTCTGCAGTGTCTGACAGACTGACTAATGCATGCATGTACAGCATCTCTACCATCTCCAAACCCGCCTACCTGCATGCAAATGTGCTTCAATAACCCTCCTCTGCCCAGCAAAAAGCACAACATAAAACTTCCCTCTCTCTGTCATCAGGAAAACTGTACAGGAAAGAAAGGTCTAACTGGTCTCAGGTAATCGAACTCTGGTAGTCCGCACATTCAGCAACATATCTTGGTAGACATGAGCTTGAACTCGCGTTTCTCATTTTGACGTTTTTCATCATTGACCACTTTCTTCTCCTCTCTTTCCGTCTCTGTTTCTGTATGTATGTATGTATGTAGCTTGTCCAGGCTTTATTCTCTAAACCTGAGCTTGCCTTGTGCAATTTTGTCCCACCAGAATTTCCGATGGTATTTAGGTCGCGTGGCAAAGTGGTTGGGTGTTGTTGATTTTTTCTGAATCGTTATTGAGATCATGATGGGTTCTTTCTTCTATATTTCTCATAAGAGTTGGGAGGAAGGTGGTGGTGGTACCAAGATATTTCGATCTGCTCACGTAGCCATCGATACGATGAGAATTCGAACACAGTCAACGACCAAGAGAATCGAACTCGAAGCGACCATATTCCTGACAATGATGTTCAAGCACATAGCTCGTTCTTTCTTAGTATTTGGTTAGAGTTAGGGCTAGTCTTTCCGAATGGTCGTCGTTCTTTGCCTAGGACATATAAGTACTTCATAATACGTCGGAGAGATATGTTGACGAGAGCTAGAGGTTGACAAAAGAAATCTGTATTCAAGGTATGTCAATATCATGTTCGCCTTGTCATATAGCAGAGAATGGTATGCTGAGCATTAGAGGGTTGGAGAAGAACCATTCATCACAGCTCCTTGTTGACCGCTTATGAATTGATTACGGTAAGTCGAAGAGAATGTTTTCTCCATGATTGGGGAATGCAAATATGTCAACGTTTGTAAAATTATTTTTTAATCTAGTACAATAGTCCGCAGGTGGACCAAGCAAATGAGTAATGAGGCTGTCGTGTAGCCTCATCTTAGTAGCATTCACAACCGAGGTATCTCGTTCCGTATGCTCGAACAAGTGGTGTTATTCTCTTCTTCTGCTTCTGTTTCTTTTTCACTGCAAAGTCATAAAACAGTCATTGTATTGGTTGTTATTCTTGAAAGGCTCTGGCTGATAACGAGCTTCCGGTGGATTGAGGTAGGTAGTAAGACTCCTAACGTGTTTTTTTTTGTTGGATGTGCCCAGTCGAACTATACAACAGCCTTCATTCAACATGCTACAGAAATGCTGGAACAGTGGAATGAACCAGGAAAGCAGAATAGCATCCTAACCACACCGGCTGTTGATATAAGATCCCCCACTGACATTACAGTCTGTTCTTCCTCTGTGTTCGAATCATGAGCATTGATCTGGTCTTGCGGTAACACGCCCACTTGTTCCTTTGAACCATCTCATCCCTGCCTCTCCTGACCATCATTTCTTTGGCTGATCAGCGTACTTAATGACCGCAAGTGGATTCCGACGATCTGGTTCTCTTCCTTCTCTCCCTTCTAGAAATCTAGCTTCCAGCACGAAGGCTCGAAAGTCTTCATCTTTCACCATCGTTTCAAGACCGCAAGCACATTCTCCGTTGATTGGTCCTTTCGTCCTAGGAAAGTGGAGGTCAGGGCCAGCAATCATGTGGTTGTATCCATTGATTTTGAAGGCGGTGGCGGCTGCTGGTGTTGTCTCGAGGGAGATATTATCGGTTTGATGGGCAGTGTTCTCTTGTGAACGAGCGTCAATTCTGCTCAGGGCTTCGGAGAGTGTTCTGTCGGCTTGTTCGCGTGGACACCAGCTGCGTGGGTGGGGGATTCTATTGGCTGTGGTTTCGAGGTTTCGAGATAGGGTAGGAGTTTGCTGCAGTCGTGGGTTTACAATGATGTCGGGGATGACATCTGAGTATGTGTTGACGCTTCTGCCAGCCATTTGATTCTGGTTCTCTTGTGGTATCCTTGGAAGTGTAATGCATTGCACAAACAGAGAGGTTGGATTAACGGTAGGTCTATGGTTCTCTTGCACCCGACGAATGGTACTATCTGTGCGGTCCATCTTATTATGGTACAATGGAAGATAAGTGTAGGTATTTGATTCTTGTTTTGTTCTATGGTTCTGGTGGAACGAAGTCTACTCCTGGTGCGCTTTACTTTGACTTGCAAAGCTTGGTTGTACTGAGGGGACTATCAACATATGATTACACCCTCTGAATCTTTTGTGGAGGTTTGTATTGCTGTTGGCACCGCTTTTCGAGTGCTTCGATTTGGTCCCTTGACAAGAAGTATGGACTAGCGTCTTGACCTGAAATGCTGGGATATTTTGCTTGAACAATTTCGTCATTGTGGATACAATGATATCTAGCCGTGATCTTGTCTTCTGGCAGAGAATTCTTATTCGAAGAGTCGATCTCGGTTTCCACAGGCTCTGGTGAAGGGGGTCGAAGAGCGTCAAAGAAGTGGGTCGAAAAGATGGTAGAAGAGGATGATCGGTCGCTAGGTTTGTCTTCGGCAGCAGGAGGAGGAGGAATCTCTGATCGATCGGTCATATCGTCGTTTCGTGGAGTTGGTGCACGAAGTCGATCTGGAGGTGTCGCGTCTCCTTCACTGCTTAAATCCATTGACATATCTGACGCATCGTCACTCTGCACTTCAAACGAGCCTTGTCAACAAACGAGTTGTTCTTTTGGCATTACATTTCATTGTACTTACCGGGCTCGAGCATTCGAGCAGCATTTGGATACTGCTGCTTGAATTTGACCCACCTCCGTGAGTCGAAAGGCAAAGGGTATAGATGGACCAACTTCAGGCCATCCCAGATCTGTTGCACTGTGCGAGCTGTGAATCGTCAGCAAAGTTTTCAGACGAAGCTCTCAAAGGACTGAAAGGACGTCACATGGGGTTGGGGTCAAGTGCTGGGAGTCAAAGTGTTCAGCGACAGCAGTGAGGGTATGAGCAACCCAAACGAACTGGCCAGTGATTCGGTTTTAAGTATCAGAGTCTTGACTGAAGTATCTAGTCATGAGATGCCACTTTCTGATCCGAGACACGGTAAGGGTGCTCTTTAAGCCTGTGTTCTCAGACTCATTCTTGTGCCAATTGTGTTGGAACTGTTCGAGAGAGTCGGAGCCCAAATACTTCCAGTCGACTGATCGATTCTGATTGTCTTGGTGCAGACAGATCCTTCTGACTAGCTCTTGCTGTGAAGGATTGTCCAAGACACGTCTAGGGAGAGTGCTTACCTTGTCGTTGCGGTCGTTTCCCCATTGTGCTCTACCCGAGGAGTGATGCTTCTTGGACGGACGGTATGAAAAAGGAAAAACAAACTGTGGGCTGCATCATGAAGGGTTACCGTTTCACGCTGCGTTCGGTAGAGACCAAAACCACGTTTTCGATGCTCAGGAGAGACATTCAGACCAAAAGCACGTTTCCGCCGTTCACAGTATGATCTAGAGACGGGTGCTGGAAAGACCCATGAAATTGGTGAAGCAGAGACAGGAAGTGGTGCGAATACTTGGGGTGCAGCTCTGAGGGAGTTGTGTCTAGGAGGAATACATTCATGGAACAGGGTCGAAGCTTGGAAGCACCTTCCCCAAGGCTATTCGTTCATTTTTGCTCATTTTATCACGTACGCTCTGGCAATAGCATGGCTAGTCACGAGTTGCGGACAGCACGCACTGATGGTGGGGAGCAGGAAGCACATCACTATATAAGGGATTTGGTTCCGGGAATCCACGAGGTCCAGAAGTGGACAAGTGGGTAGATCTGAGGTTCTAGGCTCAGACAATGAAATCGCATATTGCGATATTGCAAGGTCAGAGAGGCTGATCTTCAGGAAGAGACGTTGAGAATGTGATAGATATTTGACCTTAGAACGCTAACATCTCCGCTATCAGCAAGTCAAATGGGTGAAATTTCTATACTGGACGTAATATGTGGAAAGGAATTGTTTATGGCTAAATCCCCTCTACCGATAAATGAAACTCCCGCTGGTACGCTTTATTGCTCATAATGACGATGTGGATATCGTCCAGAAACCCACCGCCAGAGCACGCTATTCTATATTTTAGCAACACATCGCATGTCCATATTCATATCAATGAATTCCTCTAGAGCCTTCCGAACTTCAGCGTCCCGTTCGGTGGAAACAATGTCCGAATGCACACTAGCTGCATCGTTCACTTCTTCGGTATCGTTTTCCTTCTCGTCCGCTTCGTGCTCCCCCTTCATCATCAGGTCCCGCAAGTGAAGAGCTTCACTCATTAGCACTTGAGGATCCTCTAAGTGTTTAGGGGCATATTCAGAGAATATATCCCGCTCTCCAGCTGTTATGGTAGCGAAGCTGAGGACATGATTCAGGCCAGGCAAAGCAGATTGAGGAATGTCTTTTGCGATATGCTCGGCAGCTTGATAGCTGAAACGCCGATCTGGATCCGAGTCACTTGTGTATTGAGAATCACTTCGTGAGCTCGCGGACAGGCGTCTCCTCTTGGGCGTTCTTAGGGCGTGCAAGAAAGAGTCTTCGCTTCTCGGAAATGCCATGGGTTGCTCAGTCGGGATAAGAAACTGCGTCCCATCCCAAGGAAAGGTGTTGGCAGTGGCTTTTGCGGTGGCTGGCTCGTCACGGTCCCGCTTGAGGCTGCCGATAATGTGCTGCAAAGGCAGGTGTTGCCTTACCGGTGCCATGTCTTCTCGCCAATTATCTACGTGAATGCCCATTCCAAGTTGCTTTGCCAGATCTGCCAGTCGAAGTGGTGCTGTACCTGAAGCAGACGAAACAGATGATACTGAGCGAGCATGAGACCTCTGCGTGGCAGCTTCAAGGTCTGGATATAGCTTAGATGGTGACGCTCGGAAGCTTGACATGGACTTTCGTTGCTTGTTTGATTTACGAAGTGGTCGTCCTTTTTCCAGTTGCGAAAGGGTTACTGGCATATCCGTTGATAATGCGGTGCTCTGTGACTGAGATGGCATCTCCATGACGTGATGTAAATGTTATAGCAGCTCTCCCTTTGCAGTCCTGTAACGCAACATCCGAGACTGTGATACGCGTTGAGCGGTCAAGGAGTGCTTCGGCTACCTTCAAGATATGCGTGAAAGCAAAGCTCAAGATGTAAGAGAAATAGCTGAAAACGAGTCGTGAACAGGAAATCGAACGGGGACTAACACTAAGATATGGTTTTCTTTGCTTGGGCTCAGAAGAGGCGAGACTCTTATTTTGAACTGAATTTCGCACAGCTTAAAGGCTGCCGGACCGGGGTGGCCTCCGATTTTGACGAATCCCACAGAACAGGTTGATCCATTGCGTCTTTTAATCCGGGGTTTGAGCTCCACCGTCCACAAAATTGCTTTAAACTTTTGACTTTCTCCCGTCTTGCACAGACTTCGAAATCAGGATCAGTGTTTGCATGCATCGGAGGATATGCTTACGCCGATGGTCAAGTCACAGCATTAGGACAGTTGAGGTTCATAGCTGAGGGGAAGCTCGAATGTTGACGTTCTCAAGCACGATCATCTCATGCCGGGGTTGAATAAAGTAGCCGCTTGTTGAACGCTTGTTCCCGATATAGGTAGCCTAAGGACCGACCACGGCGCTCGATCTCCATGTGGCTGTGGCTGCTTCAACAACTGTCTCTCTCACCGAATAAAGACCCCTGCTAATCTCCGACCACTATCCGTCTTGGGTTACGGCGAACTGCACGACATGTTCTCCTGGCTCTGGCTGATGACGGCTCGGTCATAGTCCGGGTGCCATGTCCGCTGCCTCTGGTCAACATATGACAGCTGTCGTCTACCAAGTAGCCAAGCCAAATGGACGGTGAAATGATATTTAGTTGCCAGGGCATGAGCTGCATAAGCAGTGATATGACGCGCAGGCATGCACAACATGAACGTCGAGCAAAATAACAGGCAGGCATTGTCAGATAGGATTGTCGACAGATGGCTTATCTATCCGTCCTATTGCATGATGACCGTCCCCAACTATTCACTTGCTGATATGACAGGAGAACACTTGGCGCTGAGGAAGGTCGGGCATCGCGCGCAGCCAGGGTGAGCAGGGAGTCGGAAAGCTGACATTGTTTGGAATGATTGACCTGTCACGCGGGACGTTACAGGGAACTATGTCCAGAATAGCATCTTCACATAATTAAGTGACATATCCAGTCCTTACAGTAGTTTCGGTACATTTTCTTATAAGCAAAGCTCCTGGCTGAACAAAAGATGGAGTAATATGGAGCCATACTGTGGGAATAATACACAGAGTAACCATTTCGAAGCAACACTTGTGGTTCAGAGTTAAAATCTGCATTTATCATGCATTTATGCTTCGTGTACGGAGTGACGAACTCAATAAGCAGACCCGAACGACTGGGAACGGACCTGCAAGCGGGAAATACAAGAACATGGTGTACACACTTGTGGCAGAAGTATTTTGTTATGTTTGCTTGTGTCATGTCACTTCCAGTTCGTTGCAGCCATTCATAGGTATCTGTTTGGCAGAGTAATTGCATATACAAGATGTGAACAAAAGCTACTGTTGGACAGCGGTTGCTGTACTTTCTGCACCATTTGTTGATGGCAATTGACAGGGAGCTCACCATGACGACCGTAAACGTACCACGAACACTTCAAGACAACACCCTCGATCCAACTTTAACAGCTCTCTCGACCCTCTCATTACTCAACATTCGTCTTTCTCGCCTCGAATACCTGTTCACCGGCACCACAACAACGCAGGATGAGACCTCTCAACCATCTGCCATTCTCCAAAAGATCTCTCACGACAAATCCATTGATATCCCTTCTCAACTCCGTGACCTTGAATCTCGCCTTGCTAACCTCAAGCACATGGATGGCTTGCCCGGGAGCCTGATTCGTATGATCGACAGCCTCCGTCGCGAATACCCTGAGATTTTCCCTGAAGTTGCCAGTCGTCGAACCGCTACATTTGAGCCGCAGACGCAAGAACAACCTGTGTCAACCTCAGAGCTGTCACACCGAGCGAACGAGATCCTGTCACATGCATCTTTGTACACGTCCACGTCTTCGCGTTTACAAACATTGCAGACTTTGCGCATACCACCAGCGTCCCAATCTGCCAATATAGTTGAGCAAGCGCCTAGGATAGCAAGATTGAGAGAGCGGCAAGAAGAATTGAATGAGCAGATCATCGATCTTACTGCGAGAAGTGCAAATGTGCTAGAGTGGTGGGTCAAGGTTGGGGTTCAGGGTATGGGCGAGGTATGGGAGGATTGGGAGGACCGTGTTGCTGTTTGTGAAAGATTCGTGAAAGTATATGAGCGTCGAGCTAAAGAGGAAAGAGGTGACATAGGATGAAGGGCATCTACAGATGTACTCGGTGTTCTGTTGGTGGTACCAAAGGGCTTCTAAACTGTACGGGCTTACAGCAAAAGCGAGGGAAGGACAGCATATGTCATTATTCCCGCTTCAATATCTGCCGCCCACCAGCAGACCCCTCGACCACACCGACTACCAATACTGCACATATTCCCTAGCAACTACGCATCACTCACTTCCACGAAGCAAACAAATCAGGTCGACGTGCAGACGTCCGTGACGACCACGGATCAGATCGTTCCAGTCCGGCCAGTGATACACCTTTTCTCAAGCCACACAAGCATCTCCTCAACTTCCGACACCTCATATCTCATAATTCAATCTCCAACATACCAGAATGTGACAAAACCTCAATCCGCAACCACGCGGTGCAACCAGCTCCAGTACATCAATCCCTTCGACAGGTCTTGTACGAAAACATCACGAAGACGTGATGATGCAACATACCGCTCATTACCGCAAGATGTCCAGCCTCCACCTAAAGGTGTATCCTCCCCACAACCAGAATTCCCAGCCTACGCTTTTTTCCCAGCCAGGCAAAAACACTGATATAGCATTCTTCGCACAACAGCAAACAAGCCAACAACTACAACACAGGAACATATCCACTACATAGACACGGATAAAGCGTAGCAACAATTATGAAAAAACCCAAGACAGTTGGGGTTCATCAGTAGAGTCCTCGAGCATTAGAATACAGAACAAGCACGTCCGTCAATACCATGTCGATGCAACTCATCTACAGCATTTAAAATGGACACACACACACATTGTTCTCCTACACGGGGTATCACTTACATAAGAACGTATAGCAGTAGGGCTGTAATTTATTCATATGGTTAGGAGTACTACCTACAGTACCTACTTATTGAGTTGCCGAATAAAACACGCCGTGCCATCTCGCCAAAATCAACACATTAAACTCACTTACAGTAAGTAGCCTCTATATTACCTCTCTCCCCCTCCCTTCCTGATCTCTGTCTCCTTTCACATCGACCGACAACTGACCAACAGCCACCAACACATAAGCACATAGGAACAGAAGCAGAAACAGGCATAAAAACAAACCCTGGGGGAAAAAAGCGCTTTCTCAGCATAGCATAAGATAACATAAAATCAAACCAAACGAAACAACATATCAATTAATCTCATGCCAACACATCAGCACAAGCAAAAAATTCTGTCCTAGACTTCTCATCATCATGGTCGTTATTGTCGTCGTTCATTATTACTCCAATTTTTCCTTTCCAGTCCTGCCTTGCTTATATAAGGTAGCTCCTACACTAAGTAGTCTTTCTACTACGAATAATTCTTTGATGTCCCGTCGTATCCTTTTGGGTTTGTAGTTTGCTTGGTATGCCTGCCGATGTATCGGCATAGCCTTTCATGCTTCTTGGGCGTGGTTGGAAGATGAGTGGCGTGGAACTTGCTGACGTGACAGCTGCCAATGTAGTTCGGAAATAGGTGTGTTGCTGGTGTATTACAAGTGAGCACAAATGCGGATTTGCCCTGATTGTTGCTTTCTCCAGCAGCGGCATGTAATATCAATGGTCCGCCTCTATGTTCGTGGCCCATGTAATCGGACAACATTATCGAAACCTCCACCCTGGTTCATCCAGTGAACAGTTAAGCTCATCAGAAGTCTTGGAAGGCAGAATCCCACGTCCTTCTCATCTCCTCCGTATACTTGCCTCTCCCTCCCTCACTCTCCTCCACGTCGTCTGGTGGGTCTGGGTACTCATCGAAATTGCCAGCGTCACCCTCCCATTCCACCCTGGGAATGATTGGTCCTCTCCTTCTCCGGAAATAAATCTCGTCCCAATTCAAACCGTCGAAGAAGTGATGTTGCATGACTCTCTTGCTACCGCCTGCGATGTGTCCCAGTCGTTCTGATGGATCTGTCTTGCATAATGCAAGGATAAAATCTCGTGCGACGCGTGGAATGTGCAGACTATGACGGCTAGGATTGAGCGAGGAGGATGGAACGGGGAAGCGGATGTGGCCTTGCACAATCTGTTCATAGATGCGCATTGGGTTCTGGTCCCAGAAAGGCGGTTGACCGATCAGCATTTCGTAGACAAGGATACCTAAGGCCCACCAGTCGACTGCAGTGCCGTGGCCGGTATTACGGATGACTTCTGGTGCAAGGTACTCAGGTGTACCGCAGAGGGTATACGTTACGGTGCCATGCTGTGAGTCATTGGTGCCACTCTGATCACCACTTATCTGTGCGGTTTGTTGCTGAGATGCAGCGATTGGAGGGAGGTATTTTGCGAAGCCAAAGTCGACCAATTTCAGATGACCTTCAGCGTCTAAGAGGATGTTTTCAGGTTTGAGATCGCGGTAAGCGACATGCTGGACATCGTGGAGGTATGCTAGGATTAGGGTGATCTCAGCGGCGTAAAATTGAACGGTGTGAAAAGGAAATCGTCGTGCGCGACGGAGATACGAGAATATCTCGCCGCCTGGGGTGTATTCCAGAAGCATGTAGAGCGAATGCGAGTCAGAAAAAGAGGCCATCATCTGGGTGATGAAGGGGTGCCCGGCGACGGCTGCGAGAACATTGCGCTCATTACGAACATGTTCCACTTGTTTCAATTTCACGACATCAACCTTCTTGAGCACTTTCAGAGCGAATACCTTTTTTCGATCCTCTGGCTTAGTGTTCTTGAACCTGCACAGCCAAACCCTTGCGAACGTGCCTGTACCCAACGTCTGCAATAGTTCGAAGTCGGAAAACTTCAAGGTTTGGGAGGAAAAGCCTACGGCCTTCTCGGTTGGATCGGACGGGATGTCTTCTGCTGGAACAGGCTCTCGTTTTGTAGTCGCATCAACATGTTTGATTATAGCCTCTTTACTGTACTGTCGTGCGGGGTGGGGATTGGACGCGCTTCTGGAATTATGTTGAGGTGTTGTTGAACGCAGTATCTGCCTGTGACCTTGCGCTGACAGTGCTCGTTGTGATTGCTGGCGCGGCGGCTGAAGCGTCGCTGTACTGTTGCTCATTGAGTAAGCTCACGGACATGGTATTGCGGTAGCTAATAAAGGTCGAACATGTTTATTGCGTTGTATGAATGCGATAAGATCAAGCGGAACAGGTTGGCAGGAAAGGATCATGCATGGTCAGCCCGAGTGAGTCAAGTCAAACATCTTGGCCTAGAACTATTGTTTCGGCATGGTGTCCTGGAGCAGGACCGACTGGGCAATTTCGAAACTCGAGCCAGGGACTTGACGGCTTGCTTAGCTCTTGCGCAGAAAAGATGAAGTCAAAACTGACGACGCAAAACTGTGCTATGACTGCGCATTGAGCGATTGTTGGCGTGGAAAGGTGGAGTGTGTTGTGAAGCCTAGCAGTTTTGAGGCCTCAGATCGTGCTTAGGTACCCACATAGGGACGGATTAGTGGGGAATTCAAGTGTTGGATCGCTCGGTGTCTGGCGTGTTCGAACCCTAAATGTCTTCGGCTCAGGCCCATGAACCGCCTGATCGATCGTAACAAGCATTTCGTCTGTGTCGCTGCCCAATTCATAGAAAGACCCCTGCTCGTAATGCATACCTAAATATGTCACACCAGCCTATTGGTGCAATCAAATCCCACGTCATGTGGCGATCGGTGCATAACTACTGTAGAAACGCTTGCGCTGCTCGGTTTGATTCCGAGTGAGACTTGGTTTCAAAGAATATGTTGTTGCAGGGCACATCACGAACACTGTGCGTACATCTCGAGATCGTATAATGTTGGACCACGTAGAGAGTAATAAGCAGCCACGACCAGCTGCTACAGGTTGAATGAAAAACGGTACTCTGTCGGTTCAACAACAGCGTTGATGGCGATAGTGTGTAGATTATAATGTAGATCTCATGATATTCTACTGTATCATGCCGTGTATCTGTGATATTGACTTCTTCCAACATGCGAAATTCACGCGTAAGATTCTCCTGCAAATATACACCCCTAATGGCTCGCTCTGCCAGTAATCGCAATGTATCCGACCAAACCCCGAACTCCTCGCTGATTGCTCTATATGCAATCGAAACAGAACATACAAAGCGCCTGCCCAGGATCACTGCTGCCTCTCATTTTCAGGCTTCCAAGATCCCTCGAAGTCATGCCTCACAAATGCCATCGGATCATCTGGTTCACCAGCGTTCATCTGTCCTACTCCAGGACTGAAACTGGTTATTGGTAGAATTACCACGTCTCCAACCTTCTTGTGCTCTTTGATATTGAAGAAATCCTGCACTGTGATGTTCTGATACTTTGCATCGAACTCGAAGTATTCGTGGCTGTTGAAGTAGTTGAACACTGTGTCCGTCCAGATCCCAGGCCCGGTATACTCCATGACACTGACAGGTGGTTCTTGACCGTGTTTGAGAAGCCCTTTACGTTTGAGCTCTAGGGTTTTTTCTGTGATCGCACTCACGATCTCGCGTAGAACTGGATGCCCGGCTTTGGCCTGGATTGTCCATTGACAGAACTGTATCCTGCGCGCATACCACTCTGCCCAATCTGGTCGATCTGGATCTGCCTCAATGCCGATAACGAGGCCGACGGATGAGTGGTCTAGACGTGGAGGCAGCCATTCAGCTGCTGACTTCAGAGCTTCAGTATCAATGTCTGTGTATATACCTCCTCTTGCAAGTAAGATCAAGTATCTAAAGAAGTCGGCTTTCAGAACAGGTAAAGGCATGGCTGAATAGGCTTCGGCAACCTCCGGCACTGACGCGAAGAGGTATTTTATGAGCGGCTCTGCTGCGTGGTCGGTTATGACCTCGTGCACAAATCCTGGGTGCTTTTGCGACCACGATGCTTCCAACGGCCTGAGATGATCTCCAAATGCGCCGGATGCGGGCCCAACCTTCCACGTCTGCCAGACATATCCGGGGAACTTGCCCTCATTCTCATATGGAAAGTAGTATCCAAGTCGTGTTCGCAGAGGTTTCAGGGACAAGTCGTTGACAACCTGCTGATCCTTGTTGGAGGATTTTGGCAGCGCCTGCGTCGGTGGTGTCTGTGGGGGCGGCGGGTAAGGCCTCGATGGAGCTTTCTGGTCTGACGGAGGCGCATCTGTCGTACTTATTGATATTGGGGATAAAGTTGTGTGTCTGATAAGGAAAAAAAGTGTGACAAGCACTAAAGCAGCAACGACAGCTTTTCGTGTTGACCACATCGCAACCTGGCCAAACCAACGTCCTCGGTACGGCTTAAACGAGCAGCCGGTTAGCTTCTCCCAGGCAGCTGTATGAGCAATCAAAAGTCGTAGAAGCCGCGATGGCGGAGATGAACTGTGGTGCACGCGAGCGACTATGCCAACCTCGCTAGCAGTACCTCAACGGACCCAAGACGAATCCTAAACTCTTCCATTCAAAGTGAGTAGAATTCCAGAAGCAGATTTCAGTTACGTGGCCGCTGATTGATGTGGTGAGAAGAAACCAGGGAATATCAGCGATTAGAGCTATCTACTGTACGAATCAAACCGGTTTGGACGCGAATACATGTACGCAGTCATGGACATCCACTTCATGCATGAGGCATGTGCGCCCATCGTTCGTGGCCGTATTAAGGTTCCGGGTTCTGTAGAGTTCAAAGGGTGCAAATTTCCTTCGAGAAATGGATGATTTCAAAAAATCATGGGTAAATATTCCCTTCAATGGTGCCAGTATTACTACTCCGTACGTGTCGTTACTTTTTATTGCTCGGACCTTGGGGAAGACACATTTCCGTCAAGAAGCCACTGAAGCTAACTTGATCCTTTATTGCGGTAAGCCATGAAGTTAATAATGCTTAGCACCAACCACCAATCTACTGTTGCAAGTCCGGCCCCTTTCTACATTCTTCCAGATCTTTCATGCAACTTGAGTAACTTGTATGGGTTCAGGAGCACCAGGTCCACCGCAAATCCGTTTGTCACACGCAGCTGTCCTGAGGCCGTGTTTTGTCACATTTGTACGAGTTGAGATTTTGAGCAGGTCCGAGACGAGGACAATCGATCTCGCATGCCGCTGTGTAAACTTGGCTGCTTGGGACTGGTACCCTTATTTCGCAGCTGTTCTCACTGTGACGTTAAAGTTACATATACGCTTAGACCCTTGTGTATGAAATAGCACTCATCATGTACCGAGGGAGCGTGAATAAGCACTTCATCCAAGTCGCATATGCTGAGGACTCGGTGCGATCCAGTCAACGATATCTGCAATGACTTCAGCAGCAACATGGACAGGCTCATCATACTGCTTCATCCCATACTGTGAACCTTGCACCTGTCCAAAATTGTGCTGAAGATTTGGATATGTTCTAAACACAGCTTTCCCTTGTCCCATGTGCTCACGAAGACCCTCACGCCATAAGGCCAGATTTTCTTCTGGGGTAACTTGCCAGTCCTTCATCCCCTGCAGCACAAGGAATCGTGTATCTAAAGACTTCGCGATCTCTGCTGGCGGATACATCGCATCGTGAACGAGGTACGATAAGCGCAAGGGAATAGGAATCGAGTCCAGTGGGCTTGCACTCTTTCTCGTGAAAATGCCCTGGTTCAAGCCTTCAGTCAAATCTCCCCAGTTTGCTATCTCCTCTTCAAATGATTTCTGATCCTTGGGAAAGTGTTCCTGGAGATAAGTAGCCTGTGATGAGAGTCCTTCGCTCATGAGTTGAGTTAGTCCAGCAGCACTGATAATTCCAGCCACCGGAACAGATGATTGCTGACAAATTCGAGGTACAAACCGTCCGCCCATACTGTGCCCAAGGAGGTAAATCTTTGTTGGGTCGACCTCTGGGTGTTTGGCGAGGATTTCTAATGTTGCCTTGCCGGAATACAAATACTCGTCATCCGTAGTGGCTCCTCCACCGAGGAAATCTTTGTAGATGAGCCAGGCCAGGGGTTTTCCGATTCTAAGCACGACAATTCCAGCTGATGCTAGACCATATGCAAGGTCTTTTGCTGGTTTTTGAGATCCAAAGCTACTATCGAGGTCCAACATGCCGGATCCGTGGATTATGAGTACAGCAGGCTTCTTGCCTCCTTGCTTGGGCACCGCTATCTTTGCTTCGACGCCAGGTAACAACCAGAATGGGTTGACCTTGATGTCTCGCTCATCGAAAGATGCCTCATTCACATATTTCGGCGTCGACCAGGGCTCCGTCAGACCGATGACGATTGGCGCATGCATATGGACACCAAGCACGGAATTTCCAGGACCAGTCTGTATCGTGAGGCCAAAGGTCACCTTTTGAAAATTGACTAAAGCTTTGGTGGCTGGGAAATAGTTCTTTTTGTGGTATTGGACTCTTGAAAAGCTTTCAACCGGACCAGTCAACCACTGGAGTTTCTTCCATAATTCTTCGAGTTTGTTGACCGATAGTATCAGCCGGAATGGAAGGAATAAGGAATTTCTCACAGCCTCGAAGTCCTCTTTCTGCAGTGCCAGTAGAAGGTCTCGAGACACGCGCAGTGCCGCGTCTCCCTCT
>Ga0115842_100521_pt1 | contig 15539 bp, 10 predicted proteins | sample InSIn2SAF170_2_FD_83856 | JGI IMG/M metagenome (GOLD analysis project Ga0115842, IMG submission 83856)
AAATATAAACATGTACATTCAACCAAACTGTAGTTGGTTGATATTGAGTTATGTCATCTGGTTGAAGCAATGGATAGATATTGTCAATGCATAAGAGCGGGACTAAAATGAACGAATTTCTGGAAAAAATGGAAGCATGAGATTCTTGTAGTAATTCAAATTTAGCAAAATCAAGAAATTCCACTTGGAAGAAGGACGAATGTTGGAGCATGAATGGTTTCTATAGTCTACTAGAATGCCAAGTATCTACTAAAGTAAGAGGATGGTTTCTTTTGTGATTTTCATACCTTGTGTAGGACTGTTGAGCGAGGGTTTTGGAGGTATCCTCTGTCTAGTTTCTGCCCTCGTTTATAGCTTCTTTTATGCAAAAAAATTCACCATAAGTTTGTCGCTATGCGGCCCAGTTTTTTTGCATTAATCATGAGGAATGAGACCCTTAACAGGTGACATGCTACTGTGATATGTCTCTGCAATAAGGACACATGAATTAAGGATTTAGCACATGTATTTTAGTGAGGAACAGGGGCCAAGATATTGCTCAAATTGTGGCAGAACAAAGCATGTTGGGACTGTCTATTGGATTGTATTGAAGTGAAGGCTAGTGGGAAGAATTAAGGAGAAAGGAGTGTTGAAGGTTGGTGGGTAAAGGTCTGTTTAATAGGCTGATGTGGTAGCGTGTGAATAAGCCCTAAGTTTCATGCAATTTGGGGAGAAAATTGTGGATGTTTGGGTTGTTTCTTGATGCCTATGATCATCCTCTTTCGTGATGAAAGGGGTTGTGTTGGAAGAATTGATACAACCCTAAGTATAGTGATAAAGTAGTTGCCTTATCACTGTTGTGTTGGCAGATTTATGTGCCTCTTGGAACAACTAAACAAGCAGTAAATTAGTTGTGAATGCAAAATCCTTGGGACTTGTACCTTGAGAAATTTGATACCTCTCAACATACATATTACAAACATACATGCAAAGTTTGAAGGATCCCCTTTACTTGGGATGTAGAATGTCCTGCTTGGAACAAAATGTTAATCAGTCGCGTGTGCAGTAACCATTGGATTTAGTAACTTGAGATATTTGATACCTCAACATAAAACAGATATGGGATAAAGATCAATCTATGCTATATATATATATATATATTAAATAACACACAAGGAGTTGGCATTGTATTTACTTTTGCCAGGGTTTTTTACTGTTATAGACACGTGCATATACTTACATGAAGAGTTGATGTATCCTTCCTAATTGGGCTGGATAATATTTTTCTCAGCACATTTATTTCGTGATATGTTTGCTTCTAACTGAATTGATGCAAAAACAAGTAAGTTTGCACTCTAATTGAGTTGACAATATTGGTTGAATGGTTTATTTATTTTCCAGGTATTATCCATACCATTATGCTCCTTTTGCCTCTGATCTTATGGGTCTCAGTCAGTTAAATATTACATTTATTCTTCAGACTCCATTCAAGCCATGCAATCAGTTAATGGGAGTTCTTCCATCTGCAAGGTACTATACTAATATGACTTGTTAATTTGTTGCTATATTACTATTCAACTTTTTTTTGTGTGTCAAAATGTTGTTGACTAAGACATCGATATGGTTGCAGTGCAAATGCACTTCCTGAGCATCACATACCATTAATGACTGAACCAAATTCACCTATCATTGACTTTTATCCCATTCATTTTACTTAGGGAATCCATTCCCCTTCAACGTTCCCAAGCTATAGCAAGTCTAGTATGCAAACTAGCAGAAGCTAACAAAACTGATGATTGTCGGTACTTTGCCCAAGACCATGCTTTGACAATATCTATCCATTGCTTCAACCAGATGACATAACTCAATATCAACCAACTACAGTTTGGTTGAATGTACATGTTTATATTTCTAATGTCAATATCTATTGTTTCATTTCACAATTGTTGGAATTTTAGTTATTTTTTTCTAGAAAGTAGAAATATGCTTTGTGGGTGTTGTTTCCAATGACTTCTCTCATGCTCTGTTTTGTTTGTTTTCATCATCTTGGATACTTACATTTTTCTTGATATGTATCAGTACGCTGTTTTTTTTAAAAACCAGAACTTAATCATGTCCTCTTCTATGATATATGTATCTAAATTATTGACTTTGATCAACATTTCTTCCACTGAGATTTGGTTTTTACAAGACATTGTACAAAAATTTAGAAAAACAAAGACAAAGCTAATATTGTGGCTTCTTGGCAAATATGATGTGGATCCATAAAAAAATGCAACATATGGTTCCCTCGTAAAAAGCTTATCATTTGTGAGGAAATTTGTTGTTGGAATCATGGTTCCAAAGGACTACATTTGCTCGGTTGATACAAACTTGTATTTAGAAGCACCTACAAGTATTGTACAAGATGCACACTCTGCAGGGCTGGAAATATTTGCTGCTAATTTTGCCAAATTATAGCTATGACCCAGTAAGGGAATATCTTTAGTTTGTGGACAACAAGAATTTCACATTTAATGGACAGCAACCAGAATGGACAGCAACCAAGCTAAACAATTTATGATTTGGATTGCAGATTCTGCTAGCACACATGATTTGACTTCATAGATTGGGAACTTTTAGCACACATGATTTGACTTCCTGGATATTGCCTCTTGTTGATGGTGATCTGGATAAGCATAGGAGTGTTCTCTCTATTTGACACCCTCCACCCAATGCAATCCCTCTTTCAAGATGTGAGCAATAGCTCTGGAAAACACTAACAGTGAACTGCAATTGGAATCGCTAGATATAGCAATGTTTTTGAAAAAGGATATAGCAATGTTTTTGAAAATGTAACAGGAAAAACCATTTTCTAGGGTTTCTTTAGTCAATCTTACTAAAAGATGATATTTTGAAATCCTTAGAATCCTTGATAGCGTGACAAGGTTTGTCTTAAATGGTTCATTTCTTCTTGTCATGCTACATCCTCATTTTCATGAGCATGCATGCATTATTAACTCTTTATGCCCAAAGTCTTATCATTGATATTTGATTTTCTGTTATTTTTCGAGGATGTGCATTCAAACTTGAGGTAGAATAAAAATAATCAATTTCAATCAGGGTATTTTATCATATTAAAGTATTCTAACATGAATCAATTTTGTTGTTGTCACTATGCAGTGCTTCTAAGCTCACAGAATGGTGGAAAAGTGGACATTGTGGATTGCAGTATCATGCCGCCCAAATCCGGGTCGAGCATCTTTAAAATTTGTCCTTCACGATGGGGCAAAAAATCATGTGGTTTATAGAATATAGGAAGTGCAGGGAAAGACAACCAATAACGAAGCATACTACATTACACTTGTTGCAGGGTTAAAAGAGGCAAAACACAATGGGGTGAATTACATAACAGTACTGACAAACTCAGATTTAATTTGTAATCACATGGAAGGCATCTACAATGTTCGCGCAGACAATTTGAAGCCCCTCTACAGAGAGGCAAAAATCTAGAGTGCTCGATTTAATTCTTTTACGATAAAGCACTTTGAGGAGATCCATTAAATGTCTATTGATCTAATGGTTGGAGCAATCTCAAGTGTAGATGTAGGTGCTAGAGATGATTCAGGATCACTGTTCATTCCACTGGCAAACATTGATCAACATCAATATAGGTCTCGACTATGTGTATACACTATGGTTGTCATTTTTCTTGGGATTCTCATACCATGGTTCTTTCAGTGAAGAACTCATTAATGTACCTTTTTTTTTTCATTTTGTAATAGCATTCACCTTAAATGTCCACTCATGTTATAACTGAATTCATGTGTTCAATTATATACATTATGTTTGAAGTGAACTAATTATTCTTAACCTACTAGTGGTTAAGCCAAGATTATTGTAGCTCTGTTTGAATTTCATTTTAATTTCAAGTTTCAGATGTTGCCTCTTTAATACCGTCTTGATTTCCACTTGGATGGATGTCATGGGAATAAATGAAAGTAACAAAATAGGCTTATTTACATCTGGTTTGTTGGTTTTCACAACATTTAAGAAGTATAAGTCATTTCTGATGCAAACCCTAGCTATATCCATATATATATGTTAACAAGCCGGAAATAGTTGATGTGCGATCTAATGTGAGATGAAGAATTTCATATCATGAAACCCTGCTAGGAACATGGATGCATAATAATGACAAACTCTAACCTAGTATGAAGTGAATTTTCTTAGGTACATGGTTTGCCCTAGAATGATGCAATGTACGCATATATCAATGAAGCCCTACATGCCCATGATGCCTTTGAAGATGCCCTAATCCTAATAAATAAATAATACAAGTGAAGAAATGCTCGTCTTTCAAAATTGCCTAAAAGATTAAAAATATGGAGTTCCTAAACTTTGTCGAAATCATAATGATAAAATCCTAAGGTGTAGATTGCTAGCTCTAACACCCTTTGTTTGAGCCAAAATTTTTGGCCTCCTAGCCATTGCCAACCAAAAAATGGACAGGCTAGGAATTGGACTAAACCCTGTCTCCAAACAATTATTAGATGGTATACTATTTTGCAAGAAGAAAGATAATTTTTTGAGTATGGTCATTTTAAATTAGAGGATTATGTACTTTTCTATCAAATATATCCTACAGTAAGAGCTCATACATGTTTTGGGATGCCTTTAATTCATCAAAGAGATCCTAAACGATGATAACTAGTTATTTTATAGATGTGCCCTTTTCTAATATAAATCCCATGAATCTTAGGACCATGATCAAACTAATTATTTAAGAAGATAATTGCTAGTGTCTCTAAAATCAATAATAAGAAAGATTAGGATGAGTTGAAGAAATTGAAAATAATTCTTCATTCTACTCTTACAATTAATACGAGTGACATAATACCTTTCATGATAATATCTCTTAAGTTAAATCAAAGTCAATTTGTGGCCACTTCAATCATGGACATTTGTGCCACATTCCTGCATGTTTCCCATTGTTAACAGGGCAGATTTTCATAATATAAGGCACTGCAGTAAAAGTAAATGTTTATGTGGCTGTGGGTTATGTTCAGTAGTTTAAGTGTTCTTTTGAGGAGATATATCAAGATATGAGGCACTCCTTTGAAGCCCAAACACAGTATCTACAACAAGAAATTGGGCGTGCTTGTGATGGGAGTTATAACCAGCAGCAGGGATAACTTAACAGCAGACGAAAATTGCTGATATGATGCTACTTTTGGGCCTGTCCACATTCATTTATGACAGCAGAGGAAGGCACTGTACTTGAGATGGTTATTTCAATTATTTTTGGATCTGCAGTCCTGCTGGTATAAATAGTTACAACCAACGTTAGAGGTTCATGAGGGAGTTAACTTTACTGATTACATGAAGGGCACGCTCAATGAGGAGTTACATTAGGGTGACCTGCTGGAAAGTCATTATTTAGTATATTTACTTGACTTATGCCAGCCAGGAGGGCACACTCCTTGGCTGTTACTTTAGATCTGATAGCATATAACTATGAGCAATATTTTAATTGAGTGACAAAGCATACATGGCAGGGCTTTTTATCACCCCTTCTCAAGTTAGAGTTGTTAGTAGTAGTACTTTTGTTTTGCAAAGCATTTGGAAGGCTTGTGAGGCTGTTAAGATTTTCCTTTGCAATCCTTTTTTTATTAATTACAACCTTGCATAAACTGCTTCTCTTAATAGTCAAAGAAAGCTTTAATAGAGAGTGAACCACTAGGATGCATGTGTATTCCAAAAGATAGGCAAGTCAGTTACATAGATAGGCAAGTTAATTAGAGATCACTGAGGATAATGTTTTGTACATCGTTGAGAACATCAACGTTGCAGGTAAATTTAGAGATACCCGAGTGAAATGTTTTCGAACTCAGAGTTTTGTTAGATTTAGAAATACCCGAGTGAAATGTTTTTGAACAGAGTTTCATCAGCTATTTGAGCGTTGGGGTGTGCCTGAATTTATGTGGAGCAGAAAGGTTAATGTCAAACAATTGATCTCTTTCCTCACTATTAGATTCTAGGACATTTCCAGAATCTGCAATTCACTCCTGACTATCCGGTTTTTGGATATTTTTGGAATTTCCAAGGATGTTTTTGGAAATTTCCAGAATTTGCAATTCATTCCTGATTATCAAATTCTTGGATATTTTCAGAATTTCCAATGATGTCTTTGGGACATTTTATATTTGGATTGCAGATTTTTAAAATATCTGGGAATCTGGAAAGCAACCTGGTAAATCTTTGCACTTTGATGTTGAGAGACATACTGTTTTGCTTTCTAGGTTGTTCATTCTAGATGTTTTCAGAATCTGCAATTCAATATGTAAATTGTTTGACTTTTGTGGGATATTTCTAGAATCTGCAATTCAAAATGTAAATTGTTTGACTTTGCTGCTGTCCATCCTAGATGTTAGCAGAATCTGCAATCCAAAACATGAATTGTTTAGTTTGGTTGCTGTCCATTCTGGATGTTCGCAGAATCTGCAGTACAAAACATAAATTGTTTGACTTTGCTGCTGTCCATCCTAGATGTTCCCACAAATTGCAATTCAAAACTTTTGGGTGTTATCTCATGACCCCAAAATTTTGTCCACACCATGAATTTCTGGACAAAATCTTGTGAGAAAATATTGGAGAAATCTGTGGGAGTGTTTAAATCGTTGTTTTGATGGTGGAAATGGATTGGCACCATAAAAAAAGGCTTGGACACAGGCTGCTAAATATTGCACTGATATAACTATTATGATGATTGATGTTTGCATTGTCTGCAAGTTTAAAGAAATAAACTAATACCTCTTTGGCCAAGTGGGCATAATATAATGCGACTGACACGCTGACACGCTGCTCTACTACTGATTTACATGCCCCCTTCAGGAATGACACCCTTAATGGTTCAATTGAAGATAGGGATTGCTACCTCTAACCCCTATTTTGCAAACCAATTTTTGGCTCCAGTTTCCTAGCTGCATTGAGCCTACCTGATCTGATACTGGACTAGGAGTTGAACCCAAAATTTGGCCTTCGCCAATGGCCTGCTCTGCCACTGAGATACATGTTCCTTTCATAGTAGGCACCTTTAAAGATTCAATATAAAGGTGTGGATTGCTCCTTTAACATTCCCCCTCAATCCACACTTCGGTTGAGGCCTTCTAGCCACCTCAAGCCTACCTGCTTTGATACAAGGCTGTTAATTGAACAGAGGTCTAATTAACCACCTTGGCTGATAAGATATTCTACCACTAAGCTGTAGGCTCCTTTCACTATAGGCACCCTGAAAGATTTAGATTAGTAGTGTGAATTGTTACCTTCAATAGCCCCCTTAAGCCACACTTTGGTATAGGCCTCCTGGCCACCTTGAACCTACCTCCTTTAATATCAGGCTAGAAATTGAACACAGGACCTTTCCCCAGCTAATGGGCTGCTCTACCACTGGGATACATAACCCTTTTTATGATGCACACATTTAACAGTTTGCTTTAAAGTTGTGGATTCCAACCTCCAACACCTTCGTAGCCCAAACTCAAATTGTCATTATCCCCTTTTCTTCAGCAACTCACCCTAAGCATCGATTCACCTTCAAATGCAAACAGATTATGCTCCTAGCAACATCAAACTCTAAAGAAAGCAGAACCGAGATGGAGTTAATGTTCAGGAAATTTTTGTGTGCAGATCAACCAAAATGACTATGTATCTTATCAGAAAGGTTTTCACTTGAATAAAGAACGAGGATAATAATTATATGTGGTTCCAATGTACTAAAGATTGTAAATGTGACTAGGTCTTTTCTGGGGAAAATTGTGTCAACCATTTTCACCCTACTATAGAGGCATATCCCTGTAATGGGATTTCGTTCCACATTAACAGTCTCCTTCCTACCATACATATACTTATGGGATGCTGAAAAAACATAATTGATGTTCACAGTATCCGGAGTTCTATTTAACAGATCTTATCAGCGTTATACAATGGTGTTTTATAACAGCCCTGCCCCTCACTGCGATTCATAAACTTATGTTAGGGCTCATTTATCACCTGAAACAAGGGAAACAATGAAACATTGCTCTTGCGTTATCATTGATCCTATCTATACTTGGAAGCACCATGAGCTTTAACATATTGATTGTTATGATTCAGGTATGAACAAGAAGATATGAAGAAATATGTCCTCCATCTATTAGTACTGGCACATGTGTTTTCGGTACCATGGATTGCTCACAACAGATAATGTTATTGATGTATTACAACTGGCAAGATTACGTGATGCACCACGCTTGAATCTGTTATGCACCCGCCTTATTGTGGAGAGCTTCAAAACTGTAGCAAAGTCAGAGGGATGGAAAGCTGGTCACCTTGGCAAACCGACCAATTTGCTGCTGCATGCAGTTCAACGTTTTCTAAGCGTGGGGTGTTGATAGCATCGACAGTGCTTGTATTATCGGTTGGTTTGTACATCAGTTATAGATCTAGGTCACGGCATCGCATTTAATTAAACGTTCATTGATATGCACATTAACTAGTGATTGTGAAGAGCTTCAAGACTGTAGCAAAGTCAGAGGGATGGAAAGTGATGAGACAGTCCAATCCTAAGTTGGAGCAAGAGCTTTTAGAATCTGTCGTTGAGGCTGATTCTGTGAGTAGCTAAACCCCCAACTAGAAGTAGATTTAAATAGATAATAATTAATCAGAGAAGTCTTCAGCTTATATCTCTGATTAATAATTTGGGTTTGCATTTTCATATTAACAGAGAAAACAAGAGAGGCTGGTGTCGTTTATTTCAAAATAAACCAAAGATAACCTCTCTGGAGAGTGCAATTTGCGAAGAGATGAACATCTGTTTCTTCTGGGTTTTCAACTGCATGTGCAGAGCTTGCTGTCAAAGGGTCCACGCACGGCTTTGTGCAGGAGCTTGCTGTCCGACTACGAGTTTGTACAGGCAATAGTTAGATTAATGCACAATGTCACAGTTTTGAAAGGCAATAGTTAGATTAATGCACAATGTCACAGTTTTGAAGGGTTCGAACAGTTCAAGTCTGATAAGCCGAAGACGTTTTTCCAGCATGCATAAATTCAGACGAATTTTCTCTAAACACAGAGGTTAATTTACCTCTTGCCTGGGGGCACACAGAATTTGCCGGGATTGAGCACTGTGAGCGGACCTGCGAGGTGGGTGCGCCAGCTGCTCGAGAGGGGTTGCAGAGGCAGAGCAGCTTCGACGGGAGCGCGAATGGAGCAAATGGCTCTTTCGGCGTGAGCGCTGGTTTGAAAATGCGCCAGCACAGCGGGTGCCAGCGCGGAAGTGGTGGGTCCCCCGTTCCCGGAAAAGGCATGATGCGATGGGCCGTATTGCCGCCGGATAAACGATGGATGCGGGTATGACCAGCATGGGCATGCCTGGTAAGGGGGCCTCCATACGGGCAGGCTGGTTAGCTCTGGCCGCAAAGCAAGGCTTTCTACGTTCTTCCAACATTCCGACACCTATCGAAAAAGTGGAATTGTATGGAAAGTAACAACTACTCTTACACAACCACTAAGACATCAAGTCATTCATGGTGTTGACCGGTTATGTACGTCTCAACAGCTGCAGGAGTAGGAACCAACCTAGAGACAGACTGATTGGAATTGTTCTCTTCACATTCTTCTTTCTCATCTGCGAAACTCTTGACCAAACGGGGAATAGATCCGCCTCAGCATATGTTATAGGGTAAACTGTACTGCCCTTCTCAGGTTTGCCAGACAATTGCGCGGAAAACCCTGTGGAAACAGTTCGTAGATGAACCAAAAAAATTATAGGATTAACCAAAATTTAGAAGAAACTTAGATGCATAGCTGTTTTTTATTACAGATTTAGCCTCATTCAAAAGAACGCATGGTTTTAGTTATTCCCTTATGGTTTCCCCCCAATTTTTTAAAAATGGAGATATATTGATTTATATATTTTATCTAATTACACTAATTTATTTTGAAATAGGAATTTCAATTTATTTACCAAATAGTTAGCTATATAATTTAAATGGTTGATAAATGTTGATAGGCATCTATTTATCAAAATATTTATATGCTTTGTATTGCAAATTCTAGGGTTTTTTTTACATAGTCACTTATGCTCAGCTCCACGAGAGATGATGCTACCCCCTTTTTTACCCAGATTGTTTTGGAAGTTCATAACAATTCTGAATCTACTAGTATTCCCCTTCAATCGCCTTATTTTTGACATCCTTTCATAGAGTAGTTGGGCCAAATGGGGTTTATGGTTTCACAACAAACCCTTTGCTCGGTGCATCGAGGTAAAGCTAGAAATCCAAGTTGTTTCCTCCCAAAAGCCACACAAAATTGAAAATATGAGATTAAATCTAATAAGCTCATAGAATATATCCAATATATGCATGATCATGCTCTTATCTACAAATTTACTGGATTATGGCCCTCTAAAAAGTTTATGATTGGATGGATCTGAAACAAATGGAACCAACATGGTCAAATAGAATTGGACTTAGGGGAAAAATGTCTCTTCACGGTCATTTTCTCCAGCTTGGATGATAGATGAGGATTTTTGAATGAGGGTCGAGTTTTTTCAATAACGCAGGGTTCTTCATGCGATTTTGGAAGGAGTAGTATAACCTAGAGAACGAAGATTTCCTTGTTGCCCTGGTGCTCGTTTGTCTCTTTTCTTTTCCCAAATATTATTGGGAGGAAGAAACCCTTGAAGGTTTCAATAATGCCATCAACAACTTTTTCAAAGTATCGGAGGATACTAAGAGAGGGGGGTACACATCATATGCTCGAATATGTGCTTATCATCTTCAAGCCTCGATAGATATTTATTATCAAGATACTGTTTGGAAGCAATCTCTAGATTATGAACATGTCCCTTTTAGATGCAGACATTGTCATGAATATGGGATCTTATTAGGGACTATCCAATAAATACCAAAGAACCATCTAAAGCACACCCTTCTCAAAAAGAGCAAGATGATTTTGGAACATCTCCCAAAGAAGAAGAAATTTGAGTCCTCAGTGTGCCTCAAATCCTGACCAGATCCCTAGATCTAGAAATAGGTATAAATCCCTCTTCTCTCCAAAGGATTCTACAGGGCAAGACAACTTTCAATCAAGCATTCAATCAGTAGAAGGAAAATCCCATAACCTTTTATCAAATCCTACAGAGCCTGTGCAAAAGTCTTTTGAAGAACACCAACAAAATCCAACACCACATGAAAAGATCAGTTCCCCTTTGGAAGACGCTAAAGCAACTACCAAAAGATATGGATCTAGATGACCGATGACTAATTTCCCTCGCAGAAGAATGGCATAGAAAATATGTGAAGGGCATCCTAGATCATCAGACTAGGATTATGTACGATGTTTATTGTAGAAGCAAGGAAAGAAATCAACTGGGCTCGAGTTCTTCACAATCTTGGGGTTTAAATGAAGGATTCCAAGGTGTCCTCTAGGCAAGAGAAAGAAGCCAAAAAAACAAGGCCACAAGAGCAAGAAGACATTGATCCAAGAAGACGGTGAACAATTAGTTAACTCAAGCAAAATCATGTCGATGTCAAAAGCATTTTCCCCATTGAAATTTTGAATCTTCAAGAAATTTCTATGTAGTCATGATTATTGTAGTCAGTTTTTTATTGTTTATTATTGGTAGGAAACTTATTAGTCTCACTAACCTCTTTAATTTTAATTATTTTTTGGAAATTCAAGCTATATGTAACCTATTTTAATTAATGAATGAATCCTTTTACCCTATATATATGTGTTAAATTTATATACACTAAATAAACAACAACAATAACAAAATTATTACCGATGACCCCATCAGGTCAGGGTGAGAGCAAGAACAAAGGGATGGTGGAACTCTTGCCATCGCCCTAAAGTTAATCATAATTAAGAGAGAGGTGGTGTGGCCACCCCAGACAAGCTTGCTGATATGCGGGAAGTCAAAGCAACATTATAATCGAGGACAGAGGCAAGTGGAAGTCAATGAAAAGGAAGCTATGTTCTGTAAGTGGTGAAGTATGGAGATCCATAAGCGAATTCTTGCAAGTTTTTTTTGGTTAAGGAATTTCTCCAGCGCGGTCTCGAGAGGGAAAGGCAGAACCTAGGTCCAAGCCTCCATGAGCGAGACTTTGATCCTTCGTCTCTGCCTTTGCAGACCTTGTAGACTTTCAACTTCACCCAATTTTTAGGTTCCTACCTCTTGGCCGCTGCACAAAGATCACTCAAGAATCTATTATGATGGGAAGAGAAGGCGGGAAGCATGTCCAACTGGATACCCTTAGGCTTATCCCAGCATCAGTTTGTCAACAGGTATGGCTAGACCCATTTCGCAGCGTGGTCGTAATTCGACTATAAGTCGTGGACGAGGTCGGGGCCACTCACTATAACAGAGGTTGGGGTCAAAGCAGCAACCAACATTCAGTTTCTATGGCAGTTAGAGTGTACATGAATGACATCCACCTTCGGCCTTGCCAAACCATTAGTGAATGATAATCTGAGATTGAAAGCCAGATAGCCAGATGGATATCAGCCATTAGGAAATTCTGGAAGAAGTCGGCAATCTTATTCTAGACCCAGGTTATGCGAGAGGGCGTAGGACTCAGTTCAAGCCGACCCTCTACTTATTCTAGATTATGAAGACTCTCTTAGAAAAAGCTTTGATGACGGCTATCACAGGAAACTCAGGTCTCCTGGAAGAAATTCAGGAAATTCATAATTAATTTCAGTTAATTCAATGCTAAATACAACAGCAGAATGTTCACCTTCTAAAGGCACATTCCTTTCTTTCTTTAGACAGAGATGTCGGGTTCCAGTGCCAAAGACCTTGCACCAGTAGAGTCTTCTGGTGAATAACTTGGCTGATCAGCTTAGCATGGTTATTGTACAGTGTAGTCTAAGCTTATTGTACAGTGTAGTCTTGTTTAAATGTCTAATATGGAACTTTTGTTTTTTTGGTTCAGGCTTATGGTAATTAGGAGTCGTAAAGATAGTCAAGTTAATATAGCTATGTTAAATAATTTTAGACTATTCAGATTTTGGATTGTTTATAATGCAACTAGATGGTCAACAGACCCGGTCTCGCTTTGGGCAGGTTGAAACCATTTGGACATGGATGTTGATCTATAACTTTTGCCTTATTTTGAAAAAGTAATAGAAATATTGTCGAAACTTACAAGAAACAAGAAACAAGATTCGTAACTATGGAGATTCACCCTGGTTTTACTATGGAGATTCTTAATTAGGGTTTGTTACAATATCATGGCTTATCGATACCACATGCCCAAAAAAATCATTCATGACACTTGTTCATATAATCTTTTTTAATTAATCAACTTAATGCAAAGGAGCAAAAATGGCATAACTAAGCGCATAAATTTCAACCTTTAATTTATGAATATTGTGTGGATGTTAAATCCTTACCATCTACCTAATAACTATTAATAATTAAATTAAAATTATGGAAGCTCTATTTCAAAACAGAGATTTCTTTGTAATAATTATTAGTGTAACTACATAAATTAAATGGCTAGTAAACATCAATAGATATGAAAACATTGATCTCATATTAGTTATTAAAAAGATAAATTTATGTGTTAAACATATATACATTTGAAAAAACATGTAACAAGATTTTTAACTATGGAGATTGACTTAGCATGGAGATTCTTAACCCATAAATAGGGTTTGTTAAGATACCATGGTTTATTAATACCACATACCCAAATAACCATAACTTGTGTTCATATTGCATTTGTTTTAATTAATCAATTTAATTAGAAGGACAAAAAGGGCATAACTATTTTTGAGATAAATCTTGATTTGTGATTTGCCACTACTAAAGATATTTTAGAATATTAAGCTGAGATTAAATCTATACCATCAACCTCATTGATAATTTAATTAAATTTCTCAAAACACTATTATAAAATAGATACACCTATTCACCTAATTAGGTGGATCGTAGAGATTTAACCTCTACAAAATATTCTGGAATGTTCTTAGTAGTAGTCTTAAATTAAAAATTGAATTTATGTGAAAAGTAATTATGTTTTTTTGTCATTTTAATTAAATTAATAAATTAAAAAAAAAAATATTATATGAACAATTATCATATGAAATGGGTTATGATTTTTTGAGTGTGAACTATGGATAATCCATAATATAAATTCATAATATTGTAATAAAGTTTATTTATAAGTTAAAAAGTAAAAGTCAAAATTTTTTATATATATTTTTAATTTTTATATTAATTATTTTTATAATTATTAATAATAATTTAAAATCAAATATAATTTAATTATTTTTTATAATTTATTTAATTTTAACCTATAAAATATATTATAAAATAAATATTATGATATTTATTATAAATAAATATTTTTAACATTTATCAACCATTTAATTTTAATTTTATATTATGAAAAACTCTAACTACTTAAACAAAAATTTCACAATAAACTACCATTTTAAAAATATATATATTACATTCCATTTTCTCTTCGCTATCTCATCCCGTTTATTCCGTCCCGTCGTCCAGTTTATTCCATCCAGCCCCGTTTCCTCATAGCCTTGCCGTCGTCATTTTTCATTTTTTTATAAATGTGAATTCTAAATATTGTGTTTTAGGGATATATTCTATGTAAAATTTTGTTTAAATTTTGGAAAAATCATCATAATTATAGACTTCCATTTTATGTTAATTTTATAATTCCCATTTACTGCACTGTAACATATTTGGTTTAGAAACTTTTAAAAATCATTAAATGTTTTATTTTTCTAAATTTTATATAATTCATTTAAAAAATAATTAAAAAAGGTAAATTTTATTTTATTTCAATTTTATAATTCAAATTTATAAAAATGTTACGTTAATAATAATTATATAGCTAAATTTTAGGGGAAGTAGGCGCAGGGGGGGTCATTCTTGGTTTTGAGGAAAAAATGGTTTCTCAATTCGCTTGGGGCATTGGAATAGTCACAAACAATCAAGCAAAATTCCTAGCCCTATGGAAAGGATTGGAGATAGCAGAGGAATTCAAAATCTCCAGAATAAATGATTTTGGGGACTCTATGCTCGCCATACATCAGTTCACCAAAGCTAAGAAGGCCAATCGTGAATCCTCAACATTAAGTCAAAAGATCCTTACCTCAATTGCTTAGTTTGAACAAGTGGACTTTTATCATGTGTTTAGACAACTAAACTTGCTAGCTAGCTAGCTAGCTTGCTAAAAAGGTTGCTAGCATGAATCAAAGTGAAATAAATTTGAATCAGAGGTTAGATTTCTCTCCAATCCCTTACAATGTTGGGTACTCTTAAGTTATTATATGACATTTCGAGATAGAGCTTCCCGTTCCTTTCTTCTCCCTCTGAATGCGATGAGCATCTCGATACGTAATCAATTTTATTTCATAGTGGATCATTGGGCCCAGCTTCATTTCACTCTCCAGTCGACCCTCCCACATCTTTGATCTTAGATTTGCATAGATCGTTCGTCTAACATCGGCACCAGGTGGCCTCTCTTTTCAACACCTCTTCTTCTTGGAAGTCATCTCTATTTATT
>Ga0115842_100522_pt1 | contig 15537 bp, 8 predicted proteins | sample InSIn2SAF170_2_FD_83856 | JGI IMG/M metagenome (GOLD analysis project Ga0115842, IMG submission 83856)
TGCAGCATATTCAGAATCACCCACAATCCGAATATCTTACCTTGCCGGTGCACTTCAAGGCTACACACTCCGTCTTCCTGTACTTATTCACCGATACAAGGACTAATGACCATCGGTGCTATTGCGCGGTCGAAAGCTACGACTGCGGAGACGGAAAATGAAGATTTTGTACGGTTGAGGGAGGTTAGGGATTGGGTGGCGGAGAAATTGGGGGTCGATGATAAGAGTGAGTTGGAGCTTAGTATGGGGATGAGTGAGGATTTTGAGGGTGCGATTGTGCAGGGGAGTAGTGAGGTTAGGGTTGGGAGTACGATTTTTGGGGAGAGGCCGCCGAAGAGTGAGGCTAAGGTGCTTGAGGATGTGGAGGAGGGGAAGAAATGATTGAGCGTAAGGGCATGCATAGAGATGTTGAGGATTATATGTTCATGTACTGTATGTCTGAAAATGGCTTGATGGTGGAGCTGCTTGAGCTGGAGAGAAAGATTTTTGCAACTCGGTGACTGAGATTCGGAGTGCACTCAGACTCGTGCGATGGATGTTGATTACGGCCCAAGATCCATCCAAACCATGTTAATATCTATTCGCTAATTTCTCTTGCATGGCTCTCACAAGGATACCTGGAATGGTGTCATGCGTCGCTCGAACGGTCAATCTATACATCTAGGTTCATGTTAGTGTTGGCAACTGAAAAGAAAGTGAATGACATACCTTTTGTTCAGGGTTCGGCTCCAGCCGCATCAAACATCCAGTCTTGCCCTTCTCCACTTGGAAGACAGCACATCCGACAATATTGCTCGGATTTGGATCTACATTATTCAGTACCCTCCACCTGAAGTCTTGGATGATAGACTTCGTCACTTCGTCGTTCATAGCCATAGATCTATCTCTTAAACCGAACGTACTTTGCGCCTCCATAGCTCCGCCACCAATCTGGCGCCATCGCTTAAAGAAGTCTTCCGCGGACAGCTCCGAGGGATCCATGTATCGGTGAATAAGTACAGGAAGACGGAGTGTGTAGCCTTGAAGTGCACCGGCAAGGTAAGATATTCGGATTGTGGGTGATTCTGAATATGCTGCAAGCGCTGTGCAGACTATGGTCTGTTGAGTCTGTGCACTTGCTCCGATAGATGATTCGGGAAGGTTTTTTGTATCGATCTTCAATGCAGAAGAGGAAGGATTGTTGAGAGTCGTTGTAAATGAGCCAATCGGAAAGGATGCTTTATTGGTAAAGTAAATCTTGATGACACCCATGTGACCACGATATTCCTGCCGGATACCGACCTGGATTTGTGAGTCTTCGAAAAGAACACCTTCGTCACGGAAGTAGAGGAGATTGTAGCCTAATTCCCAGTCTGGAGTCAAATGGGCGGCACTTGCGAGATTTAAGGGTTTGTTATCGTCTGCTAGCAGGTCCAAACCTTCCAAGTCCCTTGAAGCACTGGTGCCGTTGGTTGGTGGCTCAGTAGGTGCAGTCGTTGTGCCCGTGGCATGTGATGATACAGTTCCTCCGTTAACGACAGGTGAGTTGCCATTGACAATTGTGGTAAAGGAACGCTTAAGTCCAGTTGACTGGCTGAGTAATTTCTCTGTTTTGTCAGCATTTGCGTCTTTACCACCCACTAGCCACGTCCTTCGCTCACTGGTGCCAACACTCTTTTTATGAAGCCGTTGCAACAGGATTGAAGCTCGTTCTGAGAATGGTGGCATTTCATCACAAACTGTCCGGAGAAGATCATCTGTAGGAAGAGTTGCTAAGGTGAGATACTCACAAGCTCTTTGTTGGAGCTCGGAGTCTGGTGAATAAGTATAGAACCTGAACATTTGCAGCAGTTGAGGCTTTATCTCTGGGAAAAGATTGACGAATTTGACGAACGTTGATAACAAGAGCGCTCGCGTCGTGTCAGGAGAGGAGACCATTTTTGCTTGTAATGCCATCAATTGCTCGATAGGACTACATCCTTTACTATCGGCAATAAGATGGCCGAACTCGCCCAGCACATAACCTCCGATCTTGACCAGCGAATCGTGGCAATTCTCAGTTTTCATATACTCAAGCATATTCTGCGCTGCATATGCCTGTAGCTCTTCGTTGTTCGTAACAATCTGGATAACTCGCTGCCAGACTTCGTCACTGACATGGTCACCAGCAATTGCGAACAACCTCAACGATATATCGATATACCATTGAGCGTCTGTGGCATATTTTTCGGTCAATATGGCAATCTTTAGCACCATTTCCTCTCTTAAAGAGAAATCAGCAGTCTGTAGGTATTTCAATAGCTCATTAACTATTGGCTGTGCATTTGTGGTGTCGCACATGCTGTAGAGAAGATCAAGACCTTTCCGTCGTACACTAATATCACGGTCTCTCAGCGAACCAATAATTATGTTCTGATGTCGTTTGATAGGCTCAAGGGTGTCTGCCATTGCTGCAAAATGTGTCATGGCATCGAGACCCAGATATCGCACATTGGTCTCTCGTGATTGGATGAACTTTCCGAGTTTTGTGGCTATCTGAATCATGAGGTTGTGTTCGGCATTGAGGTGAATAAGCAGATTAATCGCTTCGAACAGAACTGCGTTTTGAGCATTGTTCTGCTGTACATTCTTCGGTGCGTCTGAGTTTGTTTGCAAGATTGCTTGTAGAGACTCGCGGATCATGTCCCTGACATGAGTATCTTCGGACTGCGGATAAAACTGTAGGAGCTTGAGGAATTTGACCTGAATCCAGGGGCACGGCACCTTGTAGTAAAAGTAATCTGGCGAGACGTCGTTGTCGATGACTACTTTGCGTAGCCTTTGCACAGCCTTGACGTAGCTGCCTTTGTATGCCTCGGGGTTGTCTTGTATTAGAGCCAGTATTAGCGATGTAACTGATAGCACTACACCCATGTCCGGGTCGTCCATCAACGCAATTATCCTTTCAGCCCACTCCTGCTGCATTATGCTAGGATATTTGCGATACAGTCTCAGCAGAGTCAAAGCAGCCTTTTTCTTCACAAATGCTTTGGATGTAGGCGATATCAGAAGCCTGTGCACATCCCCACTCAAAGCCTCTCCCATTTCTCTTCCACCAACGTTTGCGACAGCATGGAGGGCCAAACAATTGTTGATCTCGTTATGGTCGAGCAAATCCTTCCGTATTGAATTGACAACTAGATGTAGGAGATCGTGCTGTTCATGGAGAAAAAGCGTCACCGCGAGATAGCCGATCTGCTTCTCCGAGTATTTTGTGGCAGAGATGAGATTGACTGCCTCAAGATGACCGAAGTCGACATTGTAACCCTGGATGTATATGTACAGCAGCTTGCAGACATATTTCTTCTTCTGGTATCCGTCCAACTTCTCGCCTTTGAACTTTTGCCGAATGTTCGCTAATTCCTTGTTTATGCGCTTCTCTTCCAATTCTCGTGCTCGGGCATTCCGCAAGTCTGCTATGAATTGAACCAGACCACGCATCGACGACATGACTGCAATATGGCCTCGAACGGCCGACGTGTATGGTTCCTAGCGCCTGATCTACCGGTTCACCGTTGTGTGGCCCGCATAGTGCTTACTCCTTCTGTTGTCAACAGCATTCGCGGCCGCCGGATAACCAAAAAATCCCCTCGTTCGTAGAAACTGTTTGTTAGCGGTGAGATCGCTGAGGCCCTTGAGACTAGAGCGAGAACAACATCCCATGAGCAGTCGTTAGTGTCGAGCTTGTCGTCGTCTTCAGGTTCGCTGGAAGCCACATGCGGCTAAAGATCGGCCGATCCGGTGATAACTAGCGCCAGAATAGTCGAACCAAAAAGAGCCTCAATCTAAAGCGCGTCAGTGGGGCCATCATTAACGCGTCCCGTTGCGATGACAGTCAACCCATTGAGGTGGGGAACCGTTATCTCGATGAGTTCCAAAACGATGTGGATGTGAACGACGGAAGCGCAAGGATGGCGAACGAAGCCCGACAGGAACGACAGCTCATGCGACAGCGAGGTGCAAGGTCTGTACGATAGTCTCTATGCGGAGGTGAGAGTTTAACGTTGAACAGTGCTCGCGATGTTGCGAACGCAGACTTCGGCTTCGAGTTCGGTGCGGGTACTAGAGAAGAAAGGTTGCTTATGCGACAACGTGGTGCTGGTAACAGACAAATCAACAATGTCGACTTCGGTTTCGCATTTTCAACCCCGAGTCAGCTGAGACGGTCGAGGACCCGGAGTAAGACTCCCCAGACTGCTTCACAGATTGTTCGACACTCCACAAGGACCTCTACTCGATCAGAAACAGAAGGTCCACAACCAGTTTTACCCAGCGCAACTAGAGTAGAGTTGGCATCTGACACTACAAAGAGTCCAGCTAGAAAGAGGAGGCGATTGAGTGAATTGTCGAATCTGACAAGAGCCACCAGTGTTGAACTTCCGTTCAGCTCGGAGGCGGTTGGCATCGTTCATGAGGAAGGAGATCTGCTAGTCGAAGCGCCTAATCAACTACATACTGTGCACGAGGAAGCTTACGAGAACCAAGAACATGCTGTACCATCATCACCTCTTTTCATCTCCGCTGAGAGCGCAAACAAGGAGAATGGGGTGGCTACGTCTTTATCAAGCAAGCCTGCGCTCAAGCGACGGAAGAGAAAATCAATCGGTCAACAGAGCATGAGGAAGAAGAAACGTAATTCTGGAGCGTCAGGCATGCAAGTTCCAACACCCTTGGATACTCATGAGAGTGTGACGGCAGGAGATAATGACATCCTGGTTGACGACGATGACGGGATGAACCCAACAGATTTGACGTCGCCTGCTACGAATAATGTGAGTCGACAAGCCTCAAAACTGGCCTCACCACTTTCGATACAGTCTCAGGAGCAGCCTGAAACGACATTATTGGACACGACCAAACCGAAACGGCGGAAAAAGAGAACATCCATAACATTCAAGAAAAACAAGAGACGATCGTCAGATCTCACGAGTCGAATATATACGCCTCCAGACGAAAGCATAGTAGAAACCATAGAAGACCAGGAGTCGGTGGACAGGCTTGACCCGTATCACGGCACCGTATTGTCCTCAGAACCCAACGATGCACAACCTCACTCTAGCCGACGTGGTCGTTCCAACACAAATCCTGTTCCAGGCCTTCCACCAAACAGATTCATCAACGCAGAAGCTCAACTAGAACACGCCGCATCCGATTCCGAAGCCTCAGACCAAGATTACCATCCAGATGAGGGCACACCAGAGCCCACACCAGCCCCGAATCGCAAGAAAGCCACCCTCACCCAACAGCGCAAGCGTCCAACGAAAACCAAGTCAAACGTTACTGTGCCGCAAAAAGCTTCCCAACGTGGAAAATCGACCTTCCCAGTTCTGACTCATCGCATGACAAATGTTCAACACCTTCCCACAATTACTGAAGTCTCAGAAGGTGAGGACGTAGACGCTGACGAACTCGCCCTCCCACCGACGTTCACAACTCGGCAGACACCAAATGCTGTTGATGTGCTCGCTCAGATATGTCGCGAGACTGTCGACTCTGCTCTCGAGAATTTGCGAACCCAACCTCACATAGACGGCACATCCCGCCCGATCCCCAAGCAGAAAACATCAGCATTAGAAGTCTTCCGCACAAACCTCGACTCGCGCTTATTCGACGTGAGTCAATCACTAGACCAAAGGCTGCAGCTCGAGACGAGACTACGCAAGTCAAGACGTGACAAGGCCGAAGTACAAGCCAGATGGCTTGAGCTCCGGGAACGAAGAGACCAAATTGCGCTCCGAGCCGACGAGATAAGGAAGCAGCACTGGGAGAGCGAGGCAATAGCACGGAGGGCATGGCAAGCTAGTGAGAGTGCTGGGAAGGTAGAGGCAGAACTACAAAGAGCTGAAGAGGGTGAAGAGGACGAAGTGGGAGATAGTGGAAGGCTAGAGGTTATGATGAGGACTCTTGTTGGTGATGTAAGTTCTGTTGATGGGGGAGGAGTATTACGGACGTTGAAAGGTTTCAATGAGCGGCTTGAGAGGTTGGCTACTGTGCTTGAAGGACGGTAGCTGGTGTGTTATGTCTCCAGCGTTGGTATCACGATGTCTACGAGCATGAAATTGAGACTGCTGAACTCTCACGAGTAGCTGCGGTTGGTATCCAGTGTTGTTGCATAGTAAAGAATATCAATACTCAATGAAGTCTGCTGGTGCTGGCTCAGAAGCCCTTCTGTAGCCCAATTTTTGACTGGCCATGATTTGACCCAAGCACTACCGTTTCAATTTTAACATTAAAAGGACTTGACCATGTGAAGACTATGACTTCAGGAACAGCGAGATGTGGCGTTGTTAAGATCAAGGTCCTCTGCTGGTTGAACGACCTGGATTTGTGGAAAGGAGTGGATTTATTAGCTGACCGCTTGCATAGATGATCTCACGCCATCGAAGAAATTGACATGATGGAGGATCCGTTCTACCGGTTAAAAATATACTTATTGGTCTAGGTCTATACTTAGGGGCTTTGAAGTGGCCTCTAATCCTCGATGAAAAGACAACGAAGCCAGCCGCCGGAACGATCTACCATTGATGCCGAGACAAATACGTCAGTCGACACATTAGACCACCTTACTTAGTAGGATGAATGTCCCGCTCCGACAGACCTTTGACCAGTCGTCCATAGATATCAACTTCGTCTCCTGTAGCCTCAACCTTTATCACTCTGTCCTCCTTCTCGAACATGTTAACGACCGGCATACTGGTGTCAACGAAGGTTTTAAATCTCTTCTTTATACTCTCCAAGTTGTCGTCCGCTCTTCCACTCGTCTTCCCTCTGTTCAGCAATCTCTTTTCCATTACGTCCTCTGGGCAGTCAAGGAATATGGTACACTGCGATGGACATACAGTCTGCTCAAAGAAGACTGCTTGATCCATCTTGCGTGGAAACCCATCGATCAAAAATCTGGCTGTATGTGTCTTTTGTTTGTCGAGCTCGGCGTGCATGGCATTCTCGAGGAGCTTGACAGTAACCTCCATAGGAACAATAAGACCGTCTTTGATGTAGTCCTTGATCATCTGACCATACTGACTACCCTCTCGATCCTGTTCCTCACGGAGGAGGTCGCCAGCGGAGAGATGTTTAAATCCAAAGTCTTGGACTAGGTGAACTGATTGTGTTCCTTTCCCTGAGCCCGGTCCACCGAGAATGAATATTACTGTCACCTTCTTGGGATCGAATGCAGGCGAGACGTTTGAGGAAGCCAGTGGTAAATCAGGCTGGATTTCAGGCGCTGCGCCCGAGGTTGGGTCTATTTGAGGAATTGCGGGCATGTTGCGGGTTGATGGACTAAGAGTTTCGCCGGTATCGGGACGTAGTAGGTTGCTGAATAGGTTCTTGTGTTGCTACTACCGCTTCGTTTTGCTTTTGCTTGACCATAAGCATGTAGATACCACTGGTTGCAATGAGAATAAATGCAAATGGGACAATAGGTAGTCGCTCGCCGCGCCCTCCCGGTTGGTGACTGCTCTGTTTCGGAGAGGTTGACGGGGGCTGTGAGGAGTACTTCCGTATGCTTGTCCGGAGAGGTAGCAGACTCGACGTGTTCGGCCTGATCTGTGAAATGGATATGAGCCTTTGCATTACTTGAGTATGGATAACGAAACTGTAGGCTTGAAGCTCAAGATTTCAGTTCCTTGAGCATTACACTTTCACGTGCTTCTGCACCTGCATGATGACGGCGGCAACAGTTTGTATCAAACTGTCTAACCATGCCTAAATGAGTAAGGTGCTGTCGCGAGGCTACGGTAGGCGCAACCTTGGCAAAATGAATCCGTGGCTTCCCCAGGAAGCGCAGTTATAGCAATTACTTGAACTCAGGAGCACACCTAGCAAGCCATCCACTTTCCATACTTTCATCTTCTCGGAACAATCTTTTCTCTCCTCCTCCCGTGCGCGATACAGTGCGCTATCATTCGTTTCTTGTAACCTCACGGCGCTTCTGATACGTTCTACGATTTCTTGTTCATGAGGCCGTAGGGGCCATAGCAACCATGGCAGGTTCCCAGATACTGCCCATCAAGTTCACTGAGGTCGCTCAGGTAAGTTCAAATCGAACGGTATAGCTGTGATAACGAGACTGACTTCCCTCAAGCTGACACAACTGGATATTGCCGTAAGTTAAGCATTGCGCATGTGCAGGCCTCCGTCACTCGAGTTACTGACTTTCAATTCAGCAAGCGTCTATAGGTTTTAATTCTTGTGTGAGTATGATGCTTTCGTTGAGAGCCAGCGCCCTCGCTAATACCCACTAGACATTAGAATCAGATCACTTCGTTTGCGTCCGTCAGAAAGTCAACGAAGAGGACAAGCCTCAAGTCATAATAGTCAATCTCAAGAACAGAAATGAGGTCACCAAGAGAAGCATCAGCGCTGACAGTGCCATCATGCACTGGAGTCGCGAGATTCTAGCATTGAAGGCACAAGGCAGAACGATCCAGGTTTTTGATCTGGCTTCGAAGCAAAAGATGAAGTCGACAGTGATGAACGAAGATGTCGTTTTCTGGAAATGGTACAGTGAACAGAGCTTGGGTCTCATTACTGATACCTCAGTCTACCACTGGAACGTGTTCGATCCATCTCAGTCCGCGCCGGTGAAGATGTTCGACCGAAATCCCAACCTTCAAGGCTGCCAAATAATCAACTACCGCGTCAATGCTGACGAGAAGTGGATGGTGGTGGTAGGAATTTCACAGAAAGAGGGTCGAGTCGCTGGATCGATGCAGCTATACTCTAAAGACCGCGGTATTTCACAAAACATTGAGGGTCACGCAGCTGCTTTTGCTACACTACAAGTTGAAGGCCAGCCTGCACCTTACAAACTGTTCACTTTCTCCGTCCGAACCGCAGCTGGAGCCAAGCTACATATCGTTGAGATCGACCCCAACTCCTCGAATGCTCGATATGCGAAGAAGGCTGTGGACATCTACTTCCCTATGGAAGCCGTGAATGACTTTCCAGTCGCTATGCAGATTTCGTCTCGATACAACATCATCTACATGATCACAAAGTACGGCTTCATTCATTTGTATGATCTTGAGACAGGAACATGCATATTCATGAATAGAATTTCTAGCGAGACTATTTTCACGACAACCGGGGATTCCGAGGGTGCAGGCATTGTCGGCGTCAACCGTAAAGGTCAAGTTCTGGCAGTCACCGTGGACGATCAACAAATCATTCCATATCTTTTGCAGAACCAACATGCTGGTATGGCTGTCAAACTCGCCGCTCACGCCGGTCTTGCAGGAGCAGACGATCTGTACCGAAACCAATTTGAGCAGCTGTTCGCTCAAGGCAACTACCAAGAGGCTGCCAAGGTGGCTGCAAACTCCCCTCGAGGCTTCCTACGTACCCCAGAAACGATTCAACGATTCAAATCTGCGACTGCAACTGGTCCAGGTCTTTCGGTTATTCTGCAATACTTTGGAATGCTGCTTGACAAAGGTCGATTGAATAAGTACGAAAGTGTCGAGCTGATCAAACCAGTGCTCCAGCAGAATCGAAAGAATCTGTTAGATAAATGGATGAGCGAAGGTAAACTTGAATCATCTGAGGAGCTTGGTGACATTGTGCGACCATACGACCTCGAGATGGCACTTAAGATCTACCGAGAGGCCAATGTTCCCGCCAAGACTGTTGCAGCTCTTGCTGAAACAGGCCGCATCGACGAGCTCCTGCCATATGCTCAACAGACAGGTTACCAGCCCGATTTCACATCGCTACTACAGCATCTTGTAAGGACAAACCCGGACAAAGGTGCAGAGTTCGCTACCCAACTTGCCAACAATCCTGGTGGTCCTTTGGTTGACGTCAACCGAGTTGTTGACATTTTCATGTCTCAAAACATGATCCAACAGGCCACTGCATTTTTGTTGGATGCTTTGAAGGAAAATCTCCCAGAACAGGGTGATATGCAGACCAGACTCCTGGAGATGAACTTGATGAATGCGCCACAGGTTGCAGATGCTATTCTAGGCAACGAAATGTTTACTCATTACAATAGACAGCGCATCTCGCAGCTCTGCGAACAGGCAGGGTTGCTTCAGCGAGCACTCGAGAACACCGACGATCCAGCCTCCATTAAACGAGTCATTGTTCAGACTGACAAGCTTAACCCAGACTGGTTGCAACAGTACTTCGGCCGAATGTCCGTGGAACAGTCTCTGGACTGCATGGATGCTATGCTAAAGTCAAATATTCGACAGAATCTGCAAGCTGTGCTGCAGATTGCAACAAAATTCTCGGATTTGCTAGGCCCAAACAACCTGATTCAATTGTTCGAGCGCCATCGCACTGCCGAGGGCTTGTACTACTACTTGGGCAGCATCGTGAATTTGAGCGAGGATCCTGAAGTGGTATTCAAGTATTTGGAAGCAGCTGTCACAATGCAACAGTTCCCAGAGGTTGAGCGTATTTGCAGGGAAAACAACTATATCAACCCTGAAAAAACCAAAAACTTCCTCATTGAAGCTAGACTGTCAGAACAATTACCTCTCATAATTGTCTGTGATCGCTTCAACTTTGTCAAAGACCTCGTCAACTACTTGTATCGAAATCAACACTACAAGTCCATCGAAGTCTACGTACAGCGCGTCAACCCATCGAGGACACCTGCTGTCGTTGGTGCCCTCCTTGCACTTGATTGTGAGGAAAGTGTCATCAAGAACCTCTTGGCTTCTGTCGATCCAAGCGCCGTGCCCATGGACGACCTTGTCCAGGAAGTTGAGAACCAAAATAGGCTCAAGATCCTGCTGCCATTCCTCGAAACCACACTGCAGGCTGGTAACCAGCAACCAGCAGTGTACAATGCTTTGGCCAAGATCTATATCGGTGAGTAGCCCTGCCCTTGTTCTTCTTCCTACCCTATTTCTCCTACTTTCTCTGGCTACCTCCTTTCGCAGCATTGTACACTAGCTAACATCCATTCAAGATAGCAACCATAACCCCGAACAGTTTTTGAAGGAGAACGATCTCTACGATACCCTCTCCGTCGGCAAGTATTGCGAAAAGAGAGATCCCAATCTCGCTTATATCGCTTATCGCAAGGGTCAAAACGACCTGGAACTCATTAATATCACGAATGAGAACTCCATGTTCCGTGCTCAAGCCCGATATCTGCTCGAACGCGCCGATCCCGAGGTCTGGTCATTCGTCCTCAATGGCAATAATGTCTACCGAAGATCGTTGGTCGACCAAGTTACGGCTACAGCCGTACCAGAATCCACCGAGCCTGACAAAGTCTCAGTGGCCGTCAAGGCTTTCCTTGATGCTGACATGCCAGCTGAGCTTATTGAGCTCCTGGAAAAGATCATCCTCGAGCCTTCTCCATTCAACGACAATACCAACTTGCAGAACCTGTTGATGCTGACAGCCGCCAAGGCCGATAAGAGCAAACTAATGGACTACATAAACAAGTTGAACGACTTCAGCGTCGATGAGATTGCTACAATGTGTATCGACCAGGGTCTCTATGAGGAGGCCTTCGAGATCTATAAGAAGGTGGATAATCACTCGGCTGCTGCAAACGTACTTGTTGAGCACATAGTCAGCATAGATCGAGCTCAAGAATATGCAGAAGGTGTTGATTTGCCCGAAGTGTGGAGCAAGGTTGCTAAGGCACAACTTGACGGACTACGAGTTAGTGACTCGATTGAATCATACATCAAGGCCAATGATCCGTCCAACTACAACGAAGTCATTGAAACTGCCACGCATGCCGGTAAGGATGACGAGCTTGTCAAGTTCTTGAAGATGGCACGAAAAACTCTGCGAGAACCGGCCATTGACACCGCACTCGCGTTCTGCTACGCCCGTCTCGATCAATTACCAGAACTCGAGGACTTCTTGCGATCCGGCAACGTTGCCGACGTGGAAGAATCGGGTGACAAGGCTTACGCAGAAGGTTATCACCAGGCTGCGAAGATTTTCTACACTAGCATTTCCAACTGGGCTAAGCTTGCCACCACTCTTGTTCATCTTGAAGAATACCAAGCTGCCGTTGACTGTGCCCGGCGAGCGAACAGCGTTAAGGTCTGGAAAGAGGTTAACCAGGCCTGCGTTGCGAAGAAGGAATTTCGCCTTGCTCAGATTTGCGGCCTCAACCTCATTGTTCACGCAGAGGAGCTGCAGGATCTTGTCAGGCAGTATGAGCGCGAGGGCTACTTCGAAGAGCTCATCACCTTGTTACAGGCAGGTCTCGGTCTCGAGCGTGCTCACATGGGCATGTTTACTGAACTTGGCATTGCCCTGTCCAAGTATCACCCAGAACAAGTCATGGAACATCTCAAGCTTTTCTGGTCCAGGATCAATATACCGAAGATGATTCGTGGCTGTGAGGAAGCTCACCTCTGGCCTGAACTCATCTTCCTCTACTGCCACTACGATGAATGGGACAACGCCGCTTTAGCCATGATGGAGCGTGCTGCTGATGCATGGGAACACCATTCTTTCAAGGACATTATCGTCAAAGTCGCCAACCTCGAGATTTATTATCGAGCACTCAACCATTATCTCCAGGAACAGCCACTACTATTGACTGACCTGTTACAGGCATTGACTCCTCGCGTTGACGTCAATCGAGTTGTTCGGATGTTTGAGAAATCCGACAACATTCCGATCATCAAACCATTCCTGCTTAACGTACAAAGTCAGAACAAGCGTGTCGTCAACAATGCCATTCACGACCTTCTTATCGAAGAAGAGGACTACAAAACCCTTCGTGACTCCGTCGAGAACCATGACAACTACGATGCTATCGAGCTGGCCCAGCGTCTAGAGAAGCACGAGCTCGTCTTCTTCAGACAAGTTGCAGCACAGATCTACCGAAAGAGCAAGAGATGGGATAAGTCAATTGCACTTTCCAAACAAGACAAATTGTTCAAGGACGCGATCGAGACAGCTGCCATGTCCAGCAAACCACAGGTTGTCGAAGACCTTGTTCGATACGTAAGTTTAAATTCAAGCTGTCATCCCTTTTCTGTACGATCGCTAACACATCGCAGTTTGTTGATATTGGTTCTCGAGAATGTTATGTTGGCATGTTGTACGCATGCTACGATCTTCTCCCCGTTCACGTGGTTATGGAGCTTTCCTGGCGACATGGCCTCAACGATTTCACCATGCCATACATGATTAGCGTTATGAGCCAGCAGGCCTCCACCATTACCGAACTCAAGAAGGACAACGACGAACGAAAAGCACGAGAGGCTGCTCAGACCAAGGATGAGGATTCGACACCAATACTCGGTGCGGGTCGATTGATGCTGACCCAAGGTCCGGCATCTTCGGGATCACCTGCTCCTTACGGTCAGACGAACGGCATTACACCTCAGGCCACCGGGTTTCCTCGCGCATTTTAGGGGGATGCGTCTAAAGATTTAATATCATTTCAATGAATGCTTGCATGACCAAGGACCAACTGTGTAAGGAAAACGGCGTTGATGACGATCTCGAGCAGTACGTACTCAAGATGTGTGTGCAATTGTCTTGCAGTATTGTTCTCTAGCTACAGTTCTCAGCGATTCATAGATCTTGTCTGTAGTCGGATCTGATGTGGACGGAAGTACGAAAGAAGGGCCCCTAGTAAACACTGTATGCTTTATACCTAGGCGATGAATTGCTGTGCAACAAGTTAAGACATCACTGCCTCTTTAAGGCAGAAATAATTACACCTTAGTGGTTTGTCGAACACATGGTTTTGTTTCTCTAATAGACTCTAAGGTTGACGGCAATTTCGGTACGAGGTATTTCGACGGTCCATTGTGCGTAGTCCAGAACCCTCATGTTCACCTGTTTCTCACCGGGTGCGGTCCGATATCTGCCGTGAGTCAGCAAAGTGGATGTGCTGTTACCAAACTGGCGGAAGTGGGCGGTATCCTTGCTGACGATAAGACAAACAGACAAAGATTAGAGTTACCGCTTCGCTCTTGAAGTCTTTCACCGCTGCATTCGTGGCTGGCAATCTTTCTGTTTCGCCATTGGTCTATACCAAGCTGCCGCAGCAACGAAAGATACCGGCCTCAAACTCGACCTATGAAGAGATGTTGAGCTTTCTCGTTTTCTCAACAGCTGCACGGCGGATCGACTTCACTGTTTTGGTATGGCTGCCGAATCACTAGCGCGGAAGTCTGCGGAGTCGGCTCACTGGAAGATCGGGACAAGTTGAGTGTGTTGCCTCGGGTCAGGAACCGCAACGATAGCTGTTTACTATGACGACTTTGCGGAAGACGTAATATTGACCCGGAATTCTATAGACAATGGTCGTCTGAACAGCGAGATTGACGAATTACATCTCAATTCATAGTCTTCTAGATATCAAGTATATACTCTGCATAACGACATAAATTTCTTTGCTCTACTGGCTGTATTGGAATCTCAAAGCAGCGAAGTTGGAAATAGTACAGGTCCGATTAAACTCGAATGCAAGGAGATAGCCTGTCGGGGAAAAGAATCTACAATAGGTCGGATATTTTCGCATAGAAGGCGTTGAAGTCGGAGTCGGAATTGTTTGGCCTGAACCGTACTAGTCAGCAACTGTGAAGTGGGGGGATAGTTCCTAGAGCTCTCACAGGCATGGAGGAGCTTCGAACCCCACTGTCAACTCGTTCGGCCTGGAGAAGCCGCTGCCGCAACAACAAGAGAATTGTAGCCGGAATCATAGATAGAGTAGCTTGCACCTGCTGTCAGTGCCTTTCACTCTGCTACTTCCTCGTCACTGGCGTCGAGGGCCATCAACAAGACGCTCACTCGCTTAACAAGAGAAATAGCTTTACTCTTGTGCACGGCCCAGTTCGAGTACACTCTGTATTCTTTATTTACATTAACCACCACCTCGTCCACTTGACGGCTCTGGCAGCCCTCCCTTGCTGTTGTTCTTACCTCCAAGCTGTGAGCTGAGCTACTAGAAGGCGCAGTCATGGCTCAAGAAAATGGCACAGCCATTCCTCTCGAGGATGGCCATCCTCTCGAGCACACTGTTCACCACCGTCTTCGAGCCAACTCGACCATCATGAAGCTCAACAAGATCATGGTAGCCAACCGAGGCGAGATCCCTATCCGAATCTTTCGTACTGCCCACGAACTGTCCCTCCAGACTGTGGCTATCTTCAGCTACGAGGATCGGTTAGGCATGCACAGACAAAAAGCTGACGAAGCCTATGTCATTGGCAAGCGTGGAGAGTATACCCCTGTGCAGGCATACCTCGCTCAGGACGAAATAGTCAAGATTGCACTGGAGCATGGTGTTCAAATGATACACCCTGGTTATGGATTTCTCTCTGAGAACTCTGAGTTCGCAAAGAAGGTTGAAGACGCCGGCATCATATTCATTGGTCCTTCTTGGAAAACCATCCAGGATCTTGGTGATAAAGTGTCGGCACGAACATTAGCCAAGAAGGCCAATGTACCAATCGTTCCAGGTACCCCAGGCCCTGTCGAGAAATATGAAGACGTCAAGGCGTTCACCGACGAGTACGGTTTCCCCATCATCATTAAAGCTGCCTTTGGAGGTGGTGGTCGAGGCATGAG
>Ga0115842_100525_pt1 | contig 15493 bp, 16 predicted proteins | sample InSIn2SAF170_2_FD_83856 | JGI IMG/M metagenome (GOLD analysis project Ga0115842, IMG submission 83856)
AACGATGTATTCACATCCGCACCCGTGCCAGCCGTTCCGGCCCTCCCAGCTGCCTCTGTTCCGCCACTTCGAGGGATGAACAATCAGCGACGTGTCACACCTCCATACGGCAGTGTTCCAGCACCAAAGCGACGTGATTCCGGTAAGATTATGGGTCTTGCCGCCGCATTCGAAACACCCGCAAAGAAGACGCAGGAACCATTTGTCTGGCATGACTCGCCAAGCAGACGGCCGAATCAACTCACAGAGAACACGAGATCCATGACAGGTGAATACATCGATGCAAATGCTACCTTGCCAGCGGACTTCCCACACAGCCTACAGCCATCAGCTCACCAGCAAGCCACAAACTTACAAACCTTAACACCGGCACGGTACGACCCAAACAGCGCACGCACCCAACCACCCAGAGACCAGCGAACCCCCCCCTCCCAACAACCCGCAATCCCACCACGTCCAATAAACAAACCACCCACCAAACAACAAAGACCAGAAACCGAATACGACGAAGACAACGACTTCGACTGGACAGCCTACGACAAAGAAATAGACGCTGCACCCACTCCCAATCCAAACCCCTATCTCGTTCCTCCAGCCCCCACAACAACGAATAACAACGCCAGCAACAGCACACGCGCAAACCCATCCTCAACATTCGACGCCTTCATCTCACAAGCAGGGCTCGACAGACAAGAGAGCACGAAGAAAGATAAACATGCTACGAATGCGACGACGTTTACTACTATGTTGAAGAGTGTTGGCTTGCCGGATTCGGGGGATCAGTTTCCTGTGCCGAAGGTGCCGGACGGTTTGAAGACGAAGGGGAATGGGAAGAAGGGGAGGGGAATGATTTGATTTGACTTGATTTGATGGTGCTATGCAAGGACTGATTGTGATGGGGGTATGCGTAGATCTGAAGAAGGGTTCATGTTGTGATAACGAATTTGATGATTTGATGGTGTTTTTAGGATGCATGGCTGTGATGCATGATGCAGCGATGACGATACCAATTTGAACATATGTACCTTGGCGTTTTGAGGGTTGTCGTTGTTGCATAGCGTGGATTTGGTATACAGTATAGCATGGCATGGCAGGGCACGGCATAGCATAGCATAGTGACGGCATCTTGTTGAGTGCAACATTTATCTCATTTCTTGCTACATATTGATTTGAATACTACCTAGTTATGTTTAGGTTTTTCTATCAAGGTCTCTGTAGAATACTCGGGAGCTCCTTCGTAACCAAGAAGCATCTGTACTCGATGCTTAGCTTTGTTCTTAGTGTGGGTCCTCATTTACTCCAAGCCTTCTCCTTTGGGAGGCCTTTTCGTGATTTCCATGGCTCGTCAATGCGTACTGTCAGTGAGATAGACTGACCATGTTTGGGGTGCATTTAATAATTTTATCGAATAGTGTTCTCAACGCAGGAGCATTTCAACGATTGGGATATTTCTGTGAGTAGCGACCATACTTGCTTGCTGCTTTGGGTTATCCTTTACATCCGGTGTTTCATGCTGGAAAGTCGCTTGTGAGAATAGAGGTTTTGATCGAGCTGAAGATCGTCGTGCCGCTGAACATGCAGTGCGTGACTCTTTAGAGGACATTCTTGTCCAGTTGCTCGCACTTCTGGTGATGACGGACTTGGTCGGGAGCATCGAAAATGTGCCGATCATGAATTCTCGTGTTTATGTCGTTGACTGTTCCGGGGTTTGTGTCGCCGTACAGGCACGGGAAGCGAGAGGTGTACGTGGAAAGGTCTAGTTAATCCTCGTCCTCGTGTGAGAGATAGAGCTGTCTGTGCTGCTATAGCTGCCGATGAGACGCTCATATAGCTGACGACTGAGTCCTGAGCGGTACGCTTCGGAAATCATTTCCACAACCAAGTCGGTGGTGCATAATGAGGCAGCCCTGCGCACCAAACAGCATGAACCCCATGTTCGAGACACTATCGTCGTTTTGGGCCTGGGGCGAGGCTGTCATCAGGAAGGCCACCACGTTTTGTGCCTGGTAGACTGCTAGTGCCGATATCGTTAGTCTCGGTACTGACCCGTCGGTGAGGATAAGTTTCGCTCAAGCCGTCGAAGCAATTGTTGTTTACCCATATCTGTCCGTCGTTAGGACCACCGTCTGTGCAGCGGAAGTAGTCGTGTTCTAGTGCTTGAGCTGCTGTGAGCCTTTTGTCGGGATCGTATTCGAATAATTTGTTTAATAGGTCGAATCCGAGTTTGCCGGGTGTCTTGTCGCTCGGATACTGAGCTGCTCTGAGTTGGTGGTTGTACCAGGTTTCTAGGCCTGTATTTTGACCGCGTTGGACAGCTGGTTGTTGTGACGCACCATACAAACCTGTTGGTATACCACCTCTTGCAACGATCAGCTGCTGAAGTTGATTAAACTCTGGCATGTGTACTATTCCAGGCCAGTCATCTCGTTTTGGCATACCAAGGATTTCGACGATCTTGCTCATCTGATTCCTCTGAAACGGCACAGTTTTCTTACTATCCATTTTCGTTTCCTCTCCTTTGAATATTGGGCGGAGGCTGAGCAGCTCGGCGAAGATACAGCCCACGGCCCAGAGGTCAATTGATGCAGTGTAATGTCTAGCGCCGAGAAGCAGGTCAGGGCTTCGGTACCATATTGTAACCACGACTTTGTCGCCCGAGTATAGAGATGCCAGTGGCTTGTCGAATCGCCGCGCCAATCCCAAATCGCCGATCCGTACTGCTCCCGAACTAGTGACCATTATATTGGCAGGCTTCAGATCTCGATGCAAAACCCAATTCTGATGTAGGTAATGTAGACCGTTGAGAAGCTGAAAGAGGATCGATTTGATCATGCCCGCAGGGATTGCTCGTCGAGGTGGTTGAGTATGATGATGGATGATTTGAAGAAGATCGTGTTCACAGTATTCGAAGACCATAAAGACGCATTTGTCTTCTAGGATGATCTCCACAAGATGGATCATGTTTGGATGAGAGAGCTCTGTGCACAGTGACATCTCACGAATGGCCGATTGAGACAGACCGGTGTACTGAATATTGTCTCCTTCCTTTTCTGGTTTGAATTTCTTGATGGCGTATAGTTCTTTTCCAGTGGTTGGACTTGTGGCATCATTTTTAGGGTTCTTTTCAACAGCCTTGTAAACACGGCCATAGGTGCCACTGCTAATGAAGCCTACAATGTGGTACTTTTGATTGATTTTTGTCTTTGAAGTGTAGCTGTTTCCAGGCTGCCGTCGTTCGAGTCCATTTCCAAGAGTGTCAAATGCTACATGACCTCTTTTCTGGTATTGTTGAGCCATGGAGAGGCCACCCCCCAGTCTTGACATGATCAAACAATGAAAGAATTTAATCAAGTAGGAAAAAGGTCAACAAACCATCCTAACTTTGAGCAGCTGACACAGTCTCAATGGGTTTGCCTTGATTTGTTAGTAATCATCAAAGGTCCCCAGGCTCCTACATCAGGAATGGGTGGACAAGGCTCCAACACACGCGCCTTCAAGCATCACTTGCAATGGAGGCACAGGCGATATTTGCACGCAGCTTCATCCCAGGAAGCCGGTTATTACGGAAGTCAGCTGATGTATGTCAGTAATCCAAAATGAGTATGAATTCAGAAGAGCGTGGCAGTAGAAAAATTTCAAGTGTTCCTGGCTCAGAACAAGTGAATGTACCTAGGATAAGATGCAGTACTGTACGGTAATGAAGCCGAAATATCCTTATTAAGGTACCTACATATGTAGGCAGGCCACTGACCCGCGCAATGCGTTAGTGGCAGGCTTAGCTAAGATTGATCAGCATGAACTTAGTGGCTCCAGGAGCCCTGCACGGTGTGGGGTATCAATACCTACGTAATATTCTGTCAACAAAGGACAGTCTACACAAACCCGCAGGCGCGATTTTCCTACATATTCCCACCCCATCCTGAGGCAAGTACCTATATTGGTTGTCCATATCGATCTCGTTATTGTTATTTAAGGCCTCGAACATGGCGGAGTCTCACATTGTTGCTACGCCAACTGTCGAAGATGTCGCTGAATCTGAGTCGGACGTTGAAACAGAGGAGACAGCAAATGTACCGGAGTCTGCAGAAACCAGTACTTCTGTAAACGCGAAGAAGAAGAAAAAGAAATCGAAAAAAGCCAAAGTCGCATCTGCCCTGGGCTTGAATCCCTCTTCGGAATCCACGAAACCGGCTGCGAAGATGTCAGACGCCAATCTACAGAAAGTGTTGGAAGCCAATCCGGCACTGAAGGGCGAGTTTGCCAATTCGTCGCCGGAGGATGTACAGAAGATGCTCAAAAGCATGAATCTGGAACAGCTATTGACGGGAATGTCTTTAACGAACAAAAATCAGAAGGATATGGCATCATACAAGTTCTGGTCCACTCAGCCTGTCCCACGACTGGACGAATCAAGCTCTGAGAGATCAAAAGTATTAGATGGTCCAATCAAGGAGGTAGAGAAGGACAAAATCCCACAGACGCCCGCTCCTCTCCCCGAAGGATATGAGTGGGTGGAGCTAGACTTGACTGACGAACAAGAACTGGAGGAAGTCCACAATCTGCTTAACCTGCATTATGTTGAGGATGATAAAGCCATGTTTCGCTTTGCTTATTCACGGGCATTCCTCGACTGGGCTTTAAAAGCACCTGGTTGGCGCAAGAGTTGGCACGTTGGGGTTCGAGCGAAGGGTAAGAGCAATGTGTTAGTGGCTACGATATTTGGTATACCGACAAAATTACGTGTACGAGAAAAGGTTTTCGACGTTGCTGAGGTCAACTTTCTGTGCATTCACAAGAAGCTAAGGTCGAAGAGACTGGCCCCTGTCCTCATCAAAGAGGTTACTCGAAAATGTAACATGGAAGGAGTTTATCAGGCGATCTACACTGGAGGAACCATACTCCCAACCCCGGTGAGTACTTGCCGTTACTACCACCGTCCGCTACAATGGTCAAAGCTACATGATGCTGGTTTCTCACCACTGCCTCCGAAGATGACGCCAAGTATGATGATTAAGAAAAATAGAGTGCCAGCTCAGACGAGTACAGCAGGATGGAGAGAGATGGAGCAGAGAGATGTTGACAACGTTCTCGCCTTGCTGACTAAATATCTCAAGAGATTTCAGTTAACGCAAGAGTTCACACGGGAAGAGGTGGAGCATTGGTTCGTCAATCGACAATCTAAATCCGACGACCGGGTAGTATGGGCATATGTGGTGGATGATGCAGACAAGGGAACGATCACCGACTTTGCCAGCTTTTACAACTTGGAGAGTACCATTCTTGGAGACCAGCATCTGAATAAGCCCAAACATGACAAGATCAAAGCTGCTTACTCCTTCTACTATGCAACCTCTGCCGCATTCGAACCGGAAGAGAAGGGGTTGAAGCAGCGAGTGCAGGGCTTGATCAGTGACTGTTTGGTTGAAGCCAAGAATGCTGATTTCGACGTCTTCAACGCGTTAACACTTCTCGACAACCCACTATTCCTCGAGGACCTCAAGTTTGGTGCAGGTGATGGACAATTGCATTACTACCTTTTCAATTGGCGGACTGCCCCCATAATGGGAGGTGTAGATAAGAGAAATCTGCCCGATGAGAAGTGTAGATATGGAATGGGCATGGTCATGCTGTGATGAATATGATGGTTGCAACACAAGGAACTGCTGCAGCAAATTGACAGACTTGTCTTAGCTATCAGATACTGTTGCTGGTGGTATGAAATAGGAGCAGGACAATGTGAAGTCGTTGACAACTATGGGACCTCAAACATCAGTACTAGTCATTGATTGGAATCGTTTTAGAACGTTATTCACTCCTTTAACTGCCATTCAAAGTGTCTTGAGGAAGTACCAAGTCTGTGAAATTTGGACAATGGATAAACAACAGTATCTTCCTCTTTATCCCCCCGTATAGTGAAGTGACACTACCCGTTTGAGCAACAAGTAGGCACGTGATTCGACTCACAAAAACATTATTTGCGGCCAAGTGCGCTGGCTGGTCGTGTAGGGCTGCGGGCATGTTCATGTCTTGCTCTAACCGCTATCGCAATAACAACACAGAATTTCCTGACGTGAATTTTGTAGGCCACGGGCCACTGGGCACGAATTCCCCTCTGAAACACATTGAAACGAATCAACTAGAACGCGTGGTGACCACGACAAACGCACATACACATCGCGAACTCGAGTCTGTCCTCCTCTGCGCCCGCTGGGTTGTTTCTTGACTTGCCAAATTGACCACACCTCGTTGCCATACGCGTTGCTTTGTTTGATATACTCCGTGCATGCGAGATCCGCTGATCGAGATACAACAAGATGTCTGCGCTCCACCCGGAGTTGCACAGCGCTTTGGGCCAGCTGTTGCAAGGCCTCAACTCCCCAGACAATGAACTACGAAGCAAATACGAAGATTCTCTCGCCAACGAATGGCAAACACAAAAACCAGATTCCCTATTAATGGGCTTGGTCGAACACGCTCATTCGGCTCAGGATGAGAAGGTATGCTGTGAAATTCCCCCAACCACATCGATAATCTACTTACGAAACACAGTTACGATCGTCAGCTGCGGTCATCTTTAGAAGAATCGCCGCCAAAGCTGTCAAAGACCCAGCCTCCGGAGGGACAAAAGAGCTGTTCCTAACTCTCTCCAACGATGCGAAAATTCCCATACGGTCCGGCCTATTACAATGCCTGGCTAACGAGCAGGTTCCTCATGTAAGAAACAAGGTTGGAGATGCCATAGCAGAAATCGCGAGACAATACGTGGACAACCAAGAGACATGGGCAGAATTACTTAGTGCGCTATTCCAAGCCAGTCAGTCTCCAGATTCTACAGTTCGCGAGTGCGCTTTCAGGATATTCACCACAACACCTGGGATCATCGAAGCTCAGCATCAGAACGTCGTCTCCGAGGTGTTTGGCAAGGCCTTCAGAGATGACAGTATCAATGTCAAACTGGCCGGTATTGAGGCCTTTGCCGCTTTCTTCAACTCCATAACCAAAAAGGCACAGCCAAAGTACTACTCTCTCATTCCTGAAGTTCTAAATGTTCTGCCACCGCTCAAACAGGCTGGCGACCAGGACAATCTGTCCAAGGCCTTTGTCTCCCTTATCGAGCTTGCTGAAGCGGCGCCGAAGATGTTCAAGCCTTTATTTCCTAACCTCAGAGCCTTCAGCGTTTCGGTCATACAAGATAAAGAGCTCGAAGATCAGGTCAGGCAGAATGCATTGGAGCTAATGGCTACATTTGCCGAGTTCGCTCCGAATATGTGCAAGAAAGACTCCTCCTTTGCATCCGATATGATCGTCCAGTGTCTCAGTTTGATGACCGACATTGGTCTGGACGATGATGATGCTACAGAGTGGAATGCGCAGGAAGACCTAGATGCCGAAGAGAGCGATCTCAATCATGTTGCTGGAGAACAGTGTTTAGATCGTTTAGCCAACAAACTTGGAGGTCAAATTGTCTTGCCTGTAGCATTCAGTTGGCTGCCAAAGATGATGCACTCAGATTCATGGCGAGATAAACACGCTGCACTTATGGCCATCTCTGCAATTTCCGAGGGCTGCCGCGATCTGATGCTAGGAGAACTAGCACAAGTTTTGGAACTTGTCGTGCCGTCATTGAAGGACCCTCATCCTCGAGTACGATTTGGTGGCTGCAATGCGCTTGGGCAGATGAGTACAGATTTCGCGGGCTCTATGCAAGAAAACTATCATCAAGTGGTTTTGAACAACATCATCCCGGTCTTGGAATCGCCTGAGCCTCGAGTCCAAGCCCATGCCGCTGCAGCTCTGGTCAATTTCTGTGAAGAAGCTGAAAAGTCAATACTGGAGCCATACCTGGATAACCTTTTGAACCATTTACTGGCACTTCTTAATTCCAACAAGAGATATGTCCAGGAGCAAGCTCTATCTACGATTGCTACCATTGCTGACTCAGCCGAGACTGCATTCATCAAGTACTATGACACCTTAATGCCACAATTGTTGCAGCTACTGCGAGGTCAGCAGGAGAAGGAATTGAGACTTCTTCGAGCAAAGGCTATGGAATGTGCGACATTGATTGCACTGGCCGTGGGCAAGGACAAGATGGGACCACAAGCTGACGAACTTGTCCAAACGCTGGCACACATCCAGGGGAATATTACGGAAACTGACGATCCACAGTCCCAATACCTTCTGCATTGCTGGGGTCGAATGTGTAGAGTTCTCGGCACCGGCTTTGTACCATATCTCGATGGCGTGATGCCACCATTGTTGGCGCTTGCCTCAGCCAAAGCAGATATCCAGCTACTTGAAAATGATGAAGATATCCTTGACCAAGAGGATGGCTGGGAACTTGTCCCCCTGAAGGGCAAGGTTATTGGAATCAAGACGCAGACTCTAGAAGACAAGAATACTGCGATTGAACTTATAACCATCTACGCCCAGATATTGGAGAAAGACTTTGCAAGATTTACTGGAGAAGTTATGGAGAAAATTGCTCTGCCAGGTCTGGCCTTCTTCTTCCACGATCCTGTGAGGATATCATCCGCCAAGCTTGTGCCTGTATTGCTCACCTCATACAAAAAGCAATATGGTCCTCAGTCACCTCAGCTTGGTGCACTATGGGCTGCCACGGTGGAGAAGGAGATCGAAATTCTGGTTGCCGAGCCCGCCATCGAAACGCTCGCAGAGATGTATCAGTGTTTCTACGAGAGTGTAGAAGTTGTTGGCAAAGGCAGCCTGACACCAGATTACATGGATCGATTTATCGCATCAGCCGAGTCAACCCTGAAAGAGTACCAAGACCGCGTGAAGCAGCGGGCTGAAGAGCATGCAGAAGCAACTGTTGATGGTGAGGATGAAGACGATGATATGTCTCTTCAGTACGCCATCGAAGACGATCAAACCCTCCTTTCCGACATGAACAAAGCTTTCCACACAATCTTCAAGAACATGGGTCCAGCTTTCCTTCCATCATGGGAAAAACTTATGGGCTACTACAACGCATTCATAACCTCTGACGACCCTACGCAAAGACAGTGGGCCATCTGTATAATGGACGATGTGCTCGAGTTTTGTGGGCCGCAATCGTGGCACTATTCTAGCCACATTATCCAACCTCTCATCAATGGCATGCAAGATCCCAATGCTGCGAACCGTCAAGCTGCAGCTTACGGCGTCGGCATGGCAGCTCAAAAGGGCGGACTCGATTGGGCTGAGTTCGTTGCTGCCAGTATCGAAACACTATTCGCTGTGACACGTATGCCTAATGCACGAAGCGACGACGACGTCTTTGCAACAGAAAATGCATGCGCTGCTATAGCTAAGGTTCTACATTTCAACTCCTCGAAAGTTCAGAATCCCCAGCAAGTTGTAGAGCCATGGATCGATACACTACCTATCGTTAACGATGAAGAAGCCGCGCCATATGCTTACTCGTTCCTCTCGCAGCTTATTGACCAGTGAGTTCCCATTTCTCTCTTCTCTCGTATCCTTTTTCTTCAACCACTAACATTATCTTTTTTAGGAATAACGACGCCGTGCGTGCTAAAGCTCAACAAGTTTTCCACGGCATCTGTCTTGCGCTCGAAGCTGAGACGATACAAGGTCACACAGCGAGGAAAGTGGCCGATAGTGCGAAAGCATTGGTCATAAGGACGGGAATCCAAGCCGATCAAATTATCGCCGGTCTGAGTCCAGACGGGCAACAGACTGTGCGAAGCTTCTTCGCGTAGTGCGCGAGGACTGAACTCCATCGGAAGAGGCACTTGGCACAAGTCGAGCCGTTCTGGTAATTCACTATGGTCAAGATGCGTATACTCAAATGCAGGCGCCCATAGCGGGTCACCAACCCAGGAGCGTCGAATACATGAGCGCTCGATAGCTCTATTGTAGGTACTTATTTTGAGGCGGACTAAGCGAGGCGAAGCGAAGCGATGCTACAGCAAACACAGCGCAAGACGAATAAGACAGTTCACGCGATATAGAGGTGTCTGGAAAGCAAGGACAGAGGTTTAGCACGGCGCAGCACAGCACAGCATAGCATAGCGATGACAATAACGATGGCGCCAATACGTAGGCGCGAAAGATGAGAGGGTATTGAATTGATAAGTCTTCAATCCAGTTGATATTCATATATGCAGGAACATGAGAGTTCTGCGATATGTATGCCGCAATAAAGCTTCTTATCATGTTGTATGTACTGTATTTTGTATGTGCATTTATTTGTACTTGTATCAAAGTCGCTATGTACCTAGTGTAAATACATGTCATGTCACGTCATGTACCTAGCTGACTCACTGATCAAGAGGGTGCAGAGTAACTCACAGATAAGTATCTAGGTATAGACAAGCATCAGTACTTCCGACTTACTTACCACCTGCTCAGGTGTTCTCCATCTATGTAAAAACCCCTACAGCTCTTAATTCTTTAATCATTCACCCATTCATTCATTCAAGCCCTCTCCTCTCCTCCTATCTTACCCCATTCCTCGCCCTTCCAAACTTGAACTTCAACTCATCGCTATCATCACTATCAACCTCACTTTCACTACCATGCACAACCGTTATAGGAAGCGTCTTCTGTCTCTTCGGCGCCGCGATCTTGCCGGGTGGTGTCTTGCTTGCTGGTCTCTTGGTTGATTGCGTGATTCTGCTGGGATTCTGCGTTTGAGTTTGTGTGTGAGGATCGTGGGCGCGAGTTTGGCGCGGGGCGTCGAGGTCGATTGTGTGGTTGAGGACGTTTGCTGCTTCGGTTTGGAGGCGGGTTGTTTCGGCGTTGAGGTTTGTTGGGTCATTTTCGTTTTCGTCTTCGTTTTGAGCAGCGTTGTTTGTTCGTGTTGTGGTTTCATTAGTTTCGGAATCTGAGTTTGATTCTGAGTCCGAGTCGTGGACTGTCTGGCTGTGTTGAGAGCGACTTTTGCTCTGGGGTCGAATCTGACTGTGGCTGGTTTTCTGGCTTGCTCGTTTCTTTCGCTCTTTTTCCTTTGCGGCGCGTGCCCTTTCCTCCTGGCTCTTTTCCCAGTATTGATCGCCTATTCCGTAGGATTGCTTCTTGGCTGCTACGAGGGGAACGATGATCTTTTCTGGCCGCTTGGCAGGGCTGTTGCCGTTAGTATTTGCGTCCCGGGCACGTCGAAATCCTTTGTAATTTGGTCGGCCGTTCCACTCGGGCTTCCATTCTACGCCTTTGTAAGCGTTAATGCCGTTGTCGGAATGTTGGCGCACTGGCAGCTCGTATTCAACTATTTTCACGAGATTTGCCGGTCCTTTATGGTCGTCTTCTTCCTCTTGGAGTTCCTGGACATGTCTTCGTTCTTTCTCATCAGCCTCCTTTTCGGCCTCTTTGCGAGCGCGAAGTGCTTCACGAACGTCGATAAGTTTAACCTCTTTCTTCGGCTTGAGGAAGGGTTCTAGTTTAGCCTGAGGAATTGCAGACTTGACAGGTTCGCCTTTTCGTCTTGCTTCGGCGTCGTCGCGCTGTTTTTGTCTTCGCATGGCCGCTGCCGCTGGGAGGAGATCGTCCATGTTGTCATCTACTTCAGAGTCTTCCAGTGGCGTTGGTGACTTCGCATGCCTATTTGTGGAGGTAGGTTCTTCCTTGACTGGAAAATCCTGGTCAACTTGAGATTTTGCTGTGCGTTGACTTCGATGCTGTGTTGCAGGTTGTGAAGGCTCAACTTCTTCGTAGACAACAATAGCATCAGGGTTAAAGTCGTCATCGAAGTTATCAAAGCCTTTCTTAGGAGGAATATATCTTGCTCGTTTGAACGGTCTAGGGTTGTCATCCGGTATAGAGGATTGCTCGGATGCTCCTCGTACGTTCCGCGAAGGCGCAGAATCCGATGCAACAGATCCTTGTTTAGGAGATGGTGCTGAGGGTTGTGATCTTAATGTACTTGACGATCCATTGTTTACGTGTCCATTCATATGAGATAGCTCCCGCCCTAGATGTGGCGTTGCCGATACATTCGATGCCGTCGATAGAGATTGTGGCTTCCTTAATTGAGAGGCATCATTGGCAAGGATAGCATCGAGGAAGCCTGACTGAGATGCCGGTTCTATTCCAAGCCGTTTTGCAAGGTTGTCAATGAGGTTAGTTACAGGAGACTGACCCTCATCAGGTTCATTGACTCTCACAAGAATGGCACGTGTCTGGTTGCTAACAGCATTTCGCACAAAGTCATGAGCTTCCTCGACAGTGCTGGTATCAGTGGGCTTGAAAATGACGGCCTTGCCATGACCAGTGGTTATAGGTGGTAACAGCTGATCGTATTGAACATGGTCGAAGAAAACAAAGACGTATTTGTCGAAGATTTTCTTCCTTGCAGGGTCAGGTCTGTACGAGTCGGCAGGTCTTTCAGTCGGCTCTTTGCCTTTGGGGGGTAAGTGATGTGCAGGATCTGGCCAAGCCTCCTCGAAATCAACTTCAAGGGCGCAGAGACGTTCCTCTTCGTCTAGGTCGGCAGGAGCGGAGGCGTAGATCAGTGCATCGATGTAGGTGTCGGTGACGATGTGTTTGCCCTCGATCAAAGCTTGAAGGCCCTTGGCAGTGTTTCGTTTTTGTGTAACAAGATGTGTTGTCTGCTCAGACAAGTAATCGCTGACGGCTTTGATATCCAGCTCTTTGATTTGGTCCTGCTTGGCTTTGAGCAATCCATTCTTGATCTCCTTTTTCGACAAGCCAAATGTTATAACGCGTGGTACCCAGGTAATGAGTAGTTCGTGAGGACAACTGCCAGGCCGAATCGAGGTCACGGCATTCTTGAGTTCTTGGGATTTGCCTTTGATCAAGACTCCGTCGATATTGGTGCCGGCCTTCGAGTTCTCATCGGTGATGGTTATGTGCGAGCGGGCGTATACATTTCCCACATCCTGGTCTTTGATATCCTCAACGGTGATAACAAAGTGCTTCCGGGATACGGTCTTGTGGTCGATCGCAAAACGGACGCCATCCTTCTTGACTCGACCAAACAAATATTTCTTTCCAGGTTTCAACCACATGCGCTTCCCTTGGAGGAAGTCACCATTAGACTCAAGAATCCACATATTGACTGCATGGCGAGGAGTACCACAAAGGCAGCTCTGATTGTGTTTATATAGCAGTCAAGACTGTTGCAGAAATGCAGTCACTCGATGCAAAAACGCCAAAATGATGCGGCGTGGGCACGACAATTACACGATCGGAGCACGCTACCTCGACCCCCGAGGGACCCTAAACTTACAATTTGGGGGAGGCACGCGCCCGGATCGGCTCTTCCGCGGTATGGAGTTTATTGATGTTAAGCACTTCACTCCTCACTATCCAATCATCATTCCCTCTCCTTGAACTCTATACTTCACGAAACCTTTGCAAAATCATAACAAATAACAAAGCAGTCGTACTCCAGAATCCACAGGTCGTGCGACAGGTCACAAATGACGAGGACGTGCTCATGGGTGACGGAGACCTTTTCTAAATGATATCAAGCAAGAAAGAGAGTGATATCCTCACAACTGCAATAGTGCTGTTTGTTCTTGCAGGAGTTACGTGAATGCCGTGAGCATGCACCTCACCTGCACTCGCATAAGGAAGACCTCTGTGTCTGTTTTGGACGGGAGGTACTAGTAGTGAGCAGCGGCGGCAAACGAGACTGACCATCAGTTTGTTCTTAATCGTGACTTCCTCTGATGACAATGTGGGGTTGAAGCTCTCCAATTGGAGATGGAAACGCGACGACATCAAATTCGACTTCATCGTCCCAGCTTGCCTGTTCTTCTTCCATCCTTGTATTCTGATCCTCTTGAAAGAGCGTGGAACAGGTCTAGCAAACCTCATCTTGACCCACTTCATCTTCACGACAACTACTGATCTTATCAATCCTGGCTCTCCCACGGCTTTCGGCCCTAGCCAAAACCTTCACCACATCCTCGAAGATGTTGATTCCAAGCACCACTTCCATGGCCAAGCCGCGAGTGATCCTGGGTCTCATGACTTTTGGACCTCCAGGCACAGAAGCCAAAGGCGCCCGCATCACAGACATCAATGAGTATACCGCCTGCCTTGACCACCTCATGACGAATGGATACAACGAGATTGACACAGCTCGAAGTTATATCGATGGTGAACAGGAGGGCTTTACCCGAGAAGCCAAGTATGCTGACCGAGGCTTCACCATTGCCACCAAGTGCTATCCAGTCAAGCCAGGCGCGCACTCTCCTGAAAGACTCAAGGCTACACTGAACAAGTCACTGGACCAGCTTGGCACAAAATGTGTTGACATCTTCTACCTCCACGCCCCAGATCGATCTGTCCCTTTCGAGGACACTCTCAAGGCTTGTGATGAGCTCTTCAAGGAAGGCAAATTCGTCACACTGGGTCTTTCAAATTTTGCCGCATGGGAAGTTGCCGAGGTAGTCAATATTGCACGAGAAAGAGGTCTAGTTCAGCCAAAGATCTACCAGGCTATGTACAACGCTATCACTCGAGGTATTGACTCGGAGCTCATTCCTTGCTGCCGCAAGTACGGCATCGGTAGGTCACAACGCTCTGTCCTAGACAACTGTCTTGTTCCCATAGTCTTTTCACATTCACTAACCTTGAGGCTGCACAGACATCGTGGTGTACAACCCCATAGCAGGCGGCCTTTTCTCCGGAAAATACACAACTCTTGACACCCCTGAAGAGGGTCGATTCTCCGAAACTTCAACTCGCCAAGGCAAGATGTATCGCGACAGATACTTCAAGGAGCCCACTTTCAATGCTCTCCGCATTATCGAGCCAGTCGTCAAGCAACACAACCTCACTCTAATTGAGACCGCTCTTCGATGGTGTGTTCATCACAGCAAACTTAACATGAAGCGGGAAGAGGGAGGTAACGATGGTATCATCATGGGTGTCAGCAGTCGCAAACAGTTGGAGCAGAACATTGTTGACCTGGAGAAAGGACCACTGCCGCAGGAGGTCGTGGACGCTCTTGACAAGGCTTGGGAGGGAATCGGTGGCACCGCTCCGAGCTACTGGCGATAGACTCCTAGACAACGTTGTCGAACTTCCAAAAGGACAATTGGCTATCGTCATGGTCATGTCTAGCAACAAAGGAACTAGAGCATTATCGCTCAACGCGACTGGTTGGGCAACGATAACAAGTATCTGTTGTTTCAGAGGGCTCACGAAAAGGCCAGATGATGAGATATAGCTACACAAATAAGCACCGCGAGCATACTGTGCACAACACCATAAAACATAATTGCTTTAGATACTTGTGTCCGAGCTCGAGTTGAGTCGCAACGAAAAGCTTGAGGTTCTTACATGTACATAATGCAATATCTAAATCAAGTAAAGTCAGACTGAAATGGAGTAGTATTTATCTCAAGCACCTCATAACAAGAGGCACATTCTCGCTCAATCACCATGACATTTCCTGCGTACCACAGAATCGACCTCGACGCCCCGCGCCAAACTCGCGCCCACGATCCTCACACACAAACTCAAACGCAGAATCCCAGCAGAATCACGCAATCAACCA
>Ga0115842_100529_pt1 | contig 15459 bp, 14 predicted proteins | sample InSIn2SAF170_2_FD_83856 | JGI IMG/M metagenome (GOLD analysis project Ga0115842, IMG submission 83856)
ATAGGTCCACAGATATCAGAGTGTATCAAGCCTAGTACACTCTTGGCCCTGTGTTTGCTCCTAGGAAATGTTGCCTTGGCATACTTTCCTAGAACACATCCCCTACACTATCACGACGATCCAGTACTAATCCAGCCACTGAATGGCTAGCCCCTAGCTACCTCTATGTAATTTTTGCGCAATCACTGTGTTACTCTGCATCACAGCTTTTGGGAACTACGTCACTCCTTCAGGTTGATTGATTTTCCTCTGGAAATTTGACTTTCTACCCTTTTGGTCTCACACCCCGTCTCTTGGCTCTGGAACTCGATTCTCCAGCAAATTTCAGATCTCCTCTCAGGCTCTGCGCTACCTTAGCGTCACTGTACACAGCCTAGCGTGGCTCTGTGCTGCCTCTTCTGGATCTCTCTCTGCCTCCTCTGCAATCTATCTCTAGATCAAAAAATCTTCCTCAGGAAACTATCCCTGCCCCTCATTGCAAGAAATCACCTCAATCACTTCTCCGACAACTGTTCCACTGCTCTCTTAAGAAATCAATCTCTTGATCTCTCACTTGATGTGTTTTCCAAATACCCATCAAGCCTCTTCTTATAATCTTCTCGTTGAATAACCAATGGCCCAGATTAGATTCTAGCTAATGGCTTAGATCATTTCGGTTTGATCCTCGTATTCTTCTAGAAGTTTCACCCCCAGTTTAATTAATACCCTTTACTTATTTTAATTTCCTAAGCTTGGAATTAGGCATCCATTAAAAATAATTAATTATTTTAATAAAACCTTCTCCAGGCGAAATTTCGTAAAACGATTTCTGGGTATTCTAGAATACATGTGTCTTAGCCTCCTTGCAAATTTTCAAGTTTAGAGCACATCCGATGCTACCAAAAATCAACACTCCCTCTTAGCAAGGAATGTGCTAATGCAACATGCTGAAGCATCACCCTTCTTTGTAACATCTCCGTCTGCGCTACCGATGTTTGACATCACTGCCCGCCAACTACTTGGCAAATGTTGCATTTGTGTTGCTGCTAGCCCTGCCACTTCCAACATTAAATCTACACTACAACACTCTCCTACTGCTGCAGCAACAACGGAAAAACATCCAAAATACTAAACAAAGGTGGTTCAACGTGATGCATCTGCTGCTAGAGTTTTGACTACTGCTAGTCTCTACATTGTCACTAAAGCCACTCTGCTGTTGTTGACTCTTCTCTATGCCAACTGCACGGTTGCCAACACTAGCTCTGCGCTGCTCACATTATGGCACTCCTAGCCACTACAATTGTCACTCCGAAAATCCTCTGCACCAACTGACACTGGTCCAGCCTACTACGTCTGATATGGGCTCTCATAGAAAGGTATTGATTTAAGAGGTGGAATCCTCAAGGATCCTGCCCATCTGCAATTCTTTTGAACTATAGTACTAGATCACCCCACCTCTCCCCTAGAGGTATCTGGGATATCATGGCAAACTCCTCCTCCTCAATCTTTCCGGTTGCAGCCTGCGGATCATGTTTCTCGTCCTTGTCCTTCTTCTTGAGAGGACACTCTATAGTGTAGTGACCAAATTCACCACACCGGAAGCATTTGATCTTTGAGACATCTTTCGTCTTCTTTCACTGCTCCTGCTACCCCTTTGATGCAAGGGCTGCATTCTATTCCTCCTCCTTGGGTTTTGTCCCACTGTTGCTACTGCCATCAAGTTTTCACTTGACTAAGTCTTGCCTCATCTCTTCCTGGTAAAGACAGTTCCACATTCCCTCCCAATCTGGCAATCTCTCTCTCTACCTAAGATACTCTCGAAAAATACTTGTCATTCTTCTGAGACAAAATTAAGGGCCAACCACACCATTTATGTAGGATGACATGTTGATCCTACAAATTCCAACCGATCTCAGACTTCATGGCCCTTTGATAGGAACGAATCAATGCGTTCCCCTTTATCCATCCTAGTTGATCTCAGAATCTCCTCCAAGTACATCTTTCGTTGCTTGGAAGATCCGTGATACAGTGTAGCCAAGGCATCTCACATCTCTTTGGTCGTCCCTTTGCAAGAAATGTGACATACAACATGATCCCTCACTCCATCGAGGATCAACCGCTTGGCCTTCGCCATTTCAGCCTTGTATTTCTTGAGTAGATTTGCATCTGCAAGTTCAACTACCACACTATTGCCATTGGCTTTGAGATTATGCTCATCCACAAGGCACGACATCCTAGCCTTCAAAATCACATAGTTGGATGCTCTGTCCAACCGATCTTGATCTCTCTGCCCATTAGCTGCCATCTTTGTGAACAAAATGTCGAATTGCATCCTCTCTCCTCTACTCTGTCGTTGGGCTAGCCTACTCATTCCCCATTGAAGTAAGTGGATCTGCAACTCTCTACTACTGCTCAACAATGTTGATTTGGGGTAGCATCAGATGTGCTCTAGCCACGAAAATTAGTGGAGAAGCTAAGGCACATGAGATCTCCAATACACAGAAAGGGTTTGGGAAGATTCTAAACAGTTTGGGAGATATTAAAATAATTAAAATTTCTAATGAAGTCCCTAAGTCTAAACATAGGGAAAATAAAATATTAATGTGAATTAATATAAAACTGTGTTAGAATGGTCCAAAAGTCATGCATCAAGCCAAATCTTATCTTAGCCGTTGATTAGGGACTTAATCTCGGTCGTTGATTTGTCAACAAGAAAAGTATAAGAGAAGGCTTGAGGGTCACTTGGAGAACACACTAAGAAAGACCACTCAGTTCAATTTCTAGAGCGGGATTAGCTGAGAAATTGAACTAGTGGTCTGGTGAGCAGTCAGGAGGCAGCAAGCATGGAGTAAAGAGGCAGGATCAGCCACTGGAGATCAACACTAACACAAGAAAGGCAAACGCAGGGCTTTTCAGGCAAATGCAAAGGTAGCAGAAGACTACACAGTCACTAGCTGGGCCTGCATGGGTGATGCAAAGAGGCCTAGGGTTGACGCAGTCAAGCAGGGGCTAACGTAGAGGGTTTGAGAGCTACAAAGAGGTCAGTCAGGCTGACACTGGGATTGGGAGAAGTGCCGGAGAATTATTTCTCTCTATGGGTAAGCCAGTTTGGCACCCTATTGTACTGAAGAATTGCTAAATAATAAAATCCTCCCTTGCTACACCGGCTTTCCCACATTGGGTTTTTCCAGGGACTGTTGTCCAAAATATCTGTGTCAATGTGTTAATGCTTGTGCATATGTTTGTTTCTATATTACAGTGTGATATCTGCAACAGTATTTATTTTAATGTTGATTAAAATAATTTCATAAATAACTTATTGTGGAATAAGTTGGAAAATTAAATCAGTTGTTGTAGTGATAGGATTTTCACATGGTATCAGAGGGAGTAATCAAAGACAAAAAGGGAAAATCAGTTATGGGTCGAGACCACGATGGTAGAGGTATCCATGTCAGGGGACTCACACAGATTTTTGGAAGATTGCACAAGAGAAAGACATTTCGATTTCTTTATGTTGGCTTCTAGGCTGGAAGAAGAAGTGGCGTGTATGACTAGTGCTACATCATCAGAAGTATGGTATATAGACAGTGGAGCTTTGTGGCATATGACAGGAATAAGGGAGAGCTTCTCAGAATATCGAGAAGAGAAGATGAACTTTTAGATCACCATGGGGAACAAGGCAAAGTGCACTCCAGTAGGGAAGGGTACCATAGCTTTTCAAACAGAATCGAGAGAATGGTTTCGTGCTACCAATGTGCTGCATGTACCAAGATTGGGGATGAACTTACTTTCCGTGTCACAACTACAAGACAAGGGCTATGGAGTTTACTTCATCAAGGAGAAGGTATGTGTCAAACACCTGAGTTGGAAAAAGAAAGTGCAGATCGGGATCAAAAGTAATCGGTTGTATAGATTGCAACTAGAATCACCAATGGCACTAATAAGCAGTCATGGAGACAAGGACTTGAACAATCTATGGCATAGAAGAATGGGTCACTTGCACCATGGAGCTCTGAGAATTCTCAGGAGCACTATAATAAGAGTTCCGGATCTGAGTACGGAACTAGATGATGTATGTAGGGGATGTGTTCTAGGAAAGTATGCCAAGGCAACATTTCCTAGGAGCAAACACAGGGCCAAGAGTGTACTAGGCTTGATACACTCTGATATCTGTGGACCTATGTCCCTCCAAGCTCTCAGTGGTGCTGAGTATTTCCTTACCTTCATTGATGACCACTCAAGGAAAACTTGGATTAACTTTTTGAAAACCAAGGATGAGGTTTTATGTCGATTCAAGGAGTTTAAGGCTCTAGTGGAGAATCTGACTGGGAAGAAAATAAAAGTTTTGCGCTCAGATATCGTGGAGAATATGTTGATAAGGACATCATTTATTTTTGTGCTAAGGAGGGCATTAGAAGAGAGTGTACAACTCCATATAATCCGGAGTTGAATGGGGTAGCAGAAAGAAAGAACAAGACTGTTGTAGAAGCAACTAGGGCCATGATGTATGATCAGGATATGCCAAAATTCCTGTGGGCAGAAGCATGCAACACAACAGTCTATGCTCAGAAAGGGACTCCTCATCGAGCAGTGGGCAAGATTACTCCAGAGAAAGTCTTCATAGGGAAGACACCTAAAATCAGTCATTTCAAGAAATCTGGAAGTCTAACATATTTTCGCGTACCCGAAGAAAAGAGGAAGAAGTTGGATCAAACTGCAGAAAAGGGATATCTAGTAGGATATAGCAAGAACGTTAAGGCATACAAAATCTATCTTCCAGGGAGTAGGAAGGTAGTAGTATGACGAGATGTAAAGTTCATGGAGGACAGGGCTTTCAAAAGATCTTGCAATATGCCTTCCGAGGCGCAGTCGAAAAGGGAGCTGTTGGTTAAGCCTCTTGAACCAATAGAAGTAAAGAACTCTTTCTCAGGACAGTAAGATTCTTAGGATGAGGAGCAAACAGAAGCACCTGTTGGCAGAGGAAGAACTAGAAAGGAACTTTGTTAGATTTTGCGAGATGCATTGGACTTCATCGGTGCGCCAAGAAACAATAAGAGGGAGTGAAATAGCCAGATAGATATTAGGCATTAGTAGCTCAGGATGGAGAGCCTGCCAGTTTCAAGGAGGCAGTTCAACATCAGGTTTGGCTAGATGCGATGGTAGAGGAATACAACTCCATAATGGTAAACGATGTCTAGGAGGTGGTGCCAAGACCTAAAGATAGATTAGTGGTAGGTTCAAGATGGATATACAAGATCAAATACACTGCCAACAACAGTGTTGAGAAATACAAGGCAAGGTTTGTGGCTAAGGGGTATACTAAAAAAGAAGGGATTGAGTATGAGGAGACCTTCGCCCCAGGAGCTAGGTATACATCTATTAGGACCGTGATATCTCTTGCAGCTTATATGGGATGGGAGATCCATCAGATGGATGTCAAAATAGCATTTTTGAACGGGGTAATAGAAGAGGAGGTATACATTGAACAACCAGAGGGGTTTGAAACTCATGAGAAGAAGTTTCATGTATGCAAATTGAAGAAATCCTTGTATGGGCTGAAATAAGCACCAAGAGCATGGTATGGTTGAATAGATAGTTACTTGCAAAAGATGGGGTTTGTCAAGAGCGATGCAAATCCAAATCTCTACTATCTGGTTGTAGAGAACGAGCCGCTAATCTTAGTATTATATGTGGATGATCTCTTTCTGATAGGATCATCCAGACTCACTGGGGACTACAAGAAGAATCTAGCCACAAAATTTGATATGAAGGATTTGGGACGAATGCACTACTTCCTATGGTTGGAAGTTTGGCAGCAGAAGGGAGAAATATTCCTTGGGCAAGGAAGGTGTGCTACATAAATCCTGAAAAGATTCAGGATGGAAGACTGTAGACCTATGGCTACGCCAATGATCACCAACTGGAAGAAAATTGATGCATCAGAAGACAAGGATGTCAATCCCACCTTATACAGACAACTCATAGGGTCCTTGATGTATTTGGTCAATACCAGGCCAGACATTTGCTACGCTGTCAACACCCTCAGTCAGTTCATGGTGGAACCAAAGGGAGCGCACTGGGCAATAGCCAAACACGTTCTTAGGTATTTACAGGGAACAATCGATTATGGACTCTTGTACACTAGGAGTAAAGATATCAGATTGAGTGGCTTTACTTATGCAGATTGGGCAAGAAGTTCAATGGATCGAAAAAGTACTTCTAGGTGTTGTTTCAACATTGGATCAGGAATGACCTCCTGGTGCAGTAGGAAACAGAAGTCCATGGCTCTGAGCTCATCTGAGGTTGAATATATGGTGGGAAGAACAACTTCGTGTGAGGCCATATGGCTTAGAAAACTTCTTGTGAACCTATTCAAAAGGAATATGGAGGCGACCAGGATCATGTGTGATAATTAGAGTTGCATCAAGCTCTCTGAGAATCCAGTGTTTCACAATAGGTTGAAGCATATTCATATCCGGTGTCACTTTGTCAGGGATTGTGTCCAATGAGGAGCTGTACAATTGAGCCACGCTCCTACAGGAAAACAAGTGGCAGACATCCTCATCAAGGCCCTTGGAAGGAAAAAGTTTGACTACTTCAGGGAAAAGATGGGGATGGTAAAGAACCATTTCAGTAGCAGAAATGGGAGTGATAACAACAAGGATTCAGAGGGAGTTGCAATGCAGATGCAGTGTTGGGAGAAAGGACCAACAGCAACACGGAGACAGAGGGAGTTGTTGTACAAATGCAATAGTGGCAGTAGCAGAGCCATGGGCAGCAGTACAGGATGCATCAGTGCAGAAGATGTTGGGCAAGGAGGCTTAGCATCAGCATAGGGATCGATGTCGGATGATCAGGGTCATACTCAATGAGTATTACTAGAGCACAGTCCTCGCTAAGAGGGAGTGTTTATTTTGGGTAGCATTGGATGTGCTCTAGCCATGAAAATTGGTGGAGAGGCTAGGACACATGAGATCTCCAATACCCAGAAAGGGTTTGGGAAGATTCTAAACAGTTTGGGAGATATTAAAATAATTAATATTTTTAATGAAGTCCCTAAGTCTAAACTTAGGGAAAATAAAATATTAATGTGAATTAATTTAAAACTATGTTAGAATGGTCCAAAAGTCATGGATCAAGCAAGATCTTATCTTAGTCATTGATTAAGGACTTAATCTCGACTATTGATTTGTCAACGAGAAAAGTATAAGAGGAGGCTTGAGGTCACTTGGAGAACACACTGAGGGAGACCAGTCAGTTCAATTTCTGGAGCAGGGTTAGCTGAGAAATTGAACCAGTGGTCTAATGAGCAGTCAAGAGGCAGCAAGTACGGAGCAGAGAAGCAGGATCAGCCACCAGAGATCAGTGCTGAGGCAGGAGAGGCAGACGTAGGGTTTTTCTGGCAGACACAAAGGTAGCAGAAGACTGCACAGTCACTAGTTGGGCCTATGTGGGTGACGCAGAGAGGCCCAGGGCTGACACAGTCATGCAGGGGTTGACACAGAGGGTTTGAGAGCCACGCAGAGGTCAACTGGGCTAATGCTGGGATTGGGAGAAGTGCTGGAGAATTATTTCTCTCTGTGGGTAAGCCAGTTTGGCACCCTGTTGTACTGAAGAATTGCTTAATAATAAAATCCTCCCTTGTTGCATCGATTTTCCCACATTGGGTTTTTCTAGGGACTATTTTCCAAAATATTTGTGTCAATGTGTTAATGCTTGTGCATATGTTTGTTTCTATATTACAGTGTGATATCTGAAGTAGTATTTATTTTAATGTTTATTGAAGAATTTCATAAATAACTTATTGTGGAATAAGTAGGAAAATTAAATCAGTTGCTGCAATGATAGAATTTTCAAAAGCAAGTGAGAAATCAAATTCCCTGGCTAGGAATTCTCTAAGGAAGAAATTCCCTCAAAAGTGTCTCCTTCCTTCTTCTAATTTTTTTGCCCCAGTAACTGCTGCAGAAAATTACGTCTCACCTGAAAACTACTCTGTGCTGAAGCTTTTGCTACACTACTCCTTCTGTCCCTGACAAATCTCGATCTGGAGATCTTTTCTCTCTATTGACTCACTGAGAGAGAGAGATCTTCCTTGAGAATCTTGCTCTCTTGGCTTGGACTGCGCAATCCCCCTGGGAATTTGATCTGCTGCCTACGCAGCACTTCAATCTCTCTCCTTTTCTTCAACGTTGGGCTCTTCCAATCTGCTCTATTACTTCACCTGCACTCTGATACCATGTGAAAATTTGAGAATCCCGGGAACACTACTGCAACAAACTGATATTACTTCTTGTACTTGTTAATCCATGCACGTTATTCACTGTGTTCTGCTGTAAATATCGAAGTAAATACAACTGCAGCCTTCACAAATTTAAATAATATGTGGAAATAATAATCTGAGCAAGAAATAAATAACACACACAAGTGACACTGTTGTTTTTTGACCAGTGTCCTCGGAAAAACCCAATGTGGGAAAATCGGTGCAACAACTGAGGATTCGTATTATTATGCAATAGTTTCTAAATACAATCTCTGGATGCCTTACTAGATATCCAATACAGAGAATCTAACTGACATAGAGATGAGTGAGATATACCTCACACTACCATTGTCGATCCAATACTGATTCAGCCACTGAATAGCTAGCCGCTAGTTGCCTTTGCACAGTTTCTATGCAATCACTACACTGCTCTGCGTCACAGTTTCTGTGAACTACATCACTCCTTCAGGGTGATCGATTGGCCTCTGGAACTTTGACTTTCTGCCGTTCCAGTCTCACACCCCAGCTTCTGGCTCTGGAACTCGATTCTCTAACAAATTTTGGATCTCCTCTCAAGCTCTATGCTGCCTCAGCGTGGCTCTACGCTACCCAGCATGGCTCTGCGCTACTTCAACATGGCCTTTTGCCCAACATGGCTCTGCGTAGCCTTTTCTAGATCTCTCTCAGGAAATCTTCCTCCGAAAACTATCCCATCCCCTCACTACAAGAAATCACCTTGATGACTTCTCCAACAACGACTACACTACTCTCTTCGGAAATCAATCTCTGATCTCTCACTTTGATGTGTTTTCCAAATGCCCATCAAGCCTCTTCTTATAATCTTCTTGTTGAGTAACCAACGACCTAGATTAGATTTTAATCAGTGGCTCAAATCATTTTGGCTTGATCCAGGTCTTCTTCTAGAAGTTTCTCCCTAGTTTAATTAATACCCATTAATTATTTTAATCTCCTAAGTTTAGACTTAGGCATCCATTAAAAATAATTAATTATTTTAATAAAACCTTCTTCAGGTGGAATTTCCAAAAATGATTTTTGGGTATTCTGGAATACATGTGTCCTGACCTCGTTGCAAATTTTTAGGCTTAGAGCACATATAATACTACCAGAAATCAACACTCCCTATTAGCGAGGAATGTGCTCTACTAATGCAACCTACTGAAGCATCAACCTTCTCTGTAACATCACCCTCTCTGTTGCTGATGTATGACATCACTGCCCACCAACTACTGCACAAATGTTGCATCCGTGCTACTACTGGCCCTACCACTGCCAACACTGCATCTACAATGCAACCCTCTCCTAATGTTGCTATTGTTGTAACAACAACGAAAAAGCATAAAAAATGCTAAACGTGATGCATCTGTTGTTGGAGTTTTGACTGCTACTAGTCTCAGTTGTTGCAATGTATCCCCGGATCAGGAAATCTTCCTCTGGAAATTATCCCTACCCCTCACTACAATAAATCACCTCGATCACTTCTCTGACAACTGTTGTGGTAGTCTCTTCAGAAATCGATCTCTTAATCTCTCACTTGATGTGTTTTCCAAATGCCCATCAAGCCTCTTCTTATAATCTTCTCGTTGAGTAACCAACAACCCAGATTAGATTCTAATCAATTGCTTAGATCATTTTGGCTTGATCCTCATCTTCTTCTAGAAGTTTCACCCCCAGTTTAATTAATACACTTTAATTATTTTAATTTCCTAAGTTTAGACTTAGGCATCCATTAAAAATAAGTAATTATTTTATTAAAACATTTTCCAGGTGGAATTTCCCAATATGATTTCTGGGTATTTTAGAATACATGTGTCCTAGCCTCCCTGCAAATTTTCAAGCTTAGAGCATATCCGATGCTACAAGAAATCAACACTCGCTCTTAGCGAGGAATGTGCTCTAGTAATGCAACCTACAAAAGCATCATCCTTCTTTATAACATCTCCCTCTTCGTTGTTGATGTCTAACATCTCCGCCAACCAACTACTGCACAAATGTTGCATTCATGTTGTTTCAGGCCCGACCACTGCCAACACTACATCTGCACTACAACCCTCTCCTACTGCTGCTGCTACTGCAACACGAATGGAAAAGCATCCAAAATACTAAACCAAGGTGGTTTAGCGTGATGCCATTCGCTGTTGGAGTTCTAGCCATTTTAGTTTTGTTTTATTTCAAAATATTAAAAAATCATAAATGGCTTAAAAATAAAAAAGGTTCTTTTTCATTTGTTAGATCTTAGTTTAGAATTTAAAAAAATAAAAAGGTTAAAAAGGGTTAGTCTTTAGGTTATATTTAATTTAGATTTAAGTTTAGATTAGATTTCAGTTTTATTAGAATTTTAGTTTTGTTTTATTTTAGACTTAAAATTTTATAAAAAATATAAAAATATATATAAATTAAAAAACTTAGAAAAAAGACTAATTAAAAATTGGCAATTCATTTTAATGTCTTTTTCTTTTTCGTTGTGGGATTAATATTTGTCATTCTCTATAGTTAAATGTGCTTAAATTTTTATATCTAGAGATTAACTATTCGAAAATGGTTAGCATTTAAATTGTATGGTTGTTTAAAGCAATCAATCTTTAAAAATTTAATTGCAGGATCATTATTAAAGCGTTGTGAGTTTATTGAATAGCTTATATTGCTTGGAGTATTTGATGATAAATGATTGTTTTACATGGTTCATATTTCTGTAACATTTAATAAATAATCATTTAATCATTAACTCCATAAGGCACTAGTATATTAATTTCTAAAATCAATCAAGTGCTAGGTTGCCTTGCTGTGTCTCCCAACCCAACTAGTCCACAGTTGGTCTTCCTTTATCCCATAGGGTCTACCCCCTTTAGCCTCAGGAGATGGCTTAAACAGAGAGATCGGGGATCAGGGTGACAACCCCTGCTTTGAGCGTTGCACGCTGCCCAGAAAATATGTGCAACAACAAACTCCAATCTGCTTCACCTTCTTTTAGTCCTCGTGTTTGATGAAAACCTTCTTCCCTATGAGGTAAACATCATATCCCTTGTCCTCTAGATTTGATATTTCATTCCTAGATTTCTACCCTTCCTTTAGGGGACCGAAATTTATGAAGAGAAAATATGGAGAAGAGAAGAGTTGAACATCAAAATTCTTGGACTAGTGTGTAGTCCTTTGGGCCATGGAGTCTTAGATGATTTAAAATTATCCCAAACCGTCCTTAAGGAAGCTAAAGAATGTTACCCTAGCAACCAACCTTTAACATTTACCTATCCAAGATTTATGGAGTTTCATGGAAGAAAGACAAAATATCATCCACTAGGAACATTCGTCATTTGTCATGCAATGAGTAACATATGCAATGTCCAACCAAATAGCTTTCCAAAATGATATTCAACAAATTAGGGCACAAGAGCATTAACTAGTTGAAACAATACCATACATTAGACATTATTCCAAGAAAAATATTCAACAAGAAGCACTTACAAGATGAAAACATGATATATCCAACCAAAAATCATGGAGTAGCTACAAAGAAGATCAAAATTTCAGCTCCAAATATCAAAATGCATCTAAGAATCTCCAATAGTGTCTAATGAAAAAGTGCAAGTTCCTTTACAAGAAATAATCCAAGTGATGACGATGATGCTCTCACAAATGAGAGTCATCTTTATTTATATGATCCTCCTGCTAATTCGAATTAGCCTAATAGCCCCTACAATTATTAAATAATGTGCAAATAACAAGTCCTTGTTGACAAGCCCACCAAGTAGCTCATAAGGTGATGAAGAAGCCATCCATAAGTGAGCCAAAATGATGAAATCATCATGCGGAAAGGTTGATGAAAGGACAATATGAGTCTTCAAGGTGAAATAATGAGAGTGAGGACTCCATGAATGATGAACAAGGGTTTGACCCCTTAATCTCTGTGCAAATGATCATGCGGTGCTCTAAAGTGGCTCTGGGGCACAAGTAATGGTCTCATGGGTCTCCTGAAGAACAATTAGCCTGTTGAATGCTCCAAATGAGGGCACAAAATATGGTGCTTGCCTTCCCATGTCTCAAGGATGAGACAAACCTCCTATGGGCCTCGAATCAAGTGCCAAACCCTGTATATACTGCTAAGCCAGCTAGGAGCATTGTTTGTCCAAGTGCATCATCTCGCACATAATGTGGGGAAATGAACAAGCTATTGAATGTGCTAAGGCTGCCCATGGCAAGAGATAAAGCTCTGTCGGATGACAAAAACCCATGGCTCTTAATGCTTCCCCTACAAGTGTCAAAATGATCCTCTAGTGGGCTTGGGCCCCAGCGAAGTTGCCCAACCCATGATGAAACCACTTGCCAATCCTACATAAGGTTCAATGCATCTCCTCACCTTCAAGTACAAAAATTCATCAGTACATCTAAGTGACCCAAGCTTGTTAATCAAGGGCACAAATGAGGCTTCATAATGGGTTTCATTTCCAAATTTGGGGCTTTGAGCTTGTAATGGTGTTACCTCGCTAGGTAGGAGTGGCTAATGAACAACCCTATTAGGTGTTCCCAACCCATAAAGGGAAATACATGTCTTCGATACATCCTTCAAGTGGTAGGTGTCATGTGGACAATGATGAGGTGGATTGAGACACGAGAGCCTTAAGGCCAAATTCCATGGGCTCAAGGGTGGTAATGATGAGGGATGTCCACATATTTGGACGTACGAATGTAGAAGGGAGAAATCATGGTACATGTGTTACACCGACATTTGTTTTTCCACCCTTCCTCATTTTCCTTTTGCCTATTTTGACTTTTCTTTTATTTTACTACACGGGGCTCCACGAGATGAGAGCATACTATGTATGATATAGTGGTGATTACCTCTTTAAGGTGGGGCAATTCATCACCCACCAGGGTTTGGGACATGGACGGGTTCCTTAATGATGCAGGGGGCACTCATGGGGGCCCTAGGAAATAGGGTGATGGCCATAATGATAAGGGGTAAAGCTCAAGTTTGGTTTTTGCCCACATGCTAGATTTCATTGTCTCGGCTATCATTTGAATTTTGTGGCATTATTTCCTTTTATATGTGGCCACGATATGCTTTTATCCTTTTTTTAGCTGCATCAACCTTTGGGGCATCATTCCAGTCCCAACCCAGACATGTGCACAAGGGAAGGGGGAGTACCATAGCCTTGTGGACCCAAAGAGGGAAGATGATGAAATAGGGCATGCCATGTGCAGGGCGGATTGAAAAATATGAAATGAGAAAATGGGGCCACATTATCAAAATCAGGGTTTCCCAAGTAGTGCCTATGAAAATTTTTGAATCTACACATCAGAAATCCTACTGCAATCACTGGTTTATCATCTCCTACTTGTTTTTACATTCAACAAGTTATTTAATTTTTAAACACTGATGAAAAACACTACTGCAGACTACATTGACATACAGATCATAAACTGAAATAGATATGAGACAAACACACAAGGGACACCATTATTTTTGGACAAACATCCTTGGAAAAAACCAATGCGGGAAAACCGATGCAACATATAGAGGGTTTGTATTATTAAGCAAGCAGAATCTGAGTACAACAGGTTACCTCTCACACCGACTAATCGTTCAAAGAAATATCGGCAACAAGAAATACATGCGATGGTTTACCTTATTCTCTAAGTCATAACTGATCCACTGAATGGCTAACTCCTGCAAGCACTGCAAAAATCCTAGCACAATCTACTCTGTGTGGGCCAACGTCTTGCCTCTGTGAGACTGCGTCACTTCTCTGCTGGATCGATTTGCTTTTAGGAGCTTCGACTTTAGTCCTCCCATCTCAAAACATCGAACTCCTAGCAAAATCTTGAACTTCCGATGATTGTCTCGCACTGCCATTGCAAGAACCCTCTTGGCCTATGTCAATTCTGCGTGAGCCCCTTCTTTTGCTATGTAGGCCTCTGTGCCACTTCTCTAATGCTACTGTTGCCACTCTGCCTAGTACTCATTGGCTCAGAACTTCCTTCTGATCCAACTCTCTGCTACTACCCCTCTCACTACAACTTAGATCACCTATTCAATTTTCTTAGCAAACTACACTCCAGAAAAATCGAATTGACTGATCAATATGGTGTATCTCCAACTGACCCTCAAGCCTCCTCTTATACTATTCCTATTAATAAATCAATGGTCGAGATTAAGTCCCTAATCAACGAGTAAGATTAAAACAGACTTGATCCTCATCACTTAGAAGTTTCTCACCCATATTCTTATTAATACCCATTAATATTTTTATTTTTATAAGTTTAGACTTAGGAACCCATTAAAAATATTTTTTATTTTAATAAATCCTCATCCGGGTGGAATTTCAACAAACAATTGTTGGGTCTTGGAGATCTCATGTGTTCTAGCCCCTCCACAAAATTTTAGAGCTAGAGCACATCCAATGCTACCCAAAATCAATTGTGCCCATCCTTAAGCTACAAGCCAATAAGGGAAATCCCATGAGACTAGGGTGGAGGACTAACCCCCCATTTAAGGTGAGAGAACAATACTACAGTCGAAACCCTTCCTTCTTCCAAGTATCCCAATAATCCATATCCAAATGTGCCCAAGAAAAACAAGCATAAGCACTTGATTTCACAATGAAGGACATACCTTTAGGATTGGATGGCCCACCTTCAAACATACAATCTTGACAAATGGTCAAGGGGACATATGACTGGCTCAAGGAGTCGAGGTCAATTTGCACAACATCGGCTACACTAGTGGTTGTCAAGGTCTATTGGCTGTTGGTTGAAGACAAATTTGGGAGAAAAATTCTCTTATGGGGTCACCCTCTGGTGTTGGGTAATAGTACCCACATATTACATTTAGTTTATAGATTTTTACGTTGATTAGGGGTAGCATCAGATGTGTTATAGCCATGAAAATTGGTGGAGAGGCTAAATCACATGAGATCTCCAAGACCCATAAATGGTTTGGGAGGAATCTAACTAGTTTGGGAGATATTAAAATAATTAATATTTTTAATGGAGTCCCTAAGTCTAAACTTAGGGAAAATAAAATATTAATGTGAATTAATATAAAAATGACTTAGAATGGTCCAAAAGTCATGGATCAAGCCATATCTAATCTTAGGCATTGATTAGGGACTTAATCTCGGCCGTTGAATTTTCAACGAGAAAGGTATAAGAAGAGGCTTGAGGGCTAGTTGAGGACTACACCGAGTTGATCAAGAATTCGATTT